>PVMK01153910.1_pt1 | contig 23956 bp, 20 predicted proteins | sample 1853481 | NCBI WGS metagenome assembly PVMK01 (sample SAMN08533507, study PRJNA380276) | Marine sediment metagenome, whole genome shotgun sequencing project. | reverse complement strand
TCGTCATGCCGGTCCCGGATCAAGTCCGGGATGACGGATCCGGCATCCAGAACATAATGAAATCACTGGATTCCGGCCTTCGCCGGAATGACGCTTTAAAGGAATTTCAGACTTTTTACGAGACTTTAAAATTTAACCTGCTTATCTGGAAAGTCCAAGTTGCCATTAGATAAACTCTCTGTGGGAGCGGCTTCCAGCCGCGAATTCAACTGTCGCGGCTGGAAGCCGCTCCCACATTCAATACCGCTTGTTCTTTCTGGATAACCAGAAAATTTAATAATGGGGATAGGCTAATTTATTTTATGCTCTTAAGCACCGCATAGGATTTCATAAAAGCCGGAAAGCCGGCCGTCGGTATCAACAACAACAGCGCATGCTTGATTTCATCCTCGTTAATGCCCGCTGCCCGGGCTTTGCGAATATGGGTCGCAAGCGCGCGTTTATGGTTGCAGGCACCGGAAATAGCCATCTTAATCAGCCACCGACTTTTTCCGTCTAAAGGCCCGCCCTTTTCATGAACTTCTTTTCCCAAGGCTTCGTGTTTTTCATGGATTTCAGGAAATTCTTCTTTAAACTCGCTAAAAATTTTATGAATGTCTTCCATAATGTCTATCCTTTAAAGTAAGTATTAAGAAAGAAAAATAAATGGATGGATCTGCTTTGGCAGTAGAACATATTGAACCTCCTCTGAAAGCCGCCGGTAGACGGAAAAGGTTCAACGCTTTTAAGAAGTGAACAAGTTTGTGCATGGCAAGCATAGCAATATCTTTAGCGGTTGTAAATAAAGGTTTCACCTTCGGAATAAGGTTACCGCTGTAAAGCTTCGGCATAGATTTCAATCGGATGTTTTGATCGTTTCGCAGATAATTTTCAATTTCCCCCTTGAACTTAGTGCGATACAATGAAATGTTAGGGCAAAATGACCATTCCGCATAGAGCCCATCTTACCGTACGAACACTTAGAAAAATAAAGTTTTTTCTAGCACTGAATGTATTAATCTTTGCAGCAATGGTGCAGATGGCTGAGGCTGGGTGGTGGATTGATATCAGAAAATTTTACAATTCAGGCCATGGCGAAAATACTTGCATAGATTGTCATGAGGATATCGCCGAGCAAAAGCTTCATCCAAATCCCGACCATGTAAATAGAAGCCTTAACGATTTCTTTGATATGGAATCGTGCTTGGCTTGCCATGAAGAGATTCAAGATAACCTTGAGGAAGGCGTTCATGGCGAGGAGCAAGTTGACGAACTTGAAAAATATAGGGACTGTATTAACTGTCACGATCCGCATTACCCGGAAACGAAAAAACCGGATAAAGATACTGCGAGTACAGCCTTATCTGAAGAATTGCCGTCTCCCCCCGAAGATGACCTGGCTTGTCTGTCCTGCCATCAAGCCATAGAAAAAAAGGATCCTAAACGGGTACAAAAAATTGCTGAATTTTGTTTCCACTGTCATGGTGCAGAAAAAGCAAAAGACGATCAGAAAAAATCAGGGGCACCGCCTTTGTTGGATCGATTGCGATACGCATCAACTACCCACGCGAAAATCGACTGTACGGCTTGCCATCCCAAGTCGGCCGAATATGGCCACGGCAGCCAACCCCGGATAGATTGTCGCCAGTGTCATACACCCCACGAAGAAAAGCTGGTCCATGATGCCCACAGCGGGGTAACCTGCCAGGCATGTCACCTGGAGGACGTGGTGCTGCTGAAGGATTCCGAAACAAAGGCTGTACGCTGGGAAAAAGCCGCTGCCAAACCCGGAATGGTTTCCACCATTCACAACATGAATGCCCATGATGATGATGCGGCCTGCACAAGGTGCCACTTTAAAGGAAATCGGGTCGGCGCGGCATCCATGATCCTGCCGCCCAAGAGCATTGTATGCATGCCCTGCCATGGGGCGACTTTTTCAGTGGGCGATACGACCACCATTACCACCCTGCTTGTTTTTCTGGTCGGTTTTTTTATGGCCGCTTCTCTCTGGCTGTCAGGGTCTGTTGTGGGGGCCGACACGGCAGGGTCGATTGGAAAGATCACCACCCTGTTAACCTCAACGGTTAAAACGGTTTTTTCGACCAAATTTGTTCAGATCATCAAGGCCCTGTTCTACGACGTTTTTCTGCAAAGAAGACTATACAAACGTTCGGTAAAGCGCTGGATGATCCACAGCCTGATCTTCATTCCCTTTGTCATTCGATCTGGATGGGGCATTGTTGGGCTTTTTGCCTCCACATGGTTGCAGGACTGGCCGCCGGCCTGGGCCATGGTGAATAAAAACCACCCTGCAACCGCTTTTCTGTATGATTTAACCGGAGTGATGATCGCCATAGGCATCGCAATGGCATTTTTCCGGGGAGCGGCTGCTGAAGCCGATCGCAAGCCCGGCGTGCCGAAACAGGACCGTTTGGCTTTGGGCTTGATCGGCGCAATTGTGCTGGTCGGTTTTTTATTGGAAGGTATGCGGATCGCCATGACCGGTACACCGCCCGGTTCGGGTTATGCCCCAATCGGTTTCATGATCAGCTGGTTGTTATCGGCTATGACCGGGTTAACCGATGTCTATGGCTACGTGTGGTACCTCCATGCCATCTTGACCGGCGCATTTATCGCCTATTTACCCTTTAGCCAATTGATGCATATTATCCTAGCCCCGGTAGTGCTGATGATGAATGCAGTTTCTGAACCCGAGCACAAGTGATTGCAAACAGCAGTATAATGAAAGGATCAGGAGTTGTCGAGCCATAACATTATTAGTACCTTAGTTGCTATTTTTGTGTATTTTGTGGCAAAAAAATTGTATTGGAATATTTTCACTGTCTTGTAAAGATTGAATATTTTCGATTGAATATTGAATATTTAAGGTCCGCGGCGGATCTATTTTATATAAAAAGACGGAGCGAAGCGACTTCCACAAATATTCAATTTTCAATATTCAATAGTCAATTCCACCTTGTCCGGGTTAGGTGTACGGGTCTTATCTCGAATGAGAGCGAACGATAACAAGGAGTAAAGTATGAATGACACAATAAAACAGGCACTCATCGAAATTGTAGGTGAAAAAAATTACACGGATAGTCTGATTGATATGGTTTCTTACTCGTATGATGCCTCCGAGCACAAGCACAGGCCCTCCTGTGCCGTTTGGCCGGAGGCGACCGAACAGGTTTCGGAAATTCTTAAACTGGCCAATACCGAAAAGATCCCTGTGATTCCCCGGGGAGCAGGAACCGGGCTTTCGGGCATGGCAGTTCCGGTGAAAGGTGGGGTTGTGCTGGACTTGAATCACATGAAAAATATTATCAAAATCAGCATTGAAGATCGCCTGGCCGTGGTTCAGCCGGGGGTGGTGTACGCAGACCTTGAAAAGACCCTTGCGCCTTACGGATTTTTCTTCCCGCCCGATCCGGCAAGCGGCAGTGTCTGCACCCTGGGAGGAAATGTAGCCACCAATGCCGGCGGCGTCAAAGGGGCCAAATATGGCACCACCCGGGACTATGTGTTGGGACTCGAAGTGGTTTTGCCGGACGGGCGAGTCATGCGGACCGGTTCCAAGGCTATGAAATGCGTTTCCGGCTATGATCTGACCCGCCTCATGGTGGGCTCCGAAGGAACCCTGGGGGTGATCACCGAGATTGCATTAAAAATAAACCCCAAACCAACGGCGACCAGCACGGCCCAGGCCACGTTTAACAACCTGGAGGATGCCGGCAATGCCGTTACCCAGATCATGTACAGCGGTATCATTCCAAGCGTGCTGGAAATATTAGACAAACATACCATTCTGGCCATTAATCAGAACACGGACCTGAACCTGCCTGAAGTCGATGCCATGCTCCTGGTGGAAACGGACGGCTACACCCGGGAAGAGACGGACTATCAGCTGGAAAAGGCCATTGCGGTTTTCGAAAAGAACAACCCCAAGGAGATCAAAAGGGCAAAATCCGAAGAAGAGGCCGCCGATCTGTGGAAAGCCAGAAAATCGGCCTATGCGGTTTTAGCCAGGATAAAAACCCATTTCGTGCTGGAAGACGTGACGGTACCCATGGGGAATATCTCCGCCCTTCTCAAAGGCATTGAAGAAATCGCAGATAAGTACAATCTTCAGATTGCAACCTTCGGCCATGCCGGCGATGGAAACCTGCATCCCCAGATTTTGTATGACGGGTATAATCCGGATGAGGTTAAGCGGGTTCAGGACGCCGTCGCGGATCTGTTTCAGCTCTCCATAGATCTGAACGGAACCCTGACCGGTGAACACGGCATCGGTATCTCCAAGGCGCCGTTTATGGAGCTGGAACATGATTCCACCGCCATGAGTGTGATGCGCAGGATTAAGAAAACCTTTGATCCGAATAATATTCTCAATCCGGGCAAAATGGCACTGGAGGTCTAAAAGGCTTTTTTTCAATTGCTATGAGCGGTGCGCTATATAATATGATCGACTAGGGAGACAAGAAATGGAAGCCAAATACGATTTTGAAAAAAAATACAGGGAGCAGATTCTTAAATGCTCCCGTTGCGGATTCTGTCAGGCGGTGTGTCCTGTTTATGGAGTCACGCTGCGTCCCTCCTTGAATGCCCGCGGCAAGATGCTCCTTTTAAGAGAGGTCATGGACGAGGAAATAGAAATTACCGATGATTTGATCGAAACCATGTTTCAATGCACCAGCTGCGCCGGCTGTTTTGAAAACTGTCCCTCAGGAGTAAATGTACCTGAAATTATCAAACAGGCCAGAAAAGATATGGTCAATATCGGCTCATGCCATCCTGCATTCGAGGCTATGCACAAAGTACTTCAAAAGCACACTAACATCTATGCCGAAGATGAGCCCGAGGATTTTGAAAGGGCAAGAAACCAGCAGGCCCAAAACGTCTTTTTCATCGGATGTGTCGGGTCTTACCGAGAAGACGAAGCCACCCTGGCGACCCTGGAACTTCTTGACCGTCTTGAAGTGGATTACACCCTGATCGATGAGGTCTGCTGCAGCGGTGTGCTGGAAGATGTAGGATACCGGATCAACGAAAAGCTGGCCCAAAAAAATATCGATCTTATCCTGGCTACCGGCGCCAAGACAGTGATTACAGGCTGTCCATACTGTTTCAGGACGTTTAATAATAAGACACAGTATGATCGCCTGAGGGATGCGGGCATACGAATCGTTCACATCACCCTGTTTTTGAAGGATTTTGACCTGGGTATAAAGACCGATAAGCGGGTAACCTATCATGACCCCTGTGATCTGGGCCGACATTGCGGCATTTATGAGGAACCCAGGGAAACCATCCGCAAAATCGCGCCGGATTTTGTAGAAATGGACCATCACCACGCTAATTCACTTTGCTGTGGTTCGGGCGGTGGGGTTCGCGGGGCCTATCCGAAGAACTCCATAGAAATGGCCCGCCGTCGGCTGGCCGAAGCCCTGGAGGCGGGAGCTGAGGTATTGCTGTCCGAATGCAACTCATGCATACACAACCTGTCGCAGGCCAAGTTGCGCAAACAGAAGATCAAGATCTGTAATATCACTGAATTTATTAATGAATTGATGGAGGATGCCGAATAACGCGGAGGGCGGGCGTCCGTTGTCCGATGTCAGCAGTAAAATGCAACGCGCAACTGACGACTGACTACCTTTATAAAAGGAGGAACAAGAATGGAGATTCAAGGATACAACCTGCCGGATGACTTATATTACGAAGAGCATCATTTTTGGATCAAAGAAGATGGCGGCGATTTAATCATGGGCATGGATGATTTTGCCCAGAAAATGGCCAAGGAAATCGTTTATGTTCAGCTGCCGGAAGAAGGCAAAAAAATTAAAGCCGGTAAAAAATTTGCCAAAGTGGAATCCGGCAAGTGGTTGGGTAAAGTTTTTGGTCCTGTCAACGGCGAACTGGTTGCCGTAAATGAGGATCTGGAAGAAAATCCCGGGTTAATCAATGAGGACTGTTACGGGAAAGGATGGATTTACAAAATAAAGCCCGATGACAAAGCCGAACTGGAAAATCTGATCCACGCGCCCGAAGCAGTGAAAGATTGGGTTCTGGCTGATATTGAGAAGTATGCAAAGGATGATGAGTAAGCATGTCTAATCAAAATTATAGCGTCAGACAGGTCCTGGAGATGGCGGCTTGTACCAACTGCCGGTCCTGTGCTGACGTTTGCCCGGCAGTATCTGCTTCCGCCAGCGGAGAGCTGTCTGCGCTGAACCGCATGAAGGGTCTCAAACAGATCTTAAAAAGCCGAACATGGCTGTTCCAAAAGATTTTTAGAAAAAAAGAACTGACTGAAGAAGAATGGAAACATTATAGCAACACGGTGTTTCGCTGCACCCTGTGCGGAAACTGCAGAGAAGTCTGTCCAGTGGGTATCAACCTCAAGCAACTGTGGCTTTCCCTTCGCAAGGACTTAGTAGATTCCAAATATTATCCTAAAAAGATCAACATGATCCGGAACAATTTGGAAGAAAGCCATAATGTTTTTGATGAGGATAATGAGGAGCGGGCCGAATGGGTAGAAGATATGCGGGAACCGCCGGATGACCTATTTAGCAAAGACCGGGCTGAGGTTGTCTATTTTACCGGCTGTGTGGCTGCCTATTTCCCGTTGGCACAGAAAATTCCCATTGCCTTGGCTGAAATTTTCGAAGTTAGCGAGGTGGATTTCACTCTCCTGGGCGAAGAAGAGTGGTGCTGTGGTTTTCCGCTGTTGGGCGCCGGGCTGAAAGACATGTTCGGGCGGTTTAGCGATCATAATATAGCAGCCGTTAAAAAAAAAGGAGCGCAGAAGGTTGTTTTTGCCTGCCCATCCTGCTTCCAGATGTGGCGCGAGTACTATCCCTATGAGGAGTTCGGCATTGAGATCATCCATAGTTCCCAATTCCTGATGCATCTAGTGCAACAAAACAGGGTGCCGCTCCAGGAACTCGACTTGACCGTAACCTACCATGACCCCTGTGACCTAGGCCGGGGCGCCCGGGTATTTGATGCCCCCCGGAAAGTAATCCAATCGATACCCGGTGTTCAATTCGTTGAGCTGCCCAACAACCGGGAAAATTGTAATTGCTGCGGCGGAGGCGGAAACCTGGAGATGATTGACCCCGAGCTGTCGGCAAAAATTGCCAAAAGCAAGATTGAAGAGGCCGAGGGGACCGGTGCCCAAGCGATTGTCACTTCCTGCCAGCAGTGTGTGCGCACCATGACTACCTATGTCAAAAGAAATAAAATTCCCATCGAGGTCATGGATGTCATCCAGCTTGTAAGGCGGGCTGTGAGAAAATAAACTTTTTCGGAATATATTTGGATTTAACGAAACTCTATTCATTAAATTCCGCGACGCATATTGAGGACGTCTCATGGATCTTTATAACTTAGGAAAGCTTACCTGGCACGAAACGCAAACGATCTACCATGCCCTGGCGACATTAGGGCGAGAGGCCCTTTCTCTAGTTTCGCCGGCCACACCGTATGTCTGTATCGGTTTTCACCAGGATTTGCAGCAGGAGGTGGATCTAGACTTTTGTAGGGCCAACCGCATCCCGGTCTTCCGGCGGGATGTAGGCGGAGGCGCCGTTTATTTGGATGGTGATCAGCTTTTTTTTCATCTCATTCTTCACAAAAAAAACCCTGCTGTCCCAAAGCGGAAAGAATCCTTTTATAAAAAATTCCTGCAGCCGATTATCAATGTTTACCGGCAGACCGGAATCCCGGCGAAATTCAAACCGGTCAATGATGTGATCGCGGGAACTCGAAAAATTTCAGGCAGCGGCGTGGGAGAAATCGGCAACTGCATTGTATTTGTGGGCAATCTCATCGTGGATTTTAATTATGAAATGATGGCAAGGGTCCTGAAAGTGCCGGACGAAAAATTCCGTGATAAGATACATAAAACTCTCACGGACAATCTCTCAACCATCCGCCGCGAACTGGGAGATGAAAAAGCAAAGCGATGGGATGAGGCGGCATTAAACGCGCTGATGGCTGAAGAGTTCCAAAAACTTTTGGGCCCCATGCAATCTGCAAAAAAGGATGAAATCCTACAGGCAAAAATGGATGAGCTTAACATCCGGATGTCCAAGGATTCCTGGCTTTTTCAGAGAGGCAAACGGGCCTCCGGGCGTGAGATCAAAATACGAGCAGGGGTGAATGTTATTCAAAAAATGCACAAAGCCCCGGGGGGATTAATCCGGGCGGATTTTGAAATCACAGAGGGTCGGTTTGGTAATGTCAGCTTGTCCGGAGATTTTTTCTGCTTCCCGCAGGAGGCCATCAACAGGCTGGAATCAGCTTTTGAAGGGAAATCCGTCAAAGATGTCCCATCGGTGTTAAAAACATTCTACGCCGATCAAAAAGTAGAAACACCGGGGATAGAAATCGAAGACTGGTTGAAGGTGTTGAAAGATTAGCAAGGTGAAAAGTTTGCTTTTATGGCCCTGCCAGATTAAGCCGGAAAACGACAAGTCAGAGCCCCTGGAGGACAACTCAGGCCGGAAAACGACAAGTCAAAAATAAGGCTCAAAGCAATATTCTGGTGATCTGTATAATCTGCGGACCAGAAGCCAGTGACCAAAAACCAGCAAGTATAGTTAATTGGTTAAATCCTCGAATCGTTAATTCGTTATTAAAGGATTGACTCCTTTGACTAATTGACTAAATCTGCGATAATCTGCGTAATCTGTGGACCGGAACCCTTGAACCTTTGAACCCTGAACCTTTGAACCCTGAACCTTTGAACCTGACACCTATATAATTTGAGTTAAATCACCATCAATCTTGATTTACTCTTGATTCAAGATATTTACGCACAAGGGAGGACAAAAATGAAAATTGCATTTATCGGTCTGGGTACCATTGGAATAGGCATGTCACTCAATATTCTCAAAGCCGGTCACGAAGTCACCGTTCATAACCGCACCCGGCGAAAGGAAGAAGAGGTGGCCAAAGAAGGCGCCAATCGGGCCCCATCACCCCGGGAAGCCGCTGAGGGCGCCGAGATTATTGTCACCATGGTAAGCGATACACCGGATGTTGAAGAAGTGGTTCTGGGCGAAAACGGGGTCATCCATGGCGCTCCGCAAGGCGCGATTATCATCGACATGTCCACCATCAGTCCGGCAGCCACCCGTCAAATGGCTGAAGAACTGGGTAAAAAAGGCATAAAAATGCTGGATGCACCGGTTTCCGGAGGGCCGGAAGGGGCACAGAATGGAACCCTGGCCATTATGGTCGGCGGTGATGCTGCGGATTTTAAAAGAGCGTTACCAATATTGGATGCCATGGGGAAAACCGTTACCCATGTGGGGCCCATCGGGGCCGGACAGATTACCAAAGCGATCAATCAAATCATTATTTCCGGCACCTATCTTACCGTGGCCGAAGGTTTAACCCTGGGCATGAAAGCCGGCCTAGACATGCAGAAGGTCATCCAGGCCATCAGCGGCGGAGCGGCCAGTTCGTGGGTTTTACACAACCGGGGCATCAATGTGGTCAACAACACCTACCCCTTGGGATTCCGGGTCAAGCTGCACCACAAGGATTTGGGGATTGCACTGGACACCGCCCGTGAATTGGATGTGACCCTGCTTGCCACCGCATTGGTGGCGCAAATCGAAAACGGGCTTATCGCCAGAGGTTACGGCGACGATGATGTCTCTGCCATCGGCCGCAGCATTCGGGAACAGTCGGGACTTGAATAGGCGTTATTCGTTATTTGTTATCAGTTATTCGCAACCGAATAACAGAATTTAAAACCAAATGATATTCGAGATGATTTTGGTTTTTGTAGGGCGGCCCACCGTGGCCGCCTGATTAGGATCGGCACGGCCCTCCCGCCTCGCTTTGCAGGCTCGCATGGCGGGCGAGGCGGGCGGTCTGCGGTAAAAAAATAAAAAGAGACTTTTTGTATCACAGAAAATTAACACACACTTCAATCCAAAAATTGATAAAAAAAGGAGTGCGGATCATGCAGACAGAAACAGCATTTTCGATGGATACATCCAGTATCAAGTACGGGCCCGGCGTTACGCGCGAGGTCGGATGGGACATGGAAGAACAAGGTGCCAGACGGGTGATGGTCGTTACCGATCCCAATCTGGCAGACAAAGAACCGGTCGCAGTGACGCTTGAAGCTTTGCGCCAATATGGCATTGATGCGGTTTTATTTGCTCAGGCCAGTGTTGAACCCACGGACATTTCATTTCAAGAAGCCATTAAGTTCGCCGAGGACGGCAATTTCGACGGCTTTGTCGCGGTCGGAGGAGGGTCCAGCATGGACACCGCCAAAGCCGCCAACCTGTATGCGACCTACCCGACAGATTTTATGACCTACGTCAATCCGCCCATCGGCAAAGGCGAACCGGTCCCCGGACCCTTAAAACCGCTGGTGGCGGTTCCGACAACGGCCGGCACGGGCAGTGAAACGACCGGAGTGGCCATTTTTGATTTTCTGGAAATGAACGCCAAAACCGGTATTGCGCATCGAGCGCTGCGGCCGATAAAAGGCATTGTCGATCCCAATAATACCCGGACGCTTCCCAAAATGATTGCCGCCTGCACCGGATTGGACCAACTGACCCACGCCCTGGAATCCATGACCGCCTTGCCTTACAACCAGCGGCCGGCTCCCGAGCATCCCGGGATGCGCCCGGCATATCAGGGTTCCAATCCCATCTCCAACATCTGGGCCTCCCGGGCCATTGAGATGATTACCCAGCACCTGGTTCGGTTCATTGAAGATCCTTCCGATGATGAAGCCCGCGGAGAGGTGCTGCTGGCAGCCACCTATGCCGGCATTGGCTTCGGCAACGGCGGGGTTCATCTGGCACACGGTATGTCATATCCTGTTTCGGGCATGGTTCGCGATTATATGCCCGAAGGGTATCCGCCGGGTCACCCGCTGGTTCCCCACGGGATGGCGGTTGTCCTGAACGCACCGGCGGTTTTTCGATTCACGGCTTCGGCAAACCCCGCACAGCATCTGCACGCCGCCAAGTTGATGGGCAAAGATATTTCCGGAGCCTCACCTGAAGACGCCGGTGAAATCCTGGCCGTCGCAATTGTAGAGATAATGCGCAAGGTTGGAATGCCCAACGGGCTCAGCGCCGTGGGTTATGGCCCGGATGATGTTGACAACCTGGTGGAGGGAACATTGCCTCAGCACCGGGTGACCAAACTGTCGCCCCGGCCGGCGAGCGCTGAGGATTTGAAGCAGCTATTCATGGATTCACTGTCCCTATGGTAACAAAACGGGCCAACAGCCCGTTTTGTTTTTTATAAATAAATTACAAGTATTTCCAGGCTGAATCTGGACCACGGTAGATAATTTTTTTTCAAGGGTATTTAATAAAGGATGGATTCTTTCAGCTATCGGAACCATCATTGGGTAGCTAGGATGCGTCGAAGGAACCGATGTTTTTTTGGATCAAATAGTATTTACCGTCTTCGGTTTTCGCGATGATATTTTCCATGATGAGATGACCAAGGGCCTGGGGATGATGCTGTCTCAGGCCCATCTTTAATATATTTCTTTTGGCATAGGAAAGGTCCGCAGCAGAATGGGCACTATAAGCACCTTTATTTTTAAGATCATCAATGATGAAAATATAGGCTCGTTTAAATCGCCAGGCATGGTACCTTCGCGTCAGGACGATGACAAGGATGAGGGCACCGATACCTAATATAAGTTCCGTTGTTTCAGACATTTTAACTTGAACACAATTAAAGCAAGCGTCGAGCTTACCGGATATTGCCGATCTCATACCCCTGGCTACGGAGTTAAGCGGCCGTTTGGCCGCGCTCGAGAAAATGATCGCAGTCGGGTTGAACGTGTCAAGAATTGAAAAGGACTTTTCCAAGATCACGGCAAATGTAGAGGAAGATGCCGGTCAAATAGATAGCTTCAAGGCACAAGCGGCCAAAACACCGGCAGGACAAACATTATCACGATTAGAACGACCAACGTTAATAATCCGCCGACTTTGAAATAATCCCAAAAACGGTAACCCCCCGGACCCATCACCAGGATATTGGCAGGGTGCGATATGGGTGTCATAAAACTTGCCGATGCCGCCATGGCAATCGCCATCATGAATGCATAGGGAGACAGCCCCATATTCGTTGAAGTGCTTAAAACGATGGGCGCCATGAGCACCACCAGTGCGGCTGTCGGTACAAAGCATGTGCCCAAAAATGTCAGTGCCACCAGGCCCAACATCACCGCTCGGGGTCCAAACGGGCCGACAAGGGTGACAACGCCTTCAGCAATCAGCCTGGCGGTCCCGGTTTGATCCAGCGCCGTGCCGAGCGGCAGCAGCCCGGCAATCAGGAAAACCGCCTTCCATTCAATCTGGCGATAAGCTTCATCCATGGACAGGCAACCGAAAAGGACCATCAAAGCCGCACCGATTACGGCAGCGATATATATCGGCACCCATCCGATGATGACCGGCAGTAAGACGCCGCCCATAATTAAAATTGAAAATTTCATCTTCTCCAGTCGCAGCTCCTCTTGAGCGGTCCCCGTAAGCACAATAAAATCGGGCTCACGACCCAGCACTCGCAATTTATCCCGTGGGCCAAGAAGAAGTAAGGCATCACCGAACCGCAAGGCCATATCCCGCAGATTGGACCGATAGGCCTTTCCCTCACGCCACACGGATAGTGCACTCAAACCGTATTTTTCACGGAAATTAAGCTGCCGCAGCGTCTTACCAACCAGCGTCGTACGCGGTGAAAGAATGGCTTCCACCAGTCCCACATTTCCCGAAACCAGCGTTTTAATGTCCGGGCGGGTCCGGCGTTCGATGATCAATTTTTCAAGCTCCCTTAAAATTTCAAAATCCGACAGGCGTCCTTCGACCACCAGCCGGTCATTGGCCTGTAACGTTTCCCAGGGCTCCGGCATCAGGACAGGGTCGTTGCCCCGCATAATCCCCAGAACTCTGCTGCCAAGACTTTCCCCCAGCCGGCTTTCTTTCAGGGTTTTCCCAATCATAGCCGAATCCGGTGGTACCGTCATGACCATCAAGCGTTCATGGAGATGATAGATGTCGATAAGCTCGGATCGGGAAACGCGCCTGAATTGCTCGAATCCGGAAATATTAGTAAATTCCGCCAGGTGTTCATGACGCCCGGCAATCAGGAGGACATCACCTCGTTCCAGCGGTACGTCCTGCAGATGGGTGCGCTTGATGCCGTCGCTGCGGCGGATGGCCAGCACATTGACTTTGAATCGGCCGCGAAAACCGATCGAATTAAGCGTTTTGCCGATAAATCGGGAATTTCCCGCAAGGATAATTTCTGCAATTTTGATTTCACCTGAATAGGGCGCTTCGATATCAATTCCACTCTTTTCAACCATTAATTGATGCCAGTTTTTCAATTTCTTTAAATTGTCAATTCGACCCTCAACCGTCAACTGATCTCCGGCCTGCAAAATTTCGGTGGGTCCCGGAGCGGGTCGTATTTGGTCATTGCGAATAATGCCGATTACGTTCCAGCCCAGAGCCGATCCCAATCGGCTTTCGGCCAGTGTTTTTTTTATGAGCATCGAGTTATGGGGGATGCGGACAGTAAACAGCTGCTCATCAAGGTCGTATTGGCTTTCCCAGTCGACGGTTTTGTTTGCGGTTGATTCTTTGGCAACATCCCGCCGGGGCAAAAAACGGCGGCCGATGAGGATCATAAATGCAATACCGGAGAACATAATTGCCAGGCCCATGGGCGTAAAATCGAAAAAGGTAAACGCCCTTAATCCCTCATCACGCAAGGCTTCACTGACAAGGATGTTGGGCGGGGTACCGATCTGGGTCGTCAGGCCTCCCAACAGGGAACCGTATGCCAGCGGCATTAGAAGTCTTGAGGGCGGGCTTCCGGTGTGGCGCGCAATGTCCATGACCACCGGCAGCATCAAAGCGGCCACGGCCACATTATTCATGATGGCGGACATCGTACCGGCGCTGACCATGATAACGACGATCATTCGGGTTTCACTGTTGCCCGCCAATCTCAACACAAAGTGGCCGATGGCATTCGCAACCCCTGTCCGGGTTAAGCCCCCGCTCAGAATAAATACCGCCCAAACCGTAACGACTGCCGGATTGCTGAAACCCGCCAGTGCTTCAGTGGGCGTTACCAGGCCGGTTAAGGCAACCGCTCCAAGCGACAGCAGGGCGGTGACTTCCATTGGAATCCATTCCGCTATTAAAAATATAACGGCCACGAGCAGAATAGACAGCACGAGCATGATTTCCGGTGTCATGATATTTAGCCCTTAATATTGATAATCTCGTAAAAAGTCTGCCAAGCTGTCATTGCGAGCGCAGCGAAGCAATCTCTATCAATCCAAGCCTCTGAAATCATGGGATTGCTTCGTCACTTCGTTTCTCGCAATGACCGGCGATAGGACTTTTTACGAATTCATCACCTTTAAAAATGAAAAGTTAAATAATCTTTTTATCCATCAAATCACCCAAGGAACTGAGATGGGCCTTTTCTTCATCTGCAATTGAAAAAAGAACGTTTTGCGTTCGTTCATCGGCACTTTTCTCTGCGAATCGCAGGTAAAGGTCCAACGCCTGCATTTCCAGCATCATCGCCAGATCGAGGACATCTGAAACCGTCTGTAGAAATGATTCATTTTTTTGCAGAAAATCATCCAGCTTGAAACCACCCTCCAGGATAGAGGGCTTAATATCGGCGTCATAAGCTTGAATATCCTTGCCGGGCGGATCGATCTCGGCTAACAAATCAAACAGGCGCTGTTTGTGATGGCGCTCGATATCGGCCAGTTTGGCAAAAAGCGCTTTGAGTTCCGGATCATCGGCGGTTTCAATCAGGTTTTGATAAAAGACCCCCAGGCCCATCTCCATGCCATAAGCCAGGGCAATCATTTCAGCCGGTGTTTCATCTCCGCGCACTAGCTCCAGGTTAAGCTCCTGGGGACCGGCAGCCTTGCCCCCCTGCCAGGCCTTGATGCCACCCTGAAGATTGTAGATTTCGTTGAAGTCCAGACCGGATAAAAGTTGAGCCGCCGCCAGGCTGCGCCCGCCGCTCGCACAGTAAACGATGACCGGCTGCTGTTTGTCCAGCTGACTTAATCCGTCTTTTAAACCCGGCAGGGGGATGAGTTTGGCGCCGGGAATGTGCTCGGCTTCATATTCTCCCGGCTGGCGCACATCCAAAAGGGTGTAAGCGCCTTCCTCGTGCCCGGCCATAAACCTTTTTACTTCTTCGCTATTTATGGATTTTACCGGTGTAAAAAGCTTTTTCAGACTGATCATAAGTGACCCCTAAAAATGGTGCTCTTTCTCAAAGCAACAACATTTCTATAGCGGTTGTTAAAAATTTGTTTCAATAATCTGTCATTGCGAGGAGCTTAGCGACGAAGCAATCTTTTTGAAAATCTGAGAGATTGCTTCGATTCGCTCGCAATGACTTTTAAAAGATTCGCTAAGTCAATCGGAACATATTTTTTACGATTACTATAATTTAAATTAATCCCGAGTTGGTAAACCTAAACGGCGGGCTCCGCCGTTTCACCGGAAACCTGAAATTTACGAATAAACTTACGATCGATATAATCTTTGAGATAAAATATAAGCCTGCCTTTCCAAACCCGGTTTCCGCGGTAAAAAATGCCGGTATTGTCGCCTAAATTATAAATCAGCAAATAGATATCCTGGGGTTGAAACGCTTGCAAGCTTCGATCTTCCAGCGCAGCCATTAAATTGTGATGCAAAATTGGATTTTGGCGCACGGCGTATACCCCCGACTTTATCTAAGGGGCGCTTTTCAAAACTGATACAATCGCCGCCGCCGAATATTTCGGGATAAGCGATACTCTGAAGATAGGCATTAACCAAAAGGCCACCGTCGTTCGCGGTCGGCAATCCAGACGCACTAAAAAGATGCGACGGTTTGATCCCCCAGGCCAGAAGAGCCAGATCAAAGGCTACCTCTTGATCGTCTTCCAGGACCGCAAGACCCCCATCCAGACGACTGACACGAACACCCTCTATGATCTCGATGTTGCGTGCCAGCAGTGATCTTCTGGCGTAGCGCTGGGCTTTTTGCGGCATTGACGATAAAAAATTGCGGCCGCCGCAGATGGTAATGACTGCCGATGTTCCCCGTCTGTTGAACCCGCCGCCAGAGATTGCCGGTAAGCTCCAGGGCAGCAGCACCGCCGCCGACGATCAGAAACCGAGGCGTTGCGGTACCCAGACCCGCATCGATCAAATCGCACAGCTTGATAAGATTTTCAATCGGTTTGACGGTAAAAATTTGATCACCCGGCAACGGTATCGTCATCTGTAGGGCACAAAGCTGCCGGTGTTGCAGGAAACCACGTCATAATCAATTTGCTTACCTGATTTGAGCGTTAAAACCCTTCTTATGCGGATCCAGGTGCGTAACGAAATCTTGTATAAAAGAAGCCCCCCGATCCTCTACCATCTTTTTGATGTGAAAACGAACATCTTGCGGCCGGTACATGCCCGAAAGCAATCCCGGCCCCATGCCGGAATAATAATGATAGGGCGAAGGACCAATCAGCGTTACCTGATGGCCGCGTTCAGTATAATCTCGAAGATTGAGCATTGTGGTCATGTGCGCATGCCCGCCGCCGACGAGCACCAGATGCTTTCCCATTTTCCCTCCTTAAGCATAGACTGCCAGGCCTTATTCATTCCTCAGTCGAGCATTTGATCAACCCCGCTTAGTATCTTAAATATGCTATTTTTCAGGGCGGAGTAATTATCCCTCAGTCGAGCATTTGATCAACCCCTGTAACGATTGAATATTTTCGATTGAATATTGAATATTTATGGAATTGCGTCTATTTTCTTTTCTTTGCATTCTGTATTTCTGCAGGAGGTAAGAATGCCGGTTAATTGTTTGCTTTACATTTTCACAAACCTAAGAATTGAAGGTTTAAATGAAAACCTGATCATAAAACGATAGAATGCCTCCAATATTCAATCGACAATAGTCAATTTTTCTACAGGATGACCGCTGATTTTGCAACATATCGGTGGGCTTTGATGCCTGTTAAAATACTTGAAAAAACCAAGCACAGCATATAGCGGTTGTCATAAATATGTTCCGTATTTTGACAAACGCTCTAACAATGAGTTGACGCGTTCACCCCAATCCAATAAATATATAGTTTAATCTGGGTTTTCTACGGAATGACACATGGGATACTGCCGGCAAACATCTCTGCAAAAACATCTTCAGCGAAGAGCCCGCATCATTGACACGATCCGGAAATTCTTTGTCCATAATGAATATCTGGAAGTGGAAACCCCTATTCGGATACCGGCACCGGCACCCGAAGCCCATATCGATGCGGTCGAATCCGGGGGCTGGTTTCTGCAAACCTCACCGGAACTCTGCATGAAGCGACTGCTGGCGGCGGGCATCCACCGCATATTTCAGATTTGCAAATGCTTCCGTCAAGGAGAAAGAGGCCGTCTGCACCTGCCGGAAATGACCCTGCTGGAATGGTACCGGGCAGACAGCAATTATTTGGACTTGATGGATGAATGTGAGGCCCTGATCAATACCATCGCCCGCCTGAACGGTTCACAAGAAGATATCCTGGTCTATCAGGGAAAAGAAATCAAGCTCATCCCGCCCTGGCCCCGATTATCGGTTAGCGACGCATTCGAAAAATTTGGCCCCATCCCGCTTAATACCGCTCTGGAACAAGGTCAATTTGACGACATTATGGTTGAAAGAATCGAACCCAACCTGGGCCAAACCCAACCGGTTTTTCTATATGATTATCCGGCTTCCCGGGGAGCGCTGGCAAGATTGAAGCCGCAAGATTTGCGATATGCGGAACGCTTCGAATTATACATCGGCGGACTTGAAATATGTAACGCCTTCAGTGAACTTAGCGACCCGATCGAGCAACGAGAACGGTTTGAACGCCAACAGGATCATCGCCGGAAGTCCGGCAAGCCGGTTTATCCGATGCCGCAAAAATTTCTGGCAGCCCTCGGCAACATGCCCGCAGCCGCCGGCAATGCGCTGGGAATTGACCGATTGGTAATGCTTTTCAGCGATTCAAAGCAGATTGATGATGTTGTAACCTTTACACCGGAGGAACTTTGACCGAGACGGAAACATCGATATGAATCACCGCAGAGACGCGGAGTACGCTGAGGTTTTTGTTTTAAGGAAAAAAATTAATCTCTCTGCGGTCTCTGCGCCTCGAGCAAAGCGGGCGGTAAAAATATTTAAAAAACCTCTCCATCCGCATAATAAATCACAAGATCTCAGCATATCAGGCATTGTAAGGTATAATTCAAAGAATGCAAAAAAATAGCACCGAACAGCTTAAACCCGAAGTCCATGGTGGAAATCTGGGGACCTTTGCAGGGGTTTTTACTCCCAGTATTCTGACGATTCTCGGCATTATCCTTTTTCTGCGGCTGGGGTATGTGGTCGGCAATGCGGGATTGGCAAGGGCCCTGATCATATTGGCCCTGGCCAACGCTATCTCCATGCTGACGACCTTTTCTTTATCTGCAATTGCGACCAACCTCAAAGTCAAAGGCGGCGGGGACTACTATTTGATCTCCCGTACGCTGGGGCTGGAATTCGGGGGTGCCATCGGCATCGTTTTGTTTCTGGCACAGTCAATTTCCATCGCCTTTTATTGTCTCGGATTTGGAGAAGTGCTTGCCCGAACACTGGCTTTGCAGGAAGGCTACTATATCCAGATCATTGCAGCCGCTGCGGTGGCCTTCCTGTTTGTATTTGCGTGGTTGGGCGCTGATTGGGCAACCCGCTTTCAATATCTGGTGATGACCATCCTGGCGGCCGCCCTTTTGTCTTTTTTCATCGGCGGAATGGCTAAATGGAACCAGACGCTGCTGGTCCAGAACTGGGCCGCACCTGAAGGGGGTCTGGGTTTTTGGGTTATTTTCGCCATTTTTTTCCCGGCGGTGACCGGCTTTACCCAGGGGGTCAGCATGTCCGGGGACCTGAAAGATGCCGGCAAGAGCTTACCTCGCGGCACCTTCATGGCCGTAGGCCTGTCAATTGTGGTCTATTTCCTGGCCGCGATTGTTTTCGCCGCCACGCTGCCGTCCGAGACATTAATGCATGAATATGGATCTATGAAACGGGTGGCTGCCGTAGAATTTTTCATCAGAGCCGGAGTCATTGCCGCCACCCTGTCTTCGGCTATGGCGTCTTTTCTGGGGGCCCCCCGGATTTTACAATCCCTGTCCGCTGATCGGATTTTCCCCTTTTTGCTGCCCTTCGCCAAAGGATACGGCTCCACTGGAAATCCCCGCAGAGGCGTTTTGCTTTCGGCCGGGATTGCTTTTGCCACCATCGGGCTGGGAAAGTTAAATATTATTGCACCGGTGGTTTCCATGTTCTTTTTGATTTCCTACGGCCTGCTGAATTATGCCACTTATTTTGAAGCTCGCGCCGGCAGCCCGTCGTTCCGCCCGCGCTTTCGCTGGTTTGACCAGAGACTTAGCCTGACGGGCGCATTGGCGTGCCTGGCAGTGATGCTGGCGATTCATGTAACCGCGGGCTTGTTTGCCATAGCAATTTTATTCGGCTTATACCAATATTTAAAGCGCACCAGCGGCCCGGCACGCTGGGCCGACAGCCGGCGTTCCTATTATCTTCAGCGTATTCGGGCAAATTTGCAGGCGGCAGCCCAGGAACCCGAACATTCCCGTGATTGGCGCCCCCAGCTGCTGGTGTTTTCTCACGATGCCCATCGGCGCGAGCGGCTGCTGCAGTTTGCAGAATGGCTCGAAAGCGATACCGGATTCGTCACGCTGGTTCGCATACTGGAGGGAGAGGGTCCGCAGATGCTCAAACTTCGCGAGGAAGCCGAAAACGAATTACACAAAGATATCGTCAATTATGCTTCCGAGGCGTTTCCGCTGGTCATTGTGGCCCCCGGCCTGATCCAGGGAATTCACACCCTGGTGCAGGCATACGGAATCGGCCCCTTAAAGGCCAACACCATTTTATTGAACTGGTTCGAGCATGAGCCTCCCAACAATCTCGGCATCCGCGAAATACTTTACGGTCGCCGCATTAAAACGGCCTTTCGACTCGGCTGCAATATTATCGTATTGAAAACAAAAGAAAAAGAATGGGAAAAATTGAAGGCGGTTTCCTCCGGGGAGCGCCGAATCGATGTGTGGTGGTGGGATGACGCCAGCAGTCATTTGGAGCTGTTGCTGGCATACCTGACGACACGCAACAAAGAGTGGCAAGCAGCTAAGATTCGGGTTTTAGCGCCAAGTGTTGACCATCCGACCGAAGAAACCATGAAAGATTTTCGGCATAAGTTAGCGGACGCTCGGATTGAGGCTGAACCCGAAATGGTGTTTAATGCCAATATGAGCAACATCATCGCGTATTCACAGGACGCTTCCTTGGTTTTCCTGCCATTTCGCCTCAAGGGCAATCAGCCCCTGGATCCATTTGACAACCCGATTGAGCAGATTCTTTCTGATTTGCCCATCACCGCTCTGGTGCTGGCCGCTGAGGATATCGTCCTGGAGGCCGAACCCGAGACGGGAAAAGCCGCTGAAGCGGCCACCGCTCTCGATGCCCTGGCGGATGCCGAAAAACGGGTGCGCCAGACTCAAAAAGCCGCTGAGGAGGCCAAAGCAAGCGCGACAAGTTTAAAAGAAAAACTCGCACGACTGGAATCAGGAACGGATAAAAACGGCATAAACAAGTCAAAACGCGAAGAACTTAAAGCTTCTTTGACAGAGGCTGAGGAACAAGCAAAAAAAACAACACGACGCGCTGCCAAAGCGAAAGCCAAAGCAGAAACGGCATCCAAAGCGGTTGAAAATCTCGGGATCCAGCCGTCAAAATCAGACAAAGAAATCGATGGCGCACTCGATTCAGAAAATAAATGAATTCCCTTAATTTTGGGATCTAGTGTTATGTCCCGCAAGTAATTTACAAAACACGGATTGATTTTATTAATGTTAATTCGTTTTATTTTAGGTGTCAGGATTCAAAGATTGAGGAATTCAGGAATTGAGGGATTTAGGAATTAGAATGGCAGAATACCTTCAATTCCTAAATTCCAGAATTCGCAATCCCTAAATTTGCTTGCTGACACCTGACACCATAGACATTGTGTTGTTTAAAGAACTCAACTGAACTAAAATATACCACACGACTTTTGTAACATTTTTGTGGGACACAACACTAGCGCTCACCGAAAATAGGCCAAAAAATTCGTTTGGAATTTTAGCCAAACATGATAAGAATAGGGTGAAAAACTTGACAACAAATGCATTTCGCATTTATCTTATGGCTGACACAAAGGTGATTTCTTCTGCCGGTATCGAATTTACATATTTTTCATCAATGTTGAAGTAAAAAGGAGAATGAAATGGGGACCTATATTAAAGCGTTATTGTTGATCATTGTACTGGTTGTGTTGGTTACCTTCGGTATTAAAAACAATGAAACGATGATATTGCATTTTTATTTACAATTGAGCAGTATGCCACTTCCAGTATATGCGGTCGTATATGGTTCCCTTTTAGTGGGGGTATTTATCGGGATGATCGTCGGTATCAGCGCCCGATTTGCCCAGCGCAAAAAAATAAGGCAATTACAAAAAGAAAACCGTGGTTTAAGAGATAAAGTCGCAGAACCTGCTGCAGAAACGGCGGTTGTGGAAACGGAAGCCTCACTGGATGAGACCCGGGCGATTCAAAACGAATCTGAAGATGAAGAAGAGGTAAAATAAGCCGGCAACCCCTATTCAATTGCTGAGCGGCAAAACGCTGCCGGTACCGTTTTTTCCTCTATCGTATTTTAATGACCACCAGCGTTACATCATCTTCAAATTTTTTCCCCTTGGCAAATCGGTGCAGCATATCCATTAAAATATTTAAAATTCCCTTGGCACTCAATGCCGAATTTGCCCGGATAAGATCATATATTCGATCTTTACCAAACATCTCTCCACTGACATTTCGAGCTTCCCAGATCCCATCGGTTGCCAGAACAATAACCTGACCTTCTGACAGATCGACTTTTTTGTTTTCGGTATACACCCATGATTCTTCTACCCCCAGCGGAACGCCCTCTCCCTCAAGCGCTTCAAACGATCTCGTCTTGGGATCATAGAAAATGGGTGGGTCATGGCCGGCGCGGACCCACTCCAGTGTTTTATGCTCGCAATCAATTCTCAGGTAGAATAGGGTCATGAAATTATGGGATTCAGCGACATCCTGGGCAAGTTGACAGTTCACATCCGAAATGATCTGTCCGAGCGTTCCGGGCAATGAGACCCGCTGGCGAAGAAACGCACGGGCAGACGCCATTAATAAGGCTGAGGAAATTCCATGCCCGGATACATCACCGACGACGACGCTGATTTTCCTGTCATTTTTTCCGGCGAACTCCAGAAAATCATAGTAGTCGCCCCCGGTTTCATCGCAGTAAATACTTTTCCCGGCGATGTCCAACCCCGGGATTTCAGGGTTTTTGCCGGGTAAAAGCTTTTGCTGAACCTTCATCGCCAGATCCATGGATTGATGCAGACGAAGATGATCCTGGAGTTTGGGCCCAATCTCGTTGAAGGCCCGAATCACCAGATCACGCTCATCTCCGGTACGCAAGCCCAGTTTAACAGAGAAGTCGCCGCTGGACAGCTTCTTGGCGGCCGCGGCGATTCTTAACAATGACCGCGTAATAATATAGGAACCGAACAGGGCGGCCGCCGCAAGGAAAACAATCGTTAAAAATGTGGCCGCACCGGCAAAAAGGATTTGATCTTTTAAGTACGCAAAAAATGTTTTCCGGGCTTCGTCCGGCAATGCCATGATGATCGATTTGGGTACGATCACCACAAATTGGATAAGATCATCAATACCGGCATAGGCCCAAATTGATTCCACATTCTTAAACGGCAGAGCCGTATATCCGGCCGGTCCGACCTCGAGTTGTTTAAGAACACCATCAAATCTGATGCTCTCTGTAGAAGATAGCCACATTTTTCCCAGCCACCGGCGCCCAGGATCCGGGATTGTGTTGATAGTCCTTTTGAGCCACTATTTGAAGTCCGGGCTGATGCGTCTCTGGATTTAAGGTGGTGGTCACAATAAAAGAATGGGCATTGGATGCCCACAGCGGGGATAGCGCACTTTTTTGCAACGCTTCGACAAAGAGGATCTCGATGGCCACAACCCCCAAAAAAGACCCATCGGGTTGGTATAGGCGTTGTGAAACCGTGAAAGTCAGAAATCCGGTGGTGGTATTTATTTGGGGCAGGGTCCAGGTCGGCGAATCTTTGGCTTCTGTGAACCAGGGATCCCGCCGGGGCTCAAAACTATCCAGAAAACCGTTGTGCCCGGGATACGACATATAGACACCATTTTGCAAACCGATATGGGCCCAATGCAAGGTTTTACCGAATTCACTGGAAAGTTCTCTGAAGGTCGGTATCATCTGGCTCAAGGAGGCAAGATCACGGGCGACGTTTTCTTTCTCAACGTCTGGAGCCAGCATAAAAACGGGATGATTGAAGCTGACCGGATTATCTAAAAACTCGCCGTCATGGGTTTTCATCCGGTATCGCTGAATCGGCAAAAAATCCGCAGGAGCGGTCCGGGGGTCGTCAAAATCGGCCGCAAAATAAATTTTGGGGGATTCATCAGCGGGCATTTTCGAAAAGGCGAGTTCGGCTTCCCCGGCCAAAACCTGAAGGTAAAACGCCATCGCATCTTTGGTTCGCTGTAAAACTTTTGCCGAATTTTCCGCGGTTTGCCGCAACTCCATCCCGACAATATGGGTGAGCCGCTTACGAGCATCTTCGGAAATCGTTTTCCCCAAAAGTAGCGTTCCACGCTGACTGACGACGGTGACCACAATCAACGGCGTCAGGCTAAAAACCAGCAAAATGATAAAAAATTTCCAACGCAGTTTCAGATTG
>PVMK01114046.1_pt1 | contig 23956 bp, 23 predicted proteins | sample 1853481 | NCBI WGS metagenome assembly PVMK01 (sample SAMN08533507, study PRJNA380276) | Marine sediment metagenome, whole genome shotgun sequencing project. | reverse complement strand
AGTGGTAGTTTTATCTGGCTTGCAGTGGTCAGTACGCTAGCGCGTCTGTTGAGCTACATACTCGGTGTGGCTGCGCTGCCTGTACTGGAAAAACGTATTGAAAAAACAGAAGGTCAATTTCATTTGCCAGGTGGTTACTTCATACCCGCACTGGCCCTGTTGTTATGCCTGTGGCTGGTTAGCTTTGCCTCCATGACCGCGTGGTTGACCACAGCTGGATTTTTTACACTGGGCAGTGTTCTCTACCTGGCATCTTCCGGGCGACGTAAAGACAATAATTTAATGCAATGAATTCTATAAGTTTAATACTGGTGCCGGAGGTCGGACTCGAACCGACACTTTGTTGCCAAAACGGGATTTTGAATCCCGCGCGTCTACCAATTTCGCCACTCCGGCAGGATTTGCAAGGCGCAGAGTATATATTTGCATGGCCTATGACGCCAGCATTTCAGTCAATTTTCTACACCTTTAGTGATATTCAGTTCACCTTTTATCAGCGAGCCCGTCTTCAACCCAGATTCGGCTGAAATAAGCCACGATATGCGGGTTGAAATGATCGTAATCGACCAGGAAAGCATCATGGCCCATCAGTGACTCCAGGTTGGTGAAGCTGGTATCTATTCCGTTTTCCAAAAGTGCGTCAGCAATGGCTTTTTGCTGGTAGACGGGGAACAGCAGGTCGGTTTGCACGCCGAGTACGCAAGCTGTTTTCAGTTTGATGTTCGCCAGCGCAGAGGTCAGGTCCGGAAAACCTTCAGCTGCATCGAACCAGTCCATGGAGCGCGACAGGTACACGTAGCTGCACGGGTCGAATGAACGGACGAAACGACGGGCGGCGGCCTCAAGATAGGACTCAACTTCATAATTCATCCCAAACAGCTCGGTCGGGAAATAATCCTGTTTACGCCGGCCAAAGCGAGTCCGCCATTCTTCGGATGAGCGATACGACAGCATGCCCAGCTTGCGTGCCATCCGCATCCCCTTTACGGGCCAATTTTCGTCGTCATAGTTACCGTCATTCCAGTCCGGGTCAGAAACTATAAGCTCCCTTTGCAACGAACGTATGGCGATGCTGAATGGTGCCGAATTCGGTGAGCTGGATATGGTCAGAAAGTGGCGCGCGCCTTGTGGGTTTTTCTGCAAATAGGCCAGTGCGCTCATGCCACCCATGGATGGCCCGCACATGGTGCATAACTGATCAATTCCCAGCTGGTCTACCAGTATTTGTGCTGTCTTTGCGATGTCCTCAACGCACAGTTCAGGGAAATCCAGTCTGTATGGTTTGCCGGTTAACGGGTTTTCACTGGCCGGTCCGCTTGAACCTTTACAACTACCCAGTGAATTCAGGCTGATAACATAAAACCGGTCTGTGTCGATGGGGTCGCCGGGTCCAATCATCGGTTCCCACCAACCGGGTGAGGGATCTTTTTCGCTGGATGTTGCATGCGCACTTGGCGACAGGCCTGTGAGTATCAATACCGCATTGGAGCGGTCGGCATTAAGCTCGCCCCAGGTCTCATATGCCAGCGTGAACGATGGCAAAACACCACCTTTCTTCATGGTCAAAGGCTGATCAATATGTAGAAACAGGGTTGCTGATGTCATAGGGTATGATTCATATTAGATTTATATTAATGATAGCGTGTGGACAACAGAAATGCGCGTTGTAAGAACATTGAATCAATCGAAAACCAGTATGAATATCGATAAATCCGGACTCGTCAACAGTAGCCAGACCGGTGTCCACCCGCAGCTGGAAAAACAACTGCGCAGGCACTTGAAAGTTCCGTGGTTGCAGCCTTTCCATCTTCCGACAGTTGAAGTTTACCGCCAGTTGGAAAACACAGGTGTTCTTTCAGCAGGTCAGCCAATTATTCTGGATTCCGGTTGTGGAACGGGGAAAAGTACGCAACGGCTTGCTGAAATGTGGCCCCGGTCCATCGTGATTGGTGTTGATCGTTCGTATGTCCGCCTGGCCAGGAGCGGTGTAAACTCCAGCTTCTTTCGTAGCGGTAATTGCATCCTTCTGAGAGCGGAATTAACCACCTTCTGGCGCTTGATGGTCAAAGACGGGCACTCACCTGAACGGAATTTTCTGTTTTACCCCAATCCATCGCCGAAACCCGGCCATTTATCCCGGCGTTGGCACGGACACCCGGTATTTCCCCAACTCCTGTGTTTGGGTGGTGAAATCGAGTTACGTTGTAACTGGGAAATTTATGCGCTGGAGTTTGCAAGGGCGGTTAATTTTGTAAGTGGTGCGAATGTTGAAATAGAAAAGTTTCAGCCTGAAAGCGGCATTTCACCCTTTGAGCAAAAGTACCTCGAGCGCGGTCAGTCATTGTTTTTGGTGCGAGTGCCTGCGCAGATCACCGAAGGCTTTCGCCTGGCCTGGTCTGGTACCTGATTTCCCGGTCTGTCAGGAAGATTTAATCTGTTTCAGTTTCAACTTTAACAGGCGGGGTATAGTGATGGATGTCCTCAAGACTGTTGTAAATAAAAGTCACAAACTGGGCTGGTTTGATCCAGACTTTACCCAGTTCCTCATCCCACTCATCGGTTGGCTTGGCCGCGATAATCTGCTGCAGGTTCATATCCTGATCAATTAGCGCCTGCACATTGGTACTGGCTTTAATCAGGAAATCCCTGTAGTTCTTCAGGTCCTCCGTCATTGCCAGTTGTCCGTGGCCGGGAATGATACGTGTGGATTCATTCGCCATTGACAAAGCAAGGTCGGCCGCGTTGACCATACCTTCGATAGAACCGCCTGCGTCCAGATCAACATAGGGATACAAACCATTGAAAAACATATCGCCCATATGGATTACGTTACTGGCCGGGAAATGTATGATGCTGTCGCCATCGGTGTGGCCGTTGGCGACGTAATACGCGGTCGCGGTCTCACCATTGAAATGTAATGACATCCGGTCATTGAATGTCACCACCGGCAAGGCTGCTTTTGCATAGGCCGGCGTAGTTTTGTTCATAAAAATGCTGACCTGCGGCGTGATCATTCTTTTGTGGATGTTGTCGTGCGCAATAATGACCGCACCGGCACCACCGATAGTCTCGTTGCCGCCGGTATGGTCGGCATGATAATGCGTATTGATGACAAACCGGATCGGTTTAGCGCTGATTTTTCGTATGGCCTGCAGTAACTCTTTGGTTACCGGTCTGACCTGATCATCGATGATGTAAAGGCCATCTTTACCGGTGGAAATACCTACATTGCCACCCCGCCCCATGAGCATGTAAACCGTGTCGGAAAGCTGAAAAGTTTTGAATTCAACCTTCTTTTCCTCGGCCGGTGTACTGCTTATCGTTACAAATAGTATCGCGATTAACAGCAAAGCTCTCATGTGCCTGTCCTTTATCCGTCGATTTAGGAACCCCTACGGTACACGCTGATCAAGGTGTAGTGCAATCGCTGTTACCGCTTTTGTCTCAACGGTGACGAGGTTGGCCTGGTAGTCGCCCGGCGCTGCATTGGCTATACCAGCCATGGAGATACGCGCGCTGATGTCCACTTTCTCAAAATCCTGCAGTGACATCCCGGGACGCAGAAGGTCGGCATCGCTGAAACGCAATGACATTGGAAAACCTCCCGGTGCGATGCGTTTGACCGCCAGCGGCATGCCAACAGCGCCGGCCGGATGGATAAATACAAACAGTGCGGCATTGGCGGGGATTGCCCCGGCCAGTTCATCGGCAATTGTTATGGCGACCGGGATATTAAATTCTGTAGCGACCACTTCTGGAACGGCAGCTTCTGGAACAGCAGCTTCTGGAACTGCTGCCACTGGTTCGGCCTGTCCCATCCTGGCTTTCGCCATTTCGATCTGTTGGCCTACTGTCTGTGCGGCACCGGATGCGGGATCAAGTTGAGTCAACAATTGCTGCCACACAGCAATTGCCTGGGCTTCATCGCCTTCCTGAGAGGCTGCCATGCCGAGTAACCACAGTCCTTTTTGCTGCTGCGGATCAATCTCAAGCGCCGATTCAATCAACTGTTTTGATTCCGGAGAAATTTGAGCTTGACCGGATGCAAACAAGCTGGCCTCGGCCAGTTCAATCATGATCATGGGTGTATCGGGCACCAGACGGTTGGCGTTGGTCAGGGCAGTCACTGCTTCTGGATAGCGTTGCATGGTTTTAAGGCTGCGCCCCAGGATTAACCAGCCTTCGGGATCATCCGGGTTATCAGCCATACGCTGTTGCAACTGGGCAACTATATCTTCCATTTCTGGTTGTTGTGACGAATGGGGCTGTTGAGTTTGTGCAGCTTGCCGTGGCGTGGCCGTAAGAATATTGATGGCCTCCGGCGTGCCAATGTACTGGTACAGAAGGAGACCGGCCAGTGGGATGGTAATCAATACCAGCATACCAATGATACGTTCTTTTGCAGAACCGGCAAGAAATGGCCAGCTTATAGCGGCAGCGGGAACAGCGAGCAAAGCGATAGCAATAATCCAGAAATTCATTCAGGTTTTCTCATGTTTGAACGACTTGATCGTGAAAATCAGTCTTTTGTTTCTTTGTCTGTTTCAAGTAATGCAGAGCGTTTGCTGATACTGGAACGGAGAACCAACCCACCGATCAGCAACAATATCAATGGCGCCAGCCACAACAGGTAAGTATTTTTCTGTACCGGAGGGCGGTAGAGTACGAAATCCCCGTAGCGGGTGACCAGGAACTCCTTGATCTGTTTATTAGTTCGTCCTGCCAATACCATTTCATGCACTTCACGGCGTAGATCATGCGCTAATGGCGCATCTGAATCGGCCAGGTTCTGGTTTTGACAAACCAGGCAGCGTAACTCCTCGGTCAGCTTGTTAAACCGTTCCTGTTGCTGCTGGTTCGCGAATACCAGCGGCTCTTGCACAGCAGTTTTCTGTGCAAAAGTAGAATAAGAGATGATCGACAGGAATAAAACTATTACCAACTTATGGATGCTCATCAGTTGCCGGACTCCCAGGAAGCGATACGTGGCAGAATCTCAGTTTCGATTATTTGATGAGTCATCGCCCCAAGCTGTTTGAAAACAATCACACCGGATGGATCGACCAGGAATGATTCGGGTGCTGCATAAACACCGAAATCAATACTGATTCTCCCATCCATGTCGACCAGGGTGACCTCGTAAGGGTTGCCAAATTTAGCCAGCCAGGCATGTGCGTCCGCAGTCTCATCGCGAAAATTAAAGCCTATAACGCGCAGGGCACCTGACCTTGCCAGATCTGTAATAACAGGATGCTCTACCCGGCAGGTAACGCACCAGCTTGCCCAGAAGTTGACCAGGTAAGGTGTACCGAGAAAGGACTCCTTCGACATGGTTTGTTCCGGTTCTCCCAGAACAGGCAGGTTAAATGCTGGTGCCGGTTTATCAATTAATGGCGAAGGGAGCTGCGTTTTACGGTCGGATATTTTCAATCCGACGACCAGTAAAACTACCAGCACTACGAATGCCATCAAGGGCAGGGCGCGACTATTCATGCCATCGCCTCTTTGGTTCCCGTTGGCTGTGTTTCACTGGCCCGTATTTTGCGCCGATAACGCTTGTTTCCGGCCGCAAGAAATCCACCGAACATCATCAATATGGTACCCAGCCATATCCAGCGTATAAATGGCTTGTAATAGATTCGTACTGCCCAGGCCTGGCCCCTGTCATCCAGTGGCTCACCCAGTGATACGTAAAGGTCACGTGTGAATCCGGGATCGATGGCGGCTTCGGTCATGGTGCTACCACGCTGGGCATATTGACGTTTCTGGGGGTAGAGCCGGGTGACTTCACGGTCACCCTTGGTAACTATGAACTCGCCTTCATCAGCTGAGTAATTTGGGCCCTGAACGATACGGGTACCCGTAAATTTAAACGTATAACCGGACATCACATGTTGATCGCCAGCCTCCATGCGCAAGTGTTGTTCACTGCTGATGGCGCTGGTCAAACTGACACCAATCAGAAATACACCTAAACCCACATGGGCAAGTGTCATGGCGAGTATGCTTGCAGGTATCTTGAAGTGTTTTTTCCTGGACACATGTTGTCCGACATAAAACAGACTGCCTGCAGTGACCCAGACACCGCCGCTGACGCCGGCAGCGGCTATTAATCCGATGCCTGGTTCCATTATCCAGACACCTGCACCAACCACCAGTGATATCAGCAGCGGCCAGAGTAGCTTGCCAGCGAGTCTGCTGGCGCTGTCCTGTTGCCATCTGGTGTAAATGCCGATTGGTAAGGCAAGAACAATTGGCACCAGTAACCAGGAAAACAGGAAACCAAAATAGGGTGGTCCAACAGATATCTTACCGGCGCCGAGGGCATCTATAAGCAAGGGGTATAAAGTGCCGGTCAAAACCATGGCTGCCATGACAGTAAATACCAGGTTATTGATCAGCAGTAGTGTTTCGCGGGAAAGCCCGGCAAAACCGCCACCCTGGATCATTTTGGGTGCACGCGCTGCATATAAGGCAAGTGAACCGCCAACTACCAGTGCAAGGTAGACCAGGATGAAAATGCCACGGGTAGGGTCGGATGCAAAAGCATGTACCGAGGTCAGCACCCCGGAGCGTACCAGGAAGGTACCCAGCAAGCTAAGTGAAAATGCAGAAAGGGCAAGCAATAAAGTCCAGTTACCGAATGCACCGCGCTTTTCAGTTACGGCCTGAGAATGGATCAATGCGGATCCAACCAACCAGGGCATAAAGGAGGCATTCTCAACGGGATCCCAGAACCACCAGCCACCCCAACCAAGCTCGTAATAGGCCCACCAGCTGCCCAGTGAGATACCGATGGTCAGAAATGACCAGGCGACCAGCGTCCAGGGGCGCGACCAGCGTACCCAGTCACGGCTTACTTCGCCGCCGAGCAATGCCGCCACTGCAAACGCAAATGCAACTGAAAAACCCACATAACCCATGTAGAGCAACGGCGGGTGAATGATCAGGCCGAAGTCCTGTAGTAACGGGTTCAGATCCAGACCTTCAGCGGCCGAGGGAATTAAACGTCCGAAAGGATTCGAGGTAAACAGGATAAATAACAAAAAACCCATTGAAACCCAGCCCAGCACTGCGAGCACCCTGGCCCTGAAGACTTCAGGCAGTCTTTTGCTGAACAGTGCAACCGCAGCTATCCATGTGCCAAGTATCAGTTCCCAGAGCAATAATGAGCCTTCATGAGCGCTCCAGACAGCTGAATACCGGTAATGTAAAGGCAGCAATGAATTGCTATTGCGGGCCACGTACTCGACGGAAAAGTCCTGGTTTACGAACGCGGCTGTCAATATGCCGAACGCGATCAACAAAAGCAGAAATTGAATCAGAGCCGCGCTGGTTGAGACAGCCATCAGGCGCCGGTTGCCGGTATAGGTGCCAATCATCGGAAACAGCCCCAGGCTGAAGGCCGTCAGCAGGGCTGCCAGTAAGGCAATCTGGCCCAGTTCGACGGTCATGTGCCTTGCTCCACTGACTCGACCGTGTGCCCCGCTTTTTCAAGCGCGTCAGCCACTTCCGGTGGCATATAGTTTTCGTCATGTTTGGCCAGAACTTCTGCGGCTTCAAAATAGCCTTCTGGCCTGAGTTCGCCAATGGCAATGATACCCTGGCCTTCACGGAACAGGTCCGGCAGGATGCCGTCATACGTGACATCGACAGAAGCCGCGCCATCGGTCACTACAAATTTTATTGCCAGGCTGTCGCTTGCGCGGCTGACGCTGCCACCTGCAACCAGCCCACCCAGCCGGAAGCGTTTGCCCGCTGGCAGATTCTGTTCTTTAACATCGGTAGGGCTGACAAAAAACAGCATATTTTCGTTCAGAGCTTTCTTGGCCACTACTGCGGCCGCTCCGACACCGAGGATGATCACAAGTACGGCGATCAGTCTGCGTTTACGTGTAGGGGTCATTGTGATTTATCCATGTGTGCCTGACGGGCTTTCAATTGTTGAATAAGAGTGCGTTTGTGGAATACGGGTGCCAGTGCCGCCCACAGCAGAATTACAGTGGCTATCAGGTAAGAAGCCAAAATAAATGGTGTGTACGACATCTAGCTATGCTCCTTTGCAAACAGTTCCTGCACCCAGCGTTTACGGTGATCCTGCTTCAATAGTATTAATCTCGCCCGGCTCAGTAAATTTGCACCGTAATAGAACTTGGTGGCAGTTGCCATGATCAACAAGGGCCACAGCATATCGGGATGAATACCACTGCCCTGTGAGCCAAAACTGCTGCCCTGGTGCAGGGTATTCCACCACTCAACCGAGAAATAAATAATGGGCAGGTTGACCGCACCTACGATGGACATCAGCGAGGCGGCCCGTGCCGCCTTGCGGGGTTCTTCATAAGCATTGTAAAGCGCGATGACACCAAAATAAAGAAACAGCAATACCAGTTCCGATGTCAGGCGTGCATCCCATACCCAGTAGGTTCCCCACATCGGACGCCCCCACAGGGAGCCGGTTATCAATGCGATCATGGTAAATGCGGCACCAATCGGTGCACTGGCCACCACCAGGACTTCCATGATACGAATGCGCCATACCAGGGCGATGAAACCCATGATGGCCATCATCCCGTAGATCATCATCGACATCCATGCAGTTGGTACATGCAGATACATGATGCGTACGGTTTCACCTTGCTGGTAATCCGCAGGGGCACGGACCAGGCCGAGATAAAGCCCGATGACAGTGAGCACAATAAAGATTGCCCATAGCCATGGGATCAAGTACCCGCTGAAACGGTAAAACCAGGGCGGTGATCCGGTCTTGTGAAAAAATAGAAATATAGGATTCATTAGCTAAGACTCAATTTAAGTGCGGCAGCGGTTGCAAAGGGTGCCAGGGTCAATGACCCGATCAAGCCGGAGAACATCAACCCAAGCTGGCCGGTGTATGGCAGATCGACAACAGCCGCGCTGACCGCACTGGTCGCCAGGATCAGTAAAGGCACGTACAGGGGGAATACCAGCAGTGATAATAATTGACCTCCTCGTTTCAGGCTTACCGTCAGTGCGCCGCCGATGGCGCCGATCAGGCTCAGCACCGGAGTGCCAATGGCCAGTGATATTATCAAAATTGGCAAGCCTTCATCAGCAAGATTCATCCACAGCGCCAGTAAAGGTGACAACAACACGATGGGCAGGCCGGCTACCAGCCAGTGGGCCACGGTTCTTGACAGCGCAATAAGGGCAAGTGATTGCCCAGACAACACCATCTGCTCTAAAGTTCCGTCCTCATAGTCAGATCGGAACAGGCTGTCCAGTGACAACACCGTTGCCAGCAATGCCGCGATCCAGATTACACCCGGTGCGATATTGGCCAATAGTTGCGGTGACGGCCCAATGCCCAGGGGGAACAGGGTGGTAACCACCAGCAGGAATACCAGCGGTTGCAGCAGTTCCGCACGCCGCCGGTAGGCGAGCAAAAAATCCCGTCGCAAGAGCGCTGCAAAGGCTTTAGGCGCCGCCTGTCTGCTCATGCTGCAGCCCCCGCGTAGCGGTCACGTCCGCTTTGCATGTGGCATTCCTGTAGCTCAAAGCCTTCGGGGCGCAAGCTGCCATGGGTCGTCATGATACAGGCGCCACCGGCATCCAGGTGCGTTCTGAGGATGCGGTCCAGCATCTCAATGCCCTCGCGGTCGAGGTTGGAATACGGCTCATCCAGCAACCACAGGGCTTCGTCACAAAAAAGTAAACGGGCCAGTGAGCAGCGTTTACGCTGTCCGGCACTGAGTGTGCGTCCTTCCTGCAGCGCGACCGGTGTCAGGCCGATTTCTTTGATGACTTGTTGGCACAATCCGTTGCCCAGGTTTGATTTGCGGGTACCCATAAAGCGCATCCAGAAGCGGATATTCTCTTCCACGCTCAGGTCATCTTTAATGGCCGGGTTGTGACCGGCATACAAGGGCTGCTCGTGTCGGTGTATTTCACCCTCACTGGGTTCAAGCAATCCGGCCAACAGTCTTAACAGGGTGGTTTTGCCGCAACCATTGGAACCCGGTGACCAGTAAAAGAGAGCCCGCAGACAGATTGAAACTGATGGGTTCAAAGACCCTTTCGAAGTATCGTTCAAAGCTGAGATTGGAAACCGACAGCATGTAAGAGTTTTGTGGCAAATCCGCTTATTCCTGTTTATTGATTTAATTATGTGGGCGCATCGGCCGCATATCCTATGTTGGGATTATGCCGCAGCATTACCACCTTTTGAATGATTTTAATCAACGTAAAATGATTTTAATCAAGCATGACTTGACCTTGATCAAGCCTGGTGACTATAACGCAGATCAATATTATATCTGAATTATTGGGATACAATATAACTTTGCCGTTGCCTGGGTGAATTGAAGCTATTTCCATGAAAACGAAATTCTCATGAAAAATTTCCTGCGTGAAAACTTAATGATTGTGGTCAGTATTGCCTTGCCGCTACTGGTGGTAATATTTTTTGCTCTCGCAAGCGTATTACCCGGTTTGTACTCGACACCACCTGCGTATGATCTTTTGCTCAGCCTCCAGGACAAATCAACAGCAAAAACATCCCCGGTCAAAATCAGCCTCGTGGTAGAAGCAGAAAAACTTAAGGCGCTCGTCGTTAAATTGGATAATCCCGGTTATGAACAAAACCCGCGGTTGTTTCGCTACGACCATCTAAGCGGTGAAGTTGTGGAAGTCAGCATTCCATTACCTGCAAATATTATTGATATGAACGCGGGTTTTGAGATACCCATCCCGGGGTTTGCGCAACTGAGAATCAGCGATGCACTTCGGGCACCTGACGGTTACGAGTTTCGTGGGCGCAGAAGAGGTGGAGGTTTGATGACAGAATTATTTGGCGGCTCAAGAAACCGGACAGATGTGAGCATCTCAAAAAACGGCGCTATTATCCGTATAAATCTGCCTGCATCAGATTACTGGTATAACGATGTCCGCCTGGTTGGTTGGGTAATTGATTAACGGGCCGCTAATGGAAACAAAACGCGAAGCCATCGAACAAATATTGGGAATTGCCCGTACGCACGGTCTGACACAGGCAGACATTGAGAATGCCTTCAAACATGCGGATGGTGATGGCGCAGAGCCATCTGCAAGTATTTTGGGACGAATTCTCGGTTACCTGGGTGGCACATTTATTTTTGCTGGGCTCGGTATATACATCGCCCTGAATTGGGATGTCATGAATACTGCTGCCCGGCTCATCATCACCCTGGGGTCCGGCATTGCGATATTTGTCATGGCGGTGGTAGCTTCCGGTGATGAGCGTTATGTCAGGGTCAGAACCCCGCTATATCTGATTGCGGCCGCCCTGCAGCCGGTGGGTCTGCTGGTTGCCTTTGACGAGTTCTCCAGTGTTGGTGACCTGCGATACGCGGCTTTATGGACTGCCGCTATCATGGTTTTTCAGCAAGCTTTGGTTTACTGGCAAAAGCGGGACACCACTTTATTGTTTACCAGCCTGCTTTTCGCATTGTGGTTCTTCGGCCAGACTCTTGACCTGCTTCATGTTGACGAGGGCCTGATTGCTTTGATACTGGGGGCTTCAACGGTTGGTTTCTGCGTCGGCCTGGAGCGAACGCCTCACCGGGTTATGAATCCGTTCTGGTACCTGTTCGGCTCGGCCTGGTTTCTTTATGGTTTGTTCGACCTGATTCAGCATACCGCGATTGAACTGGCTTTCCTGGCCGTGGCATGTGGTGGTGTGTTTTTGAGCACCTGGGTACGCAGCCGAACATTGTTATTTGTCAGCACTATTGCAATATTGGCATATATCAGCTACTTCACCCAGCAGCATTTTCAGGACTCCCTTGGCTGGCCGCTGGTACTTATTTTGCTTGGCCTGGTTTTTATCGCACTGAGTGCCATTGCAATACGCATTAACAGGCGCTACATCAGTAATGCTCACCCAACACGCCACGAAAAGGAAACCCATGAGTAAGTTTGATTTTGACCTGTTTGTCATAGGCGCCGGTTCCGGCGGTGTGCGGGCTGCGCGCATTGCAGCAGGGCATGGGGCCCGCGTTGGTATTTGCGAAGCAAGCCGGGTAGGGGGGACTTGTGTCATACGTGGGTGTGTGCCTAAAAAATTGCTTTCCTATGCGGCACATTTTGCCGAAGAATTTGAAGATGCTGCGGGTTTTGGTTGGGAGGTCGGTGAGTCGCGTTTCAGCTGGTCCCGTCTGATTGAGAACAAGGACCGCGAAATTGACCGGCTCAACCAGGTGTACCTGCGCTTGCTTGAAAACTCAGGTGTAAAACTGTTTCCTGTGCATGGCAAGCTGGTCGATTCACACCAGGTTCAGGTGGGTGAGGATATTGTCAGCGCTGACAAGATATTGATCGCAACCGGAGGACGCCCGTGGACACCGGATATTCCTGGTGCGGAGTACAGCATTACATCAGACGAGGCCTTTCATCTCGAATCGCTGCCCGGGCGCGTCATCGTTGTTGGCGGAGGTTTTATTGCCTGTGAGTTTGCCGGAATTTTCAATGGCCTGGGTTCCGAGGTGATACAGGTCTATCGTGGCGAACAGATTCTTCGTGGTTTCGATCATGATGTGCAGGAAACGCTGGCAGGCGAAATGAAGAAAAAGGGTATTGATATACGATTGCACCTTAATGTTACTGAATTGATCAGGCATGAAGATGGTCACCTGACTGCAAAGCTTGATGATGGCAGTGAACTGGCGGCAGATACTGTAATGTTTGCCACCGGTCGGGTACCGAATGTGCGCGGTCTCGGACTCCGTGATGCGGGAGTGAACGCATTGCCGGGTGGAATGATCCCGGTTAACGAGTATTCGCGCACCAACCTGCCGAATATTTTTGCGGTTGGTGATGTGACCAACCGGGTTAACCTGACACCGGTTGCGTTAATGGAGGGCCACGCCTTTGCCGATAGTGAATTTGGTGGTAACTCACGACCGGTGAACCACGGTTTCATACCCTCTGCCGTGTTTTCACATCCACCGGTGGCAACGGTCGGGTTTTCAGAGACTGAGGCAAGAACGCGTTATGGCGAACTGGATATTTACAAGTCTGTATTCACACCAATGAAGCACACTTTATCGGGCAGAGAAGAAAAAACCATGATGAAATTACTGGTGCAAAGATCTTCCGATAAGGTCATTGGCATGCATGTGGTCGGCATGGATGCACCAGAAATTGTGCAGGGCTTCGCAGTTGCGATAAAATCCGGCCTTACGAAACAGCAATTTGACCGTACTACGGGTATACACCCGACTGCGGCGGAAGAACTGGTAACCATGCGGGTGCCTGTTCAGGGATGAAGGAAGTATTCATGGATTATCGTATGAAAGTTTTCAATGGGTTGGTTTGTGCGGTGCTGCTGGCGGTTTTGTCTGCGCAGGCACCGGTATTTGCTAAAAGTGTGTCAGCACCTGCTGACAGAAGTGACAGGCAAAGGTATATCGTTATTCTTGATGATCCGCCTCTTGCTGCCTATGACGGCAGAGTCATATCGACGCTGGAGCGGGATACCGGTTCAACCCGGTTGCCAGCAACCGCCAATAAATTCACCGGTGCGCACAAACTGGATGTTAATTCACCTGTATCGAAACAGTATCTTAGGTTCCTGGATGAACGGTTTAAGTCTTTTCGTGGGGAAGCCTTGCTCAGACTTGGCCGCCAGTTAAAGCCGGTACACCGTTATCGCAATGCCCTGAACGGGTTTGCAACAGAACTTAGTGCGTCGGAAGTCCGTGCCTTGCGTGATATGCCCGGCGTAAGTTCCGTACAGCTGGATGAAATCCAACACCTGGAAACCGACTCGGGCCCGAACTGGATTGGTGCAGATAAAATCCACGATGGAAGCGCAGGTTTTCCGGCAACGGGTGGTGAAGGCATCATCGTTGGCATGATCGATACTGGTGTGAACTGGGATCATCCTTCTTTTCAGGATCCGGGTGAGTCAGGTGATGGTTGGAATCATACTAATCCCCTTGGTTCCCAGCTGGGCCTGTGTTCAGACAGTGAAGTGCTTTGTAATGACAAATTGATCGGGGTTTATGATTTCGTTGAGGATGATCCGAATACGGATGAAACAGAAGAAAACAATAACGGCAAAGACAATGATGGCCACGGTTCGCACACAGCGTCGACGGCAGCTGGTAATCCTGTCAATGTGACCCTCAATGGTATTCCTGAAGTAATCGGCGGCGTAGCGCCAAATGCCAATATTGTCAGTTACCGTGTCTGTTATATCGCAGATGCCGCTGATCCGGACGATGGTGGTTGCCAGACCTCCGCCATCTTGAGCGCCATTGATCAAGCCATTACCGACGAGGTGGATGTCCTCAACTACTCAATTGGTACGACCGCTCATGATCCCTGGACCGGCAGTCCTTCAACCTTTGCGTTTTTAAACGCCAGGGCCGCCGGCATTTTTGTCGCGACTTCTACCGGTAATCTTGGGCCAAACTCGGGTTCAATTGGTTCACCGGGAAATGCACCGTGGATTACCGCAGTTGGAAATGCCACACACGACCGAGTGTTTGCCAGCGTTTTGGAAAACCTCACCGGTGGTGATACCACATCTCCCGGTACTTTGGTTGGTACCAGTTCTACAGAAGGTATTGGTATCAGGAAAATCGTTCATGCCAGGGATTATGACTATCCACTTTGTGGTACTGGCCCGGAAGAGTTCGGTCTGGGTTGTGCCGACAACACAGGTGTGTCCAATCCTTGGGAACCAGGGACATTTGATGGTGAAATCGTGGTTTGTGACCGTGGTACATATGGCCGTGTGGAGAAGGGCAAAAATGTCCTGTTGGCCGGGGCAGGTGGTTATGTTCTAGCCAACACCGGAAGCTGGGGTGAGGCTATAATCACCGCTGATCTTTGCTTGCCGGCGACGCACCTGGGTCTTAAGGATAGCGATAAATTGCGAACCTGGCTGGAAACTGGCAGTAATCACCAGGGTTCCATCAGTGGTTTTTCCATATTTCACATTTCGGAAGCCGGTGATTCAATAGATAGCCGTAGTGCACGCGGGCCGAACTTGCCGCCTGTCGAAGATGTTTTGAAACCTGATGTCATTGCACCGGGTACCAGTATATTGGCTGCCGGCAGTGAGGGCGAAGACAGTTTCGCAATTTTGTCGGGAACTTCAATGTCATCACCACACGTGACGGGTGGGGCGGCTTTGCTGAAAGCGGTTCATTCCGATTGGACGCCAACAATGTTAGCTTCGGCTTTGATCATGACGGCCACACCGGAACAGGCACTTGATTTTGATGGTTCAACAGCGACAACATTTAAACGGGGTGCCGGCAGACCACGTCTGGATCAGGCGGTTAATGCAGGTTTATACCTGGATGAAACTAAAAATGGTTTTCTTGCAGCGAATCCAGATTCTGGCGGTGATCCTAAAGAATTGAATTTACCAGGCCTGGTCGATACGACCTGTGTTAATTCCTGTAGTTTCACCCGTACTGTAACTGATCTGGCAGGTGGCGCTTCCTGGAGTGCGTCAGCCGAAGGGTTTGCCAACGGCGTATCGGTCGGCATTTCACCGAGTAATTTCAGCCTGGCAAATGATGCCAGTCGGCTTTTGACTGTTAATGTAGATCTCACTCAGTCCGGCTTGTTTGGTACCTGGATATACGGTGATATCCGCCTATCCTCGTCCGGGCTTCCTGATGCAGTATTTCCTCTTGCTGTTTTTGCCGCCGGCGGTGATTTGCCAAATGAATGGATTATTGACAGTGACGAAGTTTCAGGTTGGAAGGAGTTTACACTGGGTGACCTGGTAGCTATGCCAGACGCTACTTACACTAGTGGTGGCTTGGTTATACCCACAAAAACGGTGAAGATGCTGCCCCAAGATCCGGACTTCGACAGCCCAGACAGCCCATACAATAGCACTGAGGGCACCATGACCGTTTGGCACACAGTGTCTGCCGACACACTGTTGCTGCATGCAGAAACACTGGAATCAACGGCTACTGATCTTGATTTATTTGTCGGGCTGGATGCCAATAGAGATGGCATAGCACAGGCAAGTGAAGAACTCTGTTCCAGTACCTCGCCTACAGAGATAGAGTTTTGCGATCTGTTTACACCAGTCGAGGGTAACTACTGGATCATAGTGCAAAACTGGGATGCGAATCTCGACCCTGATGAGGCAACGTTGGTATCTGCGGTTGTAGGCAAAAACACGAATTCTCTGCTTGCAGCGACCGGAGATGGGATCGTTCCGGCAGATGACGCCCAGAAGATTCGCCTGTCCTGGGATAATGTAAACGCGGTGCCTGGAACGGAATTGATCGGAGCTGTTGGTATCGGAGCACGTCGCGAAACTCCAAATAACATCGGCGTTATACCCGTCAGTTTTACCAAGACGGGTATTGCAGAGCCGAAAACACTGGTATTGATGAACGGTATCTCCCGCGGGTTAACGCTCAGCAGTAATGGTATGCATGACCGCTCCTTTATCGATGTACCCCCGGGAACGGACTCATTGACCATCACGGCATCTGCTACAGACAGCGCTCAAAATGAGGACCTGGATATCGAGCTTTACCGGGTAGATTTTGATGACGCGTTTACGGATGCCCCATTTGTGGCGGCAGCCGACACCAGCGGTAATCCGTTGGCTTCAGCCTCAGGCGCAAGCGGAAATGGTCCGGTGGTGACCGTAAGTGGTGATACGCTTGTTCCGGGTCGCTGGTTTGCCGTATTGAAGAATAATAACGGGCAGCATGCCGCTGTCGAAGTCCAGGCGGATATGACTTTTGCTGGCGAAGCCGTTCCATTTCGTGGTGGTCTGTGGGAGGCGTCTTCCCGTAAAGGCATTAATCAGGGGTTTGATTATATCGCAACAGGCAGTGCAAGAGCCTTGGTCTGGTATACCTATGACGAGGATGGTCTGCCTGCCTGGTACCTTGCTGCGGCTCCGGAGCAGGATGGCAATGTCTGGGTGGCCCGGCTGTTTCGTTTTACCAATGATGGCACCCTGCAACACGGTATAGCGGTGGGCCATGTTTCGGTCACCTTGTTATCGGGAGACGACTCAGTTTTCTCTTTCGTCCTGTTCGGTGAAAACGGCAGCGACCGGGAATTTCCAAGTTTTGGGCTGAGTTGTCCGACGGTTGACGGTTCACAACGCAGCTACTCCGGCCACTGGGCACGAGAGGTCGCGGGTCTGGGTGGCGCTACCGTGGTGGCCAATGTGTCAACGGAAGGCCACCTGCACTATGTTTATGATGATGCGGGCAATCCTGCCTGGCTGCTTGGCGCGGCCGGCACCACAAATATACCGGGTTCCCAGGAATTGAACCTGCTGCAGTTTAGCGGCTTTTGCGCGGTATGTACTGGAGATAAGCCAACCACAGAAACCGTGGGCACGCTGACCAGGGAATATGGAGATGAGGAAAATATGACCTGGAACCTGAATTATGTGTTGAGCGCACCTTTAAGCGGATCAGTAAACCGCTCGGATGACACAAGAAAGTTAACCTTAACGCAGGCCTGTCAATAGGTTTGCGGGTTTTTTACTACGAAACCTGTGGCGTTTTATCCGATACAGTATTTTGATGAAGCGCACAGATTTCCATTATGAATTACCGGCAGAACTGATCGCACAGCGGCCACTGGAGCAGCGTAGCGCCAGTCGTTTGCTGTGCTTTGACCGGCAGTCCGGTCATTTGAGTGACCGGACTTTCAGCGATCTTCCCGGCCTGCTGAACCCGGGTGATCTGTTGGTATTCAACAATACCGAGGTCATTCCGGCGCGGCTATATGGCAGGAAGGCCAGTGGCGGGCGGGTGGAGATACTGGTTGAACGCCTGTTGGACCAGCACGAATGCCTGGCACAGGTGCGCGCCAGCAAATCCCCGAAACCGGGTGGCACACTGATACTGGAAGACGGTAGTGAATTGAGAGTGCTTGGGCGTGAGGATAGCTTTTTCCATCTTCAGTCTGTTGGTGGTGATTTAATGGGCCTTTTGCAAGATCTCGGGCATATGCCATTACCACCGTATATCACCCGAGAAGACACCCAACGTGATCGGGATCGTTATCAAACTGTTTATGCTGAAACACCGGGTGCGGTGGCTGCGCCGACAGCGGGTCTGCACTTTGACCAGACTTTGCTGGATCAGTTAAAAGATACAGGTATCCAGTCTGCAACGGTTACTTTGCACGTGGGTGCCGGCACTTTTCAGCCGGTGCGTGTTGATAATATTGAAGACCACCATATGCACGCAGAGTGGCTGGAAGTACCTCAATCGGCTTGTGATGCCATTACCGCTACCCGGACTCGCGGGGGGCGCGTAATCGCGGTCGGGACAACCGCAGTGCGCAGTCTGGAAACCGCGGCACAGGGTGGTTCATTAGAGCCATTTTCCGGTGATAGCCGTATTTTCATTTACCCGCCTTATCAATTCCGCGTAGTGGACGCGATGATCACCAATTTTCACCTGCCGGAATCCACCCTGTTAATGCTGGTCAGCGCATTTGCCGGGCGTGAACCGATAATGGCTGCCTACCGGCATGCGGTAGAGCAGCGCTACCGCTTTTTCAGCTACGGTGACGCAATGCTGCTCACTTGAAGCGCAACGGTGTAATATACGCAGCCTGTTTTAGCTGAGCTCCTGATATCTGATGCAATTTGAACTTAAAAATACCGATGGTAAAGCCCGTCGTGGCAGCCTGAGCTTTGATCGGGGTAGTGTGCAAACGCCTGCGTTTATGCCGGTGGGCACTTACGGCACTGTTAAGGCGATGACGCCAGAGGCGGTACGCGACACCGGTGCTGAAATACTTTTGGGCAATACCTTTCACCTGATGTTGCGACCAGGGACCGAAGTCATCAGGGCGCATGGCAGCCTGCATGAGTTCATGCAATGGAAGAGACCGATATTGACTGATTCCGGTGGCTTCCAGGTCTGGAGCTTGTCTGAACGACGGAAAATCACGGAAAAGGGAGTTACCTTTGCCTCCCCGGTTGATGGCGCCCGTGTATTCCTGGGGCCGGAAGAGTCGATGGCAGTCCAGGCCGACCTCGGCTCGGATATTGTCATGTGTTTTGACGAATGCACGCCGTATCCAGCCACCGAGAAACAGGCTGCTGAATCCATGGAAATGTCCATGCGCTGGGCGGCGCGTTGCCGGGATGCACACGGGGACAGCTCTTCAGCATTATTTGGTATCGTCCAGGGCGGTATGTACGAGGGACTGCGCCAGCAATCAGCCCAGGCTTTGACAGGCATCGGTTTTGACGGTTACGCCATTGGCGGTCTTTCGGTCGGTGAACCGGAGCATGAGCGTGAACAGGTGCTGGGTTATACGCTTCCGGGTCTGCCGGCAGACAAACCACGCTACCTGATGGGGGTAGGGCGGCCACAGGACATCATCGCAGCAGTTCTTCATGGTGTAGATATGTTTGATTGTGTCATGCCAACCCGTAATGCACGCAACGGTTATTACTTCACCCGCCGTGGTGTGCTTAAAATCCGAAATGCGCGTTTTAAAACGGATACCGGGCCCGTTGATGAGGATTGTGGATGTTACACTTGCCAGAACTACTCGCGGGCCTATTTAAAACATCTTGATCGTTGCAAGGAAATGTTAGGTCCCCACCTGGCCACGGTTCATAACCTGTATTTCTACCAGCAATTGATGGCCGGTCTTAGAAAGGCCATTGAAAATAAAACCCTGGCCGAATATGCCAGCCAGTTCCTGGAATTATATTCCAGCGGGGTTAAGTGACCGAATAACAATAAAAACGGCGGTTTTATAGTTCAGCATGGCTTATAATCGCTCGATTAATAAGGGTCATTTTGTTTGAAATTGAAAACTAAGGACCCCACTTGGATTGGTAACGATCCAAATATGATAATAATTATTGGGATTTTCCCGGCAGATAAAACAAGAGAATTAACATGGACTTCTTTATTTCCAACGCATATGCTCAGGCTGACGCTGCTTCAGCCGGTGGCCTGATGAGTTTTCTTCCGCTGATCGTCATTTTTGCAGTGTTCTATTTCATGCTGATCCGCCCCCAGATGAAGCGTTCAAAAGAACACAAACAGCTGGTTTCACAGTTGAGTAAGGGCGATGAAGTGATAACCAACGGCGGTTTGCTGGGGAAAATCACGGATGTGTCCGAGACGTTTGTCACGCTGGAGCTGGCAGACAATTTACAAATCAAGCTGCAACGTCAGGCTGTCGCCAACGTTATGCCCAAGGGCACGATTAAGTCCGCTTGATCTTTCGTTTTCAAATCCAAATTTTAGAGACTGATTCATGAACCAGTATTCTGTCTGGAAGTACCTGCTAATAATTTTTGTTATCGTAGTGGGCATCGTTTATGCGCTGCCCAATATGTATGGTAAAGATCCTGCATTGCAGATCACAACATCACGTGGTTTTGCCTTGCCAGCCGACCTGACGGCCAATATCGATGATGCATTGCTGGTTGAGCAGATCAGTTTCAAAAGCCGGGAGCAGCAGGGTAACCGGATGCTTTACCGTTTTAATAACGCCGAAGATCAGATCAAAGCGGCTGATGTCGTGCGCAGTGCATTGGGTGACCAGTACGTGGTTGCGCTTAATCTTGCACATGCCACGCCTGATGGATTACGGTCGATCGGCGGTAAACCCATGACACTGGGTCTGGATTTGCAGGGCGGCGTACACTTCCTGATGCAGGTTGATATGGATACGGCCCGCGACAACAACTGGATCGGTTCGTGGACGACATCCGTGCGGCATTGCGTGATGAAGGCATACGTTATGTATCGGTCCGGCATGAAGGTAACGGACTGCTGGCGATACTTCGCTCTGCTGAAGACAGGGACCGGACCATGAACCTCCTGCGTACGGACCAGAGCTTGCAGGGTTTGAATATCACGGAACTGCCAGCGGGTGAGACCTTCGGTATCTCGGCTACGGTTCAGGAGAGGCAGTTACTGGCCCTGCAACAAACCGCACTGAAACAAAACATCACCACGCTACGTAATCGTGTTAATGAACTCGGCGTATCGGAACCGGTCATCCAGCAACAGGGTGCAGACCGGGTGGTCGTGCAACTGCCTGGTGTGCAGGATACGGTGGAAGCCAAGAAAATCATTGGTGCGACAGCCACGCTTGAATATCGTGCCGTTGACGAGAGCAATGATGCGTTTACCGCCTCACAAACCGGGCGTATTCCGCCTGAGTCCCGTTTGTATACCCATGAAGGCCGCCCGGTTCTGCTTAAAAAACGTCTGATTGTTTCCGGTGATCAGCTGATTGGCGCCTCGGCTTCTTTTGACCAGCAAACCGGTCAGCCATCCGTCAGCGTGACACTGGATGGCGTTGGCTCCAAACGCATGCTGGACTTTACCCGCGATAACGTGGGTAACCGCATGGCGGTTGTTTATATCGAACAAAAACCCAACGGCCGTAAGATTGAGGACGTGATCAGCGTCGCAGTGGTACGTGAACCCTTCGGTAAACGTTTCCAGACCACCGGTCTGGGCTCAATCCAGGAAGCTTCACAGCTATCGTTGCTGCTCAGGGCAGGCGCACTGGCGGCACCGATGGAAATCGTTGAAGAACGTACTGTCGGCCCAAGCCTCGGTGCAGACAACGTAGCCCAGGGCTTTAAATCTGTCATGATCGGCTTCGTGCTGGTATTGATTTTCATGGCTCTGTATTACAGGGTCTTCGGGCTGGTAGCCAACCTGGCTTTGCTTGCCAACCTGGTGTTGCTGATTTCATTACTGTCCATGCTGGGTGCAACCCTTACCATGCCCGGCATCGCCGGTATCGTTCTGACCATCGGTATGGCGGTTGATGCCAACGTACTGATATTCGAGCGTATCCGTGAGGAGCTTCGAAATGGCAATACGCCGCAGGCCAGTATCAGGGCCGGTTATGAAAAAGCATTTTCAACCATTGCGGATGCCAACATTACGACGCTGATTGCAGCATTCGTATTATTCCTGTTTGGAACCGGACCCATCAAGGGCTTCGCGGTTACCCTGTCGTTGGGTATTATTACCTCCATGTTCACTGCCATCATGGGCACACGAGCCGTCATCAATCTGATTTATGGTGGCAAGAAACGTGTCCGTAAGCTGTTAATTTAAGGAATCGATATGAAATTTCTGAATCGCAAGACCAACATCGATTTCATGAGCCGGAGTCGTATTGCACTGATTTTTTCAGCCATTCTGATCGTTGCTTCAATCACTTCACTGGCAACGCGTGGATTGAATTTCGGGCTGGACTTCACCGGTGGTACCCTGATTGAAGTCGGTTACCCCTCGGCACCGAACACTGCTGAAGTACGGAAAAACCTGGCTGATGCAGGTTTCGATTCCATCGTGCAGACATTTGGTGCGGCCACCGATATCGTCGTGCGTATTCCGCCCTCCGATGTAGAGGAAAGCAGCGCCGAATTATCCACCCGCGTACTGGCGGCATTGAGCCAGGGTGTTGAAGGCGAAATTGAAATGCGCCGGGTTGAATTTGTTGGCCCGCAGGTGGGTGATGAACTGGCAGAGCAGGGCATATTGGCAGTGATTTATGCCATGGTGGGTGTTTTCCTGTATGTCATGTTCCGCTTCCAGTGGCGCTTTTCAGTCGGTGCTGTAGCTGCCTTGTTTCACGACATTATCATCGCCATGGGTGTATTGTCCTTTGTGCATATTGAATTTGATTTGACGGTCGTTGCGGCCATACTGGCGGTGGTGGGTTATTCGCTGAATGACACCATCGTATTGTTTGACCGTATCCGTGAAAACTTTCCGAAATACCGCAAGCGGCAACCGGTTGAAGTGGTTAATACCTCTATCAATGAGACCCTGTCACGAACCTTGATGACATCAACGACCACCTTGATGGTCCTGTTTGCATTGTTTTATTTCGGTGGTGAAATCATCCACGGTTTTGCGTTTACGCTGATCGTCGGCGTTGTGATTGGTACCTACTCATCCATCTATGTAGCAAGTACCGTGCTGTTGATGCTGGGTGTTAGCAAATACGACCTGATGGAAGTGGAAAAAGAGGGCGCAGCACTGGATGTCAGGCCTTAGACTGTTTAATACAAGACTATTAAATGGTACCCAGCTTTTGCCCGACTGTAACCACATCACCTGAGCTCAATTTGTTCTGGCTTTTCAGAGCGCCTTGTGGCATCAGCAAAATAACCGTGGAACCCATATTGAAGCGGCCCATTTCATCGCCTTTTGCGAGTGAAATATGTTCAGATGAGTAATCTTTAACGGTGACTTTTTTGTTTTTCGTGGGCGTGACTTCACCCGCCCATACCGTTTCAGTGCTGGAAACCAGCATCGCGCCCACCAGTACCATCACCAGGGGTCCGGCATCGGTATCGAAAACAGTGATCACCCGTTCATTGCGGGCAAATAATCGCGGAACATGTCGTGCAGTGTAGGGTGCGACTGAAAACAGTCTGCCGGGCACATGGATCATTCGTTGCAGACGACCGGTTAATGGCATATGGATGCGGTGGTAGTCTTTTGGAGACAGGTAAATGGTAGAAAAGTATCCATTGGCAAGCTGTGAACAGACGGGGTCGCCAGCGAGTAAATCCTGTACTGAGTAGTCTTTGCCCTTGGCCTGTAAAATGCGGTTCTCATGCAGGCAGCCGGTTTCGCTTATCTTGCCATCGCAAGGTGATAGAAATGCCATAGGGTCAGGATCAAACGTCCTCGCACCGGGTTTTAGTGCACGCGTGAACCAGGCATTGAAGCTGGCATAATCTGCCGGATCGGGTGACAGGGCTTCATCATAATTGATTCCGGCAATGCGGCTAATCAAGCTGATCAGCAGATTTTTTACCCACGTCACTTCGCTTCGCATCAAGGCATATACGATGCGCGACAGGAAGTGCTGCGGCAGGATGTATTGAAAGCCTGCGAGGATGCGTTCAATAACTGATTTCATGCTGCAAACCCGTATGTGTAATGGAACGTACGATTTTCATGGA
>PVMK01118574.1_pt1 | contig 23963 bp, 17 predicted proteins | sample 1853481 | NCBI WGS metagenome assembly PVMK01 (sample SAMN08533507, study PRJNA380276) | Marine sediment metagenome, whole genome shotgun sequencing project. | reverse complement strand
GTCACCGAGGCGCTCAAGGAGCGGGCCGTCGCCTATCTCAAGAGCCCGCCTCCGCCTTGGGGAGAGGACGCCCCCAGCGTTGAGATCGACGAGATGCAGCTGAACCAGTTGCGCGCCCTGGGCTACGGAGTGCGGTAGTGCGTGCGGAAGGCGTGAGCAGCGCAGTCGCAATCCTGATTGCGGGCATTGCCGTCGGCCTCGCCGTGGACTCTGCGAACGCGGAGACGGTGGCGGAGCTGGAGGCGCCGGACAGCGCGGATTCTGGGCTCCGCGATTCAATACCGACGGCGCCCGGTGCCGAGGAACGTCGTAAGCAACGAGTGCCCGGACACCAGAGGCGGGAGGAGTGGTGGACCCATGCGCGCGCGGTGCTCTTCAGCGACATCCAGCTCAGCGCAGAGCAGGCGCGTGGGGTGGACGCGATCATCGCGACCCAGCTGGATGCGCGAAGGCGCTCCGAGGAGCTGCGGGCCGAACTCAAAGCCATCGAGCAGCAGGCCGATGCGGAGCGCAGCGCCGCCATCCGCGCAGAGAACCGCGCAATTCGCGCACGACTCAAGAGTCGACACGAGTGCATCGAGGAGCTGCGGGCGCTCCTCTCGGAACAGCAGCGTCCAACCCTCGATAGGAACCGGGCGCGCCTGGCGGCCGAGAGTCAGCAGCCTCAGAAGGAGCGACGTCAAAGGAAACGCGGAGCGGGCTCGGAGGTGAAGGTCGAATAACGGCCACTGCGTGCGGCCGAATCCGGTTCCCACCTGAGATCGTGAAGAAGGCGTTGGAGAAGCGGAGTCGAGCACGGCGCACACTCTGGTAGAGTGATTCGACTGCCGCGCAGCATCGCGACTTGTGCCCCCCAGCGCGAAGAGAAGAAACCGATGATCCGACTGATCGCGTTGCTGCTCACGGTCCTCACGGGCTTCACCGGCCTCGTCTACGAGGTGGTCTGGCAGCGATACCTGGCGACGCTCCTCGGGTCGCATGGCGAAGCCACGGCGGCGGTGCTCGGCATCTTCCTCGGCGGGCTTTCGGTTGGTTACGCCGTCTTCGGCCGGGCCTCGCGTTGGCTCGTGGAGCGCGCCCGACGTCGGAGCCGCCCCTTGCGGTTGCTCTCATTCTACGCGCTCATCGAGGCTGGAATCGGAGTCTACGCGCTGCTCTTCCCGCTGCTCTTCAGCGCCGCGCAGTACCTATCGCTTCTCGGCCCCATCGATCACGACGCGCTGGGATTCGCTTTCGACGTCGCTCTCTCGGCCCTGCTGATCGGCCCGCCTGCCGTGCTCATGGGAGGCACGATCCCGGTCCTCACTCTGGCCCTCGCGGGCGATCTCGAACACGCGACTCGCGTCCACGCCTGGATTTACGGCACCAACACGCTCGGGGCCTTTGCGGGCGCGTTGGCGGCCGGTTTCTTCCTGGTCCCCCTGCTGGGTCTGGATGGCGTGGTCTTGACGATGGGTGTCTTGAATCTGATTGCAGCCGCGGGCTTCTTCTCTCTCGAACTTTGCGCTGCGCGCATAGCACCCGATCTCACGCAGCCCACGAAGGCCGAGCCGGTTCCGCGCTTCGTCGCCTGGGCTGCGGTCGCGCTGCTGGCGGGGTTCGCCATGATGGCCATCCAGACCACCCTGAACCGCCTCGGAGCCCTCGCTTTCGGCTCATCGCAGTTCACGTTCGCCATGGTGGTGGCCGTTTTCGTGCTGTGCATCGCGATCGGGAGTCTGGCCGTCTCGGCGCTGCGGCGAATCCCGGCCGGACTCGCCCTCGGCTGCGCGTGGCTTCTGGTCGCCCTGCTTTTTCCGCTCTACCTCGCGCTGGCGGACGTCACCTACTGGGCCCACGTGATCCGCGTGCTGTTCAGCGTGGAGGGCCCGGCGTTCTACGCCTACCAAATGGCGATCTTCCTCGCGATGCTCGCGGTTCTCGGCGTGCCCATCGGTCTTTCGGGGGCACTGCTCCCACTGCTCTTCCACGAGCTGCGCCGCGAGGTTCGCGACCTCGGCTCGGTGGCGGGTCGGCTCTACGCCTGGAACACAGTGGGCTCACTGTTTGGGGCGCTCCTCGGCGGCTACGTGCTGCTCTTCTGGCTCGATCTGCACCACGTCTATCGGATCGCTCTGGCGGCCCTGATCGTCGGCTCCGCGATCCTGGCCTTCCTCGTGCTGCGACCCACGCTGCGGATCGTCACCGCGCTCGTCGCACTTTCGACCCTGATGGCGCTGGTATTCCTGCCGGCGTGGCCCGCCGATCAGCTCACTGTCGGAGCTTTCCGCAAGCGCAAGGCACAGCCCGCGAGCTTCCTGGGACCGGTTGCGTTCTTCCACGATCGACGACTGCGCGGCGAGGTGATCTTCCACGACGACGATCCCACCAGTACGGTGAGCGTGCAGAAACCGAAGAGCAATCCCGAGAATCTCGCAATCATCGTTAACGGAAAATCCGACGGATCCCTCGGGAGCGACTATCCAACGATGGCCCTCACCGCTCTGGTGCCCGCCTTGATGGCAGAGCATCACGCGCGTTGCTTCGTGATCGGGCTGGGGACGGGAGTGACCGCCGGCGAGCTCGCGTCCCTCGACGCGACCCGCGAGGTGATCGTGGCGGAGATCTCCCGGGGCGTGATCGCCGCCAGCCCGCTCTTCGATCACGGCAACCTGGCGGCCTCGAAGAATCCCAAGATTCACGTCAAGCGTGGCGACGCTTACCGTACGCTGCTGAGGAGCCAGGGAAGCTACGACGTCATCATCTCCGAGCCGAGCAACCCGTGGGTCACTGGCGTCGAGATGCTCTACAGCCGCGAGTTTCTGGAGGCCGCGCGCTCGAGCCTCGCTCCGGGCGGCGTCTTCAGCCAGTGGTTCCACGCCTACGAGACCAACGTCGAGGTCGTGAAGCTGGTCCTGCGCACTTACGCCTCTGTCTTTCCCAATGTCTCCGTCTGGTTCACTCAGCGCAATGACCTGCTGCTGCTTGGCTTCGATCGATCCACCCGGGCCCTCGATGTCGACGCGCTCGAAGAGCGTTTCGGGCAGCCCGATTTCTCGGCGGGATTCGCTCGAGTGGAGATCGATCGCTTCCCGCAGCTGATCGCCCACGAGCTGTTGCCGCTGGGAACGCTCCATGCGGCGGAACTCGAGGGCCCGGTCCATACACTGCGCCATCCGATCTTGAGCCACCTGGCAGCGCGCGCCTTCTTCCCCGGCGAGCCCACCGCGCTGCCCCTCTACTTGAGCGGAGATCACCCGAATGTGTCGCGTCGCAACTCGCTGCTGCGCCGCTACGCGGGAGGTGGGGACCGGTACGCGGAGGAGATTCTCGAGGCGGCCGCGCGTGAGTCGTGCCGCTTCAACCGCCTGAAGGCATGCCGGACGTTCTTTGCTCGCTGGGCGTACGATTATCCGCAGTCACCCCGTTTGCAGACCGTTCTTGCGGAGGTGCGGACGAGTCTCGGAATCCGACACGCGAATCTCGCACCAAACATGATTAGCGACATGCAGGTACTCTTCGGGGGAGAGGTCAACGTCTCCAGAATGCCCCTCGCAAAGGCCCAAGCACTGACGAACCAATTCACGACGCATTACAACCATGCGGTTCCGTTCGACGAAGATGCGCTCGAGGTCATCTGGAATCACTGCCGCGGCCCGCGTTGCGCAGCGGAACGCCGCAAGATCGAGGGGAGGCTGGGAATTCAAGAGGGCGGACCCTTGGCCTTCCCCGCGATGAAGCCGGGAGGCGCAACGGGTTCTCCGACATCTCCGCTGGAGTCGAGCCCCACGACGCTGGACTCCTCCCCGGAACCGGAATACAACTAGGGTGTACATCGTCAGAACTTCTCAGACTGCTGAAGCTGCTCACCGACGTCCGCGCGATCTATAGCGAGAGGGTGAAACGCTGACTGTTATGTGGGGTGGTGCCCGGGTTCGGTGGCGGGAGGCCATCGTGCCCGGACAGACCATGACTGATTTCACTCGAGCTTCACTAGCCGGGGCCCAGTTGGCCGAGTCGAATTCTGAGCGAGTAGCTTTCGCGCCCCGGTTCCGGGCTCTCGGATACGATGGTTCTCTTTCCTGCAGAGAAAACGATTTCCGAGCAGGTGCCACCGCATTCAAATGGGTTCTGAGGGTACGGTCGTGCGTTGCTTCTGTCAGGGAGCGGGAGGGGCCTTTAGTTGGCTGCTCGGGAGTAGGCGATCTTTCCGCCGACGATGGTGTAATCCACTTTTGCAGTGGGGATCTCGTCCAGTGGAATCGTCGTGATGTCTTTGGAGAGGACGGTGATATCGGCGAGTTTGCCGGGTGTGATCGAGCCCTTGAGGTGTTCTTCGAAGGCCGCGTAGGCGTTGTCGATCGTGTAGGAGCGCAGGGCTTCGGTTCGGGTCATCGATTGCTCGGGATGGAAGGGCTCACCGTTTGGCATCTTGCGTGCGACCGAGGCGTAGAAGCTCGCGATGGGGTCGACGTCTTCGACCGGCGCATCGGTTCCATTGGTGACGACGGCGCCTGCATCGATCAGGCTCCGCCACACGTAGGAGATCTCTCCGGCCCGCTTCTCGCCGAGGCGCTTCGGTAACCACGGTCCGTCCGAAGACGCGTGCACGCCCTGCATGGCCGCGATCACCCCTAGTTTCGCGAAGCGCGGCACGTCGCTGGGGTCGAGGTGCTGGGCGTGTTCGATGCGCCAGCGCAGATCGCGCGCGGTCGGGTTTTCGGCAAAGATTCGCTGATAGATGTCGAGGGTTTCGCGATTGCCGCGATCGCCGATGGCGTGAGTGTTGAGCTGGAAGCCGTGCTGGATTGCGATCCGGCCGGTCGCTTCGATGTTGTCGGGTGAATCCAGCACCAGACCGGTGCTGTCGGGCATGTCGGTGTAGGGCTCGAGCAGCCAGGCACCGTGGGCCCCGAGGCCACCGTCGATCATTCGCTTGATCGATCGCACGGCGAGAAAGTCGTTGCCTTCGGGGATGATCCGGTAGTCGGCGAGCCGCTCGGTGAGTGCCTCGTTGGTTTCCTCGAGGCTCACCATCACGTACAAGCGAACCGGCAGCGCGCCCTCATTCGCCCAGGCCTTGAAGCGGTCGATGTCGTCGAAACGCGCGCCCGCGTCGTGGATCGTGGTGATCCCCTTCGATAGGGCTTCCCGCCCCGCGAGTTCCATCTGGCGCCGAAGCTCGGCTTCGCGCTCTTGCGGGGCGCGTTCGGAGTTTTCTCGATCGATCACCTCGCGAATCAACTCCCCCGCGGTTTCTCGCATCAAGCCTGTGGGGTGGCCGCTGGCGTCCCGGACGATCGTACCGCCCGGGGGGTCGGGGGTGGTGGAATCGATGCCCGCGAGTTCCATTGCCATCTCGTTGACGAAGATCGCGTGGCCGCTCGCGTGGGCGAGGTGGACGGGGTTTTCGGGGGATATGGAAGAAAGGCGCGCGTGGAGTGGCAGGCCGTCCAGATTCGGATCCGGCAATTCCGTCCACTTTTCCTGATGCCAGCCGCTGCCGAGGATCCACTCGCCGGGTTCGGCCTGTTGGGCCGCGGCTGCCACCTGTTCGACGATCTCGCCCCAGGTCGCGGCCCGCATGAGATCGAGGATCATCTTTGCCTCACCCAGAGAAAGATAATGGGCGTGGCCATCGATGAATCCGGGGATCGCCAGACGCCCTTCGAGTTCGACCCGATTCGTTTCGGGACCGACGTAGGCGTCGATTTCGCGATCGCTGCCGACCGCAACGATCTCGAAGCCGCGAATCGCGATCGCCTCTGCGCGCGGCAGTGCATCATCGACGGTGACCACGGTGCCGCCGCGGAGTACGAGATCCGCGGGCTCGATGGGGTCCGGCGAACTGCAGGCCGCAACGCCGACGAGAAGTGCGAGACTCGAAAAGAGGGCAGCGCAGCGGTTTTTATTGGTGCGCATGTTGGATCGCCCGCTACGCGGTCTCGGCGTGTGGGGAGGCGTCGAGTTTGCGCAGGGCGTCTCGCGAGTCTTTCGAGAATTTCATCGATGTCGGCCTCGTCGACGATCAGGGGTGGCGCGAGCATGACGGCTTCGAGCATGCGCCGGCCCAGAGGAGTGGGGCAGGAGTAGATCATCAGCCCGAGTTCTTTCGCGAATGCGGCGAGGCGGTCCGAAGCGTCGGCCAGGGGTTCGAGTGAATCGCGGTCGGTTACCAGTTCCATCCCCTGGAGTAGGCCTTTGCCGCGGACCTGACCGACGTGGGGTGATGAGGCTGCAATGGTTTCCATTCCCGCGCGCAGACGCTCACCGAGCGCGCGCCCACGGGTGACGAGGTCGTCGTCGCGGATCGTCCGGATCGTCTCGGCGGCAATCGCGCAGCCGAGGGGATTGCCGGAGAAGGTGTGTCCCCACGGAAAGCCCTCTGGTTTGGCGAGGAACACTTCCGCGATATTTCCGGCCACGGCCATCCCAGAAAACGGTGTGATGCCGCTCGTCACGCCCTTGGCGAAGGTGACGATGTCGGGCTTCCCCTCCCAATGGCTCGATCCCCACCATTCGCCCGTGCGGCCGAACCCCGTGATCGTCTCGTCGCAGATCATCAGTACACCGTAGCGAGTGCACAGTTCTCTCAGGCCGTCGATGTAGCCTTCGGGGGGTACGACTGCGGCGCCACTTGCACCCGAGATGGGTTCCAGAAATATCCCGGCGACGTGGTCGGGTCCTCGCGACACGATGGCGTCTTCGATCTGGTCGAGGCCGAAGCGGAGTTCGTCTTCCTCGCTGCGGCGCGCGCGGATGTCGGCGCCCGGGAGTTGGGCGATGGCGTTCTTCTCGAGCACCAATTCGAACGCCTTGCGCCAACGCGAACTCGACAGTCCGAGTGCGCCTAGCGTGGAGCCGTGATAGCTCGGATAGCGCGAAATCAATTCGATCTTGTTTGGCTTGCCGAGGTGTTGCCAGTAGAGAATCGCCATGTGGATTGCGGACTCGACGGACTCCGAGCCCGAGGAGTTGAAGAACGCCGACGCGCCTTGCATCGGTGCGATCTCGCGAATCAAGGCCGATAAATCTGCCATCGGCTCGTTGGAAAACGAAAACCGGTAGGTGAACGTGAGTTGGTCGAGTTGACGCTTTGCGGCCTCGACCAGGCGCGGGTGGCAGTGGCCGAGGCTCATCACCATCGCGCCGCCGCACGCGTCGATGTACTCGCGGCCTTCCCTGTCCCAGATTCGGCATCCCGATCCGCGCACCGCAATCGGAAGGTCGCGTCCCGCCGAGGCGGCGAGGGAGTGTTTGAGCTTCTCTTCCTGCATGAAAGAAAATCCAATTCTGAGAGTTCGATCCGGTCGGGCGCTACGGCACGGATGGATCCGGAGGTCTGGGATCAGACGGTATATGATTCCATTCCAAGCGTCAGGAGGAATCCATGACCATTCTGTCTCGGCTTACCGCATTTGCCCTCATTTTCCTGGCCGCTGGCTTCGCGGGATTGGCGCTCGGGTTCTGCGGCGAACGATCTGCGAACGATGCTCCACCGCGCAGCTTTGGCGAGGTCGAGCAGACCTTCCAACAGACGCGCGCGTTGAGGGACCAGATCGATGTTACGCGTAGCCGTGGCGCGACGATCGCACTGGACGGTGTGGCATTGGCAGACCTGGTCGGTTCCTACAACGCGGTTCGAAGCCAGCTACAGCAGGACCTGGCGGGTGATCTGGATCCGCCGCCCTCGGGAGAGGATGCGCGAGCGTTGAAGGCGATGCGGGACGCGCTGGAAATCTACTTACCAGAGGTGTCCATCGACTCGAATTCGACGAGCTCCGAGGCGGGAGGTGAGGAGAAGATCGAGTGTCGCTACGACCCCGAAAACATCGCGAAGGGGGAGGGCGGGTACGAGTTGCTCTCCAAGAGAATTTACGCCTGCTTTTCCGAAGCCGCCCATTCGCTCTCGTTCGACGGTGAGTCGATGGACCGGCTGACGATCTTCGGTCGGTTGCCGTTGACCCCGGATCCCTCCAGGCGCGAGGGGTTGTGGCGCGCGATGCTGCCGATCTGGGAATCGGTCAACGGAGACAACGGGCCGCAAAGCCCCTGGCGCACACTCATCCGGATGAACGCCGCGCGCATGAAGCGCGAGGGCGAGGTGCTGGGTGGGTCGGTGCGCGGCATCGGTGTCGAGCCCGAGGTGATGGAGGAATGGCTGGTGGCGGTGCTGCAGAAGTGGCACGACATCACGCCCGACACCGCGATCGAACCCTGGGACTTCGGGTACAACGCCGGCCGCGGCAACCGGGTCCTGAGTGGCGAAATCCCCGTCGAGTGGCTGCAGTCGATCAACGATCGGTTCTATCGCGATCTGGGCGCAGACCCGGTGACGCTGCTGGTACAGTACGACCTGGAACCCCGAGCGAGCAAAGATCCCGTGGCATTCTCGACATTCGGTCGTCGGCCCCGGCTCAAGGGCGGCGCCTGGATGCTCGGCGAGCCGTGGGTCTTCGCCTCCTATCAGATGGGCGGGCTCGACAACCTGCTGGAGCTGCTGCACGAAACGGGGCACGCGGTCCACATTGCGGCGATCCGCACGCGCCCGGCTTTCATGGATTGGCCGGACAGCGACATCTTCACCGAGGGAATCGCCGACATCGCCACGCTGGAGATGTACGAACCGGCGTGGCAGCAGCGTTACCTCGGGACTTCGGTCTCGATCGAAGACGCGATCGCCGCCAAATACGCCGCCATCGTGATGGACATCGCCTGGGCGCTGTTCGAGGTGCGAATGCACCGCGCGCCGGAGCGCGATCCGAACGAGGTGTGGGGGGAGATCTGTCAGACGTATTTTCGCATCAACCCCCAGCCAGAATTGGCCTGGTGGGCGGTTCGCGGGCAGTTGATCGACTCGCCGGGTTACATGATGAACTACGCGGCGGGAGCAATCCTGAACGCCGACCTACGCGCTCGGACGCAAGTGCTTTACGGATCCTACACCGAGGGCGATCCAGGCTGGTATCGCCGAATCAGCGAAAGCCTCTACCGATTCGGACTCGAGAAGACTTCGAAAGAGGTCATCGAGGCGTTTCTCGGCCGGCCGGTTTCGCCGCAGGCGCTGCTCGACGATATGTCGAGAGCGGTTGCGGGCGCGAACTGAACGGTTCGAAGCACCGGGCTCAGGACCGTCGACTTCCGCGCAGGAAGGTTTCGAGCCAATTCCAGCAGACGGCGCTGGTCTTCGCGCGGGAAAAATGCTTCGGATCGATGCACATGTCGAGCCAGAATCCATCGAGCAGTGCGATGAGGCTGGTTGCGACCTGCTCCGCATCGATCCGAACGCCGTGATCCTTGGCCAACTCATTCAAGACGGGCGCGATCAATTTTCGCAGCCTTCGATACGCCGATCGTTGAACCCGCTGGATGGTTGGTTCTGTGCGGCCCAGAGTCCAGAATGCGATATAGGCTCCGACGCGCTCTTCCCCCGTCGAGGGATTTAGAAAGTAGGCGTCAAAGAAGGATCGCATCCGTTGCTCTGCAGATTCTGCAGGGCCGGTGAGAACGCCGCGCAGGTTTCCATGGTACTCCTGCGTGAGTGTCCTGTACGCTTCGATGATCAGCGCGTCCTTCCCGTCGAAATAGTGGCGCAGCAGTCCCGGCGAGACGCCCGCCTGATCGCAGATCTCGCGGACACCGGCTCCCTGGGGTCCAAGCCGCGACAGGCAGCCGAGTGCTGCCGCGATCAAGCTCTGGCGGCGCTCACTCGGTTCGAGGCGTTGGTACTTCTTCGGTGGGGTTACATGGGCCGGCATCGAATCGCCGATCACGCAGGGGGATAGCCGTCGACAAAGTCGGCCTGCCGAACCTCGATCAAGGTCGGTAGGGGATCTTTGACGGCTTTCTTCAGCGCGCTCTCGAGTTCGTCGAGACGGGTCGCTCGATAAGCGGAGCAACCGAAACTCTTTCCGAGTGCGACGAAGTCGGGTGTGTGGAGGTCGACGCCAATGCTTTCGACGCCGTCGCCTTCGAAAAAGCGCTGAATTTCTCCGTATCCCTGATTGTTCCAGATCAGGAAGATCACGGAAGCCTTCGCTTCGACCGCACTCGCGATTTCGCCGAGCGTAAACTGCGCGGCGCCGTCGCCGATCAAGGCGATGACTGGCCTGGTCGGTTGCCCCAGCTTCGCACCGACGGCAGCGGGGATCGCGTAGCCCAGGGTTCCGTAGCCACTCGCGGAATGGAAATAGCGCCGCGGCGCCTCGGTTTCGTAATTCAACCACGCGTAATAGGTCGGTTGGGTCGAGTCTCCCGCGATGATCGCTTCCGGCAGAGCGTTGCGGATGGTGTCGAAGAACGCCTGATAGCGCGCGTCCTGGCGCTGCTGCAATCCATCGCGGATCGTCTGCGCCCACGACCCTCCGTCCTTTGCGGGGATTGGATCTCGCTGCAGCGCAGCGTTCAGTGCCGACAGCGCGTGGCGTGCGTCGCTACAGATCGCCAGATGGGGCTTGAGGTTGCGGCTGAGTTGCGCGGCGTCGATGTCGATCCGAATCAGTCTGCCGTCGAATGACAGATCCCCTTTGTAATAAAAGTCGTAGTCGGTTTCGGCAAACTCGGTGCCTACCGCCAGTACGACATCGGCCGCGCAAAATGCCTCGCGGACGGCCGTGCAGGAGCCCGAGCCGCCCACCGCGAGCGGATGGCTGGCGGGTATCACACCTTTTGCGTTGACGGTGTTGACGACCGGCGCGCCCAGGGTTTCGGCGAGGCGCACCACCTCGTCTCCCGCGCGGATCGCACCGCCCCCAATCGCGATCAGCGGGCGCTGGGCTTCGCGCAGCAATTCGACTGTGCGGTCGATGGCCTCGGGCGGTGGCGCGGGTGCACTTGGCAACGGCCACGCGGTGGTGTCGATCGAGTTCGCTTCGGAATCGATGACATCGATCGGAATCTCGATATGCACTGGGCCAGGTCGCTGGCTCGCGAATACCCCGAATGCGCGCGCGATGACCTTCGGCAGCTCGTTTGCGTCGAGTAGTGTGTGACTGAACACCGATACTTCGGCGATGAGATTTCGCTGGTTGGGAAGTTCGTGCAGGCGCCCCTCGCCGAGGCCGAGCTGGCCGCTGCGGTTCACGGTCGAGATCACGAGCATCGGGATCGAGTCCTGGCGGGCCTGGGCCATCGCGGTGGTGATGTTCGTCATGCCCGGACCCGTGATGATGAAGCAGACGCCGACCGCGCCCGTGGCGCGCGCGTATCCATCCGCCATGAACCCCGCACCCTGCTCGTGGCGCGGCGTGATGTGTCGAATACCGGAGCGTTTCAGGCCCCGGTAGAGCTCGACGGTGTGCACGCCGGGAATGCCGAACACGAGTTCGACTCCGTAACTTTCTAGGATCTCGATCAGTTTTTCGCCGCAGGTTGCCATGCTGGATTTCTCCTTGCGCGTCGTCTACTGCAGTTCGCGTTTGCGCCGGTCTACGTAATCGCGAAGGGCTTCGTCGGTTCCGGGGTCCAACGGAGGCTGCTCGTAGTCGGCGAGAATTTGCTTCCAGATCTGGTTGGCCCGACCCGTAGCGTCGCGGCGGCCGCGCTCTGTGAAGGTTTCGAAATTCTCCCAGTTGGAGACGAGCGGAGCGTAGAAGGCGTTCTCATAGCGCTCGAGTGTATGTGCAGTGCCGAAGAAGTGCCCCGCAGGCCCGACCTCGCGGATCGCATCGAGTGCGAGAGTGTCCTTCGTGACTTCGATGGGCGTGAAGTATTCGGCCATCATCTGCAGCATTTCTGCATCGAGGATCAGCTTCTCGAACGACGCGGTCAGGCCGCCTTCCAACCAACCCGCTGCGTGTTCGACCAGATTCGCACCGCCCATCAGCGCCCCCCAAAGCGACATCATGCTCTCGTAGGCGGCCTGGGCGTCGACGAGATTCGAAGCGGTCACGTTGCTCGACCGGAACGGCACGCCGATGTGCCGCGCGAGCTGGCCCGATGCCTGAGCGGCCTTTGCGTACTCCGGTGTTCCGAATGCGGGCGATCCCGACTTCATGTCCACATTCGAAGTGAATCCCCCGTACATCACGGGCACGCCGGGTCGGATGATCTGGCAAAGCGCAATCCCCGCGAGCGCCTCGGCGTGCTGCTGGGCGAGTGCGCCCGCGAGTGTGACCGGTGACATCGCACCGGCGAGCGTGAAGGGTGTGACGATGATGGCCTGCCCGTGCTCGGCCAGTGCCATCAGACCTTCTGCCATCGGGATGTCGAGTTGGAGCGGTGAATTGGTGTTGATCACACAGCTGAAGACCGGTGTGTCGACGAGGGCTTCGCGGGTGGTGCCGAGTGAGATCGCCACCATCTCGAGCGCATCGATTACGCAATCGGTCCCCAATCCCCAGGGTTGCCAGTTCTTGTCGAGCAGGGTGGTCTGCGCGTAATAGAGATCCAGATGGCGCGTCGCAGCGGGTCGGTCGAGTGCCTCGAAGCCACCGCCGCCGTCCTGATGGATGACGTTGAGGGATTGAACGAGCTTGATGTAATCACACATTTCCGCGTACGTTCCCGAGCGGCGGCCCCGATCGAGATCGCTGCAAAAAGCGGGTCCACCAACGGAGGAAAAGACCGAATTGCGCCCACCGATTTCGAGGTTGCGTTCGGGGTTTCGCGATCTCAGGCTGAATTCCGCGGGTGCCTTGGCGACGAGTTCCTCGAGCATCGCCCGATCGAAGCGCGCCAGCATGGCGCCCTCGTCGATGGTGCAGCCGGCCCCAGCCAGGTGCCCGCGCGCCTTCGGCTCCAGCACCCGCATACCGATTTCTTCGAGAATCGTGAGCGCGGTCTCGTGGATCGCGTGAATCTGGTCGCCCGACAGAATTTCGATCGGGTCGTAGCGGAGCCGAAGCTGTGCCCACGGAAGCTGGGCCGTTTTCACCGCCGTCCTGGGCCTGCGGGGCCTTCGTTTGCGAGAGCCAGGCTTCGTCATGGGCGAAATCTTTCTCCTTGCGAGCAGCGGTGCGGATTTCCCGGCGTTGCGCATTGGCTTCGGCAGTCCGCGTAACTGAACAGTCGTATAATAAGAAAATCGGCTCGTGTCGTCACGGCCTCCGCTGGCACCGATCCGTGCTGGGTTACCGGACATCGCTGGGAGATCGCGTAAGGGGGCGGTCGTTGACGGAGGGTGACTTGCCGTTGCTGTGGCCCAAGGACTACGACGGTGCACGGCTGAGATTCATTCCGCCGCGGTCCTCGTTTTTCCCTAATAAAGGGACAATGAATTCTCCAGGGTTTCAAACGGGGTGGATCCCATTGCTGAACCGACTGAGCAGCCTCTGGTCTACTTTACCTGTCGAGCCCGTTTAATGACTGCCTCGACTGAAGCGAGGCGTCCGCGCGCGCTTTCACGAGCGCGGCGCGCAGGTTATAGTGGAGTCCCAGTCGGGTTGCAGTCAGTTTCAGTTCGAGAAAGGTGGTGGCGGTGATGATGTTTTGGATTCGATCCGGCAGGGGCGCACCCGTGCAATCGCCGATGCTCGGTCGAGCGCTGCGGCGCGCAGCGCGAGGAACCGATGCGTTGGGCCTTCGGGCCCTGGCTTGTCTTGCGGTGCTGGTTGCCCTCTTACTCTTCGCAATTCCCGCGCAGGCTGACGAGATCGAACCTGAGCCCGAGCCCGAACCCGCGCCCATCGCCAAGCCGGAACCCGAGCCGGTACCCGATCCCGAACCTGAGCCGGTCGTGCTGTCGGAGGACGAGGGGCCCTCAGAACCCAGCTGGATCCCGTCCATCGAAACCGGATTCGAAACCTTCGATTACAACGTCGATACGACGGTCGTGAACCACGTCAATCCGCCCGCGTTTCAGGGGAAGCAGAGCGAGGCGGAGCGTCAGCTGATGTTTCGAATCGGCGGCGAACTGATGGGGCCGATGTTCGAAGACCTGCCTGGCCGTCCGCGGTTGTTCGTGAAGGGCGGGGCGCAGTTCGAAACGTTTTCGAGCGCGAAGATCTTCGGAGACAGCGATCCTTTCCAACCGCTCGAACCCGATAAAAGTATCGTAGAGTACTACAACATCGGCCCCAGAGCGTTCACCCTACCCGAAGATTTCCCGGGGCAGGGGAGCGAGATTCTGGCGCGATTCAGCGATCCGTCGTGGTACGCGGGGTTGGGCGTCGCGTTCAGTATGCCACTCACTACCAATCTGCTGCTCTACATCAAGCCTTCGATTCAGTACAGCATGGAAAAGATCGACCTGCCGGCGGGCGTGACGACGGTGGATGAACCCGTACCGACGGTGGATCCTCCGAATGGTTGTGGCAATAACCAGGGTAATCCGTGCAACCGCGAATTCTTTGTCCGAAGGAGTCGAGCAAAATCCAGTACCACCGATCACAGCGTCGGTGCGGGGGTCGAGGTGGCGGTCGTTCCGTTCCGGTTGGCTCGACCCATCCGGGTTTCGCTCTACGCGGAGGCTCGGTTCCTCTGGTTGGTCAGCGATGATACGACCGAGTTTGCGGATCCCCAGTGGCGTCGCGAGCTACTCCGTCACGCGAGACGATTTCAACATCAAAGGCGGGGGCGGGCTCCGATTCAGCTGGGTGGGGTTCGACTGAACCGGATCGGGTGATTGGCTCTACTCCCGCGACACGCCGTAATTGGGTTGTGCGCTCGACGGGCGGCGGGTTTCGCGGTCGATGATCGGCGGCCTGACGCTGGAGTCACTCGTTCTCGGCGCGCTTTGCGGGCTCATCGGGGCGGGCCCGACCCCGACCCCTGACTCTCGGCAACGAGGCGTGCGCGGTTCATGTCGAACGTTGGGAATTGTTCTTCCGCGACCACAACCCGCATCTCTTCGTAGATTTCGTGCGGCTTCTTGAGTTGATCCTTGACGGCTCGAAATTCCCCGCGGGCCGCTTCGAGGCGCTTCGAATCGTGCACTTTGCGGGCGGCGCTGACCTCGGCATCGAGTTGCTGCAGCAGGGCTCGCGTATTCAACTGAGCCTCGATGATCTCATCTACCACATGCGCCTGCTCTGCGCTGAGTGCGATGTCGCTAAAGAGCACCTCGCGCGCGTGGCTCCACCAGTCCCGCTTTCTCTGGAGTCGAAACTCCGGCCCGTCGAGAGACGGGGTTCTCTCTCGGTGATTTTTGCTGCACGGTGCGAATCTCGATCGCCGGTTCGGCGATCCGACCGGGTGCTCGGTCAGCCTCTTCCGCGCACCCAACAGCGAATGAGATCGCCGCGATGACAAACGTCGCGACGCAGGCCGCCGTGGCCGAAGTTGCGCACAGCCTCTGCGGATGGCTCCGGCTTCCTATGCCTTCAGATGTTTCGGTGGAATCCCGGTGAGCGACATGCGAGGTTCGGTCGGGGGTCATTGCACCCCGTAGCCCAGCGCGCGCAGTTGCTGCAGTTGCATTTCGTTGATCTCGACGGTGGGCGCGTCATCACCCCAGGGTGGGGGACGACTCGCGAGATAGGCTTCGGCCTTCCCCTTGAGGTCCTCCCATACCTCCGGCCAGTCGTCGGCGACGTTCTGCTGCTCACGGGGATCTTGCCACTTGTCGTAGAGTTCCGACATCTTCGGGGCGCGTGCGTAATAGATCAGTCGCCAGCGCCCCTCGGTGAAGGCAACCGTCGGCATCGACTTCCTTTTTTCTTTGCCCCCAGTTCTGATCGAGGTGGGCAATCGCGATCGCTTTCGCGCCTTCATCCGAATTACCACCCGCTGCAAGGACGATCTCAGGTACGAGAGATTGTCCGTCCGTGTCGGGGAGCGGTGGCATGCCCACGAGTTCCAGTACGGTTGGCCAGAGGTCGACATTTTCCGAGCGCTCCTCGACGACGATCCCGGGCTCCAAGCGGAACGGGAGGCTCATGATCAGTGGGGTCGTCGTGACTTCGCCGTAGACGTTTCGAGCGTGCCCTTCTCCGCCGTGTTCGCCAAAGGCTTCGCCGTGGTCCGCGCTAAATACGATCACGGTATTTTCGCGCAGCCCCCGCAGCTCCAATTCGTCAAAAAGGTGGCCCAGCAGGCTGTCGACCCAGCGGATCGAGTTGTCGTAGGAGTCCGAGTAGTCGGTGCCGAACAGCGCGGTGTCCTCGGAGTAGGAGTATTGGTGGACGTCCATCATGTGGAGGTAGAGAAACCAGCGCTCGTGTCCGTGAGCCCTCAAGAATTCGCGTGCGGAATCGAGAATGTCGGCGTCGCTTCCCTCGAGTGTGATGTTGGGGTTGTCGACGCGGTTCATTCGAGTGTTGCGCGGTCCGCGCGGAGTCAGATAGATCTCGAAGCCTTGAGAAAAGCCGAAGTTCGGAGCGATCCAGAGGTTTCTCCAGACGGCCGCGGTGCGAAAACCCGCGTCCCTGAAGATTTCGGCCGGCATGGTCGCTTGTTCGGAGATCACGTCGTAGGCGCGCAGGCTGCGCGTGCGCGCAGGGTAAAGACCCGTCCAGAGCGAGGACATGGAGCACTTGGTCCACGACGACTGGGAGACCTGTTGTGCGAAGCGGATGCCGCTCGCCGCCAGTGCATCGAGATTCGGGCTCGTGTCGCGCTCGTAGCCGTAGCTGCCGAGCCGGTCGGCTCGCAGCGTGTCGACGAGCACGAACAGTACGTTGAGATCGCTTCGGTCGCGGAGGGCGAGGACGTCTTCGATCGTGCCCGTGGGCCTTGAATCCCGGGGGGGACCCTCGCTGCCAAAGAACTGTCGCATCCCTGCGGCGAGGAGTGCAATCGCGGCGATCGCGACCACGACCGCGAACATTTGTCGGCGCGGCTTTACTCGGTGTTCCGATTCGCTCATTCGGGCTCGAAATTAGGCGGGTTGTGAGAAACGATCAAGAGCGCGCCGGAGGAAGATTCCCTTCGGCGCGCTCTTGAAAATACCGGCATGCAGTCGCTGCCGTGTGGCCTTCGCTTGGACTACCGCCTCCGCAGGCGGTACAGGCCCGCCATGAGCACGAGACCAGAGGCCAACATCATGGTACTCCCCGGCTCCGGGAGGAAGTGGAAGTCCATCTGCCATGCGGAGGCAGACGCCCACGACATCAAAATTGGGTCGTTCGGGTCTTCGGGTACCGAGTAGACGTGAACCATTCGCGGTCGAACCAACGACACGACGCCGCTGAGCCCAGCGGGTGTTCGGTTGTCGTAGCCCGTGAGTGTGAACTCGGTGTTGGTACCACCGAACGGCTGCCAAGCCGTGACCATTCCCGTTGTGAAGGGAGCGAGTGTGTAGAAGTACGGATTCTGGCGGGAGTAATAGCCTCCGTTGGGGGTCGTCGATCTCTGATCTCCCAGGACCGTCATTCGGTAGATGTTGAACGGACCGCCGTATTGAACGTCGCCGATCACCGTGTTTGCGGCCGGGTCTCGCACATCCATCTGGGGTCCATAGGCTTTTGAGATGTAACCGGTTTTGATCGTGATCAGCTGGTAGTAGGTGTGGTTGGCACCGTAGAAGAAATGCATCGTTCCGCCGAAGCGGTTCTGACCCGGTGTGATCATGATCGACCCAGCTCGGCTGAAGTCGTAGGCGCCGTCGGCAAATGAAATGGGTTCACCAATGTAGTGGTCACCGAGGGTGCTGTGGGCCCAGGCGCCACAGCCGCTTAAACCGCCACCGACACAAGGCGTGCTGGTGGGCACCACCGGGTTGCCTTGATTGTAGGGCGGCGTGGGATTTCCCATGGTGGTGGGGAAGCGCACCGTCGTGGGACCCGCCGCGCCGCCAAATTGCGAGTTGTTCGGTCGGAAGCTTCCCGCGACGTTCCAGTACGAGTACCACGATTTGGATTCCGGATAGCCCGGGCCACAGGTTCCCGGCACACACGCGCCGTAGTACGTGTAGTCGACGATGAACTTCTCCGGAGCCGTGAACCTCGGTGCGGGTCTTCCGCTGACCGTGGTGGATCCGATAGTCGCTACCGCGTCCATCAGCGTCTTGTTCGGGCCCCTCAGGTGCGGATGGAAGTCGGTGCTGATATACGGATCCGCCGGGGATGCCGACGATGTGCCGCCCCACCAGGTCCGCTTCATCCGAAACAGCCCCGACGCGGCATCTGCCGATGTCGAGATTAATAGCGGTGCGATTGAGACTGCGACCACCATGAGTATCGAAACGAGGTTGTGTCGCTTGCGAAAAGCCATTTTCTACGGCCTCCTTTTTTGTTCAGAAAGTCTGAAACTCAGGTATTCCACCGTTGACTTATCGGGTGCTTTATCAGAGGATCACCCGCTGTAATTAGGCGCTTACACATGCCACATTCGCAGAAAAAGCGGTGTAATGTCAAGGTTTTTTAACTCCTAGAGGCTCTGTTCCCCCTGGGGGTGTAAGTGTATTTGATGTCATGCATATAGAGAAAAAAGAGGAGGCGGCTTGAGCCCGAAACCCCAAGTTGCACATTTTTCCGGCTGCGTGTGGCTCCTCGTCGCGCTCGTTTGGGCGGGCGGATGCAGCCCGGAGGTGCAGCTCGATGATCTTCGCAGCTTCCAGCGGAGTGGGCGGTTCGCGGAGACCATCGGGCCGCTGCGAGATCGGCTCGACGAAGCCCCGGATGATTCTGAACTCAACCACCTCTACGGCGTCGCGCTGTTGCGGACGGGGCAAAGCTCGCTCGCGATCTGGCCGCTGCGCAAGGCCGCGGAGGATCCCGACCGCGCGATCGAAGACGGATTCCTGCTCGTGCAGGCGATCCTAGATGGCGGTAGCGCCGAGGACGCGGCGGTGGCGGCGAACCAGGTGCTCGAACTCGCGCCGGACCGCGTCGATGTGATGGACCTTCTGATCGCCGCACGGTTGAAGGCGAGGCAGAACGAAGAAGCCCTCGTCGACGTCGAGCGTCTGCTCGAGCTGAAGCCAGGCGATTCGGGTGCGCTGATCTCGCGCCTCGTGGCATTGCTCGCTCTCGACCGGGCCGATGAGGCCGAGGAAGCGCTCGAAGAGATCGGTGAAGCGATCAAGGATATGGAGGGCGGGTTCGACTGGGAACCGCGGCTCTGCGGGGGCACTGCGACCTTCATGCATGAGAAGGGAGACCCCGAATCCGCCGAATTGCTCTGGAATGATTGCCTGGAGCAATTTCCGGCGGAGGAGATGATCGTCATCGGTGGGGTCGAGTTCTTTGGCAAGATCAACCAACCGCGCCGCGTAACCGAGATCCTGCGGGGTGCGGTTGAAGCGGAGCCCACCCACCTGGTTTTCATCGAAGCGCTCGCGAATCGCCTCAGTCTCGTCGGGGAGATCGAAGAGGCCGAGCGGCTGCTGCACGCCGCCACCGAGGACGGCGTGAACGATCGCCAAGCCTGGTTCACGCTCGCGAACTACCACGAACGCCGTGGCGAACTCACCAAGGCCGCGGATGCCATGGCGAACGGATTGGAGCTGATGGGGAAGGCCCCGTCGTTGCTGCTCGCCGAGTATGTCGATCTGTTGATTCGAGCGGGCTACTACGACAAGGCCGAACAGATCCTCCCCGAATTCGACGACGATCCGGTGATCGCGAATCTTTTGCGCGGTCGGCTGCTGGTGGTTCGCGGAAAACCCAACGAGGCGATCGAGGCACTCGAGGCAGGCCTCAAACTATGGCCCGATAACAGTGCCGCGCGCGAACTCGTCGCCGAGGCCTCCGAGCAACTCGGTGACTACGACCGTGCGGCGAACGAACTCGTCGAGGCGTTGCGGGCTGATCCCAGCAACCGGGATGCGCTTTTCAGTTTGTTGCGGTTGCTCGAGGCACTCGGCCGCGATGACGAAGCGACCGTCCCGCTCGACCTCTATTGGCGCGAAAAATCCAGCGATCCGGAGACTCTCGTGGAGGCGATCCGATTCGCGAATCGAGCCGGCCAGAAGAAGCGCGCCGATCATGCCGTTCGACGTCTCGGCGAGATCCCGGGCCAACGAGGGGTGGCGATCGCGGAGTTCGCCGCGATTCGCGCATCCCGTGAAGGCCCCGCGCGGGGTGTCGAATACATTCGAAAGTCGCAACTCGACCTCACGCGCCCGGTCAACGGCCCCACACTTCAGGCGCTGGTCGAGTATCTCCTTGCCGAGGGAAAAGCCGGCGAGGCTCTGACTGCGGCCGATGCCGCGATCGCCGCAAGCCCCGATCTGCCGCTGTTTCACGAAGTGCGCGCCGCTGCGCTGCGGGCAAGCGGCGAGCCGGACCTCGCGCGCGCGGCACTCGATCGCGCACTGGAGCTCGAGCCGGAGCGCGCGTCGGCCATCGCGAAACTCGCCTCGCTCGCTGCGGAACGCGGTGATCGTAAGGCCGCGCTCAGGCTCTACGACCGCGCGAATCGAGCGGATCCGAGTGAGTCGGAATACGCGTGGCAGGCGATCGAGTTGCTCGTCTCCGCGGGCGAAGACGCCGAGGTCGAGCGGCGACTCGACGCGTTGCTGCTGCACGACGCAATCCACACGAAGGCGGTGACTCTTCGCGCGCGCCGGTTGCTCGAGAAGGACCCAGAGCGCGCTCGCATGTGGGCGCGTCGTGCGGTTCGTCTTCGCGGCGGCCCGGACGCTCTCGAGGTCCTGGGCCGGGCTCAGCTGGCGAGAGGCAATGCCGAGCAGGCCGCCAAGGCGCTCGGCCGCGCGGTCGAATTGCAATCATCCGACCGGCCCTCGATCCGCTATTGGTTCGGTATGGCGTTGGCCGCGACAGGCGACGAAGCGGGAGCGCAACGGGAGTTGAACGCGGCGCTCGCGGCGGGCGACTTCCCCGAGAAGAGCGACGCGCGAGCGGAACTCGCACGCCTCGGCGCCGACGCACCTTAGAGGTCGACGGTTTCCGTCGGCCTCGCGCTCCCCGGATTGGAATCGCGCGCCGCGGCGGACTCGACGCGACCTTCGGGTCAGGTTCCGGGCGCGTCAGCTTTTGCGGGCGACCCTGGCCGGGAGTAGCGCTTCTTGTCTCGCAATTTCTCGGGCGGCATTCGGGCTTCGCTGCGCGCCTCTTCGTCGAGCGGACTCTGCTGAAGCCACGTCTCTGCGGCCACCGCGTCTCGCTGATACCACTTCGCGGCGGCGGGCTTGAGGCATCGCAGCCGAAGGTCGGAATCGAACATGCGCTCACACCAGGCAACCGCCTCCTTGGGCACACGTTTACTCAGGTCTTTCGAGTAGAAACCGATCGCGGGGTCGTGAAAAGCAGTCAGTGTCTCGGACTCTAGCCACGCGACAGCACCTTTTCGGTCCGATCCCAACCAGGTGCGGAAAGCTTCGCGGACCGCTAGCTCGCGCAGCTCCTCGTCCGGATGATCGTGCACCCACTGCATCGCGGCCGGGCCGTCTCGCTTTCCCCACCGCCCGGCGACGATGCGCGGTGCGTCGATCGCGTACGGCTGCCCCGCGTGCTCCATCGCCCACGCTGCGGTCAGCTCGGGATCCCAGCGCCCGACCATGCGCATCCCGCGCCGGAACACCCGCTTTTTGAACTTGTTCTCGTATGCATCATTTTGGACGATCGAGTTCACCCAAGGCATCGTGGCGTCCGCTCCGCCATTGCGCATGAGTTTTCCGACCACTCGGGTGATCGCCATTTCCTGGTTGACGTTTGAAAGGCCCGCGAGGTATTCGTCGAGCCCCCCTTCGCCGGAGTACACCCATCCCGTCAGTAAATTGAGGAACAAGGTTTCTGAGAGACTCGGAAAATCGGCGATGGCCGATTTGTACGCTTGGCGTGCGCCGATTGGGTCGTGCATCGCCCAGCCTTCGATCGCGGCACCGGCTGCGAACTTCTGTTTGTCCAGGAAGCTCCAATGGAGTGCGTGGTCGAGTGCGGCGGCGGGGTCGACTCGCGACCAGGCGATCATGAACGGGCGGATGTCCAGTTCGTCGAGGATGTTGAGCATCTGGTCGTAGACCGCCGCGGCTTCGAGCGCGTTCTCGGGGTCGATCTGTTGCAGGACGCTCGCGGTTCGCGCAATGCGGTCCAGTGCGTCTTTTTCACCGAGCGCTGCGCGAACTGCAGCGCCGAAATCGTCGGAAACCGAGGCGGATTCAGGTGTTGAAGTCACCCGCCCGGCAGTGAAGGCCGCCACGACTGTCGCGGCCCAGACGCCAAGAACGACTCCTTTCATCACTCCGGTCATACACTCATCTCCATTAGCCGTTCTCGTTTAGGAGTGGCCGCGCTGCCGATTTCGACTCGATGCACCGCGGCCGGCTGGGATCGTCTGTCGGTCAGTACGAAAGACTGAGGGAGATACCATACGTCCTCGGGTCTGCCCACGCGTTGAGGACATACTGCAATCCCTGGGACAGGTCGCTGGAAGACGTTTTGTAGTACTCGTCGAGGAAGTTGTGCACCCAGCCGGTGACCTCGATCAGGTCGTTCTCCGAGCGCCAGCTGAGGCTCGCGTTGTGGATCCAGAAGGATTCCTGTCCGAAGAACGCCACGGGGAAGTTGAGATAAGCGCCCCGACCCGAGCCCGCATCGAAAAAGATGTCGTCCTTCCAGCTGAACGAGTAGCGGGGTGTCAGTGAGCCGAGCCCGCGCCCCCCGGATCTGCCCAGGGAGCGGAATCTCGTAGTCGATCGAACCCGTGAACGAGAAACTGCGGCGATCCGATGAGGTCATTTCCCGAATAGTCGAACGGAAACACGAACGATAGTGATGCTCGCCGATGGGTCTTCCGCCGGGTTTTCGTCGGCTGAAACGAACGGGACGAGGACGGTGACGAACTCGTCGTAGCTCGCTCTCCACCCAGGCGGCGTTGAACGTGATGTTCATGCCCTCGATCGGCTGGAGCGGCGAGATCGAGCTCGACTCCCGTAGACCGTCCGCGTCCTGGGCGTTGACCAGCTTGGCGCGTGAAACCGGCCGGACGGGTCCTGCTCGAGCTTGAAGACCTGCAGATCCTTGTAGTCGTAGAAGAAGCCCGTCACGTTGGTCATGAGGCGGCCGTCGAACCAATGCGAGCGGAGCCCAAGCTCGTAGGAGTCGACGATCTCGGGGTCGACGCCCGTGATGACGTCGAATCGCGTGGTGGCGCCGCCGTTGAAGTGGCCACCCTTCCAGCCGCGACTGTATTTGATGTAAACGTTGCTCTCTTGCTCGTCGTAGAACCAGGCGAGAATGAAAGTCTCCGCTCCAACCGTCCCACGTCTCGTCTTCTTTTCCGGTGATGCGTGACTCTTTCGGGCGTTGCAGGTCTTACGGTTTGTGAAGCCGCAGGCCGAGATGTCGAATTTCTTGTACTCGACGTTGTAGCGGAGCACCGAGATCCAGTTTGAAATCGCAGCCGATTCGTCACGCAGCCGGGCCGGAGCGTGTAATCGCCCTGGATGTACGTGCCGAAGTTGCGCAGCTCCTGGTCGTATTCCTGTAGCTGGTCGGATAGCCGTGGCATCGAAGACATTGCGTGACTTCGAGATCCTCCATGCAGATAGAACGCCCCGAGGCTCCAGCCGCCGTCACCCGAGATCGGACCCGATCCACTCGCCGCGGAGGTTCAGCTCCTGGCTGAACTGCCAGGCGGTGTCCGCGTACTCGGTGTGCGAGCTCTTTTCCGGCGCTCCCGTCGCTGTTCTCGAGGGTGAAGCGGTCGTGCCACTCGTAGGCGGTGATGCTCTCGAGCTCGTAGCTGGCGCCGAAGTGCCAGGTGTACGTGAGGTTCGAGCCGAAGATGGCGAGGTCCTCGGGGCCGTTGAGGTCGAAGTCGCCCGTCGAAAGGGGTCTCCGTCGAGATCGACATAGCGACATGCTATCCGGCACTGGGGCCGGTATCGAGCACGGTCCGGGGTTCGATATCCCGTTGACGTCTGCGCGTCTAATGCCATAGACATCCCGTGGTGCTGAAACTGGTAGGCGTGCCCGAGGTTCTGCCCCCCCGTGGACGTTCAGCAGCCATTCCATGTCCAAACGTCGGCGGCGCCAGGAAGCAGCAGCGCCCGGAGCCCGTAGTTGTCGACGTCGTTGACCCGACGCTTCGACGCCCCGCGAAATGAGAAATTTTGATGGGATCGGCGGATCCGCGTTGGAATCTCCTCTGCTCTCAAAATTGCAGGGGTAGAGGTTTTTCGCGCGTTTGAGATTGCAGCG
>PVMK01129201.1_pt1 | contig 23977 bp, 23 predicted proteins | sample 1853481 | NCBI WGS metagenome assembly PVMK01 (sample SAMN08533507, study PRJNA380276) | Marine sediment metagenome, whole genome shotgun sequencing project. | reverse complement strand
CTGTAATGACTCAACGAGTCTTTCGTCACGAACTTTGTATCGGATGCCGGGAATGCTGCAGAATCTGCCCGCAAAACGCTATCTATTTCACCGACACGGGAGCTCACTTTGATCCGGCCAAGTGCGACTGGTGCCGAATTTGTGTCGATAACTGCCCCTCAGAAGCCCTGGAGTTCATTGGACGAACCGTCTCGGTTGATGAGGTGATGGAGCAGATTGTAAAGGATGTCCCTTTTTACGATGAATCCAAAGGTGGTGTTACCTTTTCGGGTGGCGAACCCCTGATGCAGCCTGAATTCTTGCTGGCGCTCCTTGAAAGTTGCGGTAAGCTCGATATTCATCGCACTGTTGATACGGCCGGGTATGCCGACACCCAAAAGCTGCTTGCGATTGCCGACCTTACAGAATTGTTTTTGTATGATTTAAAGCATATGGATCCCCAGAGGCATAAGCAGCATACCGGCGTATCAAATCGATTGATTCTTGACAACCTTCGGCGGCTGGCCCAAACTGGCGTTGAAATAAATATTCGGATCCCCGTAATTCCGGGGATCAATGATGATGATGCCAACATTGATCGGACCGGCGACTTTATTTCTGCATTGAAGGTTGTGAGAGATGTGAGCCTGCTGCCCTTTCACACAGCAGCCAGGCATAAATACGATCGACTGGGACAAGAATTTCGATTTGTTAACTTATCGTCACCTTCAGATGATCAGATTAGATCAATCGCCGAGCGCCTGCAGAAGTTCGGGTTGCAGGTCAAAATTGGAGGTTAATACAGAATGAATAAAAGAGTTAGCCGGTTGCGCGAGCAAAGCTTTGAGGCCGCGCCCGCTATTTCCGCCGAACGTGCTCTGCTGGTAACCGAATTTTACAAGCAAAATTACGGAAAATATTCGGTGCCGGTTCTGCGGGCGCTGAATTTTAGGAATCTTTGCGAGAAAAAAACGATTTATATCGGTGATGATGAACTCATCGTGGGCGAGCGCGGACCGTTTCCCAAGTCGGTGCCGACATTTCCCGAGCTGACCTGCCATTCGCTCCAAGATCTTAAAATTCTAAACTCCAGAGCCATGACCCGCTATCGCGTCGCTGACGATGTCTTTCGGGTCTACAAAGATACCGTCATACCTTACTGGCAGGGCCGAACGATGCGCGAACGGGTATTTAGCCAGGTGCCGGATGACTGGAGACATGCCTATGAAGCCGGTATGTTCACCGAATTTATGGAACAGCGCGCGCCGGGGCACACCACGCTGGATGGGAGCATCTATCGCAAAGGTATGCTGGATTTCAAAGCCGAAATTGCCGACTCGCTGGCCCGCCTTGATTTTCTCAATGACGCGGAGGCGGCCGATAAAGCCGAGCAGTTAAAGGCCATGGATATTGCCTGTGATGCGGCCGTCATTTTTGCGAAGCGGCATGCGGACCTGGCGCAGCAGATGGCCGTAAAAGAAGACGATGCCAACCGCAAAAAAGAGCTCGAGCGCATTGCCGGCGTCTGTCGACAGGTGCCGGCGCATGCGCCGCGCGATTTTTGGCAAGCCCTCCAGATGTACTGGTTTGTTCATCTGGGCACCATCACCGAATTGAACGGCTGGGATGCCATGAACCCGGGTCATCTGGACCAGCATCTGGTTGTCTTTTATGAAAAGGATCTGGCTGAAGGCTGCCTGGATCGTGAACAGGCTAAAGAGCTCATTGAATGTTTGTGGGTTAAATTTAACAATCATCCGGCGCCGCCCAAGGTGGGGGTGACCGCCCAGGAAAGCGGCACCTATAATGATTTTACCAACATTAATATCGGCGGCTTAAAAACAGATGGATCAGACGGTGTCAATGAGGTCTCCTATATTCTACTGGAAGCCATTGATGAGATGCATCTGATGCAGCCCGGCAACAACGTACAAATCAGCCACAAGACCCCCAATCGGTTTTTAAAAGCCGCCTGCAACGTGATTCGCAAAGGTTACGGTTATCCGGCGGTTTTTAATGCTGATGCGGTTGTGATGGAGCAGGTGCGAACCGGCAAAACCTTAGAAGATGCCCGTGAGGGCGGCTGCAGCGGCTGCATTGAAACCGGGGCCTTCGGCAAAGAAGCTTACATTTTAACCGGTTATTTAAATGTTCCAAAAATCCTTGAACTGACTTTAAACAATGGTATCGATCCTTTGGCAGGCAAAGCCGTCGGATGGCAAACCGGCGATCCGGCAGCTTTCAAAGATTTTGATGATCTTTATGATGCCTTTGTCAAGCATCTCAACTACATCGTGGATCTTAAAATAAGTGTGAACAATTATATTGAAAGCATGTTTGCGCGGCATGCACCGGCACCGTTTCTTTCGGTGGTGATTGCCGACTGCATCGCCAAGGGAAAGGACTATTACAACTCCGGCCCGCGCTATAATACGAATTATATTCAGTGTTGCGGCATCGGGACGGTGACCGACAGTCTGTCGGCGATCAAAAAACATGTATTTGAAAGCAAAACCGTTGCCATGCATGCTTTGCTGGATGCCCTGCAGCGGAATTTTGCAGGTCAGGAAGCGCTGCGATTGCGGCTTTTAAATAAGACACCGTTTTACGGCAATGATGACGACGATGCCGATAGAATCATGCAGCGGGTGTATGGCTCCCTGTTTGAATCCATTGACGGCAAGCCCAATACCAAAGGGACAACCTATCATTTGAATATGCTGTCGACCACCTGCCATGTTTACTTCGGAAAAATGCTGGGGGCCTCTGCCAACGGAAGATTCGCCGGTCTGCCCATTTCTGACGGGACGTCACCGTCGCACGGTGCCGATCGCAATGGACCCACGGCGGTGATTAAGTCACTGGCCAAGATGGATCAGGTCAAATCCGGCGGCACGTTGTTAAATCAGAGATTTTTACCCTCAGTTCTTAAGGGGGAAGAGGACATCGAAAAATTATGCCACCTTATCCGTACCTACTTCAACCTTAACGGGCATCACATCCAGTTTAATGTTGTCGATTCTGAAACCCTGCGGCAGGCCCAGCAGAAACCGGATGAATATCGGGATCTTCTGGTGCGGGTGGCGGGATACAGTGATTATTTTGTGGATCTGGACGCTGATCACCAGGAAGAGATAATTGCCAGAACCGAACATGAAGATTTCTAAGTTCTTGCGGCTTCTTAATAGCCATCAATGTTCAAAATCTGGATCTATACAAGTCTCTTCTGACGCAAATAGATGGCCCTAAAATCAAGTCGCTTTCATCCACCAAATGTTGATCGGGATTTCGGCTATGTGAAAATGGGGACATCGGTTCTATTTATTTACATTATATCTGTGGTCTGATCAGTGAAAGTCATGCCGCGTAAAGCCCGCATAGATGCCCACCCGCCTCGCCTGAGCCCGCCCGGCATTGCCTGAGGCGCAGCCGATGGCGGACGTGGCGGCCCGCGACCCGCCCGCCTCGCCTTGCTCGCATGGCGGGCGTGGTGGCGGGTAGGCCCCAGGTGCACTGCATCATATCATCATCCGGTATAACAGGGTCATGAAAATATGCATTTTTTTTTATTATTCGGAATAATTGCATAAAAACATGGCCGTCCCTCTTACGCTCTCGCTTTTCCTTACACTCGACTTACTCAATCGTGCCTATTGCCCCGTTGACGCTTGAAGTCCGCGTAAGCCCTGCGGTTCAGCCGGAGATTGTTCCGGTATGAAAGATTGCCCACCAAGTTGATCAGCGGCTTGCGGCGTTGCCATAAGTTGCCCCACACCCTGCGCAGAATCCGCGGCATGTAATAGAAGTCCCGGTCGCAGGAGATCATTTCATCGATGATGCCGTCCAGAGACAAATGCTTATACCTGGCTACCGGGAAGGTCAGCGTGTAATATTTCCAGTCCTCCGGGAACGCATCAAGGGCAATGCGGTCCTCTGATTTCATCCGGTCCCACAGGCGTGTGCCGGGCAAGGGTGTCAGAAACAGCACGGTGAGACTGTCCACGCCGCATTGGCTGGCCACCTCGGCAATACGTTTGCCGATGCCCGGCTCGTCTATGTCTAAACCAATGATAAAGGAACCTACGACCAATATGTTGTGCCGCTGTATGCGCCGCACGGAGGCTCGGAAATCTCGGCCCTTCAGAAGGTTGAATTTCTTGCCGAGCTCCAGAAGCCCCTCCGGCGAGGGGGTTTCAAAGCCGATGAAGACGCCGCTGCACCCGGCCTTCGCGGCCAACGATAGCAGTTCCTCGTCATCGGCGAAGTTAATGCCGGCTTGGGCAACCCATTGTTTTCGCAGATTCGCCTGTGCCATGGCGCGGAACAGGTCCTTGGCGCGAGCGATGTGTTCACGGCGCGTGCCGATAAGGTTGTCGTCCACCACCAGAACATGCTTCTCACGAATCGACTGGAATTCCCGCACGACATCCGGAATGGGGCGCTGCCGGTAGTGGGCTCCGTTGAACGCCGTCACGCTGCAAAAGCTGCAGTTCAATGGACAGCCGCGTGTGGTCTGAATGGCCCCGCAGGCATATCCCGAAGCCAGCAAATCATGCCGGGCGAACGGGACATCGTTTATCTCGGCGAGCCCTCCGTCATACCGGCGCTTCAGGCTGCCATGGCGGGCCTCCTCTAAGACCTGCGGCCAGATGCCCTCGGCTTCACCGGTAACAACCGAGTCCACCCGCTCCATGACCTCGTCTATGCACATGGTTGCGTGAATGCCGCCCATGATGACGGGCACACCATGACGCCGGAAGTAAGTAGATATTTCATAGGCGCGGGTCGCCTGAGAGGTGAAAGCGGTAATGCCCACCAGGTCAGGTCGAGGCATGGCCGGATAGTCCGGTGCCCCGAGGTTCTCGTCCGCGATTGTAATTTCCCACTCCGGTGGGGTCAGGCCCGCGAGAACCATAAGGCTAAGCGGTTTCCACACACGAAAACGGTTCCAATGGCTCTCCTTGACTTTGAGAATGCTTACCAGCGGGTTGGAGGGGTTGATCAGATAGAGTCGCATGGTGTGCTCTCACCGATAGATATGGTTTTGCGTTTTCTCCTTATTTTCTTCAATGCCGGCTTAATGATTGGAGTGTCCCTGGAAATTCTACAATACACCCGGACCGTCTTGGTGCTCAATCATTTGTTTTTTTTGTTTAAAAAATCAATGGAATTATAGGATTCGATGATGATTTACCGTTTAAACCATATTACAGACAACAGACAGTTCCAACGTATCGGCAAAAATTAAGGGCTAACAAAATCTGTGATATCAAACCGCTCAACCCCGGCAGGTCTTGTTCGCCCCTCTTTCCTTCCCTGACCAGTTTCCTCTTGAAAACCATAACCATCTCTGATATTTAAAATTCAATTAGAACGCTTATTTTACCCCAGAAGCGCAAAGTTCCAATTCCAGCGCACCCGACCCAAATTCAAAACCTCATTCTGAGTTCCACCTGATCTTGAGCAGAAAACCACCTAACACAGGTTACATTCTCACTGGCCGTTCTACCTTGATTCATTTCCTATCTTTAAAAGCGGGTTTTATTGGGTGCGGCATACGCAGCACTTAGATAAGGGCCGAATAATATCAAATGACATACTTAAAAGAAAATATGGGGGGAAACCATGTTAAAAAATGTTAGCTATAATCTATTGGAAACTATCACAATAGTATCAAAAAGCCTTTACCGGTATGATACTTATATACACGACTCGGAAAATAGTAAATCCAGCCGGGAATTATGGACAACGTTTAAAGCGCAACGAGAAAAAGAATTATCGATGCTCCTTAAAGAATTAAAAAATCAGATCGATAGCGGAATGCTGACTTTGGAATAACATTTCATTTACCAAAATACACGTATGCCGCACAGGCAAATAACGACAATGCGGTCTAACCAACCCCGTCGAACTGACCGCCAACCAGCGGCGTTTCGCTTGCTGGGGAAATGGGGACGTCAGATCTATTTATATATTTACATCATGTCTCTGTGGTCTAATCAGTGAAAGTCATGCCCCGTAAAGCCCGCATAGATGCCTGCCCGCATCGCCTGAGCCCGTCCGGCATTGGTTGAGGCGCAGCCGATAGCGGACGTGGCGGCTCGCGACCCGCCCGCCTCGCCTTGCTCGCATGGCGGACGTGGTGGCGGGCAGGCCCCTGGTGCACTGCACCATAGTATCATTCGGTATAACAGGGTCATGAAAACATGCCTTTTTTTTCTGATAAATTGGGTAGTGCTTGATTAGTGATACAAAAAGTCCCTGCCAGCTCATGGCGGAAAACGACACGTCATGGTTCCAGGAGGACAACTCATGGCCCAGGGCGACGGCTCATGGGGGAGTTTAAAAGCGGGCATCAGGCGTCCCCCATTAAATTCGCTTCGCTCCAATTCTGCGAATTATTTAACTGGGCAAGCAGGCGTCAGGGAAAAAAAATTAAAAGCCGCCACCGGTGTTTGTACGCTGCCATCGGGGATACATTGTCAATTTGAATCGAATTTGATCACTTACCCCGCGCAACTCCAGAAACATAGGCATCTTTTTTTTTATTATTCGGCATAATTGCATAAAAGCATGATCGTTATTCGTACGGTTGAGAAGAAAAGGGGCAGCTAATCGTTGAGATCTCTATCATGATTAAAGAAATGGTATGGAATAAGTATTTGCAAGAGGAAGGATTGGATAAATATCCGGAAATTGTGAAATTATTCGATTCTGATTCAGAAGCGATTAAGTTAGTTAAACAGGCCTTGTTAAATGATCGGATATTAAGACCTGTGTTTATGCAGGTATTGCCTGAAGAGAAAACAGGAAAGATGGAAATTTGCAACAAAAAGTTAGCTGCGGAAAAGATAAAAGGGAGATAAGATTCTTGCTGATTATATAATGGAAAACAAAGGAATTTTTCTCTGTGGTAAGCCTAAGGTGGCAAATGAAATATTGACGAGAGAGGGGTAAAATTATTGTTGCGGTGACGGATAGACATTATGACAAGGTGCAGTTTTCGGTTGCTAATCTGCGTCAATGTTACATTCCTTTACCCGATAGAAGGTTATTGACATTCAAATCATCCGGTTTATTTCATGATCCGGTTTCTAAACCCTATAATAAGAATTCATTAAAATTCAGTGGAGTTGGAGGTAAGATAGAAAAAAATAATGCTTTAAGATCATTAGAAAAATTAGGCCCTTACAGTGAAGGGTTTATTGATTTCTTGGCATATCAACCATTGTATAGTCTACCTGATGGAAAGGGTAATTTTGAAGAAGCTGAATACGGAAATGATGGAAAAAAGGCGCTACCATATCTAATTGTTAATTGTGCAATCAGTCCACATAGGATATCAAAGATTTCGCAGCTAAATGATCCAGGACTATCTATGTTGCGAAAAAGGATTTCTCCCTTATTAAGAGATATGGCAAAAAAAAGGCAACGTTTAGGGAGAAAACTTATGCCAGTTTTAGAAAGGTTTTTTAATTCGGGGCAAGAAGTTATACCCTTGGAAGATTATTTGCTGTTTATACCCGAAGAGATAGGGATAGGCACAGCCCGGAAACAAAATCACGAATTGTTTCATGTTACCTTTCATGAACAAGATGTAAATATGGGCGGCCAGATGTGTGATCGTGAAGAGCTGTATACCTTTGAAGACTATTTCAAAAAGCATGAAATTAAATATGTTGATCCACTTTTTGAAATAATAAAAGAGACTCATATAGGGATAAGAGATATGATTTCAGCTGTAGGTGTCATAAAATTTTTATATAAAAGTAAAAGAGAATGGAAAGGGAACAGGTTAGAATTATTGGAAAGTTTTTTTAGAGCTTATTTTCGGCGGCTTTCTTATTTTTATTTTGAACGTTGGGAGAGTTTGATTGATTATCTTGGTAATGTAATCACTTTTTATTTTGATCGTGACGATGCACTCGGACAAGATGGCTTAAAAAAATTAAGAGAATGGTATAGACTAGAAAAAGAAAGAAGGAGAAAAAGCAAAGGGAACTCAAGAAAAATCAAATAGCGCAAACCACAATATATGTAAATAAAGGGACATCCTATAGTCCTCCTGTCAAGAGAAAATCAGCAAAAATGTGAAATTTTCAATACTAATGATCTCAGTATGTTAGCGTAATTTTAGGAGGTTAGGAAACTCGAGGTTTCTGACTTCGAATCCGTAGGCCGCAGGTGGGTTGGAACTTGTGCTGAGCTTGTCGAAGAGCCTGCCCTGAGTTGATCGAAGGGGATCCTGCCCCCGCAAAGCGGGATTTCACGTCTAATTTTAAGAATAGTAAGGTGTTCAACGGGCGTACCAGAAAACCAAAAAAGGATATGGCTTAAAGACCATATCCTTTTTTTTGCATGCATAGATGACAAGCCGGGCGAGCGCTTAAAAAACACCTTCGTGCACCAGATAGCGCCAGAATTTGAACGCCTTTTGGTCGAAATGATGGACGTTGCTGGCCGCTACCTGCCCGTTTTTCCGGGCTTTCTCATTGGCAGTGCAGTGATCCTCCCAGAGTTGAAAAGCAGCGTCGATGTCACCCAGTTTTGATTCGGCTTCATGGGCGGGGATCTTTAGGTGCTCAGCCATCAGGCGGATCCGCAAATCCCTGGCCGTTTTCTTATCCAGGATGGCGGCGTTGATCTCCGCTTCGTATTTGAAACCGCGCTTGTTGATGTTGGCGGAGCCCACGGTCAACCACTCGTCGTCCACAATAAGCACCTTGGCATGCACGTCCACCGTGACGTATTGGACGCGACCACGAGCACACCGGTCGACGGACGACAGGCGTGTTAACTCGAAGTCCGGGCGTCCCTCGCGAATGATGTCCTGGGTCCTGGCCGTCCAGTAGGAACTGGGATCGAAAAAACTCTTTTTGCCGTCCTTGATGGGCCAAACAACCGCAATGAGGCGCAATTTCGGGTTTTTTATGCAGGCGTTTTTCAGCTCCTTGGCTAAGGTCGTACTGCGAAGATACTGGTTTTCAATGTAGATGTACCGTCGGGCATTGCCGATGGCCCGTCTGTACAAATCTAAAATACCTTCCTCCCCGCAGGGGGTGGTGCGGGCGATCTGGGCCAGTTGTTCACCGGCTGGAGCAGCAGGGATTTGCGGTTCCGGATTTGGAAGCAACCTCTTCGTTGGTTGGTGGCCGAGTAGTTTGCGTATCCAAATCCAAATTCGGCCGCGTATCGTCGTGCGCTGTGAGCATACACACTGGTTCCAGCGCTCGGTGAAATTCAAGGACAGATCACGGACCACCGGCCCTTCAAAGCGAATCGTGAGATCGTGGCGTGGCAGAAACTTCGTGTGTTTCTTTTTGTCACGTACTAAACGCCGAAACGCTTTTTTCGTGCGGTGGGGGTTGCGACGGGGGTCGAAGACCGGGTGGTCGTTTGTATCCCAATCGTTTTCTTTGATGTTCATGCCCCCGCAGTAGCCGATCCGTCCATCGATGGTCATGGTCTTCTGGTGGTAAGACCCGATCAGCAGCGGGTGGTCCTGTTCCATTATCTCGATCCGGTCATCGGGCGTCCAGTGCCACCTGCGCAACCACTTGTTGAGGACCGGTGTATATGTCATCCCCCAGATGAGCACCCGGGCCGTCACCCCCTGATTGGCCTTGGCATCCAACAGCTGTCCAAACCGGTAATGCTTCCGTTCTGCCGGTTCAGTAACTCCGTGACCCTTCGGCCGCACCAACTCAATGTCCGGTCGACACAGCCAGGTGGCAATTCGGATATCCCTTTTCGCCGCTTGCATGTCTTTATACACATAGGCCCATGTTTGGGCGCCATCTACCAAAACCTCCGCTTTATTTCCGGCGCGTGGCGGGGTGCCCTCCCGCGTGAACCAGTCGTAGACCACAATTGTAAGTGGGGCGTAATCGGGGCTGTCACACAACCTCACTCGAAAAGAAAACGATTCTTTTGTTTCAAGCAATTGGTCGTTTGCAAGCATTTCGGTACCTCGCAAAAAAATTAGCCGCCAAAAGCTTCTTTTAAAGAACGCGATGTGGCTTCGTCCAATTCGCCGGTTTCGTCCAGCTTGTGTTTTTTCTGAAAGGACTTCAGGGCGTTTCGCGTGCGGGGACCCAAATCACCATCAACGCGTCCCGCAAAGTAATTCAAAAGGTTTAACCGCTCCTGGACGCCGGCCACTTCATTTACATCCGGCAAAGCATCCAATTCCAGATCGAAACGCCGATGGAGAAAAAACAGGGTGGCCTTCTCCACGCCTGCCGGCACATCCCAAAGGAGTCGCCCTTTTTCATCGGTGAGGGCATCCGCCGGTTCCCGCCCTTCGAAAACCAATCTAAACGGCCTATTGGCCAGGGGCCGGTCCATGCTGTCTTTGAACAACAGGTTTAACCAAGGCATCTTTTGCTCCCATTTTTCAATTGTTTGAGAAATTACCTCACAAAGCACCGTTTTTCGATTTATTATCGCGACAATACTCCAATCTGTTTCGCTAACCGATGCATTCAATGTCGGCTCGTTTAAGCAGGTGATGTATTTTGGCCTTAAACATGCATTTTTAACCTCAAAAACATACGTTTAATAAAATTTTGTCAAACGATCTTTTATTCTTAAAAGCCCCTTTTTAGGGGTGAAATGGGATGTTTAAAACTTTTTAAAGCCATATTTTAGAGCGCACTCAATTTAATTACAGATAGTTCGCACGGCCTGATCAAGACTACTCACAATGCTCATCTGGGTATCATCGGAGAACAATGCTTGATTTGGAAGGTCGCATATACCAGATACTCCAAATTCGCCTTTTATTTCAGGCAATGACATAAATTCTGTTGGATATCCTAGAGCATCTCCTATTGCGAGGCCATTAACAATTGCTCTGGCTTTGTTTACATCCATAATAAAAAGACCAACTAGTTTGAGAAAAGAGGGACGTCCGTTCCATATATACATTTTGCTATGATCATAAAAAAACCCCACCTCTCACTTTTGAGAAATAGGGTTTTTGATTCATTTCATGGCTACCTCTGGTTTGGGGTTAGCGCGTGTTCAGGTTGGTAAAATATCAAAGAATTTCTTTAAAAGTCAAGAAGTTTGGAGTAGAAGGCTTGAGAAGAGGGAAGGGCGCTGAGTTTCAACTTTCCGTATCATCCGGCTTGTTCTCGGTAACGGTCACACTCCGAGTATCTTGCGAATTTTATCCAGGCGCTTGCGGGCGATGGGGATGCGGCGGTTGACCGGCGGGCTTGGCGCGGCGAAGCTCATCAGAGCGAAGACGGGTCGAGCCGGAGGTCGTAGCCCTGGGGTTTGCGTGGGGTGAGAGACCGCACTCGATTCAAATTGACAATGTATTCCCGGTGGCAACGCACAAACGCCGGAACTGGCAGTTTTTTAGCGAGCTCGCCCAGCCGCTGTACGGATTTATAGGTTTTTTTCCGCTTCGTTCGGATTATTGTGTTCTCCCCCTGAGCTTCAAGGTAAAAAATTCCATCAATCTCTATCAGATCAATCGACCCGTCCGCACGTTTCACCGGCAGTCTCCGAACAACTCCGTCTATCGTCTTCATAGCTGATCCTTTGTGTATGCCCCCCATGAGCTGCGTGCCGCGGCGTAGCTCGATGGAGCGAAGACGGGTCGTTTTACGCCATGAATCGCTTGTCGCGCCGAAGCTTCAGCGAAGGGGGATCCGTCTGGAACCATGAGCTGACATGGGCTAGTTTTCCGTTTTAATAGTAGGGATTCAGAAGATATTTATATATTTATAGAATGTCCCCCTTTCCCATGAGCTGTCAAGAATATAGGCGCGATCTATTCTTTTCCGCAACTCTGAGGATGCTTCCGAGCCTTTTTATTGACAAAAGGTATAAAATAGATATATTTAATATACTAATATGGAATTTGAATTCGATAACGGTAAAAGCGACAAAAATAGGGAAAAGCATGCTATCGATTTCATTGAAGCCCAGCTTTTATGGGAAGATCCGGATCGAATAGTAATTCCGGCCAGAACTGTGGATGAACCAAGGTATCTTCTGATTGGAAAGATTGCTGAGAAACTTTGGTCTGCAGTTTTTACTCATCGCCATGAAAAAATAAGAATCATTTCGGTTCGCCGATCAAGAAGTGAAGAGGTGGATATTTATGAAAGCTAGTACTTTTGATAAAAAATTTGATAAGGGTGAAAATATTACAAAATACCTTGACTTATCCAGGGCAACAAAACCCGGGCAGGAAAAAAAACGAGTAAACGTTGATTTTCCTACATGGATGATCCATCGTCTGGATAAAGAAGCTAAACGTCTTGGTGTTCCCAGGCAGTCGCTTATAAAAATATGGATTGCCGAAAGATTGGGAAGTTTTTGATCTAAGCCGTCCCTTCATCGCACCGTTTGAACTTTCAAATGAATGCCTTCACGTTCCTGAAGATGGGCAATGATTTCAAAAAGATTGCGGGCCTGCGGATTTCCCTTCGGGCCAAACATACGCATCAGGCTTTTAGGTGATCTATCGGTGGCCGTGCCAAGGGCGTCAAACCCAATTGTGGCATTTATATAATCACGTAGGACAGCTTTGCCGGTATCCACATCCCCGGTCAAAAGACATTCAATGCCTTCCTTAAGCAATTCTTCACGAAAAGACGGGTCGCGTGCAACCCGGTCTTTGATAGTATCTTTAAAATCTCTTGTAAGTGCCATTTTTAGTGCTCCTGTCGCTTTCGCCGTTTATATTCCTTCCATAGCTTTTTGGCTGTCTCTATATCTTTTTGCTGGCGCTTCTTTGTGCCTCCGCCTAGCAGGATCACGAGGGCATCCCCATCCCTGCCAAAATAGATGCGGTATCCTGGTCCAAAATCGATCCGGCATTCTAAAATCCCCTCACCGATACCTTTGGTGGTCGAAAAATTGCCTTGCTCCATCCGAACCAAAGCAGTGGCAACCTTGGCGGCTGCAGCAGCGTTTAATCGGTTAAACCATTTGGCGTAGGAGCTGCGGCCTTCAGGGTCGATATATTCCCTGATCATGATCATACATTAAATAAGTAACGCATATGTTACCATTGGTCAAGAATATAATTATTTTTATTTTGTCTTATCCGGCGCCGGTTAAGTGGTATTGCCGGATGGTACCCGTTGTGATTGCGTGAACGATACCTACGCGATTGAGTTTGATTTTGGTATTGGCTGGGAGGAAGCCATCAGCAGAAGTTCGGTTAACCATTTAACTATTCAACCAATTAACGAATCAACGAAAACTAATTGATACCTGGAGTATAGGAAATACGGCATATTAGCGGTATGGTCGGCCGATTTTTTAAATATGAGTACCAAATTATAGCTACTAATGAAGATCTGCCCCTTCCCCCTTAACTCTTTTCACAAAAAGTTATTTACTTATTTAAGGACGTCCCCATCTTCCCTGATGGGCTCCTTCTGGCTGTGGGGTTGGTGGTTCTTCCTCACATTACCAGATCGCCTGTCATGTCCACTATTTATTTATATGGTGCACTTTGAATTTGAATTCACCAAATGTTATCAGTGTATTATCTGATCGAAATTTTATCATTCCTTTTAAAAGATGGGTTTGAGCAACATCCCGTCAAGATTTGACCCCCTTTTCTTCTTTCAACCGGGGCGCCTGCTTTTATTAGTGTTCTCAGTACATCTCGTATTTAACCAGCCTGCCGTCAAGCCCGCCGGTCTTGATCAATTTTTTCCATGATGCTTTCAACCCGATTTTCTTGATATACACCCGTTCTCCGAAATAAACAAAAGCGGCCGAGCCTTTGCATTTCTGTTTCAGAAAATCACCGAAATTTTTATAAAACATTTCAAGGTTCTCGTCTGCCCCCATCCGGATGCCATAAGGCGGATTAGCTACAATTACATGCTCTTCAAGGGCGGGCAGCTTTCTGAAGTCCGCCCTTTCAACGCCTACGTTATTTCCGTAATGGAGCCCCATCAGGTTTGTCCGCGCCGCGCTGACAGCCTCCGCGGACACATCACTTCCCGCAATCAGCCCTTTCGGCAGTTCCCGGATTTGTGCGCCGGCCTCTTTTTTTACCTGCTTCCAGACAGCGCCGTCAAAGTCGGGCAGAAATTCAAAACCGAATCGATTCCTGAAAACACCCGCAGGAATATTGCTATACCGCATGAGCGCTTCACACAAAAGGGTTCCCGAACCGCACATAGGATCATATAAAGGAACAGAACCGTTCCATTCGCTGAATCGGATAATCGCGGCGGCGATGGTTTCCTGCATCGGCGCCGAAACGGTCTCCTCTCTGTATCCTCTGCGGTGAAGCGCGCCGCCTGAAGTGTCGAGGCTTATTACTGCCTTATCGTGCCTGATATGAAGGTTCAGCAGGATATCCGGATTTCTTACCGACACATCCGGACGCTGACCGGTTTTTTCTTTGAAATAGTCGGCAACCGCATCTTTAAGGCGCAGGGCAGCGTACTTTGAATGCGAAATCGCGCTGTCGGAAACATTCCCTGATACGGCAAAGGTATTGCCTTCCGCAAAAAAATCTTCCCACTTGATTTGTTTGGCCTTCTGATACAGCGTATCGGTGTCATGACAAACGTGTGATATTAACGGCGCAAGGCACCGTGAAAGAAGTCTGCTCAGATAATTAATTCGATACAGGGTTGATTTGTCCGCCTTAAAATGAATTCCGCTGAATTCCGGCCTGACATCTTCGGCGCCGAGTTCAGCTAGCTCCTCCGCGCCGGCTTCTTTTAAGCTGTCGGCTATCTGGGCAAAATAACGGCAATCCTTCTGATACTGATATACCGCCGCTGGCCGCTTTTTTCTTCTACGGCGTTTGACCCCATCGGTTGATACCATTTTTCAACGCTTTCGTTTCAATCGGAGCTTGTAAGAACGGTCGAGATATTGCTTGATCATTTCAAACCTTTTGCAGTATTAGCTATTACGCGCCTGAATGAACCCTGCCGTTGCACCACCAGGGCAAATAATGCAAGAGTTTGGGTGCAAAATCAACTGAATTGTGGGGGAGTCCGTTCTGCGGTGGGAAGAACGCGAGCGCGCCGCCGGAGGAAAATTTTAACGGGTACTGATGTTGCGCAAACCGCAAGGGGGAAGACTGCAAAATGGATACGGATTATAAAAGCAGAACCCGGAAAAAAAATGAAGACCGGGCCCTGCAGCGCCTGGGCGAACAGTTGGTCGCCCTGCCGTTTGGCCAGCTTGAGGCCATGGAGCTGCCGGATGAGCTTCTGACGGCCATCGAATTCGCACGTAAAATAAAGAGCCATGGCGCCCGGCGCAGGCAGATTAAATACATCGGAACCCTCATGCGGCATATCAACCCGCAACCCATCGAAACTGCACTCAAACGCATCCGGTCGGGAAACTTACAGGAAGGGAAGGGAACAGGCACATAATGATTCTTTTGCACAAATAGGGATCAAGTCTTCATTCTTCACTCTCTGTCTTTATATAGAAACTTATAATTTTATGGGCGTCCCCCTGGTCTGCCCTTTGATCTTTGGTTTTAGCAATTCCATTGTTCTAAAATTTCAATTAAGCTGTTGCACCCCATTAAAAATAGAAAGCCCCATCTCTCAATTTGAGAAATAGGGTCTTGTAAGTCGGAACATTGCGCTCTCCACTTAGGTTTTTATTTAGATTTATTTTTGTATTTTACCAGAAGGTCCTCGATAGCCTCTTCTAACAGATTGTTAACGCGAGCATCCTCTTCGACAGCCAAAAATTTTAGCTTTTTAATCAAATCAATTCTCAGTGTCGTATTGTAGTTTTTACGCTCTAATTTCATGATTTTTTGTTATCACATGCTTATGAGGTTATCAATATAACTCCATAAAAAAGCTTGACTTCACATTGTAACATTGATACATAGTTACATGGCTTAAATCAGTGAATCCAAAACTGTCGAAAATGATAAACGAATCAACACGCAAAAGGCTTATGATTTTCAAATTTGTAAGAATATCTACAATATTTATCATAATATTTCTTTTTCCGGCGCTGTTGTTGGCAAAACGCGAAAATCCGGAAAAATGGTATCAGCAGAAATGATGCGAAGCGCACAGGGGGCAGGTTGAAGTGGTATTGGCGGATGGTACCCGCTGTGATTGCGTGGCAGACACCCACGCGATTGAATTTGATTTTGGTAGTGGATGGGGGGAATCTATCGGTCAGAGTATGTTTTATTCACTGCAGACCGGCAAGAAAGCTGGGATTGTTCTGATATTGGAAACGATGAAAGATAGAAAATACTGGATTCGGCTGAACGCCATCATTGAACACTTCAATTTACCGATTGATACCTGGAGTATAGGAAATACAGCATATTAGCGATATGATCGGCTGATTTTTTAAATATGAGGATGTTTGGTTCAACATAGAGCTAATGGCAAAGCATATTTACCCTCTATACAGTCAGCCGCTATTTAAATTTGACACATCTTTCTCATTTATAAAATTGTCACAACTTGTTTCATCTAAAAAAGCATAAAAACATGACCGTCCCCACCTATCGTTTATATTCAAATGTAGAAATAGAACGGACGTCCCCATCTCTCGGTCTTTAGGCATTTCTTTTTTATTACAGGATTATCTAGTCCATCCTGTTATCCTGTCAAAACTTTACCCATGATGAGCGGTTACGATCGCTATGCAGACGGCATTTCGCCGGTCTCGAGAAACGATTTGAGTTCGTTCACGCTTAAGCCCCCCAGGCCTAATGTCTTCAAAGTTCGCATAGCCTGCCCAAAATAGTCAATGCCCGAAAGGATCTCGCCCATGTAAACCATACCTCTGCACGTTGGGGTTGGTACGCCAAGCAGCTTGCCAAGGGAGCATAACATTACGAGTCCCATGCCAATATCTTCGTGGAAATACCGGTTATCGAGTGTGTTCGGGAAGCGAAAGTCCTGAAATCCCGGCCCATGCCTGTAGCATTCATAATAATCAGTGCTCGATGCATACCCCTGCTCCATAGACGTCACAGTGTCCGGTTGTGAAGGATAACCCATGGCTCTGAGGAGGGCCATCCTTTCCTCATCCAGCTTGCGGATCAAGAGAGCCACGGACGGGGACACGCCATCTCGATAGAAGAACATGTTGTCTCCCTCTATCTCTATGCGTGCTGCATTAAGGATCGCAATCGGGGGATGGATTATGGGGTTCGCGTTGTTCAAGCCTGCCTCAAAGACGCTTGCAGTGCGCACAAGACCCGGGTAAAGCCTCTCAAGCTCAGGGCCGACGTGAGCCATTGCCGCAGTGGGCATGGTTCCATATGCCACCCGTTTGACCTTGACCGGCACATCCACCATCGCCCCCTTTGCACGGCAGCCGTAGGTTAGCGTTGACATCTCCACAAAGGTTGGCAATTTCTTTAGTCCAAATTCACGAAAAACGCGGGCAAAATGCAGGGATCCGCCAGTGGATCCGGGATTGAGGATGACAAGATGCTCAGGCCGAATCAGAGGAGCGAGTTCATGGGCTACTCGATCGTGGGCCAATGCCTGGGTGCAGACCATGACAGTGTCCGCGCCTTCCAATGCCTCAGCCAGATTGCAGGTAACCAGTTCAAGTGTAGCCTGTCCTGCGACTGCGCCGGTGGCTTTCAGGCTGTGGGTCTTTATGATTTCCTCAACATTGTCCCGGTATTCGGGAAACTCAAACAGACGGACACGTTTGCCCTGGAGAGTCAGGTCCGCGGCAGCCGCTTTTCCTCCGTTGCCTGCGCCGACAATAGTGATGTTCTCAATCATAGAAAGCCTCCTATGCACATAGCATTTTTCACGATTCTAAAACCTTTTGACATTATTGCATTTGTAACTCATAATTTATATAAGGTGCCGAAAGTAAGAATATCGTAATAAAAAGAATTCTTTAATACCAGCAAAATCCAAATTTGTAAAATATTCGGTATGACAAAAGATCTAAAATTAACAGGTTCAGATGTTTTTTGTGAAACTCCCTTAATCGGCATTTTATGCTGGGAGGCAGAGGGTTGTCCACGCGGTTTGGAACAACTTGAAGAATTACCGGGAAACAGTACGAATCCGAAAACATTTAAGTTCCCTGTAAAGTATCGTCGGGTAAAAGGAGCCAATATTCATACAATCTTAGAAAACCCTTGCCAGAGTGCCCTTCGGGCTATGATCAGGGAAGCCCGGCTCGTGGAAGAAGAAGGTTTAAGGGCAATTACAACAAGTTGTGGTTTCAATGCTCTCTTCCAAAGTGAACTGGCAGATTCCGTCAGGGTACCCGTATTCACCTCCAGCCTCATGCAGATTCCTTTGATACAAAAGATGTTGAAAAAAGTTCAAACAATCGGAGTTATTACTGCAAAAAAATCGTCTCTAACGGAACGACATCTTAAAAATGTTGGAATAGACGATGAAATTTTATTGCATATCGAGGGCTTGGAATCCTGTACGGAATGGAATAAGATTTTTCTCGCACCTGAAGAAGATATAGATATTTCTATGGTTGAAAAAGATATCGTCGATATTGCATGCTCAATGAAAAAAACATCGGATATTGGGGCCTTTGTGTTGGAATGTACAGATCTTCCACCTTTCTCTGACGCAATCAGAAAAGCAACCGATTGTCCCGTATTTGATTTTGTCACACTAACGAATTTTGTATACCGAGCTCTTAAAGGCGGTTAATAGTTTGATTAGAGCATCTTGTTAAACACAAAATATTATTTCCGGATGTTATAACTTTTCAAACTGCGAAGCTTAGTGGGTTAAAATCTTGCTCAGGAAGAGTTTGGTCCGTTTGTGTTTGGGATTGGCGAAGAATTCGTCGGGCGGTGCGATCTCTACTATTTGCCCCTCGTCCATAAATAATATGCGCTTTGCCACTTCACGGGCAAATCCCATTTCGTGGGTAACCACAATCATGGTCATGCCCTCTTTGGCCAGGTTGACCATAACATCAAGCACTTCATTGATCATCTCAGGATCCAGGGCCGATGTAGGTTCGTCAAAAAGCATGATCTTGGGGTGCATGCATAAACCGCGGGCGATGGCCACACGCTGCTGCTGTCCACCTGATAGCTGTGCCGGGTAGGAATCAACTTTGTCGCCCAGGCCGACTCTCTCAAGGACTTCCCGCCCCAGTTTTTCCGCTTCCTTTTTCTTAAGCTTTCGCACCTTGGCGGGAGCAAGGGTGACATTTCCCAGGGCCGTCATGTTTGGATATAGATTGAATTGCTGGAAGACAAAACCGATCTCAGCCCGCAGTTGAGTCATATTGGTCTTTCTGTCATGGACATTCATGTTGTCCACGATAAGTTCACCCTTCTGAATTTGCTCAAGGCGGTTGATGCAGCGAATCAAGGTGCTCTTCCCTGAACCGCTCGGGCCACAAACCACCAGTACTTCGCCCTGTGCGACGTTCAGGTTGATGTCTCTTAGAACATGAAGGTCCTTGAACCATTTATTGACATTTGTGAAATTGATCATGGTCTGGTACCCTTATAAAATTTCACATTTTAAATTTGACCGTCTTGTCGCCGCGGATGTTCACAGTCTGGATTCCTCGATGGTCATCCGCTTTTCCAGCCGTGCAGACAGCTGAATAAGCGGATAGCAAACGGCAAAATACATTATTCCGACCAAGCCGAATACCAGCATGCCTTCGGGAATTCGTTGGACGGTCAGCCAGCCAACTCGCGTCAAGTCCATAACTCCAATGACCGAAACGATCGATGAATCTTTGACCAAAAGGACATACTGCCCAACCAGTGGAGGCAGGATAGTACGCATGGCCTGAGGCAGGATGACATATCGTACCTGCTGGTAGCGACTCAAGCCTGTTGAGATGGCCGCTTCTCGTTGGCCTTTGGGCACCGCCTCGATACCGGCGGCCACGATCTCACAGATAAAAGCACCGCCCATGATGGTCATCGCGATGACTGCGGCCGGAAATGGCTCCAAATGAATGCCAAATTCGGGCAAAATGAAGAAGATAACGAAGATCTGAACCAAAAAAGGAGTCCCGCGTATAAAATACACATAAACTCCGATGGCGTATCGTAGGAGTTTTATCCGGCTGGACCGGCCTATTCCGGTCAGAAACCCCAATATCGTTGCGGCAATGAGACTCAGGCCCGAGACAGCGACCGTCATCCACAGCCCTTTGAGGAACAAAGGAAAGACAGCCATTAAACTTTTTAAATAAAAAAGAAACATATTTCCTTAGTCCTTTGCCCTATATCTAATGAGCCTCCCTGAATATAAGCTTCTTCTGGGCCCAATCGGAAAAAACTTTTAACCCTGTGTAGATAAGCAGATAGAAGGCCGCAGTGGTAAAAAATCCTTCGGCGGGCATAAAACGTTCCGATGTCAAGATCTGCCCTGCCCTGGTTAACTCCAGGACCGAGATGAGAGATAGAAGGGAGCTGTCTTTTACCAAAATAATGGCTGAACCCAAAAGGGGGGGCACGACCACGCCCAGGGCCTGGGGCAGGATGATGTAACGGAGACGCTGGATAAAACTCAGTCCCGAGGCGATGCCTGCTTCGATATGTCCACGAAGGACGGACAAAATACCGGCCCGGATGATCTCGGCAATATATGCACCGCTGTTCAAGGATAGCGCCAGGATCCCGGTTTGAACCTCATTAATATTAATACCTATAGAGGGTAGACCGAAGTAAAAGAAATAGAGCTGTGTTAAGAGCGGTGTTGAGCGAATGGATTCGATATACACGGCGGATACGCTCGATATTAGGCGATTTTTGGACAACCGCATGACACATGCGATGGTGCCCAGTATCAAGGCCAGAAAAATGGAGACCAACGAAATCCACCCTGTTGCCAAGAGACCAATCAGGTACTGGTCTAAATACTGGGCAATGACTCGAAAATTAAAGTACTCAAGCATTACGCCTACCCGATCTTAACCTTATTAAATTCCACCCATTCTGGCACATATTCGAATTTATCCTCGACAACGCGGCTATGCCACGCTGTCGAGGATTCCGCCCCTCAGTATTCCAGGCTTCAAAGAGTATTAGTGATCCTTCCTCCACTCCAGGGTATTAATCCAGTAGTCATTAATGCCCTGCAGGCGGCCGTCCGAGCGAATCAAGGAGAAGAAACGATTGGCCCAACGCAAAAGATGCGCATCCTCGGGCCGGACTGCAAAGCAAATGGGTACCTCCGAGTATTTTCCGGGTACGGCCTCCATGCTGTTGGGCGGAAAGTCACCCAACTGTGCTATAACCGAAACGGCGTCATTAAAGACAAGATCGGCCTTGCCGCCCAAGACAGCGTTGATGAGCATAGGACCGCCGCCCTTGTAAGATTTGATCTCCGCCTTTTTCAAGAGTTTCTTTGCGTCAGTCTCGCCCATGCTGCCCAACAAGACGGCCACCCTCACACCCGGCTGGTCGATATCGGCCAGAGATTTATACTTAGCTCCCTTCTTCGCAAAAAAAGCCGCATACACATCGTAGTAACCAACGGTAAAGGAGACCTTGAGCGATCGCATGAGGGTTGCGCCCATATCAGCGGCCAGTATGTCCGCTTTTTTGGCCATGAGGGCCGGGATGAGACCGTCCCAATCGTAACTCAAGAATTTGACCTTAACGCGCATTTCCTTGGCCATAAGGCTGGCAATCTCGACGACTGCCCCTGTCCGCTCGCCTTTCTTGTCCACAAAGCTCATCGGAGGCCCCTGTGTCTGGCAGGCCACGCGAAGTTCACCCCGTTTAATAATCTCCGCTACGGTGTCTGCGGCGGCCATCCCAACCAAACCGAGTGTAAAAACAGCCACCAATACGCTAATCAACAATTTTCTCATGACTAATTCCTCCTTTCTTTGTTTAAATGTAAAAGGTTAGAGTAACATTTGACCCCTCTGAATCGAACCTCAAATCTTCCTCATCTCCAGTACCGATCAGTGACGTCGTCCACCGGCATGTGGCCTTCCTTCTACAGGACAGGAAGCAAATGAGCTCTCCATCCTGGGACCTGAAAGTTATTATTCTTATAGGACATTTCCTTGCTTTTTCTAACAGGAAAAATGTTTGATCTATAATTATCTATTTCAAAAAATATTGCCAACATTTTTTCAATATTGCGTATTTTTTTATATGATTTTTCTTCTCACTTTTGCGGCGGTATAATTCATGATTGCCTGACATTATGAGTAAAGAATCCATGCCCAGAAAACGTGGATTTCTAAGTTCAATTAAAACTCACGGCGTCTTGGCAATACGAAAGCCGAGGTAGTAGAACCTGTAGTGTGGCGGACTCCCGTAACGACTCGCAGAACGGCAGTCGCGAGCGAAGCTGTACCAGACGCCTCCCCGCATCACACGGTACGATCCCGATGATGGCCCGTTTGGATCTGTAACCTCATCATTAGGATAGTTACCAAACCAATCCTGGCACCACTCCGCGACATTGCCATACATGTCATAAAGGCCCCAGGCGTTGGCATTCTTCTGCGCAACTGGATGAGTCTTATTACCTGAGTTATAACAGTACCAACCCATGACATCCAGGTTAGGATCAAAACCACATTTGAGCTTTGTTGCCCTTATGCCTCCGTTGGCAAATGCTGTCGTGCTCCCCGCCCGGCACGCATATTCCCACTCGGCCTCGGTGGGAATCCTGTACTTGTTGGTTTCTTCCTTATGGTTGAGTTTCTGGATGAATGCACGCACATCATTCCATGAAACCTGCTCCACAGGGCAGTCATCTCCGCAGGCCTTATTTGCGGACGGATTATTCCCCATCACTGCCCTCCACTGCCCCTGGGCTACTTCCGTAGTCTGCATGTAAAACCCATTTGTCAGGTTCACCCTGTGCTGCGTTTCAATGGCATACAGACCTGGTTCATTTGAAGGACTTCCAATCATGAAGGTGCCTGCAGGGATTAGCACAAACTCCATGCCCAGAGTGTTTGTGAATGTTTTTCTGGGCTGTTCAGCGTAGGAAATACAAATTGAACCTACCATAACCAGGGCAAAAATTAGTGGAAATATAGTTTTTTTCATAATCGTATTCTCCAGATTGTGGCAAAAGATCTCTAAATTTCTATCCGTCAGCGGTGGAAAATCAAATTACTTTTCCACTATTTACCAGCCGTGCCATGATGAACGAATCGAAACAATTTCAATTCTCTTCCTCTTTTAAGTTTCACCCCGACCGAATCGCCTGAACTGCTTCCTCTATATCAGCCAATCTGACGCAAACTTTTTTATAAGACTAAAACTACCAGCTTTTTATTGAGCGGAACTTTGACTTTTCCCAGCTACCTCTAAAATTTTTTCAATCTTTCCTTGAACTTCATCTATAAGGGGTTCAGCCTTATGATTGTCAAGAATCCATTTTACTCTCTCATTAAGAACTTCGCCTAAACTTCTTGACCCATCTCTAACCCATTTGTCATGAGTATCTCGGTTTATTAATTTAGGGTACCAAATTTCCTTAAAATGCTTTAAGGTATGTTCAACTTGCAAAAAGGTCCCGCCCGGCCCTTCCTTGTCTATGATCCCTAATGGGGAAAAGGGGGGTCGGGCCACAGTAAGTAATTGATAATCGAATAAAAGAACTAAAAATGATGGCGATTTTTTGTGGAAAAGAGGGACGTCCCTTCCATATATACATTTTGCTATGATCATAAAAAAACCCCACCTCTCACTTTTGAGAAATAGGGTTTTGATTCATTTCATGGCTACCTCAGGGTTTGGGTTAGCGCATTGTAGATTCAAAGGCTAAGTACCAGAAAAATTCAAGAAAAGTCAAGATGTTTGGAGGAGGCTGGCTTGGGCCGGAAGTCGTCAGACCCCGAGTATTTTGCGAATATTCTCGAATCGGTCGCGGGCGACTGGGATGCGGCGGTTGACGGGAGGATCAAGGCGGAGATCATAATCTCTGGAGTTGCGTGGGCTGAGGGACCGGACCCGATTCAAATTGACAATGTATTCCCGGTGGCAGCGCACGAACGCTGGTGCCGGAAGTTTTTTGGCCAGCTCGCCCAGGCGCTGCACGGATTTATAGGG
>PVMK01130725.1_pt1 | contig 23983 bp, 30 predicted proteins | sample 1853481 | NCBI WGS metagenome assembly PVMK01 (sample SAMN08533507, study PRJNA380276) | Marine sediment metagenome, whole genome shotgun sequencing project. | reverse complement strand
TACTTGATGCCTGAATCGAAGCCAGCCAAGCGGATGACATCTTTCTTGAGCGGTTCGTCCCCGACCCTGTGGGTGAAATTAGAAGCTCCCCTTGTCTTTATCTTATCAAGATTGGCCTCACCAAGGATTCTTATCTCATTTTTATTATTTATGTCAATAATCTTACTTTTTAGTGAAGTACTACCAACATTACCTATTCCGATGATCATCTTTTCCCCTTTCCAAGAGACTCAAGTTCTGTTATTTTATCTAATATTTAATTATAAATACTTAAAGTATGCTTTTTATACATTTTTCCTGAATTTTATTTTAACAGATTTAGTTTCTTTTTTTAATGATAATTAAACCAGGGTTGATTTTGGGACAGGTTTATGAAATAATAATTTTAATACTAATACTATTAAAATACTAGACTATTTTTATTTGGATTACCTCTGTAAAAGTTATTATACTATAATGCTTACATAGATATTTGGGGAGATATTATGTCAGATACTAAAATATTTTTTGATAATGCTTCAACTACAAAAGTGGACCCCAGGGTTCTTAAAGATATGCTTCCCTATTTCAGTGAGCACTACGGAAATCCGTCCAGCCTGCATGATTTCGGGGACACGGCCCACGGTGCCCTGGATAATGCCCGAAGCCAGGTGGCTTCACTGATCGGCGCCAATGATGAAGAGATATATTTTACATCATGCGGTACGGAGTCAAACAATCTTGCCCTGTGGGGATTAGTAAGATCTTCTAAGAAAGAAAACGGGCATATAATAACATCAGCTATTGAACACCATTCAATAATAAATCCACTTAAGGATATAAAAAAAGAAGGCTGGGATATAACACATATTGGAGTAGACAATAATGGCCTGGTTGATCCAGATAAGATAAGGCAAGCCATAACCGATAGTACTTTACTTATCTCAATAATGCATGCAAATAATGAGGTTGGTACCATACAAAACCTGAAGGAAATATCAGGTATAGCAAAGAAAAATGAAATACTTTTTCATAGCGATGGCATTGCTACCGCAGGTGTCATACCTGTTGATATAGGTGAACTTGGTGTAGATACATACAGTTTTTCCTCTCAACAGATGTATGGACCAAAAGGTGCAGCTGCTCTTTATTTAAAAAAGGGAGTGAGATTAAAGCCGATGCTCCAGGGTGGAATACAGGAAAGAGGGCGCAGGGCAGGTACTGAAAATATTCCTGCAATAGTCGGTTTTGGAAGAGCATGTGAGATCGCAAAGAACGAGCTGGACAAAAATGCAAAACATATCTCATCCATCAGGGACAAACTCGAGAAAGGGATAATAGGAAATATTGATAAGGTTAAATTAAATGGACATCCCTCACGAAGGATACCGGGAAGTACACATATTAGTTTTGAATTTATTGAAGGTGAGTCTATCCTCTTAATGCTTAATATGGAAGGAATACTCACAGCCAGCGGTTCCTCATGTGCATCTCAGGCGCTAAAGAGCTCTTATGTGCTGACTGAAATGGGTTTATCCGCTACCTTGGCGCAGGGATCTATTTCCTTCTCTCTGGGAAAATATAATACTGAGGATGAAGTAGACAAGGCCCTTGAGGTGCTTCCTCCAATTGTCGAACGCTTGAGAAAGATGTCTCCCCTGTTCAAGGAATAGCTTCGGGTAAAATTTATTTGCAGATATATAAAAGAAATAACTTGAAAGAAAATAGTAAAAATAATATATTAAAATTCCAGACCAAATGGGTCAGGTTATTATAATTTGAAAAGAGGTTTTAATGGCTGGTTATAGTAAAGAGGTAATGGATCATTTTACTGCACCCAGAAATGTAGGAGAAATAAAGGATGCAGACGGAAAAGGTGAAATAGGAAATCCTACATGCGGTGATATGATGACCTTTTATATAAAAGTAAAAGACAATATTATCGAGGATATTAAATTTAAGACTTTTGGTTGTGGTGCAGCAATTGCTGTATCCAGCATGGTAAGTGAGATGGCCAAAGGTATAACAATTGATGAAGCTTTAAAGATAACAAATAAGGATGTTGCAAAAGAGCTTGGTGGTCTTCCTAAAAACAAATTACATTGCTCCAATCTCGGGGCAGATGCCCTGCATGCTGCAATAGAAGATTATAAGAAAAAACAAGACAAATGATCCACTGGGAGTGATTATGGCAGAGGAAACAAAAAAACCGTGTAAGTGCCCCTATTGTGATAGCGAATTACAGGATAAGGATTCTGATGAATGTGGTTTCTGCAAAGTGAAGATCACTCATTGCAAAGCCTGTAGTTATCCTATCTCTAATCATATAAAAGAGTGTCCCAATTGCGGATTATAATAATTAGTAAACCGTGGCTCGACCTAATCTTATTTTGAGCCTGTATTTAATAGGTGTGAAAAAATATGGATGATAAAGATAAAAATATGGAAATTAAACATGATGAAGCCCTGGATTGTGTCGGACTTTATTGTCCTGTCCCAATAGTTGAGGCAAGGAAAAAAATAAACTCAATGGAAGACGGCCAGGTCCTGAAAATGACGGCTGACGATCCTGGTTCCAAGCCAGATATGCAGTCTTGGTCGAAAACTACCGGAAACGATCCGTGAAAAGTCGAAGAAGAAGACGGAGTTTTTACTTTTTATATCAAGAAAACTGAGTAATAACTGCAAGCACATATCTTTTGCCTCTTTAATGATTTTCTGTTAGCATATTAATGCTTTTCGCTGGGGAGTCGTCTAATGGCAGGACATGCGGTTCTGGTCCGTAGAGTGGGGGTTCGAATCCTCTCTCCCCAGCCAAATATTTAATAGTGCACTTTTACTTTTATCAATATAATAATCTATTATAGGGGGCAATATAACAAAATAAAAAATTATTGAAACAAATTGGACTTCATTCAGGCTTTAGTCCTGTTAGTAGAACCAACTCATCCCACAGCCTTTTCCCTAATACCTCGTCAGTCATTGCCTTATCAGGTTTTTTGACACGTTTATCCAGTTTGAACAAGGCTCCATTGATTGCACTACGATTTCTATACGATAGTATAAGGTCTGCAATAGGCTCACCCGCAACCGCAGGTGGTTTTGCATAGAGTAATGTCATCATCCGCCAGATGAAACCCATGAATCCAGTTGGCCACCTTTTGGCTAATTCCGGGTCTGATTTATCGATGATGTACGTAGGATTGAATGCTACAGAGGAGATCTTTCCAGCATATCGTCTTGCCAATTCCGCAGGGATCACCCGGTTGCATAGCTTGGTTCTCTCGAATGCAATCTCTGTCTTGTGATTTCTGATGCTTTCAAGGTCATCCCAGTCGATTTCTATATAAGTTGGGTTAACAACATAAAGGACCAATCCGTTAGATTGCTGCATCCTCTCTAACAATAGCTGGGTGAATAGAAACGGTCCCATCACATTCGTAGCAAACATCACCTCATGACCGCTGGGCAGGATATTCGGACCATTTTGAACTAAGGAGACAGCAGATAGTATCAGCCCATGTATCTTCGGAAACCGGTTCATAGCCTCCGCAGCTACGAACCTCACAGATTCCATATCAGAGAAGTCGACTACCAATGTGGAAATGTCATTATTCTGGCACTCGATCCGGGCTTCAGATAGAGTGGCACGAATAGAATCCGCCTTGGCTTCTAATGTTTCGAGCCTGCGCCCTAGCAATACAACTCTAGCGCCATGTTTTGCCAGTGCGACAGCAGCACCTCCCCCAATGTTACCGGTGGCTCCAGCAATCAGTACTGTTTGCTTGTTTATCATTTTAATAACCTCCAATATGTTTTTTTAAGAATCTCAAATTGAGTAACTTTAGATGTATAATTACCACCAGTGAAAACAATTATTGAGTATACACATTTCACTATTACCTCTAACTTTACAGATAAAAGCCACCCTTTCAGTAAGATATTTGTTTTTTTAAAGTAGTATATTATTGAACTTGGAAAGCACATAAAGAACGTTGAAAAAATTATAAAATTTTCTATAGAAAAATACAATTTTTTAACTAAGGGTCAATTCAGGTATAAAAATATCTTCATCTAACCCAATAATCCTGGTTCTAACTTCGTACACTATGGCCAGCCACATATAACTTTTTTAAATACTTAAAATAACCCTTAAATCAATTAATTCCTTTAAAAAAGGTTCGAAATTTCGCAACCCGGGCCAGCCAACTTTCCTTATATAGATAAAAGTTTAAAGAAAATACTATTTTATATTTGACAAACATATATATAGTAAATATACTCAAGCTTCTCTTTCGTTTAATGATATTTTGCTAAGAGTAAAGGTTGTTCTGAAACCTCTTTAAGAAATATTGTCAAGCATAGGGAAATAGTAATATTTTTTAGGGAGGAAAGAATGGAAGGCAAAAAGCTATATGTAGGTAACTTCAAGTACAATACTACAGAGGATCAGCTTAAGGAATTATTCGCTGAACACGGAGAGGTTATAAAAGTAGACATAATAGGAGACAAAGGTTTTGGATTTGTTGAGATGTCAGATAGTTCTGAAGCAGAGAAAGCAAAAGAAGCTTTAAATGAAACAGATCTTGATGGACGAACATTAAGAGTTGATGAAGCGAAGCCACAGAAGCCAAGAACTGACAGAAGATACTAAAACATGATTGTCAGCATACAGGCTATATTATTATGACCTGTATGCTGATCTTATTTTCAATCAAATCTCACCTCAAAAGTATCAATTCGGATATAAAAATTTCCTCATTTAACAATAAATTCCTGGTCTCAACTTCGCCTACTATCCCCATTCAAAGTAGACATTTATCTTATATGGTTACTAATAATTCTCTCAAATTTATTAATTTCTTTAAAAAAAGGTTCGAAATTTCGCAACCCGGGCCAGCCACATAAGACAACTTAAACCCTCAAATGACACTCAAATGATAATTATTTACAATTTAGTTTTTTATGCTTATAATGTAATTACTTTGTAATTACTTTTAATGGAGAAATCATGAGATCAAATTTAATAAAAATAGGAAATTCAAAAGGAATTAGAATAAACTCTGGTATACTCAAAGAGTGTGAACTTGATAATGAAATAGAGATAAAAGTTGTAGATAAAAAACTAATAATCGAAGCTGTAAAAGAACCACGTGCAGACTGGAATGAAAGTTTTGAAAAGATGCATAAAAGCAATGATGATGATTTATTAATTAAGAATGGCAATGCTTTTGATAAGGACTGGGAATGGTAATCAATCAATACGATATTTTCTGGGTAGACCTTAATCCAACTGTTGGTCATGAAATAAAAAAAGTAAGACCATGTATCGTAATCTCACCAAATGAGATGAACTCAAATATTGATACAGTTATCATTGCTCCAATGACTACTAAATCAAGGAATTATCCAACAAGAATAAAAACTGATTTTAATAAAAAGACAGGATGGATTGTAATGGACCAGATAAGGACAATCGATAAAATAAGATTAAAAGAGAAAGCTGGTCATTTAAGAGAAGAAGAAATTGTAAATATTAAGGATATATTAAAAGAAATGCTCGTTGACTAATAATAAAATCTTTTCATAACAATTAACAAATTTAAAAATTGGTTCGAAATTTCGCAACCCGGGCCAGCCAATATTCTAGGGAGCTTTTTCAAGACGCTCGGCAATCCAGAACTTAATAATTGATTGCCTTGGTACTCCCAATCGTTTTGATTCTTTGTCCAACAAATTGATCATCCAAAGAGGAAAATCTACATTAACCCTCTTTTGTTCTTGTTTTGGTCTTCTTAATTTAGACAGATTAAGATGTTCTATTATGTCTTTATTTTCATCAAATTTTTTTTCAAATTCATTAGCTTTCATAAATATCAATTTCCTCCTTTCTGGATCTACGGACTGAAATAATTCTAATATTCTCACTTCGATAAGTAATAACTCCAGTCCAGTATTGCTTAGCAATCTTACCTATTATAAGAAATCTTGGCTCATCGCTTGTTTTAACAGGAATCTCAACATAATCAGGATCTTCCCATAATTCTTTGGCTTCATTAAAATCAATACTATGTTTTTGTTTGTTAGATTCATTTTTGTTTTTGTCAAACTCAAATTCCATGGTATAGATATTATACCAATATTATACCTATTGCAAATAATATTTATTAAAGTTTTTTTTAAGGTTAATCAATTCTTTGAGAAGATGGTTCGAAATTTCGCAACCCGGGCCAGCCATTTACAACCAAAATAACAAATGAATTTAATAATTATTTCCCCATTTTCATTCCATTGATAAATATAAATTATAGGCGTACATTTATGATATATAAGAAAATTTAAAGCCTCCAACTATTTTTATAGAGAGGAGCAGTTATGAATAATAAAACTAAATCAGAAAAATTTAGAAAACTTTCAATTGCAGCGTTGGTTACTGGTATACTTGGAATTAGTCCGACAATTATATCTCCGCTGCTGGACCCTACTGTGGAAAAATTTATAACTTCTTCACTGAGCAATGTTGGAGTTTTACTAGCTATTGGACTTTTAATCGTGGGGTATATGGGATTTGGGCTATCAATTGCAGCAGTTGTATGCGGGAGTATCGATTTAAAAAGAATACATGCAGGTCGCTATAGCAATAAAGGCAGAGGATTTGATATAACAGGAATAGTGTTTGGGGCAATTCCTCTTTTGACTATTTTAGTTATGCTGCCTTTAGAATTCACCTTCCCTCATTAGTAATATAATTTAGATTAATTCAGGTATAAGAATATCATTATTTAATAGTAATATCCTGGTTTGAACTTTGTCTACTATCCCCAGCCAGGTTTGATAAACAGGTTGTTCCTCATAAACTACAGTAGTTTCATAACAACATACCGTTTGATTTTTATTCTAAATGAGTCATATATTAAATAAATTGGATCAAAAAGGTATTTTGACTGTTTGGTCATTTTCCCTATAATTATTACACAATAGATTTCAACACTATTCTTTAAAGCAGCGGGTTGTTTTCAAAAATAAGCAAATTATCATGGAGATAATAATTGGATAAAAATTCAAATGATAATATTTTTAAAGATAATAAACTCATTATCGTACTGCTTGCGGCTTTTCTATTAAATCTTATCTTTTCCATTCTTGTGCCAATTGTCAATAACAATAGCAGAGTAATATTTAGAATAATTGCTGGCATTGGTCTAATCATCTTTGTTTCATTTCATGGAGTAAAAAGATATGGATGGAAAAGCATGTTAATTTTCTTTGCAATAACCTCTGTTATTTCATGGACAATGGAGACACTGAGTATCGAAACGGTGTTTCCATTTGGAAAATACCACTATACAGATATTCTCGGCATAAAAATAGGCAAAGTTCCGGTAGTAATCATGCCTGCTTATTTCTTTGCCGGCTATTTGACCTGGACAATGGGTACTATTTTTCTTGGAGATTTAGGAAAAAGAATAAAAAAAAGAAACTTATTTATTGTTCCATTTATTTCCGCATTTATTATGGTTATGTTGGATTTTTGTTTTGATCCCATAATGTCAACAATTTATGGAATGTGGATATGGGAAGATGGTGGTGCTTTTTATGGTGTTCCTATATCTAATTATTTTGGTTGGTTCATTACTGTGTATCTTATCTTTCAAGCATTTGCATTATATATTTACAAATTTGGGGGCGATGATAGCATAAAACAAGGAAAATCTTATTGGTCCCTCGTCCCTATAATGTTTATAAGTCTGGGATCTACATACCTTGTTAACCCATTTTTCCGAACCACAAATATAGAAATATACTCATCAATGTTTTTGGGAACTGTTTTTACTATGGTTTTTGTTTCAGTCTTATGTTTGGTCTTTATTAATAGGTATTCTAAAAACATAGGTATACCTGATAAATAGATATCATTTACGGTTAATAATTTGGTTCAAGCCCCAACCACTTTTAAGACAATTACCTAATAGATTTCTTAATATCATAAACTATTAAATTTCCCAATTTATAATGATAGTTATATAATAATTCTTAACACTATCTTTAGAATAAATAATATTTCATGGCATTAATGATAATTTTATAATTTATATTATCTAAAAATAGGAGAGTGGAGATGTACCTATCAAAGATATCGAGAAATCTTATTACTATTATCGTTTCTCTGTGTTTCCTTTTTACCTTTAGCTTTATGGCTGCTTGTAGTGGGACAGGGACTGATGAATTAATAGAGACTACCGGGGAGGAGACCACCAAAGTAATTGAGGAAACAGTTGAAGAGGAGGTTAATGAACCTGAAGTAGAAGTAGAGGAAACTGCAAAAGAGGAGGCGCCCCCGGAAGAAGAAGTTGATGAATATAAAATTGGTGAAGAAATAATGGGTTATGATAGCTCTACCGGAGACTTACTTGGTTCCTTGATAATTCATTCAGCAGATCATTGGACAGATTTTGAAGAAGGTTGCGAACCAGATAAAGGAAACAGGTATATCATTTTTGATATCGAGATAACAAATCTATACGATGAAAATATAGAATATTCCGCATCAAATTATGTATTAATAGATACGGATGGAAATACATATAAGGAATTAGAATGCACTAAGAAACCAGCTATTGATAATGGAAATTTCCTTCCAGATCAATCTTTAAGATTTTGGAGAACAATTGAAGTACCCCAGGAAATAACTATTACAGCAATAGAAGTCAAACCCTTCTTTACTGATACTGTTCATATAGTTTTGGACTCTCCATTAGCACCATGAAGATTAAATTATAAATAGACCGACAAGCAAAGAAATTTGAGGAATCACTTATCTTGTGATATAATATTATTACTATAGTATTAGTATTATATTTAATTATATCATTTGGAGGATCAAATGCCTGAAACAAATATTGAAATAAAACCATCTACGAAAGTATTCGACCTATTGAAAGCATATCCGGAGCTTGAAGAAACTCTGATCGGTATTGCTCCACCATTTAAGAAGCTGAGAAATCCCGTCTTAAGAAAATCAATAGGTAAGATTGCAACCTTAAAAAATATCTCTTCTGTTGGTAATATACCTCTTGATGAATTGATAAATAAAATACAAAAAGCAGTAGGACAAAAAGTAACTGATGATCATTATGAAGATGAAGAATATTTTAAAGATAAGCCGGATTGGTTTTCTACTGATAAGATCACAGTTTCAATCAATGAAGAAAAATCAAAAGATAAAGACCAGATGACAATAGTAGCCATCCTTAAGGCGGTAAAGAATCTTAAAAAAGGTGCGATTATTGAACTTATAACTACATTTCTGCCAGCTCCCGGTATTGATACGATGAAATCGAAGAATTATTCAGTTTGGACCGGTAATATAAACGATAACTTAATAAAATCATACTTTCTGAAGAATACAGAGTGAGTTGATAGATCTATGGACCAGTATAAATGATTATCTGATAATCCCTGGAGAAAACACTGCTATTTACCCACACTCCACTGAAGGAGTTGGATTTTCCATAAAACTCTTATTGCATACAAATGCTAAGCATTAATTCTTTCAAAATATCGCACACTTGGCGGCCCGGTAATCATTGTACCTATTTTATCTAAAACTCCTGTTTCTTTGCGCCAAGTATGATATTTATCATAGTGGGTGCGAGAATCCCAGTATTCAACTGCAACCATGCTGGCTTTATCCCCGGTATCAAAATAGACATCTATCCTCTGGCAACCCTCATATGTACGGGTATCTGGAATTATCTCTGCCATAAACTCCTTCATATTAGAAATCTCTTCAGGTTTGACTTGTACTTCGAGTAAAATCAATACGCCCATACAATTTCCTCCTCTTGATTTGATAGATAAGCATATTCTAGCTTTTGGGTATAGTAGAGTCAAATTTTTACACAAGCTACCGGCAATTATTACAGTTTTACTTGTAATAAGTAATAAACAATAATACCCTTAAATAATATTTACGAAGATTTTTTTATTTATTTTAAAGGCAAAAAATTAAGGAAAAATATGAAAGAAAAACTAAAATCCGATGATAAACTTTTATCTATGCTCTCACATCTGGCAATCCTCATCCCGAATATCGGGATACTGGCTCCCATAGTAATATGGTTTACACAGAAAGAAAAATCAAAATTTGTAAGATATAATGCGATCCAGGCAATATTTTTCCAGCTCCTATTCTTTTTACTATTAATGCTGTCTATCTTCATAGGCATTATACTTATGGCAGTTTCCCTGATATTAACCAATGCAACCAGCGGTGGAGAGCCTGGTGCGTTTTTCTGGGTTTCGATGGTTATCGTCAACTTCTATTTCCCACTCTGGTTTTTCTTTTCTATCTATGCCATTGTGGCCGCTGTCAAAAGCTATAAGGGTAAGATTTTCAGGTACCTGGTAATAGGAAAGATCATAGAAAAAAGAGTATATAAATAACCGGACCCTTTAATTGGGAATAATATATATTTATCATGCCCTCTTAGTCAGCTCTGATAACCACTGCTGGATAGGCAGCATATCTCTAAAAGGCTTATAACAAAAATCTATAAATCTTTCAGAATAAAATTCTTCAGGTATTTCAAAATCCTTACCGACATGTATACCGTCATAAAGCAGGAAATCAGCATTTGGATGTTCAGGATCAAACCCCACAGGGATCTTTTTATATTTTTTCCCACTAAACTCATACCCTTTCCCCGAGACCTTTTTATATATCCCGCTTAACTGCTTGCCATATTTTGGATGCACTACAGAACTCCTGTATTCCTCAAGCTGGGGCCTGGTAAATTTATATATACCTACTCCCAGGGATATGCGGGGCGGTTCAAAGTGAAAATAAAAGACAGATGATTCCATCCTGGGCAGGTCTCCATCCCAGAATATTATACTCATGTGGGTCTTGTATGGAGATTTGTCCTTGCTGAACCTCATATCCCTGTTTATCCTGAATAAAGATTTATTGGTCCTGGGATCTGCAATGATCATAGGTGAAAGTTCCTTTAACCTGGTTCCCATAGCTACAATAAAACTTTTGGCTGCACCCAGCACATAATCTTCATAGGGTCCTCTATGCAAGTCAAACCATAATTTGTCATTATTAACTTTTAGTTCCTTAAAAAAATCAATAGTTTCCTTAAAAAAACCTTCAAATTTTTCTATCTTTTCCTGTTTCATAAAAAATCCCTTTCTAAATTAATAATCTCTATCCTTATTTCATCCATAATAGCCAGTTAGGTGCATGATGCCATTTCCATTAAGGAATGTAGGACATTTTATTTCCCAAAACCTTTTTCCATGATAAAGTGAAATGAAGAAAAAATATAGAGGGGGTTAATGAATGATCATTACAAAAGAAATAAAAGAGCTGATCACACAGGCACCTACTGTATCTATCGTTACTGCATCAAATAAGGGAGAGCCTCATTTGATCATAGTGGGAAAAGTGGCGGAAGTGCGTGATGATGATACTCTTGTATTTGGCATCTATAAAATGCAGGTAACGCAGCAAAATATCCGTGATAATGGCAATATGCAGGTAGCTATTGCTACACAAGATGGAGGTCCTAAAGGATATAGGCTAAGCGGCAATGCCAGTATTGATGGAGAACAAGTCTTATTTAAAGCGGAAAAAGCAGAATTGTTATTGTAGTTGAAGCCCCTTGATGAATACTAAGCTAATAGAAAAATTTGCAGAAGGTTTTTTCAATACATTTTATAATGGCTGCTGGAGTGGCGGTACTCAATATTCAATTTCAGATCTATCTGTTCATGAATCCTATGCAGTTCAGGACCTGGTTGCTAAAAAGAAGACAGCAAGAGGCGAGCGTACAGTAGGATATAAAATTGGCTGTACCAGTAGCGCTATCCAGTCTCAATTTGGATTAAATGAACCGATTCTAGGCAGATTGTTCAGGCCGCACATTTTTAATGAAGGAAAAGAGCTTAATTGGAAAAGCTATGTCAACTGTGCGATAGAGCCGGAAATGGTTTTGAAAATAGGTAAAGACCTGGAAGGTGAAAACCTGACTGATAAAACCTTAATAAGTGCTATCGAATATGTAAGTCCGGGAATCGAGATCCACAATTTCAAATTTTGGTTTACCCCACCAACTTTGCAGGAATTGATCTGTTCAAATGGTATTCATGCAGGATTAATTGTGGGCAGCAGTAAGAGTTCTCCGGATAAACTATCATTTGAATCGGAATTGTTTAAAGTTTATAAAGACGGCAAAATAATTACAGAAGCTATCGCATCTGAAATTATGGGAGGCCCCCTGCATTCACTCAGGTGGTTGATTGGAAAATTGACTAAGAGAAATGAGATATTGAGAGCCGGGAGTCTTGTTATACCCGGTTCGCCGGTTGAACTTATTAATATTTGTGAAGACACAAAACTAAAGATCTTCATCGAAAAAGTCGGGGAAGCTGCCGCATATTTTAAAACATAGCCAGAGGACTCTGGGTACGGTCATACTTTTCATCTGCCTATATTGATTGACCATTATAATTCTGCGAGTATTTTGCCATACCTGTCTACTTCCTCAACCGCCTGAGGATCATCCTCCCATTTTCTAAATTTGTCAGGAGTAAATTCAAATTCATTTAGTTTCTTCTCATCCTGGTCAAGTATATATTTCCATAATCCACCGACACGGCAGTAACTTCCCGCCCCGCATTTAAGGCATGGGGGGATCAGTGATTGGTAATAAATATGTCCCAGCAGTTTAAATTGATCGCTGTGTGTCACTACACTCTCAAAACCTGCTATTCCATTTTGTATCGCTTTTTCTTTTATTCCCACCGAAATAAGTAATGCAGGTTTATCGGATAGAAGTTTTTTAACATGAAAGAAACACCATAAACGTGTCAGGAAATTATTCATAAATCCTGTCTCCCTTCCCAACTGATAAGGTGTTCCCAGCACTAAAGCTTCTGATTCCAGCACCAGTTTTAGATATGGATGGAGTTCATCTTTTCTACCACACATATTCGTTGTTCCACAAAGATGGGCGCATCCTCGGCACGGGATCAAAGCTTAGCCTGGAAAGATTAACAAAAACAGTTTCCCGGCCACTTTTTTTAAGGACAGCCCTTACAAGCCTATCTGTATTACCCCGGACAAAGGGACTGCCGCTTAATCCAATTATAGCCATAAACTTACCCTCCTATTAAAGATCTGTTTAATACTGTTTTAATAGAGACCATACTTATGGACAGCCTCTATCATGGCGATATAGTTTTCAGGTTTCACTCCCGGGTGGATGGAATTGGAGGAACTTATTATATACCCTCCGCCGGGCGACGCTATGTCAATAGTCTGCTTAACGACCCTGTCGACCTCATCTTTTGAACCATTCGGGAGAAGTTCCTGACAGTCTATATTACCTACTATGCAGGCTTTATCTTTTAAATATTCCTTGACCTCACCTATATCCATACATTGGGGCTGAATTGGGTGAATGCCATCAAATCCCACCTCAATCAAGTCATCAAGGATCTGCCAGATATTACCATCAGAATGTTTTATTATTTTAAGCCCTTTATCATGTGAATATTCTACAATTTTTGCCAGGTATGGTTTTACATATTCCTTAAAATGATCCGGGGACATTATAAGGTTTTCACTCCCCGCAAGATCTCCCTCTACAGCAATGGCATCTATTTCCAAACCTGCTGCATACTCTATTGCCGCCAAATTATAATCAGTGGTTATAGAGGCCATTCTATGGACAAGTGAAGGGTCTATTGCATAATCGATGAGGAGATCCTCCATGCCACCCCTCAATTTCCAGCTCAATTTAAATGGGTCAGACATTAGGAGAAATATTGCTTTTTTCCCACCTGATCTTCTAATAATATAACGGGGTCCTTCAAAATCCTCATCCTTTAAGCTTTTCGCCATATCAAATCCGGCTGTATCTCTAATACTTTTTATGGGACCATCGAAAGGAAGGGGCTGTCCGTGTTCCGAAAGATGATATTTTGTCCCAAACCTGTCCTCCGCGATATTATCATCAATATTATTAAGACCTGTAGAGAAAATAGTTGTTAATGAATCAAGGTCCAGTTTTTCTGCTAATTGATAGTGAAGTTCAAGGGACTTCCTGGTTTCTTCTCCAAACCTCGTCTTTATTTTTTCAATGTTTATAGAATCATCTATAATCAGATTTGCCAGTTTTATAATGCTTGCTTCATCAATAAGAAGTTCAAAAGTCGGTACCCTGTCAGGGATCTCATTATTTAGTGCTTTTAGTATTCTTTCCCTGGAATCCATTACCCCTCCCAATAATTTTTTATTTTAATCCAGCTATTTTCTCAGCATTTATCCTTATCTTATCTATATCTATATTATCTTTAGCATACCCTGTATTGATTGCAGATTCTGCCACAGCCACTGCAACCGCCGGCATTACTTTTGGATCAAACGGTTTTGGTATTATATATTCATATGATAGTTTATCGGAAATTATTTCAGAGATCGCTCTTGCTGCAGAAAGCTTCATCTCTATATTTATCTCATCTGCTCCAGCATCAAGCGCTCCCCTGAATATTCCGGGAAAAGCCAGGACATTGTTTACCTGGTTAGGATAGTCACTCCTACCTGTTGCCATGATCTTGACCCCAGCTTTTTTAGCAAGTTTTGGTGATATTTCCGGTTCAGGATTTGCCAGTGCAAATATTATTGGATTACTGTTCATAGTTGATACCATCCCCGGTGTTAATACATCAGCTACGGATACCCCTATAAATATATCTGCATCAATAACTGCATCGGCAAGACTACCCTTAGTGTTTCTCAGATTAGTTAATTCAGCAATCTCTTGTTTGTAGACATTCAGGTCCCACCTACCCTGATAGATTATGCCTTTGGAGTCACACATTATTACATCATTTATATCTATATAATTTAAAAGGTTTGCAATGGATGTGCCTGCCGCCCCTGCTCCATTTATTACTATCTTTGTATCCCTTATATCTTTTTTAAGCAATTTGCATGCATTAAATAATCCTGCAAGTGTTACTATTGCCGTGCCATGCTGGTCATCATGAAATGTCAGCATACCGGTCTCTTTTTTTAATCTTGCCTCTATTTCAAAGCAGCGGGGAGCTGAAATATCTTCAAGGTTTATACCTGAGAATGAAGGCTCAAGCAGTTTTACTGTTTCTACTATGATATCTACATCCTGGCTCTCCAGGCATATTGGAAATGCTGATACTCCCCCGAAGTTTTTAAAAAGAATGCATTTGCCTTCCATTACAGGTAAGGCTGCACGTGCTCCTATGTTTCCAAGACCCAAAACTGCAGATCCGTCAGATACAACCGCTATCATATTTCCCCTTGATGTATAGGTATTTAGAGTAGAAGGGTCTCTAAATATTTGTCTGCAGGGTTCTGCTACTCCAGGAGAATATGCCATGGAAAGGTCTTCTTCTGTTTTTGTAGCTACCTTAGATATTACATCTATTTTTCCCTTGTATTTCTTATGCAGGGCCAAAGATTTTTCATAAATATTCATCAGATAGGATTTATCCTTTGCTAAATGAATTATATTTGCATATAGTATAATTGCTTTGACAAGAATTGTCCTATTAAATAAAATATAATCTTATTTTAACCATTTATAATATATATTATGCGAAAGAATTATTATGGATGATATTAAAGAAAAAACTGACTTTATAAGGGAATCCATCAGGGAAGACCTGAAAAAAGGAAAGAATGGTGGAAGGGTCCATACAAGATTTCCACCAGAACCAAATGGATACCTGCATATGGGTCATGCGAAATCCATTTGCCTGAATTTTGGTTTGGCTGATGAATTCAATGGCAAATGTAATCTGAGATTTGATGATACAAATCCCACAAAAGAAGAATCTGAATATGTCCAGTCCATTAAGAAAGATATAAGCTGGCTTGGATTCGACTGGGGAGACAGGGAGTACTATGCCTCAGATTATTTTGAGAAATTATATGAATATGCTGTTTTACTTATAAAGAAAGACAAAGCATATGTATGCGACCTGAATGCAGATGAGATTAGGCAATACAGGGGAACCCTTAAAACTCCCGGGAAAGAAAGTCCCTTCAGGTCCCGTTCTGTAGAAGAAAATCTTAAACTATTTGCTGAGATGAAAGACGGTAAGTATGAAGATGGCGCCAGGGTTCTAAGGGCCAGGATAGACATGTCTTCCCCAAACCTTAATATGCGTGATCCAATAATGTACCGGATTCTACGGGAGACTCATCACAGGACAGGTGATAAATGGTGCATCTATCCTACATATGATTGGGCACACGGCCAGTCAGATTCAATTGAAAATATTACTCACTCAATATGTACCCTGGAATTTGAGGATCACCGTCCACTCTATAATTGGTTTTTGGAGCAATTAGGGATACACCGTCCAAGACAGATAGAGTTTGCCAGGTTAAACCTGACATATACTATTATGAGTAAGAGAAAGCTTCTTGACCTGGTGAATAAAAAGTATGTGAATGGCTGGGATGATCCCAGGATGCCTACCCTTTCCGGTATACGGAGGAGAGGCTATACACCTGAAGCAATCAGGAATTTTTGTTCACAAATAGGTATGGCAAAGGCAGATAGTACTATAGATATTGCATTTCTTGAACATTTTGTCCGGGAAGACCTTAATAAAAAGGCTCCAAGGGTAATGGGAGTCATAAACCCACTGAAAGTTGTCATCGATAATTACTCTGATGACAGTTTTGAAGAACTTGATGCTATAAATAATCCCGAAGACTTGTCTGCAGGAAAGAGGAAGGTACCATTTTCAAAAATACTCTATATAGAAAAAGAAGACTTCATGGAGGATCCTCCAAAGAAATTTTACAGATTGGCCCCGGGAAGAGAGGTCAGGTTAAGATATGCTTATTTCATTAAATGCAATGATGTCATAAAAGATAAAAACGGAAATATAATCGAACTTCACTGTACATATGATCCTGAGACAAAAGGTGGAGATTCTCCGGATGGCAGGAAAGTCAAGGCTACCCTTCATTGGGTCTCGGCTAAACATTCTATCAAAGCTGAAGTAAGACTGTATGACCGCCTGTTTCTAAAAGAAAATCCACTGAAAACCAAAAGGTCTGGAGACTATCAGGATAATATCAATCCTGATTCCCTAAAAGTAGTCACTGACTGCATGCTAGAGCCTTCCCTGGTACAGGCAGCTCCAGGAGATATATATCAGTTCGAGAGATTGGGATATTTTGCAGTGGACCCGGATACTACTGAGAATAATATAGTGTTTAACAGGACCGCAACTCTCCGCGATCAATGGGCCAAGATCAGTCAAAGAAATTGATTCAGGCCTGAAAAATTCATATAATAATATATACAGATTATCTTCTAATAATTTATAAAAGAAAATTTTTACTTAAATTAAAAACAAGCACAACTGAAAGGGCTCAAAATGAATATATTCAATAGGATCATCATGATCTTGCTGCTACTGGTTCTGGTTATTTCATCAATAGTTGTGATCGTAAATATATATGCGGACCTTTTTGAATGGTCTGATATATTCGGAAGGATACTATACTTTAGCGGTAACACGAATATTCACATAATGGCCCTCATCTTTGTAGCCATCATATTAATTGCAATAGGACTCCTGGTCCTGGAGTTCTATAAAAGAAAATTAAAGACAACAAATGTTGCTTCGGTAAGTGATGGAAAAGCAATGATCACTTCAAAAAGTGTCTCCAGGCAGATCGAAGAGGACATAGCCGACCTCAAGGATGTAGATAATCTAAGGATAAAGGTAGTTCCAAAATCAAACGGAGCAATAATAAATATTACCGCCAGGCTTTACAAGGGTGTAAATGTTTCCGAGAAGATGCAGGAAGTGATCAATAGGGCCAATAAATCAGCACGTGAAAATCTTGGCATCAAGACCATAAAGACTAATTTTACAGTAAGTGGATTTTTACCCGAAACTGGTTTTTCCACTTTGGCTGAACCGGAAGAGGATAAGGACAATATTATTTCGGAGCCCGGTGAGCCTTCTGATACCCAGGAAGCTGAAGACAAAAACAAGTAAATATCAGGCAAGTCCGTTTTCTTTTATAGTTTTTATGACATGAGCAACAGCTTCATTTGGGTCATCAACTATCTTATACAATTCCATATCTTCTGGACTGATAGCATCATGCCTCTCCAGGAGGAATTCATTGATCCATCCATCAAGTCCTTTCCAGTAGTCATTACCATAAAGCACTAAAGGAAAATGCTCGATCTTATTTGTCTGGGCAAGGGTCAATGCTTCAAAAAGCTCATCAAGCGTACCGAAACCCCCGGGGAAGATAATATATCCCACAGAATATTTGACAAACATCATCTTGCGTACAAAGAAGTAGTGAAACTCCAATGATATGTTCTGGTAAGGATTAGGTTCCTGTTCGAAAGGCAGTTCGATATTGCATCCGATAGAGACACCCCCGGCTTCATAAGCACCTTTATTTGCTGCCTCCATTATTCCGGGTCCGCCTCCCGTGATCACTCCGGTCCCGTTCTCTACCAGCAGAGCTGCTGTCTTTTCTGCTGCCTTATAATATTTATCATCAGGTTTTGTCCTTGCAGATCCAAAAATAGATATACATGAACCGGCTCCCGCCAGAGTATCAAAACCATCTACAAATTCACCTTGTATCTTTAGAACCCGCCAGGGATCAGTATGGATAAAATCTTTATTCTTGGTCCCGGCAGATTTAAGTAATTCATTATCTTCATTTTGTCTCAGATGTTTCCTCTTCATTTTCCTTATCTTTCATTTATTTTATTTATAAGTCATATGATATCACAGCTCCAGTGTAAATCATTACTTTTTCAATATGTTTAATACCAATAATACACTGCAATAATTAGCTTATATAAAGAGAAGAAAAAAATTGTATTATTGCATATTTACCTGTATTATTGCTTAAGTTTTTTTAATTAAAATTTTATAATCTTATTATTCGCGGAGGTCTTTATGGGACATGGTCCAACAACCAAGTGGAAAGATGACAAATCAATACCTTTTAAGATAAAACTGGGTTTGTGGATGTTTTTTTTCTATTTCTCACTATACGGCGGATTTATTGTGATCAATGTTGTAAATCCAAAATTGATGAGTATTGATATAGGAAGTTTAAACCTTGCCATTGTTTATGGCTTTTCTTTAATAATATTAGCTCTTACCATGGCCCTTATTTATAACTTTTTATGTTCCAGGTTTGAGAAAAAATATAATAAAAAGACCCCTTTAGAGGAGATCGAATAATGAAATATATACCCTCGCCATGGGCTATCGTGATCTTTGTTTTTTTCGTGATCACAGTGCTTATAATATCTTATTACTTTGCCAGGCGTACAAAATCAGCAGAAGGCTACTTTGCCGCCGGCGGGAACATCCACTGGTCCGTAAACGGGATCGCTTTTGCTGGTGATTACCTATCAGCAGCCTCATTTCTTGGGATATGCGGGCTTATCGCGGTCGCAGGATATGACGGATTTCTATATTCCATAGGATATCTTGCAGGTTGGATCGTTGCTTTATTTATTGTTGCCGAGCCCATGAAACGTCTGGGAAAATTCACTTTTGCCGATGCTCTTGACGCCAAGTTCAACTCCAGGGGTATAAGACTCATGGCCGCCATATCTACTTTGATCGTATCGATGTTTTATTTGATCCCCCAGATGGTAGGGGCCGGAACACTTGTAACACCCCTGCTTGGACTCCCCCATTGGGCAGGCGTGCTTATGGTAGGAACCATAGTCATAGTAATAGTAGCTACTGCAGGAATGGCTTCAACAACATATGTACAATTTCTTAAAGGAGCCCTGCTTATAATATTTACCCTTATAATGGTCATAGCAATAATGTCCAGGGGATTCTCTACTTCACCTGATCAGGGTGGGGAAACTCCATATCATGATTTCAAGGTAATCGAAGCGACCGTCTCAGAAGACGGTGATGTGGTCCCGGCTGACAGCTCATATGCTGTGGCCAGCCAGTGGAACAAGGGGGACCTTGTATTTACCAAACTCTCAAATGAATCAACAGGCATAGATACTTTATGGAAATATAATGATGAGGCGAAAGTACTTGAAGAGACTCTGTTTGTAACAAATACAGGTGATGGGCAAACTCTCTATAATGGCGGGACAATTGATGAGGAAAGATTTTACCAGGTAGGTAATATGAATGAGATCGATGGTAATATAAATACTGAGACTGGTTCTGTCGGTATTTTTAGTTTCTTCTCAACTATAAAAAACAGCACGATTATCCGCTGGAGCAAACAGGTCGTCAATGATGGAGCCGATACCATTACAATATATTACCAGAATCCTACCCCTGGCAGCGAAGTCTTGAGTCCGGGGCTGGCTTTTAAAGTAGACTCTGACAAAGGAGCCACTGCAACTGATAAGGCTGACTTCATATCACTGATGCTTGCACTATTTTTTGGAACTGCAGCACTCCCCCACATACTGATCAGGTACTATACGGTCCCAACTCCGGCATGTGCAAGAAAATCCACTATTGTTGCCATAGCAGCAATAGGCTTTTTCTATATTTTAACTCTCTTTATCGGTCTCGGGGCCATGACCGGTGGAGTCATCGATATTACAAACAATAATATGTCCGCACCGCTTCTTGCCAGATCCTTTGGGATCGCACTGTTTGCTATCATATCTGCAATAGCCTTTGCAACAGTCCTCGGTACGGTAAGCGGACTTATAGTCGCCTCTTCCGGAGCAGTGGCACATGACCTGATGGACAGATTCTTAAAGATCAGGATGTCAGATAAAAAGAAAGTGTTCGCCGGCAAGATAACAGCTGTAGTCGTGGGCTGTATCTCAATGGTGCTCGGAGTAATATTTAAAGGTATGAATGTATCTTATCTTGTGGGGTGGGCCTTTGCGGTAGCTGCATCGGCAAATCTTCCTGCAATAATCATGGTTCTTTTCTGGAAAAAAACTACTGCAAAAGGCGTTATGACTTCAGTGCTTGTCGGACTTGTCTCTTCTGTTTCACTTATACTGCTATCACAGAAAACATTCAATGAAGTCTACCACCTGAGTAATGTCCATGCACCGGTACAGCTCAATAATCCGGCAATAATAACAGTTCCTTTAAGTTTCTTAACACTGGTAATAGTCTCACTTATTACCAGGAAGATTAAAGCAAGGAGCGAGGACCGGGAAAACATTTTGACTGAAGAAGTAGAAGAGACCGCAAAATAAGCTTAGCTTTTAGCATTTATGATAATGTGGGCAGTAGGAAGAATAGAAGTAAGCGGTTAGGAAATATTATTTATCCTGACCATAATACGCATCTTTTCCATGCTTTCTCTGATAGTGCTTGTCAAGAAGCGTCTTCTTGATATCCTTAACTGACCCCTCAAGAACTATGGATCTGTAAGCAAGCATGGCAATATTTTCCAGCATGATAGCAGCCTCTACAGAATCATCCGGGTCATCTCCCCAGGTAAAAGGTCCATGGCTGGCTACAAGACATGCCTTCATGCTCCTGTAATCCCTATTATTAAATGTATTTGCTATAAGCTTTCCCGTTTCAAGTTCATAATCACCCTTTATACAGCTATCCTCTATTACTTCTGACACAGGTACCGGCCCATAAAAGTAATCTGCATGAGTTGTCCCGAGACATGGTATGGCTATCTTCGCCTGGGCAAATGCCGTGGCATGACCTGAATGACTGTGGGTGACTCCCCCAATACCTGGAAAGGTACGGTATAGTTCAAGATGAGTATCAGTATCTGAAGACGGATTATGGCTATGTCCTTCGACCTTTTCTCCGGAGAGTGATATAAGTACCATGTCATCAGCTTTCAATTGGGAGTATGGTATACCTGAAGGTTTGATTGCCACTATCTCTGCATTCCTGTCTATTCCCGACACATTTCCGAATGTGGAGATTATGAGCCCTGAACCGGAAAGCTTCATATTTGCGTCAAATACCTTCTCCTTTAATTCTTTGAAACCGTCAATCATTTTAGACCTCTCTTAATATATCCTCAATCGAACTTCCGAGTTTTTTATAGAGCTTATACAATTTTGCATAGGTAACTACATTTTCTTTATCAGGATCATATGTCTTTAAAAACCCGCTTGCCATCTTTTCCTGTGCCTGGTATATATCTTTATAGTGCCCGGCGGCAACTGCAGCAAACATTGATGCCCCCAATGCTACTGCCTGGAAAGAACTGACTACCTTTACAGGCATATTTAAGACATCTGCCAGTATTTGCATAACAAGTGGCGATTTTTGGGATATTCCCCCAATTGCTATTACCTCTTCTATTTCCACTCCATCTTCTATAAACCTGTCTATTATTGCCTTTGAACCAAAAGTCGTAGCTTCTACTATTGCCCTGAATATCTTTGGAGCACTGCTGCCAAGAGAAAGTCCGGCAATTGCTCCTTTCAGTTTCTGGTCTGCAAATGGTGTCCTTCTTCCATTAAGCCAGTCAAGGGCAATAAGTCCGGTCTCGGAAGGTTTTATCTTCTCAGCCATACGAGATAGCTCAGGTATGAGCCTGTTATCAATATCCTCCCTCAGCTTATTGTCCCCTACCAGATTATCGACCGGCCACATGAGGACTTCTTTAAACCATGCATAAGCATCACCAAAAGATGACTGCCCTGCCTCAAAACCTATCAGCCCTGGCATGATCGAACCATCAACCTGGCCGCATATGCCTGCTACAGTCTTAGTGCCGACTTTATCCTGTGATGATACTGCCATATCGCAGCAGGAAGTGCCTATTATCTTTACAAAGCTGCCTTCCCTAATACCTGCTCCTACTCCTCCCATATGGGCATCAAATGCTCCTACAGTAACTGTGATGCCAGGTGGCAGTTCGAGCTTCCCTGCCCATTCATCAGTCAGGAGACCTGCGGGGATATCAGATGTATATGTATCTGTATATAGCTTGCTCCTGATCCCTGAAAGAAGAGGGTCAACAGCTGTAAGAAATTCTTCAGGAGGAAGGCCTCCCCAGGAGTCATTCCACATTGCCTTATGGCCGGCGGCACACCTGCTTCTTTTAATATTTTCCGGCCTGGTATTTCCTGTAAGTACTGCAGGAACCCAATCTGCCAGCTCTACCCATGAATAAGCAGCATCCCTTATCTCAGGATCATTTTTTAGTACATGAAGGATTTTTGAGAAAAACCATTCAGAAGAATACACACCTCCTGAATACATAGTATAGTCTATACCTCCCCAGGACCTGGCCACCTCATTTATTTTTTCAGCTTCTTCAACTGCAGTATGGTCCTTCCAGAGGACAAACATAGCATTGGGATTCTCTTTAAAATTATCCTTTAATGCGAGCACTGTTCCCTCGCTATCGACCGGGGCAGGAGTTGAACCGGTGGTATCTATGCCGATTCCTATTATGTTTTCTGTTATATTGGCAGGGGATTTATTTATCGCTCCTTTAATAGCTTCCTCCAGTGATTCCATATAATCAAGGGGGTGATGACGGAACTGGTTTTTGGAAGCATCAGTATACTTACCCTCTCTCCACCTGGAATAATCTGAGACATAGGTAGCTATTTCTTCCCCATTTTCTACATCAACAATAATAGAACGGACTGAATCAGTTCCAAAATCAAGACCTATGACATATTTACTTACCAGCATATTGTTTCCCTCCATTGTCGTAGATCATAAAATGTAATCCATTACATCATACACCATTATTTTTATTTGAATTAATCTTTTAATTAATGTCCCCTCTTCTTCTATAGCATGAAAGTTTAATGACTAAATAATAGCTGTAAGATTAAAAATAGTCTATTAAAAGAATCAGCAGAAAATATCTACACCATTGATTTTATATCATATGTACTGCTTGGATATGAGAATATCATATCCTTTATTTCACTGGTCTTTATTCCGGTTTTCATGGCAAGCATAAAGAAATTTATTATTTCCTCTACTCCGGGAGCGA
>PVMK01124601.1_pt1 | contig 23988 bp, 21 predicted proteins | sample 1853481 | NCBI WGS metagenome assembly PVMK01 (sample SAMN08533507, study PRJNA380276) | Marine sediment metagenome, whole genome shotgun sequencing project. | reverse complement strand
CGTGATGGCGCCGTGACACTTGAGCTTGCAGAGGAGCGCTACCTGCTGCAGATATTCTCGTCGCCGCCTCGGCTTATCATCATAGGCGCCGTGCACATCGCCCAGGCGCTGATCCCGATGGCCCGTATTGCCGGGTACAAAGTAACTTTGATCGACCCCCGCACAGCCTTCGCTTCCTCCGAGCGTTTTCCAGACACAGACATCAGCAACGAGTGGCCTGAGAAAATAATGCCGGGTTTGTCACTGGATGCCCGCACTGCCGTTATCACGCTCAGTCATGACGCCAAGATCGACGAGCCGGCACTGAAGGCCGCGCTGGAGTCCGAGGCTTTCTACATCGGCGCCCTGGGCAGCAAGAAAAATCATGCCAGGAGATTGAAGCGACTTGCCGAACACGGATTCAGCGACGCAACGCTGGCGCGCATCGCCGGTCCGATCGGCTTGCCACTGGGCGGACGATCACCGGCGGAGATTGCCATCTCCATACTCGCGCAGATCATCCAGTCTCGCTATTGCCAAGAGGGGTAAATGTAACTGGGGTCGCCCGTCAGGACGGGCTCCAACACGGGTTCTATTGCCATTGTAATCGCCCGTCAGGACGGGCTCCTACGCGGGCGTCTGTTAGCAACCGTAGGAGCCCGTCCTGACGGGCGATTATCGAATTCCGTGTCATCACTTGATGTCGTTGTGACGCCGGTCTCGAAATTACGGGACAGCAGTGGATTCGACCCCGATTACGGCAGTGCACGATTGCCACTTTTCGTGTTCAGGTATGTGTTGAGCTTGTCTACCAGTGCCTGATATTTGGCAAACTCACCGCTTTTTTCATCCTCAGCAAGGATGCGCTCAAATTCCCCTGACACTCGCTGCATTTCATCGGCCGCCAGCACCTGCTCAGCCATGGGAAACAACACATTGTCTTCCTTGAAGATGTGTTCCCGCAGGAGAGTGACGTAGTCGAATACGTTACGGATGCCATCCACGGATGCCCCTGTATCGCCGGACTTCATCTGTTCTGCGGCAGACCGAAACCCGGCCGTAAATCGCCGGCCCTCCTCGTGCTCATGCCGCATGACTGCGACAGGTCCCCTGTCTTCAGGCATCTCTCTCGCAGTCATCGCCACAAACAGAATATCTTCTTCTTTCCTGTGGTGGCTGCCATCTGCAAATCCCGCCACAAAGTTCGCCGCGTCGATGAAAAAGTCGGGATTGATTTCTTCGCCATCTTCGAGCCGACTGGCAGCCTCTTCCAGACAATCCAGAACCTGCTCGATCAGGCGATGCTCCTGCATGAGTATTTCTGTCGCTTTCACGACTTGTCATCCGCTTTATCGGGTCGCAAAACCTGGTCTGCGGGGCAGGTGCTGCTTGTCGGTTCGGCCACGGTGGTCAGCGGACATTCAACGGATTCCTGGCCCATGTCGACCGCAAGGGCGGGCCGACTGGCATCATATTCGCGCAGGTCCTTCGACGGCACGCCATGCTCTGCTCGCAACAGCTTGTCGTGGCGGAACGCACCCCAGAGTGCGGCGCCGATTGCTCCAGCATAAATCGAGTCCGGATGGCTGACTATTTTGACTTTAAGTTTCTGTTCGACAACTTGTTCCTGCATCGCCTCAATCAGACCTTCATCGACCGCAAGCCCGCCGGTCAATAACGCGACCCCCTCCCGGGCCTTGATCGACTTCAGCAGTTTGACGAGCCGGCTTGCCATCGCGATGTGAATACCTTTCAGGATGTTCGCCGTGCTGATGCCCCGTGAAATCATATTGATCACATCGGTCTCGGCCAGCACGGCACAGATGCTGCTCACGGTTTCGGGATTATCGGCGGTCTTCGAAATCTCGCCGACCTCCTCCAGCGCTACGCCCAGGTACCGGGCGATGTTTTCGAGAAACTGACCCGACCCTGAGGCGCATTGGCTTGTCATTTTATAGGTCAGCACTTTGCCGCGATCGTCGGTCGCGATAGCCCTGCCATGCAGGGCCCCTATATCGATAACGGCATTGATACCGGGATAGAGATAGGTGGCACCCTTGGCATGGGTCGTCATCGAGTAGAAGTGGCCGGTGCGAAACGAGATATTTTCTCCATCACCCGTGGTCGCCACATAGTCGACCTGTTCAGGATCCAGATCGAGGTCAGCCAGAATCCGCTCGTAACCTTGCTTCGCCAGGACCAAAGGATCACGTCTGCGAATGCGATCAGTATTCCTGGCGAGCCATTTCGTTTCACCATCGGATACATCGAACAAAACAGCCTTGACCGCACCGGTCCCCAGATCAATCCCTGCTGCGATCGTCATGTCAGGTCCCTCATTCAGTGCACAATCGTGCGCTGCGCAAATGTGGCAGCGCCCAACGCGCCTGTATAAATCGAGTCCGGGTTTACGTTCATCGTGACTTCACCATAGTTCTCGTAAGCAAGTTCCTTGAGCACAGCTACCGCGGCTTCGTTCTTTGCCACGCCGCCTGTGAATGTGAACTGATCGCGTATGCCGCCGGACCGCGACAGAATCGACATCGCGCGAAGGATGATCGCCCGGTGCAGGCCGGAGACGATGTCTTCCCGCTTCTCGCCCATCGACAGCCGGTCACGCAATTCTGCGCCGGCGAAAACGGTGCAGGTCGAGTTAATACGAACTTTTCTGGTGGACTTCATCGCCATCGGCCCGAGTTCATGCAAGCCGAGATTCATTTCATCCGCGATGTAACCAAGATAACGGCCGCAGCCCGCCGCGCAGCGATCGTTCATCTGAAAACTCTCAACGATGCCATGCGGATCGACCTGTATCGCCTTCGTATCCTGACCGCCTATATCCAGAACTGTGGCAGTTTTCGGGTGCATGATGTGCGCGCCAAGGCCGTGGCAAAGAATCTCGGAGCGGATATGCTCCTTCGAAAAAGGCAGGGTCGCCCGGCCGTATCCGGTGCCGCACACGTAAGTCTCTTCGAATTCAGTGTCGAGTACGGTCTTCAGTGGCGCACGAAGCTCGTTTGTCAGGTCACTGAAGCTGTTCGACCGCTTGCAGGTACGGTCCAGTGCACTCATGAACTTTGTCTCGTCCGCGTCGCTGCTGATGCGATTTTCGACATCGATGATGGACCGGTCATAAATATTCAGCATCGCTTCGAAACTGATTTTGCTGTCTTCGACGACAGACTTCGAAACATTCGCGTACTGTGAGCCTGCGATATCCCGAAAAAAATCGGATTTTCGGCTGGATCCGGGCGCGAAGAGTTTTGGCGCCTCCTCGTACAGCTGGCGAAATAATTCGGCCAGCAATTCGCGGGTTTCCGGACCGTCCCTGCCCAGGCGATCGTCCCCCGCGCTTGCAATGCATGTCCTTTCGAGGTCACCGAGCTGATCAAGGTACTGTTGCAGACGAAAGTCCTGCTCAAGGCTTGCGAGGAATGCGTCAAGCAGGCCCCCGAGTGCCGGAAGGTCCTGCAAGAGTTTGCGAAACAGAAAAAACCGCGCATCGAGAAACGCTTCCTGCTTGGCAACGTCTACCGCGATCCCGTAATTCGAGCGCGAGTTTGTTATGCCGCGCCCGAGTACTGTCTCGTCGCTGTCCAGCAGGATTGCTTTGGTCGTGGTAGAGCCGAGATCAATGCCGATGAAGGTCTTCATGCCGCCGATCTGTCTTCCGGGCGCAGTTTCTTCTGCTCGATCATTTGAAAATAACTTTCGAGCCGGTTCTTCACGTTCGCCGGCGAGAAGTAGCGCGGATCGACCAGGTCGGTCTCGATGAATCCAGCCGGCTTGCCCGTGCGCTCCTCGATTTCGCGAAGTATGAGCAACTGCCCGGCCGAGAAACTGTTGCAGCTCTTGATGGAGTTGACGAGGAAGCCGTCCGCCTCGTACTCATCCATGTAATTGCAAAGCATGTCTACGCGGGACGGCAGGCTGTGGTTCGTGTAACAGCCAAGGCAGTAATCGGCAAGGGTCTCCAGGGGATGGTCCGGGTCATGCCGGAAGCCGAAGTCGTAGACCCCGCCAACCTTGGTGTAGGAACTCGCGACGACGACCACGCCTTCGTCATAGAACATCTTCCAGAAGTCACGGAAATGGGTCCAGTTGGGCGGTCCCTCGACAACGAGGCGAATACGCTCCTCGTCGAGGAGGCCTTCCGGGGTCACTGGTCCCAGACCTTGTTCAATTCTTTCTTCAACTTCACGGCGCAGCGCTTCGTAGTATGCCGTTGTTTCCCTGGTGCCGCGGAACGCCGAGAATATGGGGCCGCAGTAATAGATGGCGCCGAAATAGGCATCGATAGGCGACGGTCGGTTCTTCGCCGACTGCAAGACCCAGACCAGGTCGTCCTCGGCCTTGGCTGACTCCGCCAGATACTCACGCAGCCGGTCTATGTCGAACTTGATGCCGCTGACGCGCTCGAGTGTCGGTATGACATGCTCTTTCAGTTGCATAACGACGAAATCACGCATGTTGTCCGTTATTTTTCCGTCTGCCTGGTAGGGAACATGCAGCATCGCCGTTTCGCAATCGTACTCATCGCGAACCAGTTCGAACCATTTCATGAAAGTAAAGCAGCCGGTGTACGAAAGAAGCAAGACATCCGGTGTCGGCAATGGCTTGCCGCTCGGTCCGACCTGGCCTTTCGACATCATGCCCAGGTCGGTTTTCACATAGGTACAGACGTCCTCTGAATGGCCCGAGCGTTCCGCCTCCATGATGTAAGCGCCGCTCATTTTTCTCATGCCGGCCTGCAGCGCATTGATCTCGGGAAGATTGCGGACGAAGTCGAAACACATCAACAATTCATTCAGGTTACCGGGCACAAAGGTCGATGATATTTTTTTTCCATCCTCGTGCGCAGTGGCCAACGCATCGTAGTTGGCGTTGATCATGGCTTTCTGCAGAAGCATCGAATCCTCTTTCTGCACGTCTCCGGGCTTGGTCGCTGCCGTATTCATGCGGCACTCCATAACTTGATTGAATCTGCAAAGGTTCCCGCCTGTTCACGAATCGGTTGCATCTGCCCCGAATTCTCGGCGAACTTGAATGCGGTGTAGGGAATGCCCTGGGCCGCCAGGGCCTTTTGCAACATCGGCCTGTCCAGGAGCGCCGGGTCGCAGAAACTGGGCGAGGCAAATATGACGCCTTCCGCCTGGTTCCTGCGGACCGATTCAATGAGGAACTTGCCCTTGGCCTCCCTGGTCGGCACGTACTTGCATGAGGTTTCCACTGCATAGGTGATGAACGCGTCGCTGAGATTCCTGAGCGGATCGCCTTCCGTCGGTACGTCTTTGAGCAGCCATCGTGCCACCAGCATGAAGTCGTCATCGACCACATAACATCCGGCCATCTCGATCGATTTGAGGAGGCCCAGAGGCGGTTGCTCACAAAACAGACCGGTCACAACCACCCGACAGTTGTCCCTCACTGGTCGTTTGATTGCTTTCGCTGCAGCGATGTATTCATGTATGAGCCGGGTGTGTTCATCGACCGGCAGAATCATGCCCGCACGCATCAACAGGTACACTTCCGGCGTCGGTACTTGCCATGGCTGGGCCGATCGGTAAGCGTAGAGTTCTTTTATCGCCCGACGGTTTTCGTTATACACGGCAATCGACGCCCGCAGATCGTCGTCCGTAATTTCACGGCCGCCGAGTTCGGCGAGCTCATCGCGGAGAAGAGCTAACTCGCGCGTGTAGAAGACACCGCCGACGTCCAGGTCAAAGTTTTGCGGCACATCTAAGTAACGGACCAGCTTGTCGGGGAACTTGAGCTGCCACATTCCCGAGAGATTGCGAATGACATCACAGGTACTTGGAAAGAGCATGCCGTCGAGCTCATCGAGCCGACCGGTAACAGCGAGTTCGATCGTGGAACGGGGGATTCTGCAGATGTAGCTCTGGTAGTAGGCGTCGCCGTGGATCACATCCAGCTGATCGCCACCACCGAGAATACCGACCGGCAACATGCCGGCGGCATGAATGATCTCCCGCGGCACATAGACCGGCATATGACCGATCGCCTTGCGGCCGTTCCCGGCCGTCTTCCATTGCTTGACGTATTTGAAATCGAGGTCGTCATACAGATCCTGACAACGCTCGATAATCTCATCCAAAGCCATGATCAGGGACTCTCTGCCGAATAATGGTATAATAGTACCGAAATACTGGTTTAGCGTCAATTCAGGGTTGAATCCGGCCGAAAGCCAATACCGACAATGGCTGCGGTGGCCAACGACTGGGCCACCGGGGTGTTAGGATAGGGTGTGCATCATTGAAATTGATACGGCGAAGATGAACGACAAGAAGATCGCGATCAGCATTCGGCAGGTCAGCAAAGCCGACAGCGCGGCTATCGTGGCCCTGGATGCCGAGATAACCGGAGCCGATAAATCCGCATACTGGACCGACATTCTCGACCGTTTTGCCGGGTCCGATCAGCGGATGCAGCGCTACTTCCTGGTAGCAACAACTGCGGACGACCAACTGGTGGGCTTTATCGTTGGAGAAATTCGTGCCTGGGAGTTCGGTTCCCCGCCCTGTGGATGGGTGCTGGCATTGAACGTGTCGCCGGACCATCGTGAACGCGGCATCGGAGAATCGTTGCTGGACGCTTTATGCGCGGAGTTCAGGAATGCCGACATAACGACTCTTCGCACGATGGTGTTGGGGAACGACAAAGTGAATCTGTCCTTTTTCCGCGGCGAAGGTCTTGCCGCAGGCCCCTATATTGAACTCGAAAAGCGCCTGGACTGAGGAATCCACATGATCGTTCAGCTCGCGCCGGGAAGAATTTCGTGAAGCTGCAAAAAGCGAGCCGCTATGCGCTCTATGCGGTCTTGCATCTTGCCAGCGCCCCGGACAAACAGCACTCCACCGCAGATATCGCCGAAGAGTACGGAATTTCCATTCACCACCTGGCCAAGGTCATGCGCACTCTCGTTCGCAGTGGACTGATCGAGTCAGTCAGAGGCGTCGGTGGCGGCTATCGTTTTGCCGGAAACGTGCGACGAACAACGCTGTGGGGTGTCATACACGAATTCGAATCACTCGAGTCGGAGATAGAGTCTCCCGACGAACTGTCGGGAAACGCAGAGATCGTGATCAGTGGCCTCGACAACGTAAATAGCGAAATAGACGGACTCATTCGCTCGACGCTGGATTCAATCACGCTGAAGACGCTGCTCAGGTACGGAGTCGAAAACCTCGAAAGAGGATAAGTGTCTGCTCAGCCGTTCAGCATCTCGTATTTCTGCTGCAGTTCTTCCTCTGACTCTTCGAAATCCGGGTCAGGAACGATGCAATCCTCTTCGGGACAGACGAGCTGGCACTGCGGTTCGTCTTCAGCGCCGACGCACTCGGTACACTTGAAGGCATCGATGACGTAGATCGGGTCGCCGACACTGATTGCCTCGTTAGGGCAGACCGGTTCGCAGACGTCGCAGGCCGTACATACACTGTTTATCATCAGGGCCATCGAGGTCTCCCTGTCTATTTCGCTTGTCTCGCCGCGGGCAACAGGCTTTCTGTCAGTTCGTCCGTCCAGGGTTCCCCGGCAGCCAGTGCAAGTCGCAGGCCGATGAAATCGATCTCGCGTTCGCCGCCAGCAGGTTCGTTGAAAGCCCGGAACCCGGCACGCGCCTCGGTCATCATGTTCAGAGCCAGCCATGCCCGTGAGTTTTCCTTGTTGGCGTTCCAGGCGTTGAGTTTCGGTTTTCTGAGCTCCTCGAGCGTCTTTGTGAGGCAATCCGGGAAACATGTAAACGAATTTGGTACACAGGGTGTCGACAGCCTGGTCCAACAGACTCAGATCAACCGTGCCTTTGGCCAGCAATTCTTTTCCGGCTTTCAGTTCATCTGCCGTTTTCGATTCGCCGTGCACGATCCGGCCGTGTTCATCCAGGTATCGCGACGTTTCCACCAGGGGATTCGGCACAAACTCACCGTCAACCTTGAGGGCAGGGACAAAGTCCGAAATGATTCCCATACGATAAGCCTTGTGCGCCGACCAGGGTTCGCAGAGTACTCCGGAGACCATGGCCTGTTCGCAGCCGATCATCAGGGGCAGAAAATCCGTGGCGCCGCCAATCGGCGCCGAACCGTGTTTCGGACCGGCCTGACCAAAGCGCGCCAGATCCTGAGCGATGGAGAAATCGCAGGCCATGCCAATCTCCTGCCCCCCACCGACACGCATGCCGTTAACACGGCAGACCACGGGTTTGTCGCAGGACAGGATTGCCGAGACCATGTCATTGAACAGTCTCATGTACTGGCGATATTCCGGCGGATTGCCAGCATAGTATTCCGCGTACTCTTTGGTATTGCCGCCGGAGCAAAAAGCCTTGTCGCCCGTGCCAGTGAAAACAACGGCGACGACATCGCGCATGGCGCTCGCCTGGCGGAATGCCAGGATGACGCCTTTCACCATCTCGGTCGTGTAGGAGTTGTACTGTTGCGGGTTATCGAGCGTAATCCATGCGTTATAGAGTCCGTCCAGAGCATGCCCGCCAGAGCATCGGGCCGGGCGCTTCTCGAGTATCACTCCCGGGACGACCACCTCGCGGGCCAGATCATAATCCACGAGTTTCCTGCCGTTTCCTGTTTTTGCGGCTTGAGCATTCATTTGTCCGGCCCTCCCCAAGTCCCCGTCGCGCAGCCCTTGCCGGCAACGAGAATGGTGCAGCGATTGGTAGTTGATCGTATAACGGTATTATAGTACCGTATTACCATTATAGTCAACGAAGGTCCACTCCGGGGCTCGGGAATGTCAGATCAGGCCGGCAACAAGGACTCGCTTTCCATCGCCCTCGTTGGCAAGGGCGGTGCCGGTGTGATTACCGCTGGGCAAATGCTGCTGACTGCAGCCGCACGCTGCGGGCGGTACGGCCTGATGATTCCTGCGGTCGGACCGCAGATACGTGGTGGCGAGTCAGCGGCGCTGCTGCGGCTTGGCAAGTCTCCAATCAATTGTCTCGATGACCGCTTCGATGTGCTGGTTGGCATCAACTGGCAACATGCGGAGCGTTTTCGCTCTGATATTCCGCTTGCTGCAGATAGCATCATCGTGACTGACCCATCCGGCGGGGCCCTGCCGGATTTCATCGCCGACCTGGGCGCGGACATTCACGAACTGGAGATGGAAGCTCTGGCCAAAACCGTCAATGGCGGGCGCCCGAGCATGGTTGCGCTCGGCTATGTAGCGCGACTTGCCGGTATTGCAGATTCCGCAGTGCTGCAGGCGATCGAAAAAACACTCGGTCGAAAGGGCCGCGATTCGGTCAGCGTCAGTAATGAGTGCGTGCGCCTCGGCTATGGCCGGGCCACTTTGTTAAACGCGGCTGAAGCCGAAGAGTCAGGTGGCGCGACAGACGATGCAAGCAATAGCCGTTGGTTGATCAGCGGCAATCACGCTGCCGGACTTGGCGCATTGCGGGGCGGCATCAGGTTTGCGGCTGCGTATCCCATTACACCGGCCACCGAAATCCTCGAGTGGCTTGCGCCAAGACTCAGTGATGCGGGAGGTACGCTGTTGCAGGCGGAAGATGAGCTTGCGTCGATAAACATGGCAATAGGCGCGTCATACGGTGGCATACCGTCCCTGACTGCTACTTCGGGTCCGGGCTTGTCGTTGATGATCGAGGGTCTCGGCCTCGCTGTCGGCGCCGAGGTGCCGGTCGTCGTCATCAATGTCATGCGTGGAGGTCCGTCGACCGGCATACCCGACCAAGCCCGAGCAGTCGGATTTCAATGTGGCCGTATACGGACTGCACGGGGATGCACCACACCTCGTTGTTGCAGCAAATTCGGTAACGGACTGTGTGTACACGACACAATGGGCCGTGCATCTTGCAGAAGCCACACAAGCGCCGATCATCGTGCTGTCGGATCAGTTCATTGGTCAGGCAACTGCTGTGGTTGATCCGATACCGGCTATCAATTTCCTTACCAAGAGAAAACTTGCCGAGGACGTTAAAGAAAATTTCGAGCGCTATGCCATAACGGCCGACGGGATTTCTCCGATGCCGCTGCCGGGTACGCCGGGTGGTCAGTACACGGCGGACGGTCTCGAACACTGCGCGCAGGCGAAGCCGTCCGGGCTGGCCGATGATCATGTTGCACAGCTCGATAAACGAGCGAGAAAAATCGACGAATTTGACTACGGTCAGCATTGGGCGGACATCCAGGGCGACGGTGAACTGGCAGTCATCACGTGGGGTTCGACGACGAGTACAGTAAGAGAAGCCATTGGCAGATTGCCAGCCGAACTGAGCGCAAACCTGAAGCTGATCTCCCTGCGACTGCTGCTACCGGCACAGCCGAGCAAAATGGCGAAGGCGCTCAGGGGCGTCAAACGCCTCATGGTCATCGAGCAGAATCACAGCGGTCAGCTGTACCGTTTCCTGCGCGCCTGGTATGAACTGCCAGCGGACGTGGAGTCACTGCATCGACCGGGACCTTCCGTTTTTCGCCCCGGCGAGATTGCCGCAGCGTTGCGCGACTGGAGCCATCAATGAGTGCGCGAGTCCCCTCCAAACTCAAGGCAAGCGACTACAAGTCGGACACCAGGCCTGTCTGGTGCCCCGGTTGCGGCGACTTTCATGTGCTGCATAGCCTGACCAAGGCGGTTGCACAGCTTCGCCTGCCGCCGGAGGAAATCGCCGTGATTTCAGGTATCGGCTGTTCTTCGCGAATCCCGGCTTATCTGAACTCCTACGGGTTTCACGGAGTGCACGGTCGCGCACTACCGCTGGCCACCGGCGTCAAAGTAGCTCGTCCGGATCTGACGGTTATCTGCGCCGGCGGCGATGGCGACGGATTCTCGATCGGCGGCAACCACTTGCTGCACGCTTGCAGGCGCAACATCGATATTACTTATATCGTCATGGACAACGAGGTTTACGGCATGACCAAAGGTCAGCCCTCGCCCACCACGGCGCCTGACTGGGACAGCAAGATCGCGCCCGGCGGCCCGGGCATCTCACCTTTCTACCCGCTGGTGATCGCACTCGCATCCGGGGCGAATTTCGTTGCCCGCGCATTCTCCGGAGATCCGAACGGCACGGCACAGATCCTGGTCGATGCGATCAAGCACCCCGGCTTTTCATTTGTGCAAATATTAAGCCCCTGCGTAACCTTTCGACCGGACCAGCGGGAGTGGAAGAAACAGGTGCATCCCGCACCCGTGACGCCGACATCAGATGCATCCCAGGCAGCAAGACGGGTAATGACCGATGACGGCTTCAACATCGGCGTCTTGTACAAAGGCTCGCGCAAGCCGTATCAGCAAACCGTCGGACAGGAGATCAGGTTCGATCGCAACATCGAAGAGGAGTTTCTGATTTGAGCAAAGCGCCGGATACTTTCTCACGGTCTTTTTCCATGGCAGAGCTTCTGGTCCATGCGCTGGTCATCGAACTGGAAGCGGTACAGAGCTATAAGGACCTTGCAGTACAGATGGAGCAGTGCGGCAACGATGAGGTCGCCGGGCTGTTTGAAAAAATGTCAGAGCTGGAGGCTGGGCACGCGACGAAAATACGGGAGAAAGCCGGTGACATCGAACTCCCGGAACTGGCGCCGTGGGAATATCGCTGGGCCGGGATGGAGTCTCCGGAGAGCATCGACCTTGCCGGCATTCACTATCTTATGACGCCGCATCATGCACTAAAGCTCGCACTTGAAAACGAAATGAATGCGATGGCGTCTTCGAGGCCGCAGCAAATGGGAGCGCGGACAAACGTATACGCTCGCTGGCAATCGAGTTCGCCGAGGACGAACGCCAGCATGTCGCCTGGATGGAGGACTGGCTGGCAAAATACCCTGAACCGGATGCCGGCTGGGACTATGACCCTGATCCGGCGGCGGCAATCGATTAGCCCGGAAACTGCAGCAAGAGGAAATTCACATGACAGACGGCCCCCTGAAATCCTGGCTTGAGCACGATGAGCAGATTTTGCGACTTCAACTGGCGAAGCCGAAGGCAAACATCATCGACGCCGCGATGATCGATGCGTTGAGTGGCGCACTTGAAAGTCACGCCACCGATCTGCGCATGCTGGCGGTGGTACTCGATGCGGAAGGTCCGAACTTCAGTTTCGGCGCCAGCGTCGAGGAACATCTGCCCGGGCAGTGCGCCGGCATGTTAAAAAAACTCCATGCACTGATCACGCAGATGATCGAATACCCGGTCCCGATCATCGCCGCCGTGCACGGTCAGTGTCTCGGTGGGGGTCTGGAAGTCGCCTGCGCGAGCAGCCGCATCATCGCCGCCCCGGATACCCGGCTTGGCCAGCCCGAGATTTCGCTCGCGGTCTTTGCGCCGGCTGCCTCCTGCCTGTTGCCGGAGCGCATCGGTCAGTCACAGGCGGAAATGCTGCTGCTGTCTGGTCAGAGCGTCGATGCGGAGAAGGCCAGGCAAACAGGCCTGGTCGACGACGTCAGCGATGAGCCCACAGAAGCAGCGCTCACCTGGATCGATGCAAACATCCTTGGCAAGAGCGCGAGTTCACTGCGGATCGCAGTTACCGCCGCACGTCATGATTACATTGCACGCGTCAGGGAAAAACTTCAGGTCGTTGAGGCGCTGTATCTTGATGAACTCATGAAAACCAGCGATGCGGTCGAAGGCCTCAATGCGTTTCTCGAGAAGCGCAAGCCTGTCTGGGAAAATACTGTAAAGGGAGCTGATCAATGAACGCGTACCGCTGGGTGATGGAGGAACCGGGCAAGCCGTTGTCCAGGGTGGAATTCGAGCCCGATGAGCCTGACGCCAACGAGGTTGTGGTTGCGATTGCCGGTTGCGGTGTCTGTCACACCGACCTCGGCTTCTATTACGACGGTATCAGGACGAAGCACCCGTTACCGCTGACCCTGGGTCACGAAATTAGCGGCCGCGTAATCAGCACCGGCAGTGACGCTGCGCAGTGGCAGGACAAATCGGTCGTTATCCCGGCCGTCATCCCCTGTGGTTCGTGTGATCTGTGTGATCGCGGCCACGGTACCATCTGCAGAAACCAGAAGTCACCGGGTATCGATATGCACGGTGGCTTCGCAACACATATCACCGTGCCATCGGCGGGGCTCTGTGAAATCGACACGACCCGACTGGCCGAAGTCGATATGGAACTGGCGGATGCAAGCGTCGTCGCTGACGCGCTGACGACACCGTACCAGGCGGTCATACAGGCAGAAGTAGGACCCGGAGACCTGGCTGTCGTTGTCGGCGTCGGCGGTGTTGGCGGCTACGCCGTGCAACTTGCGCGGGCCAAAGGGGCGACCGTCGTCGCAGTCGACGTCGATCAGGCGAAGCTTGATCGACTCAAGGACTTCGGCGCGAGCATGGTGATCAACGCGCGTGAAGTACAGGGAAGGGATCTAAGAGACGCGATCCGGCAATTCGCGAAAGATCGGGACTTGCGTCAGACGGAATGGAAAATCTTCGAGTGCTCAGGCACTGCGGCCGGTCAGGCGAGCGCTTTCGGCCTGCTGACCTACGGAGCATGCCTGTCGGTCGTGGGCTTCACGATGGAGAAGCTCGAGCTTCGCTTATCCAACCTGATGGCGTTTCATGCTCGCGCCCTCGGCAACTGGGGTTGCTTGCCGGAATACTATCCCGACGCACTTGAATTGGTGCTGACCGGCAAGGTATCCATGCTGCCGTTCATCGAGCGGCATCCCTTGTCCGAGATCAACGAGATATTTGCCAGAGCGCATGATGGCAAGCTGGCCGGGCGCGCGATCCTCGTTCCAGATGAATAACGTCAATCGCTCAATGGAAAAATTTCAGGTCCGTCCGCTGATCGCGGACGATCTGGAGCGGGTGGTTGAAATCGACTGCGAACACACCGGTCGCCGCCGGGATGGCTTTTACCGGAAACGACTGGAAGCCGCCCTGGCTGAGCCGCGAAATTTCGTATACCTCGGGTGTGAAAGTAACGCCGTGCTGCAGGGTTTTCTGCTGGCGCGTCTGCAGGAAGGCGAATACGGTACGGAGAAACCTTCAGCATCGCTGGATGCGATTGGCGTCGATCCCGGTGCGGCTACAAAAGGCATGGGCCGGTTACTCCTGGAGGCGCTCGATGGAATTCTGCAGCACAAAGGCATCCAGGCGATTCATACCCAGGCCGACTGGCGTAACTTGTCGATGCTGCAGTTCTTTGCGGGCACCGGATTTTCGCTGGCGCCACGGCACATTCTGGAGAGGGACGCCGATTATCTGGACGATTCGCAATTTGTCGACGACCTGATCGAGGAAGCCGGCAGACTGGGTGACGCAAATGATTATAGCGATGCCGAAGGCGATCATCGTGGCGAACTGGCGCGAGATATCATACCGTGTCGCTCGCTGCGTGAGGCCGACCTGGCCGCGATCCTGAAAATCGACCGCAAGATCTCAGGTCAAGAACATCGGGCTTACTTCGAGCAAAAACTGGCGGAAGCGCTCGATGAATCCGGACTCCGGGTGTCTCTCGTTGCCGAGCAGGATGACCATGTCGTCGGTTTCGTCATGGCCAGGGTGGACTTCGGAGAATTCGACCGCATCGAGCCGGCCGCGGTGCTGGACACTATCGCGGTAGATCCCGATTACACACACCATCTGGTCGGTACCGCATTGTTGTCTCAATTACTGGCGAATCTCTCAGCGCTACAAATAGAAATTATTCGCTCGGAGACCGACGCAGAGCACTTCGATGTCCTCAGGTTTTTGCAGCGCAATGGATTTGCTATCTCCCAGCGTCTCGCTTTCGTCCGCGAAGTCAACTAAGCCCGAGCTTCGAGATGCCGCCGTAGGTAATTGCGCCGCGCTCTGCCGGGATGGTCGTACCGTTGATCCACTCATAGCCTGGATCAAGCAACAGCCTGGCGATCTTTGCGATGTCCTCGGCACTTGCGGCACCAATAGCCCGCATACGATCGGCAGACTCTTTGCCGAAAGCCTTGAGAAAATCGTCCAGTATCGGAGTGGTGACGGCTCCGGGCGCAACCGCGTTCATGCGCACTCCTGTCTCTTTCCAGATTGGATATGCAGTCGCAGTCCACACGATCAGCAGTTGCTTGCTGAGCGGGTAAGCTGCCTGGTTGCCGATACCGTCATTGTGAATCTGATGCCGGGTGACGAATTCATCGATTGCATCCATGTCGTCGATCGCGAGCGCTTCCCGGAGCAGCGGAATATTTTGCGGCCAGCCCATACCTGCCCCTGATGACATGTTGACGATGGCGCCTCCTTGCGAAATTTTTCCCAGCACTTTCCGCGTAAACGCGCGCAATCCGTAGAAATTGGTTTTTAGCACCATAGCCGGTGGAAACTTCGGGCCCGGCGCCACACCGGCAATATTCATCAGACCGTCAAGTCCGTCGGGAAGCCGGGATATGGCTGCATCGATCGACGCAGGATCACTCTGGTCCATCGACACAAATTGATCGACACTTCCGGCGGCAGGTTTCGTAATGTCGATCCCAATAACGGTTTCTCCGTCCTCTTTGAGCAGCCTCGCGGCGGCCGCTCCTATCCCGGATGCTGCACCGGTGACAACAATTACTCTCGAATTTGTCATTTCTTCCTCTGATGCTGGACGATTAGCGCGATTCCAGTGATTCTATTCAGCTCCCGCGTCGCCGGACATTCCGCTGGCGAAAACATCCTGATAAAAGTGGAAGAAATCGCCCTGCCAATTCTGCATCAGGATTTCCAGATCATGCGGGCTGTTCGGCACGACTCCCCACTCATGTTCAATTTCAAGTTTATCGAGCAGCGTATGAAAATTTCTGTTCCACTCGAGCAGGCCGTCATCGGCACCCACGAATATCCGCATCTTGATCCTGCCGCGGACTGCGCTGGCGTCTCTCTCGATAATTTTCCAGGGTGAACGCTCCGCTGCATAGTCGATATCGCCGGAGAATACGTTGTCGAAGATGGCACGGCGCCGTTCGCGAAAAGTCTCAGGCGTGTGCAGCGCACCCGCCAGGACGGACACGGATGAGAACAAGTGCCTGTACTTTATTCCCAGGTAGGCCGAGCCGTATCCGCCCATGGAAAATCCTTCGATAGCCCGGCCGCGCCGATCTGCGATCGTGCGATAGTTGGCATCGACGTGGGGAATCAGCTCCTCGATGATCAGCGTTTCCATTGGCAAGCGACCGTCTTTCGAGTTGATCCACATGCTCAGGCCGGTCGGGTCCAGGCAGCTGACCACGATCATTTCCGGCGCTTTTCCTGCGCGAATGGCAGCATCGAGGCGCTGCACAATCGGGGTGGCACTGTACGGGCGACCATACGCGCCATGCAACCAGTACACGACAGGGTAGCGTTTGTTGCCCGCCTGGTAGCCGGGCGGCAAGTAGAGGTAGAAGCTGACGTCACCGTCGACGGCGGCACTCTTGAATTTCCCTGTCCGCCAGATATCCGTCCATGAACCGAGTTCCCACTTCAGGTCCATGACCAGCTCCGGGTCATTCACGGTCTCTTCGCCGGGTACCGGCGGCGTCACACAAAATATCAGGGACGTAAACATTCCGGACACCAATAGGAATCTGATCATCACAATCACCGCTGCCGGGCAACAGGCTATTATTGCCCGATTATCCGTTCGCGGCTAAAGCCGTTCCTATGATTCTTTTTTCGTAGGAGTGGCTTTAGCCGCGAACATTCACGTTAAAACAACCATCCATCGGGTCCAGAGATACTGTGATATTCCTGAAATTCCAGGATGCCTTCGAACCCCAGGTTTCTGCCTATGCCACTCGCCTTGAATCCGCCGAAAGGCCCACGGTTGTCCTGAGCCAGCGGCCCATGCCCGTTCAGATAGGTGTAACCGGCCTCGAGCTGTCGCGCGAGCCGAACTGCGCTTTCCCTTGTCCTGTGTCCAGACGGACGAACAAAGGCCATACTCGGAATCGTTGGCCAGGCTGATGGCCTCTTCTTCTGTATCGAACGGCGTTATCGGCAGCGCCGGGCCGAATTGCTCTTCCTTCACAATATCGAGGGCAGGGTCCGGGTCGAATACCAGCGTTGGTTTCTGGAAATAACCTGCCTTGTACAGACCCTCATCCGGCACCTGGCCATACTCCTGCACATCTGCGCCTTGCTCCCGTGCCTGGCTGAGCATGCCGGTAACCACCGCATGCTGACTCTTGTTATTGACCGGACCCATGGTTGTCTCGGGCAACAGAGGGTCACCGATCACCTGGCGTGAAGCTGCCGCAATCAGGCCGGTGCATAGTTCGTCATATCTGGACCGGTGCACATACAGGCGCTTCAGCGCCATGCATATCTGTCCTGAGGTCATGAACGCTGCCAGGTAGATGCGCATGAATGCCGCGTCATCGAGAACCGCATCCTCCAGGAATATTCCGGCATCGTTACCACCCAGCTCAAGCGTCACCGGTGTCAGCTTATCGGCAGCGACACGCATGACGTGTTTACCGACCGGTATGCTACCCGTGAAATTGATTTTTCTGACCAGCGGATGTGACAACAATGCGTCACCGATTATGGATGCGGGTCCGGTTACAACATTCAGGACGCCGGGCGGCAATATCTCGGCGATTTTCCTGATGGTCATGGTCGGGGCCATTGCCGAGTTCTGAGACGGCTTGACGACACAGGTGTTCCCGGCCACGAGGGCCTGCGGCAATTTGGCGCCGAGGATCGAAAGCGGCCAGTTCCACGGAACGATCAACGCAGCCACACCACGTGGCTGTCGCGTAATAATGGTATCGAATGGCGGCCCTTTAAGTTCCTCGTCAGCAGCAAGTCGTTCCGCCATGGCAGCACAGAATGTGAAGCGATCCCCGAGGCGCGTCATCTCGATGGTGGATTCCTTGAGAATCTTGCCGTGCTCGCGTGTAAACAACCTGATTCTGGAATTCAGTTCTGCTTCGTCTGCAGTAAGATGCCTGGCGATCTTCGTCAGATAGTCAGCGCGCTCTGCATACGACAATGCCGCCCATGCCGGGAACGCCGCATGCGCTGCCCTGCAGGCAACATCGATGTCGTCAGTCGTGGCGCTGGCAGCCTCACCTACCAACTCGTCAGGGCGCGCAGGATTGTGTAATTGATAATATTCCTTGTCAGCTGGTGGCCGCTCTTCACCATCAATAAAGAGCTCCGTCCTAACCGTTGAATCTTTGCCAGTCATATCGATACTCCAGCCTTTGTTGTGTCGATACGGTACAACATGAGGTCAATGTTTTCATGCGCAGCCATTACCTGCAGAAGACCTCCAGACAAACCGATATGCATTTTATTTCCACTTGACTGCCGTCGAACGGAACGTGAATGTGTCTGAAAGGGACACGTCACCTCACCATTTCCGCTCGCTTGTTTGACACACGCGCCCTTCTGCATGCATATAGTGCCTACCGGCTACTGGAGGAAAAGATATGTCTGATTCTGCGGCCCCGGCACTAAGCAGTAGTGTCGTCGCCGAAGTCATCGACGATGGCCAGGTCAGCGGCCAGCAAATCCTCGTTGTCGGGCTCTGTATGTTTTTCAATATGCTCGATGGATTCGACATCACGGCGATGGCAATTGTTGCCAGCGCCGTGTCAGAGGAGTTGCAACTTACCGCCGACAGGCTGGGTCTGATCTTCAGTTTTGCGCTTGCCGGCATGATGACCGGCGCGATGTTCCTCGCACCTGTATCCGACATCATTGGCCGCCGTAAATTAATCATTCTGAGCATCACATTGGTTGGCATATCCATACTGTTCACGGCGAACGCCGCCACTCTTACCGAGTTCATTATCCTGCGCTTTGTCAGTGGTCTCGGTGCGGGCGCCATGCTCGCGTGTCAGGCCACGCTGGCTGCCGAATACAGTCCCGAAAAATATCGCTCTTTTTCTGTCGCCAGTACCACCGCAGGTTATCCGCTCGGTGCGGTGATGACGTCAATTGTCGCGGGGTTCATCATGCCGGAATATGGCTGGCGCGGCATGTTCTGGCTCGGTGGTGGCGTCACGCTTGTAATGGTCGTCGTAGCCTGGAAGTTCATTCCGGAGTCACTCAAATATCTGTTCGAGCGCCGTCCGGAAAATGCTTTGCAACGCGTCAACAAGATTCTGCTCAAGCTGAAGAAAGACACGCTCGACGAGTTGCCGGTGGTCGCGAAGGGGACAAGCCGAAAAGCAAAAGGAATCTTCGGCAACATGATGAGTCTCCTCGCCCCGGAGCACCGGCTGGCGACGCTGACCTTGTGGATAACCTTTTTTCTGTGTTTCGCCACGCTCTATTTTCTGATGAGCTGGATTCCGAAACTGATGGAGCAGTCCGGCTATTCGGCTGAGGTTGGCCACCTGGCGTTCTTTTTGTTCAACTCGGGTGGCGTCATCGGAATATTCACTCTCGGAGCGCTGGCGACCCGGTGGAGACTGACTAACCTGGTGTTCGCTTTTCTGTTTTCGTCGGCTGTTTGCATGGTGATTTTTGCGGCGGCGCCGAATCAACTGACTCTGCTAATGGTGGTCATTTTTCTCACGGGTGTTCTTCAGCAAGGTGGATTCACGGGCCTTTACGCGGTCGCGGCGAAGGTGTATCCCACGGAAATACGCAGCACCGGAATCGGCTGGGCGGTTGGCCTGGGCAGATCCGGCGCAGTGGTCGGCCCGGCCGCGGCCGGCTTCCTGATCGCCGCGGGCTTCAGCATGTCAGCCAACTATTATGTCTTCGCGGTGCCGATGGCCCTCGGTGGCATAATTTCCTATTGGCTAAAAGTGAAATAGTCTGAGGTTGTCGTCGATGCCTGTGAAATTAAAAAGTTTTATCAGTGGCCGGTGGCATGAGGGGAGTGGCAAAACAGTCACCTTACTCAACCCCGCGACCGAAGAGCCGCTGGCCGAGACCAGTACCGAGGGCATCGATTTTGAGGCGGTGCTCGCGCATGCCCGATCCGTCGGTGGGCCGGCGTTGCGCTCGATGACTTTCGCCGAGCGGGCGGAAAAGTTGCAAGGGCTCTATGAGGTGCTGTTCGCGAACAGGGAAGAGTTCATCGAGCTCTCAATCGCGAATGGTGGCAACACGAGAAACGACGCCAAGTTCGATGTCGATGGTGCGACTGCGACCTTGCTGGCATATGTCGATGTCGGTAAACAACTCGGCGACCGGCACCTGATCAATGATGGCGAGTCCACACAGATCGGTCGGACGCCCCGATACGCCGGGAAACATATCTTTACGCCGCTGCACGGTGTCGCCGTGCATGTGAACGCCTTCAATTTTCCGGCCTGGGGGATGATCGAGAAGGCGGCGGTCGCGTTGCTCGCGGGCATGCCGGTTGTCAGCAAACCGGCAACCAGTACCGCGCTGCTGGCGCATCGCATGACTGAGATCATCATCGACTCTGCTGTGCTCCCCGAGGGCGTCTTTTCTTTCATCGCCGGATCCGTTGGTGACTTGCTTGAGTACCTGGGTCCTCAGGACGTGCTGGCTTTCACGGGTTCGGGAGACACCGCCACGGTGTTGCGTCGTCTCGACGCGCATACAAAACAATCCGTGCGAGTCAATGTCGAGGCTGACAGCCTCAACGCTGCGGTGATGGGTCCCGACGTCGAGGCCGGCGGCGAGACATGGCAGATGATGCTCAACGAAGTTGTAACGGATGTGCGACAGAAAGCCGGACAGAAATGTACGGCGATTCGCCGCGTGTTCGTCCCACCGGAAAAGCTGGAGTCCTTTAGCGATGCCCTTAAAGAAAGGCTGGAGGATATCGTGATCGGCAATCCGGCCGAGGCAAGCGTTCGCATGGGACCTCTTGTCAGCGCAAATCAGCTCGACGATGTCAGGGCAGGCATCGAGGTGCTCCAGGGACAGGCGACCAAAGTAACGGGAAGTCTGGAACCGGAAGAGCTGCTTGGTAATCAAAAGGGCAAGGGATACTTTCTGACACCGCATCTGTTCCGCGTGGATGATGTCGCATCGGCTCCAATCGTGCATGAACGAGAGATCTTCGGCCCCGTCGTCTCGGTTTTGCCCTACGAGGATTCCGGGACACTTATTAATAGCTGTGCTGCAGGCGGTGGCTCACTCGTCTCATCGGTGTACTCGGACGACCGCAATTTCTCCCGCGAACTGCTGATCGGACTCGCCCCGTTTAACGGCAGACTGACGCACGGCAGCAGCAAAGTCGCCGGCATATCGCCGGGTCCCGGCACAGTGATGCCAATGCTCGTGCACGGCGGACCCGGCCGGGCCGGCGGTGGCGAAGAGCTTGGTGGTGTCAGGGGTTTGTCCTTTTACATGCAGCGCACAGCAGTACAAGGGTACAGCGCCTTGCTGGACAAGTTCTTTCCGGGCTGAGCCTTAGCGGAGAGCTCATTGTTCACGGCGTCTATTTTTCCGATACACTTTTTAGTTTGAGGTTCACCAAATCTGAACCCGCCGGTTTCTGGTACAGGCGCAATCCGAATTCTGGCACGATTGCCAGAAGGTGATCGAAGATGTCCGACTGGATATCTTCGTAAGCCGCCCATGCCGTTGTGTTCGTGAAACAGTAAATCTCCAACGGCAGTCCCTCGGGTCCCGGGGCGAGCTGTCGTACAATCAGTGTCATGTTCTTATCGATCCGCGGATGATTCTTCAGGTAGTCATACGCGTACGCACGAAATGTGCCGACGTTCGTCAACCTCCGTCTGTTCACGTCCGCCTCCACCTCGATCGCGAGCCCCGCGTTGTAATCGGCCAGCTCCTGTTCCTTGTTCTTGACGTAGTCCTTCAATAGCGCGAAACGTTTGAAATGATCAACTTCGTCTTGCGTCTGGAAGCGGATCGACGACACGTCGATAAAAATCGCGCGCTTGATCCGCCGGGCGCCCGACTGCGACATGCCGCGCCAGTTCTTGAACGAGTCCGTGATTAGCCGGTGCGTCGGGATCGTGGTGATCGTCTTATCCCAGTTCTGCACCTTGACGGTGTGGAGCTGCACATCGATCACGTCGCCGTCTGCACCGAACTGCGGCATCTCGATCCAGTCGCCCACGCGGACCATGTCCTGCGCGGTGAGCTGCACGCTGGCGACCAGTGACAGGATCGTGTCCTTGAAAACCAGCAGCAAGATAGCGGTCATCGCGCCGAAACCGCTCAGCAGCAACAGCGGTGAGCGGTCCAGTACGGTCGCTACGATCAGCACGCCGCCGACAATCCAGACGACGATCTGCACGAGTTGCACGAATCCCTTTAACGGACGGCCCTTTGCGACCGGCGAGGCCGCGTAGATCGTGCTGGCCGCGCTCAGCATCGCGGTCAACGCCAGCGTCAACATCAACACCAGGTAGCCCATCGCGACGTTGCGCAGGACCTGCGTGCCACCTTCCGGCAGACCGGGCACGAACGGCACGCCGACGAATACGATCAGCGCCGGCACGACCTGCGCGAGGCGGCCGAAGACATTGTGTGCGACCAGCGCGTCGTCCCAGCTGAACCTGGATCGCCTGGCGAATGCGCGGACTGTGCGGACCAAAAGGCGCTTGGCGATCAGGTCGATAATGATCGCGCCCGCCAGCAGCGCCAGCAGGCCCACGCCGGGCGGTAAAAGCGGATGAATCGTACCGAGTTGTTCGAACATTGTTCTGGGGTCCGGAGCGAGCGAGCCGAAATGGTATCACCCACTTGCCGTCGTCATTCAATTATGGTGTTTGCGAGCCGCGTCCGGGATTTCGTAATGCCGGCGCTCGGGGGCAGCGTCGTCGAGGCCGACCGACTCCGTGCCAGCCACGCCGCCTGTCAAATCCCGACTGTTCTACGCCTTAAGTCTGTCGAGCCATCGCAAGGTCGTTTCTCGGATCATCCACAACAGGGCCCCTCCCTGATGCCGGACAATGTTAGAATAAAACTGTACTGATAATTACACATTCTTGGATGATATTTTTTTCCAATAAATCAAGGCCTTATCATCTGGGCCCATACCCGCTGGAACGTCTCGCCCGGGATCCGGACGTCCTGGGCCAGGAAATCGATTTGCCGAAGAGAATCCGGCCGACCGTCGAAACGAAACAAGTGCACGGATTCGGCGAATCGATTGCAAAGTATCACCAGATTTTTCATTCGCTGCGGGACGACGAACCTGCAGCGGCAAAAGCGCCCGTTCCGGACAATCTGCGCAGGCGCATGATCGACATCAAGGGTTCGGCCTATTTCCTCAATGCCAGTCAGGTGGCGATCTGTTCGCTGGCAGATTCATGCTGGCTGGATGATGCGACACCGCAGGATCACGGCTATGCGGTTGTCGTGCTGGTGGAACACAGCCGAGTACCCGAGAACGGGTCCTTAGCACAATCCTGGGTAGCGGACTCCGTTGCCGAAGCTGCCGAGTTCCGCGCGTATGAAATCGCCATCAGCATCGCAAACCATATTCAGCTGATGGGTTACTCGGCCGTCGCACATGACGGCCAACACGGTGACGTTGATCTCGAACGCCTGACTGTCATGGCGGGACTTGGCGTGCGGTCCGGCGACAGAATCCTGAATCCGTATCTGGACGACCGGCATTCGATTTGTGCAGTGACGACGGATTACGAACTGGCAAGCGATGACCCGCTCGAACCTCGCGCAGCTATGAAAGCGAAAAATATCGCTTACTGGCTCGGCGTCGGCGGTTCGACATCCGGTCTGGAGCGCTGGCGGCAATCGAGCAGGCCAACTTACCTCAGCAAATTCGCCATGGAAACTGTTGACCGTGTGGACAAACCAACGACGTTGATCATCGACGACGAGGTTCCGCGTGTACCCAAACGCGCATCGTTCTTCGATCGTGCGATTCATGGCGACCTCGGTGAAAAAACGCAACGTGAACGCAGCCGATTTGCGTTTAAACATCCGTTTGCAACTGCGATGCTCAAGCAGATCGGCGCCATGGTGCCGCAGCAGGACGGCCTGGTTGCGGAGCACGCTGCTGCATCCTGCAACGACGCGGAGGAAAACACGAGAGCACTGAAGTCAGTGTCTTATTTCCTGGGTGCGGAGCTTACCGGAATCTGTGAAATTCCGGACTACGCCTGGTACTCGCATGGCGACGGCGGT
>PVMK01120377.1_pt1 | contig 23988 bp, 32 predicted proteins | sample 1853481 | NCBI WGS metagenome assembly PVMK01 (sample SAMN08533507, study PRJNA380276) | Marine sediment metagenome, whole genome shotgun sequencing project. | reverse complement strand
ACAACAATCTGTTTTGGTCAGTCTTTTTTGTCTTTGCATATGGTGCAGGGATATTGATGATTTTTGCAGTACAGGATCTTCTTTTCACCTTCTGTAAATTTTCCCACATCCTTTACTGACCTTCCGCATTCATAATTTGGCGGGGCCATGCAGTAGAATTTGCCGTCTACTTCAACGTGATATTTGCCGTGGCAGCATTTCTCTTCAGTGACTCACTGTTTCCTACCTTTTATATTACTGTTAAGTAATAATATTATAATAACTTACCTGAAAAGTATATAGTCCTGTGTTAATATTGTGCTTTCCTGATTCAATTATTTGATATATAATTTAAAATTGTTCTTAAAACAACTGAAATTTTAGTCGGTAATGAAACCTTTGCAATTATACCGGAGAAGTTCAGCGCAGATAGAGTTGTTAACTCCCTGCCGGATCTTATAAAATCTCGTGTGCATTATCTTTATTTGAGGGGATGACAAATTCTGATGAGATCTGCGGACTGTTTAAAGAATTAAATAGAACAGATATTATACCTGTTGTACCGTGTAAAAGTTGTCCTAAAAATAAGGAACTTGTTTACGGGATACATTATAAAAGCACTGAAATTGATCTCATAGCTGAGAAACAGCCGGGGTGTGCAATAGTTACAGCATCAGCACATGATGCGGATACGGCAAAAGATCTGCTTGGAAAAGGAGTAGATTATGTCTATGTATCCCCGGTGTTCAGCCCTTTATCAAAAGAAGGTGACAGCCGGAGCTTTTTCCAAGGAGCGGATCATACGCTTAACACGTGAGTTTGGCGAACGGGTGGTCCTTTTAGGCGGTTTAACACGGGACAGGATTGAGCAGATAAGAAAAAGTATTAAAGATGATTTCTCAGTAGCCGGAATCACTCTATTTTTTGGTTGTTCAAAAAACGATGGTTAAAAAAGCAATTTTCACCGCCCGCTTCGCTCAAGACGCAGAGCACGCAGAGAAAAGCAGGTGGTAAAAGCTAATAAACAAGACGTTGTTCTTTGCGTACTTCGCGACTTTGCGGTAAAATCCAGCTTAATTAAATGGGGCTCAAAAAAAGCCATTACCTTCATAATTATAACCGTTTGTTTTAAAAGTATATTTTCTAATTAATATTAATAATCTACCCATAGATTTTATTGACGAAGCTATTTTTTAATAACCCGTAAAAGAATGTTACATGCTGATATAAATAAGTTATCTGAAGATGAGTATATAAAAGAGTTTTTGTGTCGTCAGCCTGTTGAAAAGACAAATGTACTCAAAAATGCATGTGTCGGTATTGCGGGTGCAGGCGGTCTGGGTTCTGTTGTAGCTGAGAATCTGGCCAGAGCAGGGGTGGGTAAGCTGGTTATTGCTGATTTTGATATGATTGAGCCGTCAAATTTGAACCGTCAGCGGTATTCAATATCACAGCTGGGTATGGTAAAGGTTAAAGCGCTTAGTCAGAACATTAAAGGGTTTAATCCTTTTACTTCGATCGTTACAATAAATGAAAAAGTTACTGAATCTAACTGCGGAGAGATATTTAAAGGCTGTGAAGTGGTGGCTGAGTGTTTTGACAGGGCAGATGAAAAGGCCATGCTGGTATCGTCATTAAGAAAGTATCTGCCTGAAGCTTATGTGGTTGCGGTTTCCGGGATAGCCGGAACTGAAACTGGAAGCAGGATTGAACTCAGGAAATTATCAGATAAACTGTATATGATCGGTGATATGGAAAATGATTCGGAGTGGGGGATTGGACTGTTTGCTTCAAGAGTGGGGATTGCTGCTTCCATGCAGGCCCACCTGATTTTGAGGATTCTTTTAGGGGAAGAGAAATGATACTGAAAATCAATGGTGAAGTAAAAGAATTTGATAAGGAACTTAAAACCATTAAAGACCTGTTAACAGAACTTGATATTAAAAGACCGGAACGGGTTGCAGTTGAGATAAATAAAGAGATCATTATGCAGTCGGATTTTGCTCATGCAGCGGTCAAAGATGACGACAGTATAGAAATTGTATCGTTTGTTGGAGGAGGTTAATGTGAAACCGCTTGTAATTGCTGAAAGGGAGTTTAAATCACGGCTTTTTGTAGGGACAGGAAAGTATTCCTCACCGGATTCCCTGGCAGAATCCCTTGAGGCTTCAGGTACGGAGCTTGTAACTGTTGCTTTACGAAGGGTTGATCTGAAGGGCTGTGATCCAACCCTGGATGCGATTGACTTTGATAAATATCTTGTTGTGCCGAACACATCCGGCGCTAAAGATGCGGATGAGGCTGTGCGTCTGGCTAAACTGGCCCGTGCGGCATCCGGCCTTAACTGGCTAAAACTTGAGGTCACGCCTGATCCGGTATATCTTCTGCCTGATCCCTTATGAAACATTAATAGCTGCTGAGAAGCTGGTTAAGGAGGGCTTTATAGTTCTACCTTATGTCCATGCAGACCCGGTTCTCTGTAAAAGACTCGAAGATGTCGGATGCGCTGCTGTTATGCCGCTTGCCGCACCGATCGGTTCTGCACGCGGTATTCGAACTGAGGAGTTTTTAAATATTATTATTGAACAGTCAAATGTGCCGGTTGTGGTTGACGCAGGACTGGGTATGCCATCACATGCAGCTAAAGCAATTGAGATCGGTGCTGACGCAGTGCTTGCCAATACAGCTATTGCTGCTGCAAATGATTCGGTAATGATGGCAAAGGCTTTTAAGCTTGCGGTTGAGGCTGCTGAAACAGCCATATTATCTGGTCCTGTGGATGAAAAAACAAAAGCCTCTGCTTCAAGTCCGTTAACCGGTTTTCTGGATTAGATATGTCCTTTGTAGATGAAATCAATAAAATTGATCTTGAGCTGTTAAAGCATTCAATTTATTCTGCTGAAGAAGTAGATGTTGAACGCGTTTTAAATAAAAACCGTTGCAGCATTAATGATTTTCCTGTTTTGATCTCCCCGGTTGCTAAACCTTATATTGAGACCATGGCTTCCCTGTCAAAAAAGATTACGCTGTTAAGGTTTGGTAAGACTGTTAAGCTTTATGCCCCGGTTTATATTTCAAATGAGTGTGTTAATTCGTGTAAGTATTGCGGATTTAATACTGCTAACAGGGTTGAGAGGATTACTTTAAACAGGGATGAGGTTTTAGAGGAAGCTGATGTTCTTTACAACCTAGGGTTTTCGTCACATCCTTCTTGTTTCCGGTGAAGCAAAAGATAAGGTCTCGGTTGAATTTATTGCTGAAATTGCTGAAGCGCTTTCAAAGAAGTTTGCCGCAATATCAATTGAAGTCTACCCGGTTAATACTGAAGAGTACAGGCTGCTTTTAAAAAGCGGTGTAACCGGTATTGCGGTATATCAGGAGACTTATGACCGTGAGTTATATAGTCAGCTGCATAAAGGTCCAAAGGCTGATTATGATTACAGGCTTAAAACCCCGGAGAGGGCAGCTGAGGCAGGTTTTAGAGAGCTTGGGATAGGGGCGCTTATCGGGCTTAGTGACTTCAGAGTGGATATGACCTGTGTTGCCATGCATGCTGCCTGGTTAATGAAAAAATACTGGAAATCTCAGCTTTCTATCTCCTTTCCAAGACTAAGAAACGCTCAAGGTGGTTTTCAGCCTGCGGTAGCTGTTAGAGACAGGGAACTCGCTCAGCTTATTTTTGCTTTACGAATGGTCCTGCCTGATGCTGACCTGGTATTATCTACCCGGGAAAATCCTGAGTTCAGGAACGGAATGGCAGGGATAGGGATCACAAGGATGAGTGCCGGTTCAAGAACGAATCCAGGAGGATACCTGAAAGCAGACTCTTCACTTGAACAGTTTGAGGTAGCAGATAAAAGATTGCCCTCTGAAATTGCTGAGATGTTAACTAACAGGGACCTTGAACCTGTGTGGAAGGATTTTGATCCTTTTTTTATAGCTAACTAGAAGGGCCTAAAATTTTACTGTTTTAGTCTCTTGCTTTCCTTTTACATCTTTTAGTAAAATAAAATTTACATAAAAATTAAAATTAAATATTGACAAAAAGGTTTAACTATCTATAATTCTACTAGATTAATAGATTGGTGTATTATCTTATGAAATTGTCAACAAAAACCAGATATGGAACGCGTGCAATTCTTGACATTGCGCAAAATTCTGAAAATGGTAGAACCATGTTAAAAGATATAGCTGCAAGGCAGGCTCTGTCACCAAAATATCTTGATCATATTCTTTCCGCAATGAGACGTGCAGGGCTTATTAGAAATATTAGGGGGAAGGGCGGTGGATATATCCTTTCAAAGACGCCAGCAAGTATCACGGTTAAAGATATTCTAGAAGCTGTAGATGGTACATTTGAACCTGTCGAATGTCTTTCAAATACTGATTTGTGTGATAAGGTTCCATCCTGCGGAACAAGAGATGTCTGGCTTAGGATGAAAGAGGCAGTAGATGGTGTTCTTGAAGAAGCAACGCTTCAAAGCCTTCTAGAGAAAAACAGTTTAAATAAGAATCTGTCTAACTATTCTATATAAAATGTTTGAGGAGGTAGTAAAATGCCAAGTCGAAAAATAGCAGAAAATATAACCGGGCTCATAGGAAACACTCCTATGGTTTATCTGAATAGTGTGAATAGTGAGTGCTGTGCAAAAATAGCTGCTAAATTAGAGTTTTTTAATCCCTGTTCAAGTGTAAAGGACAGGATAGGGGTTGCAATGATAGAGGCAGCAGAAAAAGCGGGAAAGATAAAGCCGGAAACTATTATAATTGAGCCTACCAGCGGAAATACCGGAATTGGTCTGGCTTTTGTTTGTGCGGCAAAAGGATACAGGCTTCTTTTAACAATGCCTGATACAATGAGTATAGAGAGAAGACAGCTTCTTTCACTTTTCGGCGCTGAAATTATTTTGACTCCAGGTGTTGAAGGGATGTCCGGTGCAGTAAGAAAGGCTGAGGAGCTTGCCTTGGAAAACCCTGACTATTTTATGCCTCAGCAGTTTAAGAATCCTGCAAACCCTGAGATCCATCGTAAAACTACCGCAGAAGAGATATGGAATGATACTGCAGGAGAGGTCGATATACTTGTTTCCGGAGTCGGAACAGGAGGCACTATAACCGGTATAACTGAGGTTATTAAAAAGAAAAAAAAATCATTTACAGCTGTTGCAGTTGAACCCAGAAGAGTCACCTGTTATTTCTGGCGGGAAACCCGGACCACATAAGATCCAGGGAATTGGCGCGGGTTTTATTCCCTGATGTATTAAATACAGATATTATTGATGAAGTAATAAAAGTTAACAGTACACAGTCCGGAGAAGCTGCACGGCTGCTTGCAAAAAAAGAGGGCATTTTTGCAGGTATTTCATCAGGTGCTGCAGTACATGCTGCAATTGAAGTTGCTAAAAGAGAGGAAAACAGGGATAAGCTGATCGTTGTTATCCTGCCTGACACAGGTGAAAGGTACCTGACAACACAGCTTTTTAATGAGTGATGCTCTTTGTCTATTGAAAATACCGCGATTGTGCGTGGCAAAGCATGGCTGTAAAGACAGGCAAAACTTTTAATACAAAAATAGAATCTATTACTTAACAAGCATACAACGTTTTGTGGAGGAAATATGGCAAAGACAATTAGTGAAATAAATAAGAAAATTAAAAATGGAAAAGCGGTTGTGGTGACTGCTGAAGAAATTATAGATATTGTCGCGAAAAAGGGAGTTACTGCAGCAGCAAAAGAAGTTGATGTTGTGACAACAGGCACATTCGGTCCGATGTGTTCATCAAGCGCATATTTTAATTTTGGACATACAAAGCCCCGTATAAAAATAGGCGGCGGAACCTGCACCATGAATAATGTTCCGGCCTATACCGGACTGGCTGCGGTGGATGTTTTTATGGGTGCAACTGCATGTCAGGAGGGTGACCTAGAATACTGTGTTCCCAGGCGCATTTTAAAGTATGGCGGCGCTCATGTAATAGAGGACCTGGTTGCAGGAAAAAGTGTAGTGCTTAAGGCTTCCGGTTATGGTACAGACTGCTATCCCCGAAAGGAACTTGAGACAGAAATTAAATTAAAAGATATGAATGAAGCGGTTCTCTTTAACCCAAGAAACTGCTATCAGAACTATAATGTTGCGGTAAATCTTTCGGATAAGATTATATACACTTATATGGGTACCTTAAGGCCCCGCCTTGCAAATGCAAATTACTGCAGTGCGGGACAGCTTTCACCTCTGATGAATGATCCCTGTTATAGAACAATCGGTATTGGAACCCGGATCTTTCTGGGCGGAGGAGAAGGATATGTTGTCTGGCAGGGTACACAGCATAATCCTAATGTAAAACGCGGTGATAATGATGTGCCGAAGATGCCGGCGGGGACCCTGGCTGTTATGGGTGATTTAAAGACGATGAGTTCAGAGTGGCTGCGCGGTGCCAGTTTTACCGGATATGGTGTGTCTCTTACGGTTGGAATCGGTGTTCCCATACCTATTTTAAATGAGGATATTTTGAAATATACTGCGGTTAAAGATGAGGACATTGTTGCGCAGGTAGTTGATTACAGTGAGTCATATCCCCAGGTTAAACCTGGGGAAGTCTGGGTGAAGTCACTTATGCGGAATTGAAGACAGGAACCATAACGGTTCAGGGTAAAAAGGTCCAGACCGGTGCAATGTCAAGTTACAGCAAGGCAAGAAAAATTGCCGGTCTCTTAAAAGAAAGAATTCTGGCTAAAGAACTTTTATCTGACAGAAGCTGTTTCACCGATACCCTCTGTTGGTTCTGATGTCAGTCTTAAATTATTAAATGAAAAGCCGTTAAAACATAAGGCTTAAATAGAGGAGATAACCATGGCAAAAAAACGTATTGTTCTGACTTTTCCCCCATCACTGGTAAGTCAGCCTATAACTTATCACCTGGTGAAAGATTATGACTTGAAGTTTAATATAATGCGCGGGGTAGTGACCCCAGATGAAGAGGGCAGGCTGGTTATTGAGCTTTCAGGTACTAAAAACTCACTGAGGATGGCGTTCAGTATCTTAAAGGTCAGGGGAATTAATATAGAATCACTGGCCCATGATATAAAATGGCATGAAAACAAGTGTACGCATTGTACAGCCTGTGTTCCGGCATGTCCGACTGGGGCAAGGTATGTAAATAGAGAGACAATGGAAGTTGAGTTTAATAAAGAAAAATGTATTGCCTGTGAATTATGCATACCCGTTTGTCCTTATAAGGCGCTGGCGATTCATTTTTAGGTAACCTTATAGGAGCGTTAAAGAGCTTGGAGCTTACCGCATCAGAAAATGAACGCTATACCCGCCAGATGATAATTAGCGGCTGGGGTGAAGAAGGACAAAAACGCCTTAAAAACTCAACCGTATTTGTTGCCGGTGCAGGCGGTCTGGGATCTCCGGCTGCGATTTATCTTGCTGCTGCGGGTGTTGGCACGATCAGAATATGCGATAATGGAGTACCCGAGCTTTCCAACCTTAACAGACAGATACTCCACAGTGAAGCTGACATAGGTATTAACAAGGCATTATCTTCAAAAGAGTCAATAAAAGCTCTAAATCCTAATGTTCTGGTCGAGCCTTTGACAGAGATGATCAAAGAAGACACTGTTGAGAAGCTTGTGGGGTGAAGCAGATATAATAGTTGATTGTCTTGACAACTTTGAGACGAGGCATGTTTTAAATGAATTTGCGGTTAAAAAGTCAATGCCTTTTGTGCATGCAGGTATTCACGGCTTATCAGGGCAGTTAACATTTATACATTCACCTGAAACCCCATGTTTGAGTTGTGTTTTTCCCGGAGTTGTTCCAAAAGAGGTGTTTCCTGTTGTGGGAGTAACTCCAGGAATAATCGGTACAATTGAAGCTGCTGAGGCTATAAAATGGATAGTCGGTATCGGAGAAAATTTAAAAAATAAACTGTTGATCTGGGATGGAGATACTATGGATTTCCAAAAAGTTGAAATAAAAAAAGATCCTGACTGCCGGATCTGCGGTAAGTGATGATATTTAAAAACAGGAGGTAAACTCATGATAAAAATAACCTGTAAATATTTCACTACAGTGCTGAGTAGCACTAAAAAAGATTCAGAAACTGTTGAAGTTGAAAAAGGATTAACTGTTGATGGGTTTTTAAAAGTTCTTGAAAATAAATATGGAGAGAATTTCAGCAAGAATGTATTTGCTGAAGGTATTATTGACGGGAAGAAGTTCAGGACCCCGAATATCTATTTGAATAAAAAACGTATTCAGTGGGTTCAGGATTTCCCCAAAGGTGTCAAAACGGTTTTAAATGATGGTGACGAATTCTGGTTAGGCCTGATTGTGGGAGGAGGCAGTGACACTGTGCTTTCTGAATCAGAAAAAGATCGTTATCACCGCCAGATGATTTTTGAGGGCTGGGGAGAAGATGCGCAGAATAAGCTCAAGAAGTCCAGGGTTTTTGTAGTCGGTGCAGGAGGCCTGGGCAGCCCGGTGTCCATTTATCTTGCTGTTGCCGGTATCGGTACGATTCGCATTTGTGATTTTGGGGAGCCTGAACTGTCAAATTTAAATCGTCAGATACTTCATGATGATACCAGGATTGGTGTCAATAAGGCGGTTTCAGCAAAAGAGACCCTTGAAAAACTAAATCCTGATATAACCGTTGACCCGATTGAGGAAAAAATAACCAGTGAAAACATTGAAACAATTATTGGTGATGTTGATCTGATTGTCGATTGTCTTGATAATTTTGACACGAGGCATATTGTTAATCAGTATGCGGTAAAAAAAAGTATCCCGATGATCCATGCCGGTGTTTATGGTATGCAGGGGCAGATGACCTTTATAAAGACTCCTGAAACCCCGTGCCTCTGGTGTGTTAACCCGGGATCACCTCCTCCCGTTGTTTTTCCGATTGTTGGAGCTACAGCAGGGGTCATGGGCTGCATACAGGCGCTTGAGGCAATCAAATACCTGAGCGGCGTGGGTTCAACCATGATGGGGTCTCTCCTTATTTGGGATGGCACGACGATGACTTTTACCTCTCTTCCACAGAATAAAATTCTTGATTGTCCGGTCTGTTCTGAAAAACAATAGCTGCTGAGTATAATGTGCGTTATGGTATCAAGCTTACTAAACCTCACCACTTTTTTCCGGATGCATAAATTTGCAGCTTTTCTCACTCGAGCAATAGTAACAGATTTGTTTTATGGAAAAATGCTGGATTTCTGCTAACCTGCACCAATTACGCACCCATTTATTGACAAATTATGATGAGTTTATTATAGTTTTACGTTTTTATAAATACATATGATTTTAATGTTTTACAGGGGAGTCAGTTTCTATTCTTGAAGGTTATGGACAACAAGAGTGCTACAATAGCGGTTGGAATGAGCGGAGGAGTTGATTCTTCACTTGCTGCAAGTCTGCTTAAAAATGATGGGTATTCAGTTGTTGGTATTACCATGGCTATATACAGTGGTAATGACACAGTTGACAAAAATAATGGACATGCCTGTTACGGGCCTGGTGAAGAAGATGATATCCGGCTTGCGAAAGAGGTCTGTGCTTTTCTTGATATTCCGCACTATATAGTTGATCTCAAACAGGAGTACAAAAAAACGGTCCTTGACTATTTTACCAGCGAATACATGAAAGGCAGGACTCCAAATCCATGTATCCGCTGTAACCCGATGCTTAAATTTGGTTTTATGCTGGAAAAAGCAAGAAAAACCGGTATTGATTTTGATATTTTTGCAACAGGTCATTATGTAAGAACAGCATATAGTGATGACAATCACAGGCATGTGCTTAAAAAAGCAATTGATGAGAACAAGGACCAGTCATACTTTCTTTATGGTCTGAATTCAGATCAATTGAAAAATATTCAATTTCCGCTTGGCGGTCTTACCAAAGAAGAAGTACGTACCATTGCAGAGAAACAGAACCTCCCGGCGAAAGATGAGCCTGAAAGTCAGGACTTTATTGAGGGGGGTGATTATTCAGGCCTTTTTTCAGAGGATCAAATAAAGCCCGGTCCTCTGGTTGATACAGAGGGAAAGAAGCTGGGTGAGCACAGGGGAATTATTTATTATACTATTGGCCAGCGCCGCGGAATAGGCATTGCAGCACCTGAACCATTATATGTTCTAAAAATAGACGCGCCGGAGAATACAATTGTAGTCGGCCAAAAAAACAATCTTTATTCTGATACGCTGATCGCAGGTTCTGTTAATTATCTTTCAATTGATCCTCTGCAGCAGGAACTTAAGGTAAAGGCAAAAATAAGGCACAACCATAAGGCTGATGATGCCTGTATTACTCCGATGGATAATGCCACATTAAAAGTTGTTTTTGATGTGCCCCAGCTGTCAATTACTCCTGGTCAGGCGGTTGTTTTTTATGATGATGATATTGTGCTTGGCGGCGGAATTATACAGGAACATAGATTGGGAGAGACGCATGTTTGATTGGATGCTACAACTGGTTAACAGAATAAAAGACGGAAAATTATGTGAACGGGATGAAGCCGAAAAAATAATCTCGCTTGAAAAAGATTATTTTCATCTGCTTTTGTTTGCCGCTACTGAAGTTCGAAATCACTTTAAAAAAAATACCGTAAAAACATGTTCTATTGTAAATGCCAAAAGCGGCCGCTGCGGAGAAGACTGCTCTTTTTGTGCTCAGTCTGCTCATTATACAACTGATCTTCCCACTTATCCCCTTATGTCCCCTGATGAAATACTTCTATGTGCAAAAAAAGAGGAAAAGCACAGCAAACGTTTTGGTATTGTTACCGCAGGGAAAGGGCTTGAAAAGGATGAGGTCGGCTCGGTGCAGAAAACAATTTCGGGATTTGAAGATGAGAATTTAAAACAGATTCCTTGTGCTTCGCTCGGTATTCTCACTGAAGAGGACTTTAGTGCTCTGAAAGAAAAAGGTCTTGTGCGATATCACCATAATCTGGAAACATCAAAAAACTATTACTCAAAGATATGTACAACGCACTCATATGATGACAGAGTTAAGACGATCACTGCTGCTAAAAATGCCGGTCTTGAAATATGTGTTGGAGGTATTCTTGGTCTGGGAGAATCGTTGAGTGATAGAATTGATTTGCTTTATGAAATAAAGGAATTTGACCCTGACTCAGTTCCATTAAATTTTCTGGTTCCGATTAAGGGGACACCGCTTGAGAATAATCAGCAGATAAGCATGTGGGAGGCTGTGAAAGTTATTGCTCTTGCCCGTTTCATAATGCCTGATAAGGATATAAAGCTTGGTGCTGGAAGGCTGGAGGTTTTTAAGGATGCTCAGCATATCGTTTTTCTTGCGGGTGCCAATGGAATGATTGTGGGTGATCTTCTGACCATTAAGGGAAGAACACCGGAGGATGACCTTGCGGTTATTGATGACCTCGGCCTCATCATTGCAGAATAGTGCAATAAACAGTTAATAAATATATAGGTTGTTACTATGAAAAAACTTGATGTCTTAAAAGAACACCTGGCTGGACTTGAAAGTGCCATGCTTGCATATTCAGGCGGGGTAGACAGTACTTTCTTATTGAAGACAGCCAGGGATGTTCTAGGGGATAATATGGTTGCGGTGACTGCAACAGCTAAAATTTATCCCTCTTTTGAAATCCAGGAAGCCATTGATATGGCTAAAAAGTTTTCCGTGGAGCATATTATTGTTGAAAACCATGCTTTAAATAATCAAAAATTCATAGAAAATCCTCCTGAGCGCTGTTACTGGTGTAAAATTGAACTTTTTTCACGGCTACAAGAAATGGCTCAGGAAAAAGGGTTTAACTGTGTGATCGATGGAACTAATGCTGATGATATTAACGATTTCAGGCCCGGTATGCGTGCTACTGCCGAACTGGGTATACGAAGTCCCTTGAAAGAGGTCGGACTTAATAAAGCAGAAATAAGAAAACTTTCAAAAGAAGCAGGCTTATCAACCTGGGATAAGCCAACCTATGCCTGTCTTGCAAGTCGTTTTCCTTATGGGACAGTTATAACCGAAGAGAATTTAACAAGGGTTGATCAGGCTGAAGAGTTCTTGAGAAGTTATGGTTTTAAACAACTGCGTGTCAGACACCATGGAAAGACGGCTAAAATTGAATTGCTTGAAGATGATATGAATGAAGTCCTGTTAAAGAACACTCGTAAAGAGATCATATCATTTTTTAATGGATTGGGTTACACCTATGTTACCCTAGACCTTAAGGGTTATAGAACAGGAAGTCTCAATGAAGTGCTTTAACGGGTTGTGTGTTGTAATGAGAATGCAATATGCGATATTGATAACGGAGGCTAGGTTAAAATGGATGATCAACAGATTATAGAAAAGATTAATGTGCTGAAAAAAGAGCGGAATGCAGTTATTCTGGCACATAATTATCAGCGCCCTGAGGTGCAGGACTTGGCTGATTTTACTGGTGATTCGCTTGCATTAAGCAGGACTGCGGCGAGCACTGATGCAGAGGTCATTGTCTTTTGCGGTGTGCATTTTATGGCAGAGACAGCTTATATACTTTCGCCTGAAAAGACGGTGCTTTTACCTGATATTCATGCAGGCTGTCCAATGGCTGATATGATTACTGCTGATCAGCTTAGGGAATTAAAAAAAGAAAGACCGGGGGCTACGGTAATTGCTTATGTGAATACTTCTGCTGAAGTTAAAGCTGAAACGGATATATGCTGTACATCCGGTAACGCTGTAAAGTTATTGGATAAATTAAAGGATGTTGAGGACATTATTTTTGTTCCTGATAAATATCTTGGTTCTTATCTAAGTGAGAAGTCCGGTAAAGATTTTACCTTATGGAATGGTTACTGCCGACACATGTTAAGATTCAGCCTGAAGATATAATTGAAAAGAAAAAACTTTATCCTGATGCCACGGTGCTTGCTCATCCTGAGTGTACACCCGCTGTTCTGGATCTTGCAGATGAGATCCTTTCAACCGAAGGTATCTGCCGGTATTCCATGGAGACTGATGCTGAAGAGATTATCGTTGCAACTGAGATAGGTATAATGCACAGACTTAGAAAGGAAAACCCCGGGAAGAAGTTCTATCCTGCATCAGATGCTGCTGAATGCCCAAACATGAAAAAAATTACACTTGAAAAGGTACTATGGTCTCTTGAAAAGATGCAGTATGTTGTTAAAGTTCCGGATGAAATTTGTAAAAAAGCGCGTGGGGCTGTTGATAGAATGGTTGAGATACTTTAATTAGGACTTTATATAACGTGCTCTAACAACAAGCAGAATAAGAAGTATTGATGCGGCATTTGTCAGAAAGCTGTATTCCATGTTATGTGTGCCGGCTAACCCAGCTGCTGATACTGATCGAAAGCATCCCGTATATACTGTTAACCGCACAGCCGATAAGGATTGAGATTACAGCAATAGTCACAACGTAGACACTCGCAACTCTTTTGCCGAGGAGTTTTGCATAACGGTAATAGATGCCGCATTTGTTGCTGGACCTGCCAAAAGAAAAACAATTGCGGCACCCGGAGATAGACCCTTCATTGCAAGTGCGGCAACAATCGGAGTTGATGCCGTAGCGCACACATAGACCGGAATTCCGACCAGCAAGCATAATGATCATTGGGAACATTCCCGCCCCGAGATTTTCTTCGATAAATCCCTCCGGTACAAAATAGGTAATGGTGCCCGCAATTATGAATCCGATAATCAAAAGAAATCCGATATCTGCTAAAAGCTCCTTAAAAGCAAATGAAAAACTTGACACCGTGCGTTCATAATGTGACGGAGAGGAATTACAGCAGGTGCTTTCTTCGTTATGTTTCGATGTACAGGAACAATCAGGTTTAATTTTAGGATTTTCTTCTAACGCATCTTCGGGAAGCAGGTTAACTGCTATTCCGGCAGTAAATGCGGTTATAAATGCTGCAACGGGTCTGATGACGGTCATGACAGGGTCAAGGAGTGCATAAGTTATTGAGATTGAATCAACACCCGTCTCCGGGGTTGATATCATGAATGCGGTTGTTGCGCCTTTACTCGCACCCTGTTTGTCGAAGTCCGATTGAAACAGGAACTACTCCGCAGGAACATATGGGAAGAGGTATTCCCATCAGGGATGCTTTAAGTACTGAAGTGATACTGTTGCTTCCAAGGTGCTTTTCAACAAATCCTTCCGGCATAAATATTTTGATAATCCCTGAGATGAAAAAGGCCAAATAATATGAAGTGTGCTGAATCGTTTAAAATATTCCAGCTTTCCTTTAGTATTCCTAAAGCTATATTATACATTTAATATTGTTTCAAATTGGTGGGAGGTTTTGATCTGCTCACTATCTATGAGACGGGAATTAATTAAATATTTCAAGTGTTAATCATCAGAAAAAAATATTGTTTATTATTGTCTGCTGGCAAGCTGTTTTTCCAGCCTTTTGCGCATGCTTTGCTGTTTTTCAAGTAAATTTTCTGTCTGTATGATTTTTTGTTCTATTGTTTCAATTTTTTCTTCTACCTGATTTATGTTGTCAGTCAGGCTTTCTATTCTTTTGCTTTGGCGAACAGGATCAGGATATGTATTGTTTCTACGTTCCACAATCCTTTTTTCGTATTTTGCTTTTTTATCAATCAATTCCTGTTTTTGTGTTGCGTATATGTCAATATTTTTCGTTAAATTAGCTATGTTGCTATCGATTATTGATAATCTGTCATTGATTTCATTCGTGATATCTTTTTCAGTGATGACTTGGCTTTTCATCAGTTTCTGTTGAAAGAAGTTCTTCTTTATTTTTTGTTTGTTCCAATTGATCGAAGTATTCTTCGGTCGGGTAAAATCCAATTTTGGGCTCCAGTACTCCATCGGCATTTGAAATACTACTAACAATTACCTTTGGTATTTCAACCTTACCTTTATCTGTATAAAAGAGTATCTTTGATTTTAAATCCCAGTAGTTGCTAACATCAATATTGTTACCGTTCTTAAGTAGAATAGTATAATATGAAGCTTCTGATATGAGTGGTAGTGTGAATGCTGATATCAATATTATAAATACAGCTTTTTTAAGCATTTTAATTCTCCAAGAATCATTGTTGTTTATTTATGATGAAGGTGAAGCGGATTTTCTTTTCCTTTCTGGTTTACCTTTGTCTTCTTAAAATATTCAATAGTTCTTTTATCAATTTGTACCCATGGGACCAGGTTTTCTTGAATGGTTTTTTTTGTGACCTGGTTAGCTCTTATTATTTTACTTCTTTCAAGCTGTAACATTCTTCTGGCGTGTTGTCTTATTTTCATTATGCCTGTCAAATAATTTATTTTAATTATTTTATCCAGGCATTTATTAACTTTTTTAGGGTTTGTACTCTGTAGCGCTTCAGCCAATTGTTTATTAATTTTTTTGCTGGGTATACCCGCGAAGCTATTTGCTGCTAAAATTATTGTAAATACGGTTAAAAAGTATATTAAAAATAATGTTTTTTTTGACATCTTGTTAAGTATTTTATATTAATGATCTTTCGTGATTTGATAATATTATACCATATTAATTTATCGTTTTAAAACTGATAATACTTTAATATTATTTTACTTTTTACGAGCTAAAAGAGTGGTATCCTGCATCTAATTTTTCAAACTTTTGAAAAAAACGACTGTTTCTTTGAGGCCTTCTTCAAAAGAAGTAGTGGGTGACCATGAAATATTCTGCTTAGCTTTCTCAAAAGAAAGTACACTTCTTAACTGTTCACCCGGCAATGCAGGGCCATGTTTCGCAGGTATGCTGATGCCGGTTATTTTCTTAAGTATTGAAAAAGTCTCATTAATTGATATTTCCCTGCCTGTGCTAATATTCACTGCTCCGATCAGGTCATTTTTTAAGGCCAGTAAATTTGCCTTTGCAACATCCTTTACATATACAAAATCCCGGGTCTGCTCACCTGTTCCATTGATCACAGGCTGTTCATTATTAAGCATTTTCATGACAAATATGGCTATGACCCCGGCCTCACCGAATGGATCCTGTCTTGGCCCATAAACATTGCTGTATCGCAGCACAGTATATGGCAGGCCATATGTTTTATAATAGGAATAAAGGTATTTTTCAGCACAAAGCTTCGATATCCCGTAAGGGCTAAGGGGCTGAAGCGCATGATTTTCATCCGCAGGAAAATAGTCATGTTCTCCGTAAATTGCGCCTCCAGTTGAGGAAAAGACAACTTTTTTCACTCCGTGTTTAACACTTGCCTCAAGCAGCCTAAGTGTTCCTTTAATGTTTGTTTCCATATCTTTGAATGGGTTCTTTACAGAGGATGGAACAGATACCTGTGCAGCGAGATGTATCAGGATTTCGGGTTTTTCCTTTTCAAATATTTCCTCTACAGATGGGTCAGTAATGTTTTTTTCATAAAATAAAGTAGATGGTAGAATGTTTTCTATTTTTCCGGTTGAAAGGTCGTCGATAATTATTATATTATTGTTGTCAGCTGCTAAAATATCAGCAACATGTGAACCAATAAATCCTGCGCCACCAGTAATTAATATTTTCATTTAGTTTCCTATAAAGTTATTTTGAAAATAAATAGTATATTATACTAAAATAATGTAAAATCACAAAAAAAGTCAAGTTTTTCCTGCTTAAACATTGTTTAATCTAATTATTAAACTTGAAAATATATTAATAAATATTAGATAGGATCATATAGTGTCTTTTGATAAAAACAAATTATTGAGAAATATTCCAGCTGTTGATGAAATAATGAAGAATCAAGAGGTTATAGAACTTTTTGAAGAATTTCCAAGAGAAATGGTCTTAAATGCTGTTAAGATGATTCTGGATGAAAGACGAAAAAAGATTTTAAACTCTGGTTCTTCAGATCAAACAAATCCTGATAGAGTAAAGATGGTAAATAAGGATGAAATTATACAGAAAATTGATTTAATGAAAGAACTTTCACTTAAAAGGGTCATTAATGCAACCGGTATAATTATTCATACAAATATCGGCAGGGCACCACTTTCCGAAGAGGCTGTAAACGCGGTAATAGAGGCTGCTAAATACTATTCAAACCTTGAATTTGATATTTCAACAGGTAAAAGAGGTAAGCGTTATACACATGTTAAAAGTCTGCTGCAGGATATTACAGGTGCTGAATCAGGAATTGTTGTTAATAATAATGCAGCTGCTGTTCTTCTTTGTCTTTCTACATTTGCAAAGGGATATGAGGTAATAATATCCCGGGGTGAGCTGATTGAAATCGGCGGAAGTTTCAGGATACCAGAAATAATGGAGCAAAGCGGAGCAAAACTTGTAGAAGTCGGATCAACAAACAGGACACATATTGAGGACTATAAAAATGCAATAACTGAAAAAACTAAAATGATCCTTAAGGTTCATACAAGTAATTACAGAGTAGTTGGTTTTACCTCTGAGGTGGGACTTGATGATTTAAATAAGCTTGCTAAAGATTATAATCTTCCGCTTCTTCTTGATATGGGAAGCGGCAATTTTATGCCTGCTGAAGAACTCGGGTTAAAAGATGAACCCACGGTTCAGGATGAAGTGTTAAGCGGTGCTGATATTGTTACATTCAGCGGTGATAAGCTGTTGGGCGGACCTCAGGCCGGAATTATTGTCGGGAAAAACAAATATATTGACAGGATCGCAAAAAGTCCTCTTAACCGTGCATTAAGAGTTGACAAACTGACACTGGCTGCTCTTGAGGCGACTTTGAAAGCGTATGTTCTCAGTGATGAGGCTAAAGCTGATATTCCGGTGATCAAAATGCTTAAAATGTCTGAAGAGGAGCTAAAAAACAGGGCAGATCATGTAGTTCGGACAATAAAAAATAAATGTTCTGTATTTAAATTGTCTGTGTGTAAGGATTCTTCTCAGGTTGGTGGCGGTGCATATCCTTTACATGATATACCCACCTATGTTGTATCTTTAGACTCCACACCTCTTTCAGTTAATAAGTTTGAAAGTTTGCTTCGCAGTCTTAAAACGCCTGTAATTGCCCGCATAAAAAATGACAGGGTTCTTTTTGACATGCGGACACTTCTTGATGATGAAGTTGAAATCCTTCCTGATCTCATCTGCAGCTTAGCTCAACAACAACCCTAGTGTCGTAATTTTGCTTATACTTTACACATTTTTGATAAATGTGAAAGTTTGAAAATCATAATAATGAGATAAAAAAAGTGGAAAAAATCAATTTACAGGTATCTGAAAATAATACAAATATGAGGCTTGATGTTTTTCTCAGCAGTGAAGAAATTATGTATAGCCGTGCACAGGCACAGAAGGCTATTAAGGAAGGAAGGGTATGGGTTAATTCTAAAAATGAGAAAGCATCGTTTCATGTTCATACCGGCGACTTGATTGAGATAGAAAAAATAGACCCTGTGTCAATTGATGTTGTTCCTGAAGATATCAAGCTTGACGTGCTTTTTGAAGATATGAGCATTATCGTGATCAATAAGCCTGCCGGCATGGTAGTTCACCCAGCTGCGGGAAATTACAGCGGTACGCTGGTAAATGCTCTTCTTTTTCATTGCAAGAACCTTTCTGGAATAGGCGGCGCTGTGCGTCCAGGTATTGTGCACAGACTTGATAAAGGTACTTCCGGGGTTCTTGTTGTTGCAAAAAATGATAAAGCCCATATAGGCTTAAGCAAACAGTTTGAGGAACATAGTGTTAAAAGAATTTACAGCGCTCTTGCTTATGGTGTGATGAAAGAATCGACAGGAGTCATCAACCTTCCTATCGGCAGACATAATACTGACCGTAAAAAGATGTCTACTATTACAAGAAGAGGCAGGAAAGCTATTACTCACTGGGAAGTGCAGGAGTCCTTCGACCATCTTTCTTTTTTAAGAGTAATTCTTGAAACCGGCAGGACGCATCAGGTTAGAGTACACCTTTCCACAATTGAGCACCCGATAGTCAATGACCTGGATTATGGAACATCCAAAAGGTTAAAAATTATTACAGATAAAAGGCTTCTTGATGCAATAAAAGGATTGAAAAGACCGCTTCTTCATGCTGGCTTACTTGAGTTTAACCATCCTGAAACAAATGAAACAATGAAATTTAAAGTTCCACTGACCCCTGATTTTACAAATGTATTAAATATTTTAAGGGCAGATAAATGATTTTTGCAGGTCTTACAGGCAGTATCGCAACGGGTAAGAGTTCTGTCTGTTCCATTTTTAAAGGTCTTGAAATCCCGGTTATTGAAGCTGATATGCTGGCAAGGGATGTCGTAAGACCGGGCGAAGAGGGATGGCTTAGTGTTGTGCAGGCCTTTGGTGATGGGATTTTACTACCTGATGGAAATGTTGACAGGGAGAAACTTGGCCGTATTATTTTTGCAGATAAAACGGCAAGAGATGAACTGAATAACTGTCTTCATCCTTTAATAATTAACAAATTATTATCTGATGTTGAAAAATTAAAAAAAAGTATGGGTGGTTCTCTTATAATTGCAGATATTCCTTTATTAATTGAATGTGGAATGCAGAAATATTTTGATAAAATTATACTGGTTAATTCAGACCGGGAGACACAGATTCGTCGACTGATTAAGAGGAATAATTTAACTATTGAGGATGCTGAAAAGAGAGTAAACTCTCAGATGCCGATAGAAGAAAAAAGAAAATTTGCTGATTTTATAATTGATAATTGCGGGTCTTTTGAAGACCTGGAGGTTAAGGCAAGAGATTTATTTTTTAAGCTTGCTGAATCTTAATTTTATTTTTAGTGTAATATCTTAACATGTTGAACTATTTACTAATTGATTTAACTCTGCTTTTTTAAAAAATTATGTGACTGAGATTATGTTAAACATAAAAAGAGGCTTTAACTTAATAAAAACTTGACAAATGTTTAAGAAAACATTATAAAATATAGAATAAAAGAAATACCATAACGAACAAAATGTCCTATTAAACTCACCAATAAGACTCAGTTCAATAGAATAACCTGAAATTAAATTCTGTTCTAAATTAACATAATCTGAAATGAACACTAACTAAAACAGAAAAAGTTTTAAAGGAGATAACAGAATCCTATAAGATTTGATCAATAATAAATACCCTCCTGTCTAAATCTTCAGCTAATAAAACATTATTTCCCCTGCTAATAAATTATTAGAATTTATAAATGATTAAAATATGCGTGGTTAATAACATTGAGGAGACGGTATTAAATTCTGTTTATAAATGTGCAATACAATCATGATAATCAATACGTAAAAAACCTTTGGGAGATACTTAATGAACTTAAAAGAGTTAAAACAGAAAAAAATCAATGAACTGATGGATGTTGCTAAAGAAAGGAAAATTGAAGGCGCAAGTACTATGCGCAAGCAGGACCTGATTTTCGCACTTCTCCAGTCAGAGATTGAATCAAACGGAATGATCTATGGTGAAGGTGTACTTGAGATTCTTCCTGATGGTTTTGGCTTTTTAAGGGCTCCTGATTATAATTATTTACCCGGCCCGGATGATATTTATGTTTCTCCTTCCCAGATAAGGCGTTTTAACCTAAAAACCGGTGACACAGTTTCCGGCCAGATAAGACCCCCCAAAAGATTCTGAAAGATATTTCGCTCTCTTAAAGGTTGAAAATGTAAATTTTGAGAGTCCTGATAAGACCAGGGATAAAATTCTGTTTGATAATCTAACACCGCTTTATCCTGAAGAAAGAATACTTCTTGAAACCGTTCCTGATAATTTGTCGACCCGGGTTCTTGATCTATTAACACCTCTGGGTAAAGGTCAGAGAGCACTGGTTGTTTCACCGCCAAGGACCGGTAAAACAATGCTGTTGCAGAATATCGCAAATGCCATAACAAAAAATCATAAGGAAATTGAATTAATCGTGCTTTTAATTGATGAACGCCCTGAAGAAGTAACTGATATGCAGAGATCTGTAAAGGGAGAGGTTATTAGTTCAACCTTTGATGAACCTGCTACAAGGCATGTTCAGGTTGCAGAGATGGTTATTGAAAAAGCAAAAAGACTGGTTGAGCATAATAAGGATGTCGTAATTTTACTTGACAGTATTACAAGGCTTGCGAGAGCATATAATACTGTTGTGCCACCAAGTGGTAAGGTTCTCTCAGGAGGTGTTGACTCAAATGCTCTGCATCGACCGAAAAGATTTTTCGGCGCAGCGAGAAATATAGAGGATGGAGGCAGCCTGACAATAATTGCAACAGCACTTATTGATACTGGAAGCAGGATGGATGAAGTTATCTTTGAGGAGTTCAAGGGAACCGGAAATATGGAAATTAACCTTGACCGTAAACTTTCAGATAGAAGAGTATATCCTGCAATGGATATAAACCGTTCTGGAACCCGTAAAGAGGAACTGATTCTTCCGGATGATATTCTTAAGAGGGTTTGGCTTTTAAGAAAAGTTCTGCAGCCGCTTAGTACGGTTGATTCAATGGAATTTTTGCGTGAGAAGATGAAAGATACTAAAACAAACGAAGAATTTTTAGATTCTATGAACCAGTAAATAATTGAGGAGTTGTAAAATGAAAGAAGGTATACATCCAAAGTATGAAAAATCAGTAGTTAAGTGTGCCTGCGGAAACACCTTTGAGACACGTTCAACTAAAAATGAGATTAACGTAGAAATATGTTCGAACTGTCATGGTTTTTTCACGGGTCAGCAGAAGATTGTTGATGCTGCCGGACGCGTTGAGAAGTTTCAGAAAAAATACGCAAAAAATAAATAATATATTCAAACAGAAGAGTACTCTGTTAATTAACTAACAGGCTCTGTCAGTTTTAGGCAGCTGCCCGGATACTGCTGATATCAGCGCAATATCCGGGTTTTTTAAATCAGATCATAAAATGTTTTTTGGAGAATAGCTGTGAGTTCAATGCTGAATAAATTAGAACAAGTTGAGACTCGATTTAATGATCTTGAGACCCAGCTCTCTGACCCTGCTGTATATGAGGACAGAAATAAATATCAGGCTATTACCAAAGAACGTTCAAAAATTGAAGCAATTGTTGAGCTTTATAAGAGATATAAATCAGTAATAAAGAACCTTGAAGAAAACAGGCAACTTGCTAATGAGTCAGATGATGAGATCAGTGAGCTTGCAAAGGAAGAGATACCTCTTCTTAAATCCGAAATGGAAGAGATTGAGGCTGATCTGCAGATATTGCTGCTGCCCAAAGATCCTCGTGATGATAAGAATGTTATTCTTGAGATTCGCGCAGGAACAGGAGGAGATGAGGCAGCACTTTTTGGGTATGATCTTTTTCGGATGTATTCAAAATATGCTGAAAATCGAGGCTGGAAGGTTGAGATAATGAGCCAGAACATGACTGGACTCAAAGGCTTAAAAGAAATAATCCTTCTTATTAAAGGTGCCGGCGCTTACAGTCAGTTAAGGTTTGAAAGGCGGTGTTCACCGGGTACAGAGGGTTCCCAGAAACAGAGACTCAGGGCAGGATACATACTTCGGCTGTAACAGTTGCAGTGCTTCCTGAAGCAGAGGATGTTGATGTTGAGATTAATCCCGCAGAATTAAAGATTGATATATATAGATCTTCCGGACCCGGTGGTCAGAGTGTAAATACCACTGATTCAGCAGTACGAATAACCCATATACCCTTCAGGCTAGTTGTGAGTAATCAGGATGAAAAATCACAGCATAAGAATAGGGCAAAAGCGCTTAAGGTATTAAAATCAAGATTGTTTGATATTGCCATCCAGAAACAGCATGATGAGATTTCACAGGAACGAAAAAGTATGGTTGGATCAGGGGATAGAAGTGAGAGGATAAGAACCTATAATTTTCCTCAGGGAAGGGTTTCAGACCATAGAATTAATCTGACTCTTTACAAAATTGAAAATATTATCATGGGAGATCTCCAGGAGATAATTGACAGTCTGATTACGCATTACCAGTCTGAAGCACTCAAGGTAACCGAATAGGCGACTAACTATAGAATATAATTATTGAGTACGGAGACTCTCTGCTAAATGTAATGATTTAACAGTCACATTTACTGTATCAAACAAACCTGCCTAAAGTCCCGCAATGGAAAAAAACTGGACAATCATACAGCTTTTAAACGAAACCCAGAAATATTTTGAAAAAAAGGGTATAGAATCAGCTCGTCTAGATGCTGAGATATTACTGGCTTTTGCTTTAAAAAAAGAGCGAATAAATTTGTACATTGATTTCCAAAGTCCTGTTAATGATAATGAGCTTTCAATTTTTAGGGATATGGTAAAGAGAAGGGCTAAACGGGAGCCTGTCGCATATATTACTGGATATAAAGAATTCTGGTCCGTGAATTTAAAAGTAACCCGTGATGTGCTCATTCCCCGTCCTGAAACAGAATTGATTGTTGAACATACACTAAAAATTATAAAAGAAAATTATCTGGAAGATCAAAAAATATTTGCTGTAGATATGGGTACGGGTTCCGGTGCTATCTCTATTGCTTTGGCTAAGGAATGCGGAAATATTTTAATTTGTTCGGTAGATATTTCCTTAAATGCTTTAAGCGTTGCAAAGGAAAATATTGTCTTGAATGGATTTGAAGGTAAGGGTTTGCCTGTATGTGCAGATGGCTTTTCTGCATTTAAAGAGATAGAGATATTTGACTTTATACTTTCAAATCCGCCATATGTAGTTAAGAATGATATAACAGGTCTTCAACCGGAAATTTCTGAGTATGAACCGTATATTGCTTTGGATGGCGGTGCAGACGGCCTTGATTTTTACCGAAACAACATATCATGTTTTTGCAGCTTTTTAAAGCCGGGTGGTTTTGTACTTTTGGAAATTGGTGAAGATCAGAGTGATTTTGTTTCAGGGCTTTTTATTGATTCCAATGAATTTGCAAAGGTTAATGTTATTAAGGATTATTCAGGTAAGGACAGAGTTATTACAGCCAGGAGAAAAAAATAACAATTACTTATTTATAACTTTGATTCTTTAAAACCCTCATCAAGTTTATCTCTTATTTCTGACGGATTGGTAATC
>PVMK01127193.1_pt1 | contig 23989 bp, 25 predicted proteins | sample 1853481 | NCBI WGS metagenome assembly PVMK01 (sample SAMN08533507, study PRJNA380276) | Marine sediment metagenome, whole genome shotgun sequencing project. | reverse complement strand
AATCATCATACGATAGAGGGTTAGGTGGGCCTTAATTTTTGGTTGGATATCGCTCATTTTAATTCAGGCTAATTGACGCAGGCATTCTAAATAAGCACTTTCATCGGGTAACGCATTGGTTCGTTGTGCATTCCACAGGGCTTCACCGAGACATTCCATCATCGCGTGTTCGGTGTCGTGGATGCCGTGCTGCTTTACCAGTGTCTGATAGATACCGAGAATACCAGCCGGACGGTCGCCGCCGGCCTGCTCGCGCAGGGTAATATGCATGCCCATATGCAAAAAAGGGTTGGTCAGGCCATCCTCGGGAGAAAAATCCATTTGCCTGGCTGTTTCCCCGGTTTCCAGAATAGAATGATACTCAGGGTGTAGCTTGATAACGTCGGCGATGATGGCTTCCAACGGCTCGAGTAACGCCTGATTCTGCATTTTTTGCCAGACCTTAAAATATACCTGGCGGATTTCATCGCGTGACTCGATCATAACTAGTCGTTCGTCTTGTGCTTAAATTCGCACAGGTCTTCTATCACGCAACTGCCGCAACGCGGTTTGCGTGCAATGCAGGTATAACGCCCATGCAAGATCAGCCAGTGATGTGCATCGATCTTGAAATTGTCGGGTACGAACTTGAGTAACTTCCTCTCAACCGCGAGTACATCCTTGCCGGGAGCAATTCCGGTACGATTGGAGACGCGGAAAATATGGGTATCGACCGCAATCGTCGGATGGCCAAACGCGGTATTCAAAATAACATTTGCGGTTTTCCGACCGACTCCGGGCAGGGCTTCAAGCGCGGTGCGGTCTTCGGGAACCTCGGAATTATGTTGGTCAATCAGAATTTGGCAGGTGGCGATGGTATTTTTTGCTTTTGAATTAAACAGGCCGATTGTTTTGATGTATGTCTTTAAACCGTCTTCACCAAGGGCGAGAATTTTTTCTGGAGTATTTGCCACCGCGTAGAGTTTTGAGGTCGCCTTGTTGACACTGACATCGGTGGCCTGTGCCGACAGTAATACCGAAATCAATAATTCGAAGTTCGAGCGATAGTCGAGTTCGGTCGAGGGTTTATCGTTATGTTTCTGAAACCGGTTAAAAATTTCCTGTCGTTTTGACTGGTTCATGCCGGTTCGGGCAAACCTTCGACAGGGGCAGTCTTTTGAGTGGCTCGCGCCCCGATAATATTTTTAGCCACGATCAGTAGCGCCAGACCAAAAAATGCACCGGGTGGCAGTACTGCGAGTAAAAATCCGCCGTATTCGTCGTTGAACACGAGTGTCAACGCATTTGCGGCATCACCAAACATCAGGTTTGCGTGTGAGAAAAGTGTGCCAAAGCCGATGATCTCGCGCATCGCACCGAGCAGGCTTAACACAATCAGAAATCCCAGTCCCATCATCAAGCCATCCAGTGCTGATATGCCAACCGGGTTCTTCGACGCAAATCCTTCTGCTCGACCGATAATCGCGCAGTTGGTGACGATTAGCGGTATGAAAATACCAAGCACCAGGTAGAGATCATAAAAAAAGGCCTTCATCGTCAGTTCAATGATCGTCACGATGCTGGCGATAATCAGGACAAACACCGGTAAACGGACTTCGTTACGAACGAATCCGCGAATCAGCGAAACCAGCGTATTCGACAATACCAGGGTGATCAATGTTGCCAGGCCAAGGCCGATACCATTCACCAGCGTGCTAGTGACCGCGAGTAGTGGGCACAGCCCCAATAGCTGCACCAGCGCTACGTTATTAGCCCATAAGCCATTGGCGGAAATTTCCTGCTTGCTTGCCATGATTCTAGTCAGTCAAATAAATTGTCAGCGTTTTTTTCATAATACAGTAAAGTTTTTTTAACCGCCTGTACCACCGCACGTGGCGTGATAGTAGCCCCGGTGAACTGATCGAAATTACCACCGTCGCGTTCTACCGACCATCGGGCACAAACCGGATTGTCGAGGGATTTACCATCGAAGTCGAGTACCCAAGGGGATTTTTGTACTTCTATAGCATCTCCGAGTCCGGGCGTTTCGGCGTGTTTTATTGCCCTCACACCGGCGACCCTGCCATCGAAGTAGACTCCGACCAACAGGTGAATCTTGCCGCTGTAACCGTTGGGCGCAATGCTGTTAAACACTACAGCTACCGGTTCACCGCGCAGGCGGGCGCGGTAAACCGGGCTTTTATCTACGGTGCCGAGTAATGGCGAGGCCATTATCAACCGGGTATCGCTGACAATATCATTATCGAGCTTCTCTGCGGGTAACAGTGCATGCAGGTTACGCAACAGGACACGGCGTTCATTTTCGGCGATTGCCTGCCTCGTATTGTACTCGGTGACAGCGACAAAACTGGTACCCACCACCGCGAACAGGCAGAGGAACAAACCGGACAACAGGATTTGTTGATTACTCATCAGGCCTGTCTGGGGTATCTGCGCCGTATACGCTCGGTTGGGTGTAATAGTCGATCAATGGTACGCACATATTCGCCAGCAATACTGCAAACGCAATACCATCCGGGTAGCCACCCCAGCTACGAATTACGTACACCAGGAAACCGATCAAAATGCCATAGACGATTCGCCCCCTGTTGGTCGTGGCAGCGGTAACCGGGTCGGTGGCAATGAAAAAAGCACCGATCAGGATGCTGCCGGAAAACAGGTGGAACAGTGGTGAGGCAATAGTACCCGGATCAGCCAGATAAAAAACAAGTGCCATAACGCAGGTGCTGGCCAGTACCGCTACCGGAATGTGCCAATTGATCGTACGCGAGATTAATAGCCAGAGCCCGCCGACCAGCCAGCCACCTGCGACCCACTCCCAGCCAACAGCGACAAAGTTGCCGAATACAGGCGATTGTCGAATTTCACTGACAGGTAAATTTTGACCCGACAGTGTCTTGAACTGGTCCAATGGGGTTGCTGAACTGAGTGCATCCCACTGGTGGATATCAGCGAGTCCAAATGAATAGGCAATCGAGTCGAGCCATCCAATCGACTCGCCGCTGATGGCGATCGGCAAGTACCAGGTAGTCATTTCCCTCGGAAACGAGATCAGTAGTACCACGTAACCGACCATCGCCGGATTAAATGGGTTAAAGCCAAGGCCGCCGTACAAATGCTTACCTACGATCATCGTAAATCCGATGCCCACCGCGACTAACCACCAGGGCGAATGCATCGGCAGACACAACGCAAATAGCCAGGCCGCTACTACCGCGCTGTAATCGGTTAAATGTGGTTTAAGCGGTTTTTTACGCAGCCACAAAATAATGCCCTCGAAGGCAAGGGCAAACAGGATCGCGAGAATAATATTGATGATGACGCCAACGCCAAAAAACCACGCGTAGGCCAGTGTGCCGGGTATCAGGCCGATGTTGACGTTGATCATCAGGCGTCTGAGAGAATTACCCGGACTGACATAGGGTGAAGATACAAACATCGAAGTCATGGTCGTTGCTCGCGAGCGGCACGACGGCGTGCATCCGTCTCTTCAATCTGTTTTTGTTGCGCAAGTGTCAGGTCGGTGGTGTTTTTTACAGAAACGTTCTGTTGTTCCTGTTTCTTTGCCTTGACCCGGGCCAGCGCTGCCGCTACCGGATCAATGACCGTGTCACTATTTTGTTTTTGCAGGTTCTTTTTCTTCAGGGCCTCGCGCTTCAGGCGGCGACGTTCTTCTTGCAGTTGCTTTATAAGCAACAGGCGTTTTTCGCGAAATTCGAAACGAATGCGAGCACGGTCCGACCTGAATTGTGCTTGCTGTGCCGCGCGTATTTCGCTCTTGGCGGCGCGGTAGTATTGTACCAGTGGTATTTCGCTTGGGCATACCGCCGAACAGCAGCCACATTCGATGCAGTCGAACAGGTTAAATCCCTCGGTCTTGTCGTAGCTTTTGGCACGTGCATGCCAGTATAGCTGCTGGGGTAATAGCTGCGCTGGGCAGACATCTGTACATTTCGAACAGCGAATACATTCGGCATGATTACCCGGTTGCGAGGGAATAGTCTGCTGTTGCATGACCAGAATATTATTGCTTGCCTTGACGATGGGGACGCGGTCACCGGAGAGCGAAGACCCCATCATTGGGCCACCCATCACCAAATGCTGCTGATTAACGTCACCAGAATATCCACCCGCCAACTCGATCAAATGGCGGACAGGCGTACCGAGCCGGACTTCCCAGTTTCCCGGTTGCCGGATGCCATCGCCTGATAGTGTGACGATGCGCGATATCAGTGCCTGATTTTGATCCAGGGCGCGACTTATGGCAACACAGGTGCCGACATTCTGGCAAAAAATACCAATATCAAAAGCAAGTTTCGCCTTTGGGATCTGCTTGCCGGTGAGAATTTGAATTAACTGTTTCTCACCACCGGCCGGATACAGGGTTGGTACAGAAACGACGCAGGTGTTTTCGAGAGTTTGCGTAGCCAGTGCCTGGTTAATCGCATCGATGGCGTCGGGCTTATTGTCCTCGATGGCGATCAGGGTCGAATCCGGCATTAGTATACGTTGCAGGTAATTGATGCCTTGCACCAATTCTTTTGCGTAGGTTCTCATCAAAATGTCATCGCAGGTGATATAGGGTTCGCACTCAATGCCATTAATGATCAAACAGTCAATTCCGAGAACATTAGAGCGCAACAGCTTTGCTGAAGTCGGAAACGAAGCCCCGCCGAGGCCGACCACGCCGGCCTGCCGAATTTGCTGGATCATTTCAGAAGCAGTGAGATTATCGGGGCTGATCGAATCGGCAGGAAAGGCCTCGTCTTTGTCGTCGACGTCGATAACGATACAGGCGTCTGACTGGCCGGACGGGTGCGGTACCGGGTGAGCTGAAATTTCGCGAACTGTACCGGATGTAGGTGCGTGCAGTGGAGCGCTGATGGGTGACGAGCTAGCGGCGATCAGTTGTCCACGCAAAACACGGTCACCAGGGCCGACCAGGGGGATGTTAGCTTCACCTATATGCTGCCTGAGTGGCAGAAATAACTGACGCGGCAAACTGGCTTGCTGCAATTCCCGGGTCAGGGATTCGGCTTTATGGTCTTCTAGCACCATACCGCCGTGAATTCGGTGGAGATTAATGTTCAAGGGCGACATCCAGTTCTGTTCCGGGCATCACCCACTTCCAGTCGTCAATGGTTTGCCTGATCGGTATCATGTCGATGCAATCGACCGGGCAGGGTGGCAGGCACAGTTCGCAACCGGTACATTCGTCTGCGATGATGGTGTGCATGTGTTTCGCCGAACCGAGAATTGCGTCTACCGGACAGGCCTGGATACACAGGGTACAGCCGATACAGGTTTGTTCGTCGATTAACGCGACCAGTGGAATTTCATGGTGTTCACCATGCTCGGTGTTGGGTTCAAGTACCTCGATATTGAGCAGGTTGGCGAGCGCTACAATTGTCGCCTGGCCACCGGGCGGGCACTGGTTAATCGGCGCCTCGCGATTGGCAACGGCCTCGGCGTAGGGACGACAACCCGGGTAAGTGCATTGCCCACATTGGGTTTGTGGTAACAGGGCGTCTATCTGATCGACAACCGGGTTGCCCTCTACCTTGAAACGAATTGCGGCATAACCGAGGATCAAGCCAAATAATCCGGCCATCAGGCTAATCGTAAGAACTGCTATTAGCATCTACTAAGTCGCCTCTAAAAATAGTGATTTTTCCGGGATGACAAGGAAGCACCTCGCGGACGACTGCAAGGATGCAGCGATTCGGCGAACCGAAGGTAGAGCGAAGCAGGAAGCCAGAGCCGAGAACCGCAGTGTATATGAAATACATGAGGATCGACCGGGCTGGCGCACCAGCAAGGAGCTTATGTACAGGATGTACGGTATGCCGATTTCGCCTAAAGCGCCTACTTTTGGTGCAGGAGCAAAAATCGGTAACGCAGTCATCGTGGAAAAAGTGCATTTTTAGAGGTGACTTAAACTTTGACCAGGCCGCTCAGCCCCATAAACGCTAACGACATCAGACCGGCGGTTACCAGCCCGATGGCTGCACCCTGAAACGGAACTGGCACGTCGGCGACATTGACGCGTTCACGCATCGCCGCGAACAGGACCAGCACGATCGAAAAACCGAGGGCGGCACCAAAGCCGAATATCGCGGATTGCATAAAGCTGTGAGCCTCCTGTACATTGATCAGGGCCACTCCGAGTACCGCACAATTAGTCGTAATCAACGGTAGAAAAATACCAAGCACGTTATAGAGCAGGGGACTGGTTTTGTGCACGACGAGTTCGGTAAAATTAACCACCGCGGCTATGGCAATGATGAACGCGATGGTGCGTAAAAACTCGAGACCGAGCGGCGCCAGTATCCAGTTATTGATCATAAAACTCAAAATCGCCGACAAGGTCAGCACGAAAGTGGTTGCCGCACTCATGCCGATTGCGGTTTCAACCTTGCGCGAAACCCCCATAAAAGGGCACAGGCCGAGAAATTTCACCAGCACGATATTGTTGACGAACACGGTGCCGACCAATAGTAGTAAATACTCTGACATAGGCGCGCATTATAAAGTGCGGATGTTATGAAAAAAACCGATTTAATAAGGGGTTATTAGTAAAATTAGTGATAGTCAGGGTGAAGCGAGATATGCTTTTGAGTCCAGAATAGTCGACCATGCCGGCACACATATACTCCCTGCTAGAATAATGTTTAGTCGTAAAAAAGCAGGATAAAATTCTTTCAGAAGTATCCGGGTATAATTATCTTACTGTAATTCCGGTCCCTGAACCGGAATCCGTTTTGATTTTGCTCAATCGGAAAATTCACCAGGCTCTAATTTAGCAGCGTCCCCGATAAAGGCATCTATTGATACTCGCTGAGAGAGATGCCAGTTTAGCGGGCTCAGGCTTTTCTGATAATTAGCGGATGAACTGAAATCATCGAGAAACGAATCTAAGGTTGGGTTTTGCATAACCGCAAGAATAGCAAACGGACTGCTAATCAGGGTGGCGAGCAATATTCCTTTACGCTGCCCGAAGTGAGTGATACGAATCAGGTAAATACTGACTGCTGCCGGAACGATTAAAAGGTACCAGGCCAGGTTAAATATCGAGGCGGGAGTATCAGAGGAGAACAGGTACATCAGCTCTACAACAAGCAGCGATAGCAGTTGGTAAGTCAGATAAATCAGTGCGACCGAAATAATCACGGGTTTGATTTCCCAGCGGTTAACTAACAATCGTTCGAGTATCGACAATGAGAAAACGAACGCAGCGATACTGAGAACTGACTCCCTGAATACAAAATTAAGTAACTCGTCCCATTTGAGCGTATTGTATGAGTTAAAATAAAATTCCAAACCACTGGTTAGAAAACACAGCATCAGCAGCAATGCAGCCCAGCCCCAGTGCCCGTATAAGTGTTTCATTCGACCATCGCCACTGGCGAGAAATTTTGTTGCTTCTACGCGATGATTACGCGACAGGATTCGAGCCGAGATTCGACCCAGGTCAAATTCGATCGGCAGCATTGCAGAGGTGAATTTATCTTGCTGGGGGTTATCAAATTTTGCCGGATTTACCTTTGCCAGATTCTGTAGTTCGAGCTGTCCTTCGTTGTCGCGCAGGATTCTCAGGTGATAGGGTTCCACGGTAGGGTCGGACAGGATGATATCGTTGTCGAGTGCGCGGCCGATGCTTAGCTCGGATTTATCAAGCACATGGTAGCGGTACAACCCGGGGGTTTTGATTTCAAGAATCAGGGGTTCCAAACTACATGCTCCAGAAATTTCTTCACCAGTGGTAAGCTCGCGCTAAAGTCAGTACCAGTCATGATAAAAGTAATGAAAAACCCCTGGTGGTCATGCCCGGTCAATGCCGCGGTAAACAGAACATCACTCAGGCCGGCATACTCGACGTATTCTCGCCGACACAAATTAATCTTGAATTCTTCCGAGGAAACCTCGACGAACCAGGTGTCGCAATTGAAATTACTGACCTCATCCTCACTGAGATTGTTTTCGATCTGATCCTTGTTAAGTTTCTGGTAAAGATTGTGGAATCGTACTGTATCGAGCTGGTCTGATTCGAGCCAGTAGTATTCGTATATAAGTTCACCGACAAATTTGTTGGCATCGTCGAGATAAACATGATTCTGGTTGGCACAGCGAATCTGATAACGCTTGAACAATGCGTTGGCGCTTAGCTTTGCGCTGTTGTCCCAACAACGCACGGTCGGTGAAATCGTACCTGGCAGGCTCAGTTGGCGCAGTTGGATGACTGGCCATGTCTCGTTTAACAGATCTTCAATATAATCCTTCTCATAGGCCAGCAATTGCCCTGCCACCTCGTTTTTTAAATCTGCAGATGATCCTTCATCGATATTTTTCGAACTTAGAATCAAGCTGTTCAAGTATTTGGATGGCACAATAAAGCTGATATCGTTGCGCGCGGTTGCGACGTTTATACCGATCGCCTCGCCATTTTCATTAAACGTCGGCCCTCCGCTCATACCAGGGTTAAGACTTCCGGAGAACAATATACGGCTATCGTCAGTCTGGTTGAGGATTCCACCATTAGTGCCCACCGCGAGGCTGAGACCAAGATCAAGCGGATTACCCATCGCAAATACCGGTGCACCTTTGGGGGGAAGGTCACCGGTGATAATTGCCTCACCGAGGTATTCGCCGGATTCCAGAAGAGCCAGGTCGTGGACAACATCCAGCGCTGCCAGCTTGAGTTCGCCCTCGTGACCGTTTTTTGTCAGGTAGGTCACATAAAATAGATCCGGTTCCAGAATAATCTTATTGATGACATGGAAGTTGGTCGCGATGTACTGACCATTGGCGACGATAAAACCTGATCCAATACTAGATTTTTTACCCGTTTCCCTGTTCAGAACACGAATCTGAAATACGCTGTTCTCATTTAGTTGGTAGATTTTTTTCGATTCGAGTGCTGCTACCGGTTGAAGTAACAACCCTGGTAGGCCAGCGAGCAGGAATAACGCTGAAATTATTTTTACTAGTGAATAACTACCTGGCATTTTTACTGGCCTCACCTAACTGACGCGCATGCCCGGTTTTGCCCCACTGTCTGGATGAAGCACGTAGAGCTCCTTATCATCGGATCCGGCGGCTAACACCATGCCCTCGGATATTCCGAATCGCATTTTTCTCGGCGCCAGATTGGCAACCATTACCGTGAGTTTACCTTCGAGCGCTTCGGGTTCGTATGCGCCGCTAATGCCGGCAAATACGTTGCGCGTTTCATTGCCGATATCCAGTGTCAGCTGGAGCAGCTTGTCCGACTTTTCGACACGTTTTGCTGCGACAATACGGGCCACGCGAAAATCGAGTTTGGCGAAGTCATCGATAGTAACCTCGCTGGCTATCGGTTCAATCGAGGAATCGCGTGGACCGGCATTAATCTTTTTTTCCTCGATCTGTGCCTCCCTGGTGGCTTCGATCATGCGTTCGATAAAAACCGGTTCGACTCGGGTCATCAAAGGCTTGAAACGATTGATTTGATGGCCGAGCAAATCGGTTCCCAGATCTGACCAATTGAGTGCGTCGACATTCAGAAAGGCCTCTGCCTGGGATCCCAGTCGAGGCAGTACCGGTTTTAATAGAATCACCAGTTGGCGAAAGCAATTGAGGCCGATCGTGCAGACCACCTGAACCTCGGCATGTCGAGATTCGTCCTTGATTGCAACCCAGGGTTGCTTTTCGTCAATATACTGATTTGCCCTGTCTGCCAGGGACATGATATCACGCATCGCACGACCGAACTCGCGACCTTCATAGGCGTTGGCAATGTCTTCGGACGCTGCGAGATATTGCCGACTCAAATTATTGTCGCCGGTACTGCTAGCAAGCATTCCATCGAAGCTTTTATTAATAAAACCGGCACAACGGCTGGCGATATTAACTACCTTGCCAACCAGATCGGAATTGACGCGAGTACTGAAATCCTCAAGATTCAAATCAATATCATCGATACCGGAGCCGAGCTTGGCGGCAAAATAGTAACGTAGATATTCCGGATTCAAATGTTCGAGGTAAGTTCGCGCCTTAATGAAGGTTCCACGCGATTTCGACATCTTCTGACCGTCGACGGTTAAAAAACCGTGACAGTAAACAGCGCTCGGCTTCCTGAACCCGGCGCCGTGTAACATTGCGGGCCAGAACAGTGTGTGGAACCTGGCGATATCTTTGCCGATAAAATGGTAGAGTTCTGTGTCACTGTCGGCTTTCCAGTATTTGTCGAAATCATGCTGATTCTGATCACACCAGTTTTTAAAGCTCGCCATATAACCGATCGGTGCATCGAGCCAGACATAAAAATATTTACCCGGCGCATCGGGTATTTCGAAACCCCAGTAGGGTGCATTGCGAGAGATATCCCAGTCCCTTAACCCTTCATCCAGCCATTCGGCCATCTTGTTGGCGATTTCCTTTTGTACGTGGCCGGCGCGAGTCCAGCTTTTGAGCATCTCTTCGTAGTCGCCGAGTTTGAAAAAATACTGCTCCGAATCTTTTTCAACCGGTGTTTCACCCGTGACCACCGAAACCGGGTTTTTTAAATCGGTGGGCGCATAGGTGGCACCGCAATTTTCGCAGTTGTCGCCGTACTGATCAGCCGTACCACACACCGGGCATTCGCCCTTGATGAATCGATCGGGTAGAAACATTTCGGCCTTGGGATCGTAAGCCTGTGAAATAACTTGCGTGCGGATATGCCCCGCGGCTTTAAGCCGTGTGTATATCAGTTCGGCAAAGTAACGATTCTCTTCTGAATGGGTGGTGTAATAATTATCGAACTCTATTGCGAAATCAGAAAAATCCTGTTGGTGTTCGATCATCATACGATCGATTAGCACCTCGGGGGTTACCCCTTCGGCCTGGGCGCGCAGCATAATCGGCGTACCATGCGCATCGTCGGCACAGATGTAGATACATTCGTGTCCACGCAATTTCTGAAAACGTACCCAGATATCGGTCTGGATATACTCTAGCAAATGACCGATATGTATCGGACCGTTGGCATAGGGCAGGGCGCTGGTAACGACAATTTGGCGAGATTTGGGGCTCATGTAAGAGGATCGTTCGACTAAAGCAGCGTAGTTTATGTGTTGCGCAGGGAGCTGTATAGGGCGGCATCTGAACAAACGTATAAAAACTATGTGATATTTGAGTAGCGCCTCAGGTAGAATGCCGTCCTCGAATTGAATTCCCATGGTTATAGAGTTTTAAATGTCTATCACTAAACAGCAAATTGAAGGTGCGTTGGGCCAGGTCACCGACCATTACATGGACACGGATTTGATGGCGGCAAAATCCGTAAAGGACATTACCATCGATGGCGACAATGTTAGTGTCGTGCTGGAACTCGGATACCCGGCAGCGGGTTACTTCGACAACCTGAAACAAGCAGTACATGATCAACTCTCGGGACTTGACGGTGTTGGCGATATCGCAATCAAGGTATCGAGCAAGATTAAATCTCACACCGTGCAGCAGAATTTGAAGCCATTGAATGAAATAAAGAATATTATTGCAGTGGCCTCCGGCAAGGGTGGAGTCGGTAAATCCACCACGGCGGTAAACCTGGCACTGGCTCTGCAGGCTGAGGGCGCAACGGTTGGAATTCTCGATGCCGATATTTATGGACCCAGTATTCCACGTATGCTGGGCTGTCAAGGTCAACCCGAGTCAGCCGATGGGAAAAGCCTGGAGCCGATGATTGGTCATGGCATTCAATCAATGTCGATCGGGTACCTGGTCGAGGAAGATACGCCGATGATATGGCGTGGCCCGATGGTCACGCAGGCGCTGGAACAACTGCTCAACGACACACGCTGGAAAGATATTGATTACATGATAGTGGACCTGCCACCCGGTACCGGTGATATTCAGTTGACGCTGGCACAGAAGATTCCGGTCAGCGGTGCTGTCATAGTCACCACACCCCAGGATATAGCATTGCTCGATGCGCGTAAGGGATTGAAAATGTTTGAAAAGGTCGAGGTACCGGTCCTGGGAGTAGTCGAGAACATGAGTACCCATATCTGCAGTCAATGTGGTCATAGTGAGCCCATTTTCGGCGAAGGAGGCGGTTCACGCATGGCCGAGCAGCAGGGCGTCGATTTTCTCGGTTCGCTACCGCTGGATATACACATTCGCGAGCAGGCTGACAGTGGTAACCCGACAGTGGCGGCAATGGAAGACAGCGAGATCAGTGCTATTTATCGCGATATAGCACGAAAAACAGCCGCCAAACTGGCGACTCGGGCAAGAGATCATTCGGCAGCTTTCCCAAGCATAGTGATCGAGAATAACTAATTTCAAGGGGTTAATTTCAAGGGGTCAGACTCGTTGATTTTGGGTAATTTCAAGGGGTCAGACTCGTTGATTTTAGTAAAAATCAACGAGTCTGACCCCTTGAAATTACTAGAAATTCCCGCTCTGGTAATCCCTGTACGCCTGTTGTAACTCTTCCTGGCTATTCATTACAAAAGGCCCGCTGCGTGCGATGGGTTCGCCAATCGGTTTACCCGCTATCAACAGAAACCTGGCCGGTTCTTCCTGGGATTCGAGTTTGACAGCTGTGCCATGGCTCAGGATTACCAGTTGATCGCGTGTCACGCTGGTTTTTTCACCCTGCTCGTTCTCAAGCCTGACCGAACCCTGGATGACATAAACGAATGCATTGTGCTGTCCGGGTATGGACTCCGCGAAAGCGATGTTTGCCTCGAGACTGACATCCAGATAAAGCGGCTCGGTCAATGGTTGTGAAACCGGTCCCACAGTGCCTTGTGATGTTTCGCCGGTAATTACCCTGATACTGGTACCGGGTCGTGTTTCCAGTGGAATGTTATCGACCTTGTACTCCTGGTAAGCGGGTTGGGTCATCTTGTGTGATGCCGGCAAGTTAATCCAGAGCTGGAAACCCTCGAGCCTGCCATCTTCCTGTTCGGGCATTTCCGAGTGAACGATGCCTTTACCCGCGGTCATCCACTGGATACCACCGGGCTCGATAACACCTTCATTGCCAGCATTATCCTTATGTCGCATTCGGCCATTTAACAGGTAGGTGACGGTTTCAAATCCACGGTGCGGGTGTGACGGGAAGCCAGCGATATAGTCATCGGGATTATCCGAACGAAACGCGTCTAACAGCAGAAATGGATCAAGTTCCTGTAGAGCGGGTTGACCAATGACCCGAACCAGTTTGACACCGGCGCCATCGGTGGCAGGTATGCCGGTAATCAGGCTACGTAGTTTTCTGGTGGTTTCGATATTACTCATGGCTGTCTCCATTATGCTGCAGTTGCGACTGGGTAGTACCGCCCAATCTGATCCTGCGCCCTCTGATAACTGGTATCCGCATCTACGTTCATCTCATCAGCGGTAATGAGGTTGATATCATCGATACCGATAAATCCGAATACCTGGTTTAAGTATCCGGTGACAAAGTCTACCGGGCTGTGTAGGCGAGCACCGCCGGTGGTAATGACAATATCCACGCGCTTGCCTTTCAATAGACCGGCGGGACCGTCCACAGTGTACTGAAATGTAACACCAGCGCGACATATCATATCTATCCAGGCCTTTAATGTCGCTGGAATGCCGAAATTATACATCGGCGTGGTCAATACGATATGATCGGATTGCCTGATTTCTTCGATCAGTTCATCGGAAAAAGCGAGGCGTTGCCGCTGTGCCTCGCTTCGTTGATCAACCGGGGTAAAGTTAGCAGTCACCCAGTTTTGGTCGATAAAACCGATTTCCTGATTCAGATCACGTTGTTGCACAGTGGCCCCGGGATGTAAAGCCATTAGCCTGGCGATCAGTTCATCACCGAGCTTTTTACTGTTTGAGGTGTTGACGCTTGCGCTCGCGTCGATACGCAGTATTTGTTTTATCGTGTTCATATTGGTTGTCTCCCAGTCAAGAATAAGGGTATTATCATTGTTCTTGAAATTTAATAAATAAGCTAAAATATAAAACACTGTTCGAGTATATGGAACAATATGAATAAGTTTGAAGAACTCGAAGCATTTGTTGCAGTGGTCGATCGACGAGGATTTAGTCATGCGGCAGAGAATCTCGGGGTGGCCAAATCAATATTGAGTCGCCGCGTCAGTAATCTGGAAAAGCGGCTCGGCGTGCAGTTGATGCAACGCACTACACGCAGGCAATCACTGACCGATGCTGGGCACCATTTTTACCAGCGTGCAGTTAACTTGCTGTCCGATCTGGAGGAGGCAGAACAGGTTGTTTCCGAAGCGCAAACCAGTTTATCTGGAAGGATAAAACTGTCCGCGCCGCTGGGTATCGGTATCGGTCAGCTTTCGAAACCGATTGCGGAATTTATGGAACTCCATGTCAAAGTCGAAATCGCGGTCGATTTGAATGACCGGCAGATTGATCTTGTTGCCGAGGGTTTCGATCTGGCGGTTCGCATTGGGCATCTGCAAGACTCAAACTTGATCGCTCGTAAACTGGCGAACGTGGGGTTCGCGGTATGTGCGAGTCCCGAATACCTGGCACGACATGGTGAGCCACGTCATCCTTCTGAACTATCAGATCACCAACTGATGGTTTACAGCAATATTCAGGTTGGACAGCAGTGGTCTTTTTACGAGGATAACAAACGTATTACACCGCGGGTCAAGTACCGCTTGAGTGCGAACAATGGTGAACTATTGGCAAAGGTCGCCACCCTGGGACTAGCTATTACCGCGGGCCCGTTGTTTTATCTCCAGGAATATATCGACCGCGGTGAACTGGTGCCTATTTTAATCGAATTTTCGAAACCTGAAGCTGGTATGTATGCCGTGTATCCGCCAGGAAGACTGGTTTCGAGGCGCGTTAAGATGTTGAGTGATTATTTGTTCGAACATTTCCGAGAATCGAGGATCTAGGGAGCCTCTGATTAATTATGTCATATCTCTGCGAGTCCTGAAGCGTGCAGCTACAAGACGCACTTCGCAGCAAATGGCCTAAGTCCTTTGCAAGAAGTGCACCAAAGTAGGCGCTTTAGGCGACGCGGTAGATGTGCGCTTCAGGGCTCGCCCTCTGGGGCTCACAGGCTGAACCGCACTCTACGTCGCTAATGCGCCTACTTTTGGTACAACTTTTCACCAGGCGGACGCATGCTGTCAAAGTTGCGCCTTGATTGCGGTGCAGCCTGTGGGCCAGAGACATGACATAATTAATCAGAGGCTCCCTAGATACCTGGTAGATTTGATAAATTTGAACGCATGTTTGATAGACCTTACCCCCGGGATGTCTATATACTGCGGCCAAATTTCCCGGGGTTACTAGTGAGTATAAAATCTGATTTGTGGATTCGGCGCATGGCTGAAACTGAGGCCATGATCGAACCATTTGAAGCCGGTCAGATACGTGAGTCGGATAATGGCAGGATTATTTCTTACGGCACGTCGAGCTACGGCTATGACGTACGCTGCGCCAATGAATTTAAGATATTTACCAATATCAATTCAGCTATTGTCGATCCGAAGAACTTCGACGACGATAGTTTTGTCGATTTAAAAGCAGATGTCTGCATTATTCCACCGAATTCCTTTGCACTCGCACGCACGGTTGAGTTTTTCCGCATTCCGCGCAGTGTCCTGACTATCTGCCTCGGCAAGTCCACCTACGCACGTTGCGGAATTATCGTCAACGTGACGCCGTTGGAACCCGAGTGGGAAGGCCACGTAACGCTCGAATTTTCCAACACCACACCCCTCCCCGCGAAAATTTACGCCAATGAAGGTGTGGCACAGATGTTGTTCTTCGAGTCGGATGAGGTTTGTGGGACCTCGTACAAGGACCGGGGCGGTAAGTACCAGGGTCAACGAGGAGTGACATTACCGAAGGCCTGATTGTCCATGCGGTGTTTTAAATAGTATTTGTAAATTGTTTCGCACACGAATACTAATAATGCTATGTGGTTAATTATGGGTAAGTGCGCGAGTTACTTTTCTTTGCGGCGACACTACTGTCAGGGATAAATAGATTAATAGAAAACCTAACCTCGCAAATCAAGGATTTGCCACCCTCTCTCCCTGGCAATACCCGTTAACGCATCATCAGGATTAACCGCTACCGGTGTGGAAACCTGTTCCAGCAAGGGCAAATCATTGATTGAGTCGCTATAAAAATAACTGTTATCGAGACTGTGGTCGCTATCTTTAAGCCAGGCGTTAAGCGCCAACACCTTGCCTTCCTTATAGGTTGGAACACCCAGGTAGCGTCCGGTGTATCGACTATCGATAATTTCTGGTTCGGTCGACAGGATATGCGGGATACCGAGTAATTCGGCAATTGGTTCCGTGATGAACAGGTTGGTTGCGCTAACAATGAGCAGGGTATCGTCTTGACTGCGATGCTGTTCGAGCAAATCGTGGGCCCCGGTGGCAATGATGGGTTTAATCCAGTTCTCCAGGTAGTCCGCACGCCAGTGATACAGGTTGTCTATTGAATGCAGGGTTAGCGGTTTCAGGGCAAATTCCAAATACTGGTGGTTGTCCAGTTGACCACGCTTGTAGTCTTGTAGAAATGCGCGGTTTTCACGTTGATATTCGGCTTCGTCGACAATCTGGTTGGCGACCATATATTCACCCCAGAGGTAATCGCTGTCGCCGTTGAGCAGGGTATGGTCGAGATCAAAGATTGCGAGTGCCATTGATATGGTCGGTTGGTGTAACTAATTTATCTGTGTCAAAATAACGGGTCGAATAGTAATCGATTTAACGGGAAAAAGTGAAGTGATTGATGGAGATGGATACAGGGCTAATGTTGGCATTATACTGAGCAATCAGGAAGGCAAAGTTATGTGGGCACGTCGGGTGGGCCAGGATGCCTGGCAATTTCCACAGGGTGGTATCAGCGCCAATGAAAGACCCGAGGACGCGATGTACAGAGAGTTATGGGAAGAAACCGGGCTAAAAAAGAAAGACATTGAAATCCTGGCATCGACTAACAGTTGGCTGCGCTACAAACTTCCCAAACGATTGATTCGCCGAAATTCAGAACCACGCTGTATCGGCCAAAAGCAAATTTGGTTCCTGTTACGCTTGCTTAGCAGTGAGCAGGAGCTCGATCTGTCGGTATCGCCGAAGCCGGAATTCGATGGATGGAAATGGGTGAACTACTGGTATCCTGTCGAAGACGTGGTGTTTTTTAAACGTAGGGTGTACCAGTGTGCGCTCAAGCAACTGGAATCCGGCTTGCCGGTATCGGATCGCGCCGTTATTAGTGACCAGGCCGCGGCTAGATGAATAATGAGTGATCCTTAAATACAGGGCTAATTCAAGGGCACCCCGATTAATACAGGCGGAGCATTGGATAAGGTAAAGGGGGAAGCGTGAAGTGTCATCAATGATATCCCGACTGCAGCGAATTGTTCAGGAAGTCAACCGTGCACCTGACATCCAGCACGCGCTTGACCTGATTTCAGAAAGATTGATTGAAAACCTAAGAGCCGATGCCTGTACTATATTTCTGGCCTCGGAAGAAGACTCTACCCAATTGATATTAAAATCCAGCTATGGTCTGAATCCTGAAATCGTTGGTAAAGTAAAGCGTAGAATAGGTGAAGGCCTGATCGGCATGGTGGCCGCCAGGGCAGAGTCGATCAACCTGCTCAATGCAATAGATCATAAGAAATTTATTCTGGTTCCGGACTCAGGTGAAGCCGAATTTCCGGTCTATCTCGGGGTGCCGATAATTACGCACCGCAAGGTACTCGGCGTAATCGCCATACAGAGAGCGGTGAAGGCATTTAACGAGGACGACGAAGCTTTCCTCGCAACACTGGCATCTCAACTTGCCAACTCGCTCGAACGCGCCGAAAGTCAGGGCCGTTTAAAACTCATTGGTGATCACAAGGTCGAGCCAGCGATACATATTATTCGTGGTGTGGCGGGCGCACCCGGCATGGCGATTGGCGAGGCGATCGTACTCAATCGCGGATCTGATCTCGATTCCGTACCGAATAAAAAGATCGAACAGCTTGGACCTGAGATAGATGGTTTCAAAACCGCGATTTTTAAGGTTCAGGAAGAACTAACCCAATTGGCCGAACGTATGCGCGATTCCTTGCCAGAAGAGGAATGCGCATTGTTTATTGCCTACGCGCAGATGCTTGGTAGCGGTTCGTTGATTGACGATACTATCCAGTGTATCGAACAGGGTAACTGGGCACCGGCAAGCTGGCGCGATACCGTGGAAGCCCATGCCCAGGTATTCGAACAGATGGATGACGATTATCTGGCTGAAAGAGCCAACGATATACGTGATCTGGGGCGCAGGGTATTGGGGAAGTTGATTATCGAACAGGGTTCTGAAATCAGTTTTCCAGATAATACGATTCTGATCGGTGATGAAATATCTGCTACAGACCTGGCCGACGTGCCATCTGATCGGCTCTGTGCCATTGTTTCGGCGCATGGTAGTGGCTCTTCTCATGTGGCAATCCTGGCGCATGCGTTGGGTATACCTGCGGTAATGGGCGTGCCAAATCTGCCAGTCAAGCAGATGAATGGATTGAAGGTGATCGTCGATGGTTACAGCGGCAGTGCTTACATCGATCCGAATGATAGCCTGTTGTCGGAGTACAATACCTATCTAGAGGAAGAGGCAGTAATCGAGCAGGAACTACTCGGTCTCAAGAATGAGAAAGCGGCCACGCTCGATAATCATCATATTTCCCTTTACGTGAACTCGGGTCTGATGGCCGATCACACGCCGTCTCTGCGCAGTGGTGCTGAAGGGGTAGGCCTGTATCGGACGGAAATTCCATTCCAGATTCGGGATCGTTTCCCGAGTGAAGAAGAACAGTTCCATATTTACAAGAATGTACTGGAGACATTTAAAGGTAAGCCGGTGGTATTGCGAACACTGGATGTCGGTGGTGACAAACCACTGAACTACTTCCCGATTAAGGAAGCAAATCCATTTCTCGGTTGGCGAGGGATTCGCATCACGCTCGATCACCCCGAAATTTTTATTACCCAGGTCAGAGCGATGGTACGTGCCAATATTGGAATCGATAACTTGCAAATACTCTTGCCGATGATTAGCGGTCAGAGTGAGCTCGATGATTCGCTGATTCTTATTCACCAGGTCAAGGATGAAATTGAAGATGAAATAGGGCAGCGCCTCGAATTCCCGACTGTTGGAGCCATGATTGAAGTGCCTTCCGCGGTTTACCAGATTGATGACATTTGTAATCTGGTGGATTTCATATCTATTGGCACTAACGATCTGACCCAGTATTTGCTTGCTGTAGATCGCAATAACGAGAATGTCGCAGGGTTATTTTCATCGTTACATCCCGCAGTTTTGAAAGCCATGCGACAGATAGTGGAAGGTGCGCATCGTTCGGGTACACCAGTCAGTGTTTGCGGTGAGATGGCCGGCGATCCGTTGGGATTGATGGCTATTCTGGGAATGGGTATAGACAGTTTATCGATGAGTGTTGGTAGCCTGTTACGAGCCAAAAAAGTTATAATGTCGGTCAGTATGGCGGAAATGGCCACATCGTTTAACGAGGTAATTACGATGGCAGACGCAGATGATATTCGTGAGTATTATACCGATTGTCTGAATGCGAAGGGCCTCGGGGGATTGATTCGCGCTGGTAAATAGGGGCTTCAGAATAACTCCGAGGCCCTGTTTTTAAAAAGGTTTAACAACTGCCAGGATAACCACGGCAAACAGGATTATCACCGGGAATTCATTGAACCATCGAAACCAGATATGACCCCGATGGTTGCTGTTAGAGGCCAGGTCCTTAATTATCTTTCCGCAATAAAAATGGTAGCCGACCAGAGTAATGACGAGCACTAATTTTATTTTCAGCCAGAGTACATCGGCATATGCCTGCCAGGCGTAATCGACCATTAACCAGCCGCCAAAAATCAGGGTTAATACCATCCAGGGTGTAATAAAACGGTACAGCTTTGTTTCCATTAAATTTAGTCGCTGTCTTAGCACCTCTTCCTCTGCGAGCGCATGATTTACAAATAGCCTGGGGAGATAAAATAATCCAGCGAACCAGGCGATCATAAAAATGAGATGCAGGGCCTTGATCCAGATCATTTAATGCTGTCACTAAGGTACTTGCGGTAAGGCGTTAAATTTACTATATATTGTGACATTGTTGGTAAGAATAAGCTAAATGCCTGCAATTCGTTTTCTGGCGAGGCGATCTATGTATAATGCGCCGTTCATTTTAACCACAAAGACATCACTTTAACATGGTAAAGATTGGTATTGTTGGGGGCACGGGCTATACCGGGGTTGAGCTGCTGCGTTTGCTTGCAGACCACCCTGGGGCCGCGGTGGAAGTGATTACTTCTCGCTCATATGCCGGTACTCCCGTGGCCGAGGTATTCCCAAGCTTGCGTGGCAATTTCGACATACGATTTACCAAACCCGATGTGAACTCTTATCAAAATTGTGACCTGGTATTCTTTGCGACGCCGAACAGGGTGGCGATGGATCAGGCCGAATCATTACTTGCCAGGGGTATTAAAGTAATCGATCTAGCAGCCGATTTCAGAATTCAGGACATCCCGACCTGGGAGGCGTGGTATGGTGAGTCGCATGCCTGCCCGTCACTGGTACAACAGGCGGTATACGGACTACCTGAATTGAATCGTGATGCGATCAAAACAGCCGGCCTGGTTGCCAATCCGGGATGTTACCCGACCTCGGTGATTCTGGCCTTGCTGCCGTTGTTAAAGGTAGTGAATTAATCGACCCCTCTAGCATCATTGCCGATTGTAAGTCTGGAGTCAGCGGTGCTGGCAGGAATGCTAACATCGCTAATGCCTATTGCGAATCGAGCGAATCGGTGAAGGCTTATGCTGTGGCCCGGGCACCGGCATTTACCCGAAATCAAACAGATCCTGCAGTCTATCAAACAAGAATGCCGAACTCGTATTTACTCCCGCACCTGATGCCGATGATCCGCGGAATGCACGCCACCGTGTACGCTGATGCGGTAGATACCGACACGGAAATCCAGCAGGTATTCGAGACATTTTACCGGGATGAACCGTTTGTCGATGTAATGCCGGAGGATCGCATCCCGAAACTCGCTCGGTGCGAGGCGCCAATCAATGCCGGATTGCGGTGCATTATCTGGATGCGAGTAAAAAGTATGTCATATTGGCAGTGATCGATAATCTGGTGAAGGGCGCGGCCGGGCAGGCGATTCAAAATATGAATCTGATGTTCGACCTCGACGAAACTACGGGCTTGAGTGCACCGGGGAGTGATGCCATGAGCCGAGGCGCATAAAGGGTTTAAAGGTTAAGCAGCATAAACCCTGGAGAATGTGGGTAGGTATTATCGTGGTACTACTGCTTTTCTGGGGGTTTTTTCGTACTGGGTCAGGCCTACCAGTCATACCAGTTAATGCAGCTCGACCTGGAAAGGGCGACCCTGCTGAGCAAGATCGATGAACTGGAGTCACGCAACCATACACTGGTAAAAAACAATGCCCAGCTCGAAGGTTCCAGCAAGATTGAAAATGATGCTTACCAGAGGGCCAGCCGGGCACTGGTGAAGCTCCAACGACAGATACTCGCACAAAAAGAAGAACTGATTTTTTACCAGGGGATCGTATCTCCCGCTAACGCAGCGCTTGGAGTCAATTTGCAGTCATTCCAGGTTAAGCGTAAAAATAACCAAAAACCTCTCAGCTACAAGCTGGTTTTGACCAGGCAGGGTAAAATAAGTCGAAAACTGAGAGGGAGCGTCAAAATCACTATTCGCGGTGAGGACGCTGGCGGCAAAAGAGTATAAATTATCAGATATAAGGCTTGAAAACCCGGGAAAAGCAACTAAATTTAATTTTAAGTACTTCCAGGTATTTGAAGGAGATATCGCATTTCCGGAAAAGTTTACCCCGTATGAAGTCGAAATTGACATCAATGCCACGACAAAAAAGGTAAAATCGTTCACTGAGACTATTTCATGGGCACGAGTGATGCTTGAGGATTCATAACATGTTCGGTAAAGAAAAGTAATTTTAGTTCAGCACGAATCGATACGCTGATCGGCCAGGGAACCGAAATTAACGGTGACTTGATCTTTGCCGGTGGCTTGCATGTAGACGGCAGAATTAATGGGAACGTTGCTGCCGAAGAAGGTAGCTCGTCGATTTTAATATTGAGCGAATTCGGCCACATTGAAGGCGACGTAAGGGTACCTAATATAGTCATAAACGGGAAAATTGTTGGCGATGTGCACGGCTCGACGCGCGTAGAGCTGGCGCCTAAATCTCGTATCAAGGGTAGTGTTTATTATAATTTAATCGAAATGGCGATAGGTGCCGAAGTCAATGGCGCACTGGTCCACCAGCCCAATGACGGCAAACCGCAAAAGGTGCTGGAAGACAAGTCCACATCATGGAGTGAGCCCAGCGAGCCTGTCATTGGAGAGCAATAAAAGACGGCTAATCTACAAATAGTTGACTAATTTAGTCAGGAAAGCTAAGGTGGTCTGAGGCATATGTGAGTGGCACCATGAATATCACAATCGACGCAAATTTCGGCAAAATAGCTAGTCCGGTAACCAGTACAATACTGGATTTTTCGGATAATGCCGCGCGCAAGGTAAAAAAACTGATCGAAGAAGAAGGTAACCAGAAGCTGAAGCTAAGAGTTTCAGTTTATGGTGGCGGTTGCTCGGGTTTTCAATACTCGTTTTCTCTCGACGAAGAATCTAAAGAGGGTGATAAAACGATCAAAAAAATGGGTGTTAGCCTGGTGATCGACCCAATGAGTTATCAATATCTGGCAGGCTCGGAAGTTGATTTTACTGAAGAACTCGAAGGTGCAATGTTTGTAGTTAAAAATCCAAACGCAACTTCAACCTGTGGGTGTGGAGCTTCATTTTCAGTATAATTTGCAGCACCCCGGTAAATAATATAGTGCGATAAGAAAGCTGGTTAATACCAGCTTTTTTTATGTTCCAGATTCTAGTTCTGTTGAGGCTGATCGGGGTTCATTAAGAATCTAGAAGTGGTAGTAGCCGTTTAGATAAATGCCATCGTATTCCAGGTTAGTATTGACATCAGTAACATCGTTCAGCTCAAGCGAGAACTTCTTAATACCACCTTCGAATCCCAACCCATTGCCGGATTCGTATCCCAGCATGATGGAAGTATCTTCTAACGAGTTGTCACCAGTACTGGCACCGTTGAGGTCGGCGCCGATGTAAAATCCGTTAAATGGTAAATTGAAACGAGCCGACAGGTAGAGCAGAGGAATAGTTTCATCTACCACTACAGTTTCAGCAAAACGGCTGGAGGTATCAGTCAGTATCACCTCACCGTCAAAAACCTTAATATCCAGCCCAAAATCCAGGCTTACCCAGTTATCCAGTATTTCGTAGTACAACAAGAGGTCATTATGAGATAAATCGAATGTCGAGGTGACCGGGCCCGTGTAATGATTATTATCATTAGTGAAATTAGCACTAGAGGTGAAACCCGAAGAATCTAGCTCAAGGCTCTGGTACCTGATATTGGGTAACAGGGAAATCGGGTGTTCGAGAGTCAATACCAGATATGATGGTATGGGGTTATCGACGCCTGGGTCGCCTACTAAATCTATAGGAGTGTCGCCCCGTGCATCACCGAAAAACGATCCGGAGGTGTCGGGCTCCCAGTACCTTGCACCGATATTAAGGCCGACGAAGTCTGCTTGTGATGTAGTGGCACTTAAAGCCAGAACGCCCACGAGGGCTATAAATTTCCATGTAATCTTCATTTAACATCTCATGAAATTACAGATTATGAGTTTAACACTGATAGCACTTAAAAGACACGGATGAGAGAGCTCAGTTCCCTAAAGATGTTAAATAATTCACTATTCCAAGTTATAGAATATAATCGCCAGTTTGCTATTACTGAAAATAAATTCCACCCAGCAAAGCCGATGACCGCGCCCGGGTGACAGACGGCAGGTTTCCAGCCTGTCGATTCATGCTTTGTCGT
>PVMK01119392.1_pt1 | contig 23993 bp, 24 predicted proteins | sample 1853481 | NCBI WGS metagenome assembly PVMK01 (sample SAMN08533507, study PRJNA380276) | Marine sediment metagenome, whole genome shotgun sequencing project. | reverse complement strand
GGTTTCGGGTTTCAGGTTTCAGGTGTCAACTATTCGGTCTCTGGTCACTGGCTACTGGCTTCTGGCAATATGATTTTGACAAGTAGCCCCAGGAGCCAGCGGCGAGCAGCAAGCGACCAGCAGCCAGATGCGAGAAGCCAGCGGGCAAAATATGGGGCTTTTAGCTGTTTTCGATGACTTTGTAAGCCTTTTCCAGGGCCGCATCCAGCTTTTCAGGTTTTGTACCGCCGGCCTGGGCCATATCCGGTCGTCCCCCGCCGCTGCCTCCCACTGTTGAGGCGATTTGTTTAATGACATTGCCGGCATGAAAACGGTCGGTCAGATCTTTGGTCACCACCACGATTAGAAATGCTTTGGGACCGTTGGCACTGCCCAGCACAACGATACCCGATTTTAGCTTTTCTTTGAGCCTGTCAGCTAAATCTCTGAGCGCGGCGGGATTATTCACCGACACCTTTTGAATCAGAACCTTTGTATTGTTGACTGATTTGATGGCGTCGCCGCCGACTTCGGTCGAATCGGATGCGATTTTGGCCTTAAGGCGCTCAACCTCTTTTTCAAGCGTTTTCAAATCACTTAGTATCTTTGCGACTCTTGAAGTTACGGCATCCGGTTTGTCTTTGACCAGATGCGCGGCATCCTCCAAAAGCCTGGATGTCTTCTGGACATACTGAAGTGCCCCTTCTCCGGTTAAAGCCTCGATTCGCCTGACGCCGGAGGCAATGCTGGACTCGCTGACAATTTTAAAAAGTCCGATGTCGCCGGTTTTAGCGGTATGGGTACCCCCGCAAAACTCTTTGCTGAAATCGGATAAGGAAACCACCCGAACATGATCGCCGTACTTCTCTTCAAAAAGGGCCGTGGCACCTGATTTAAAAGCCGCCTCGGCCTCCATCTCTTCAGTATGAGTGGCAACGTTCTCACGGATTCGCCGATTGACACGGGTTTCGATTTCAGCCAGGGTTTCGGGGTCGACCGGGGAAAAATGCGTAAAATCAAAGCGCAGTCGATCCGGTGCGACCAGCGAGCCGGCCTGTTTGACATGCTCGCCAAGCACCTCGCGCAATACAGCATGCAGAATGTGCGTGGCCGTATGATTCAAGGCAGTTGCCTCGCGTTTGACCCCATCCACATGAAGCGTGACCTTTTTTCCTTTTTTTACCTTTCCGGAAATTATATGGCCTTTGTGGATGATCAGCCCGGTGGGGTCTTTGATCGTGTCCACAACTTCCATTTCAAAGTTTTTATGGGTGATTTTCCCGGCATCGCCGACCTGGCCACCGGCTTCTGCATAAAACGGCGTTTCTTCAGTAACCAGCTCAATGGTTTGGCCCCCAGTGGCTTCAGAAATTTCAGAACCGTCCGCAACGATAAGTAAAACCTTTGATTTGGAAGTCAGCATCTGGTAACCGCGAAACTCCGGTTTGAATCCTTTAGCCGATAAATTTTTATACGCCTCGCTGATGCTTGCAAAGGTGGTCACCGACCGGGATCTGGCACGCTGTTCCTCCATGGCGCTGTCAAATCCTTCCATATCGAGGCTCATGTTTTCATCCCGGACCACATCCCGAACGATATCCGCCGGAAAGCCATAAGTGTCATAGAGTTTGAAAATGATATCACCGGGTACCTGGGTTGCACCCTTGGCCTTGATCTCAGAGAGCGTATCGTTTAGCAGCTTCAGACCCGTGTCCAGTGTTTCCAGGAATCGGACCTCTTCATTTTCAATGACGTTGGTGATAAAGGCAGACGCCTCGGCGAGTTCGGGATAGGCGGGCTGCATGATATCAAAGACCACCCTTGCGGTTTTGTGCAGAAACGGCCGATTCAAGCCGATATTGCGCCCGTAGCGAATTGCGCGGCGCATAATGCGGCGCAACACATATCCGCGGCCTTCATTGGAAGGCATAATACCGTCACCGATCAAAAATGCGGCCGCCCGGCTGTGATCGGCAATGACTTTCATGGCCACATCGGTAGGTCCGGATTCACCGAATCGTTTCTCAGCCAGTTTTTCAGTCTCCTGGATGATCGGCTGGATAAGGTCAGTATCATAATTGGTCGGAACGTCCTGAATGAGCGAAACGATGCGTTCAAGCCCCATTCCGGTATCAATGCTGGGCTTGGGCAGCGGCGTCATTTTCCCTGAGGCATCCCGGTTAAATTGCATAAAGACTAGATTCCAGATTTCAAGATAGCGATCACACTCGCAACCCACAGTACAATCCGGCTTACCACATCCATATTGTTCGCCGCGGTCGATAAGAATTTCAGAGCAGGGACCACAGGGCCCGGTATCTCCCATGGACCAGAAGTTATCTTCTTCTCCAAAGCGCATGACCCGCTCCTCCGGCAGACCGATGTTTTTGCGCCACAACTCATAGGCCTCGTCGTCGTCAAGATAAATGGAACCGTACAATTTATCTTGCGGCAGCCCATAGCCGTTGGTTAACAAATCCCAGGCGAATTCGATGGCACCTTCTTTAAAATAATCTCCAAAAGAAAAGTTGCCCAGCATTTCAAAAAAGGTATGATGTCGAGCGGTATAGCCAACATTTTCCAGGTCATTGTGCTTGCCCCCGGCGCGCACGCATTTCTGAGACGTTGTTGCGCGCACATAATCTCTTTTGTCTTCACCTAAAAAGACGCGTTTAAACTGCACCATGCCCGCATTGATAAACAGCAAGGTGGGATCATCCTGGGGGACCAGCGAAGAACTGCGAACAATCCGGTGACGGTGTTTTTCAAAATAGTTTAAAAATTGCGTACGAATCTCATTGCCTGTCATTGATATCTCCAAAGATTATCGATGCCTTCAGGGAGATTGTGTATCCGATTAGACCTTTTCCGCTTTCACGTCTTTCGCTTGCTCTTTGGCCTGATCCAAAAGCCCCAATGCCTCTCTGGCTTTAAGATACATCGATTCATAAAGGTCCGGGTTGTCTTTTAAAAATTTTTTGACGTTTTCCCGCCCCTGGCCGATGCGTTCGCCGTCATAGCTGTACCAGGACCCGCTTTTTTCAACAATGCCGGCTTCAACCCCCACATCAATTAAATCTCCGAATTTTGAGATGCCTTCTCCGTACATGATATCAAATTCGGCTTCGGTAAATGGGGGTGCCATCTTGTTTTTTGACAACCCGAACCCGCGTGCGGTTTCCGACGATTTCCTGCCCGTCCTTGATTTGTCCAATTCTCCGGATGTCGATCCTGACCGAGGAATAAAATTTTAAGGCATTACCGCCGGTGGTTGTTTCCGGGTTTCCGAACATCACCCCAATTTTCATCCGAATCTGGTTGATAAAAATAATTGAAGTCAGGGTTTTGCTGATCGTGCCGGTTAACTTGCGCATGGCTTGAGACATCAGCCGCGCTTGAAGACCCATATGGGAATCACCCATCTCGCCCTCAATTTCTGCGCGCGGCACCAGTGCGGCCACTGAGTCAATCACCAGGATGTCCATGGCACCGCTTCTCAACAGCATATCCACAATTTCAAGCGCCTGCTCACCGGTGTCGGGCTGAGCAACGAGCAGGTCATCGCAATTGACTCCCAGCTTTTTAGCATAGGCCGTGTCAAGGGCGTGTTCCGCATCGATAAAGGCCGCGATGCCGTCTTGCTTCTGGGCTTCGGCAACCGCATGCAGGGCAAGCGTGGTTTTACCGGATGCCTCGGGGCCATAAATTTCAATAACTCTTCCCCGGGGCAAGCCTCCTATTCCCAGCGCTTTATCAAGGGCAAGCGAACTGGTCGAGATAACCGGTACATCAATAACCGGACGGCTTCCCAATTTCATAATGGCACCTTTGCCGAACTGACGCTCGACCTGTGACACAGCGGTTTCTAATGCTTTTTCTTTATCCGGTGAAATAACCATAAATCCCTCCTCTTTGCTTAATACGCGTTGCTCGATGCGGGTTACTCGATTACTTTATTGATTGTCGTTCCTGAGGATTATCGAGCCCCGGAACCCATAGGTATAGTTAAATGGTCAATTAGTTGATTCGTTAAATAGTTTAAAATGGATTGAATCCTTTGACTAATTGACAATTCGACGAATTAACTAATTGACTAAAACTGCGAGCCGCTGAACCCAGGACCCTGATCCCACAGGATAAATACAACGACAATAATTGATTGTTAGAGTGTTGCCAAGGTAACCCGCTGCACCTTGCTATAAACCGCACCGGTCGGCCGCAACTCGCTCTTAAACAAAATAATCTCGTTGATTTCAAACGATTCCGATTCAAACCCTTTTAATTTTTCAATCGCCGTTTTCATCCGGGCAGAGGCGATTTTCCCTTTAACACGCCCCAATGTCAAATGGCCTTTAAACGCGCGGGTTTCTTTAGGAAAGCCCAAATCCGCCAAATGGCCGTCAAGAGTCTGCTGCAAGTTTTCCAGTATTTTGAGCTGTCCGTTAAGGCCGACCCATATTACCCGCGGCCGTCTGATGTCCGGGAAAACCCCAATTTCTTTAGCAGACAGAGACACGCCTGTAGAATCTTTTGCCGCTAAGGTCATCGCCGCAACGATCTTATCGATATTGCCTGGATCAATATTACCTAAAAATTTAAGGGTCAGATGAATATTTTGCGGTCGAACCCATTTTACCCGAAACCTAAAGGACTTGAGTATCTCCTGAGTCTCCCCCAGAAAGGATCGGATGCTTGCAGGCAGATCGATGGCGATAAAGGCGCGAAAGGTTTCAGACATAGTAAATTGGGGACTCGATCCACTGAATTATTTATGAGCCGGGGCAGCCGGCAGCACTTCGATCTTGGATAAGATATTGTTTTTTATCCAGGCCGCATCCCACCATTCGATCGGATTGACAAAAGTGTTGTGAATAAGGATGCCAAAATGAAGATGGTCACCGCCCGCAAGACCGGTGCTGCCGGTACGGCCTATTGTCTCTCCCTTGGACACCCGCTGCCCTTGGCTGACATCGCTACGATTTAAGTGAGCGTACATGCTGAACAGGCCGAATCCGTGATCAATGAGAACGGTTTTCCCATAAATACCTAAAGGCTCACTGAAAATGACGACTCCGCTGTTGGCAGCCGGTACCGGCGCGTGCGTCACCGATGCCAGATCCAGGCCGAGGTGAACCTGGCGGTCAATTACCTTACCTTTATAATAATACACACGATGGTCGGCAAATCCCGCCTGATTCGCCGACCCGGGCATTCGTAAAAACACGCCTTTCCACAGTTTGACTGTCGCTGTCTTTTTGGCCAGCTCAGTTATTTGCTGATAATTGGCTTTCCGTAATTCCCGGTTGATCTTTATAAATTTATCCACCAAAGAACCGGTCGATTCCGACGTGATAGTGTTCTCAAATTCGGGCATTTTCCAGTTTAAAAACCGATCCGAAATCCGGATGTCATCATTTCTAAAAACTTTTTTACGAATGTGATGCCTGACCCCTGCTTTGGCAGTATTTCCGGCTTCATCAACTGCTTTTATCGAAATCCGGGTTCCGGGACCCTGTTGATAACCGAGCCCGATAAATGCCATCCGAATCTGAGGGTTTTTATAATAGCCGGCATAACCGGGGAAAAAATTGTCACCGACCTGAATCCCGCTAAGTCGACAATCTTCTGAAGTGCTGTAGATGACAAGCCCGGCGCCGCCCTGAGTCAAATTGTGTGCCCGGCTAATCACTTCAATTTCCGGCGGGTGCGTATCAATAATCAGGCTCTTTTCAACATAGGTTTGATTACCCTTCCACCACCCGCGCCATGAATAATCCCAGACCGCCAGGCGTAATATGGCTTTTCCGTCGGAGAATTCATGTTTTTCAGGCTCAAATGTGATGTTCAGGGTTTTGGTTTTAATTTTTCCACCGCTGAATAACCCGGCTGAAGGAAGTTCATCATCGGAGAGCACCACTTCTTTTCCATTTTTGATCATCGCGACCCAAATTTTTCGCAGCCCGCTCTTTTTATCCTCGAGCGAGATTGAAAACTCATGGAACTTTCCGATAAAGGGCGATGTGAGTTCAAGAACAATTTCGGGTTTTTGGCCTTCGAACCGAATCAATAAGAGCCAAAGAACAGGCAACAATAAGATGGCACCGATAATTCCCACACGCCATCGTTTTCTATTTTTATTTTTTTCTTTCAACGGGTTACGCTCCACCAAGAGGAAGTAGTCAAACTCGTTTTAATAACAGCTCGGCCTGGGAGAATCAAGGTCTCTTTTCGTTTCTTGACTTTTAACGGTGTGCAGGATAAATATTCTTTTCCGAAATTTCAGACCTCTGGCATTCCCAACCGACAGCGAAATTTGCATTTATAATCCACAGATCACGCAGAAATAAATATTCAATAATTTCTTTATAATTTTTTAAATCTGTGTAAATCTGCGAAATCTGCGGATAAATAATCTGATTGATGAGCTGGCGGCGCAGCGCGGAATTGTGTCGGGTCGTTTGTCTATAAAGCAGCATATTCATGGCCACTGAATATAAAAAACCCAAAAAGATAAAAATATTTCTGCTGGCGACGATATTAATTACACTCGGCGGCGTTATCGGGGTTTACATTGGTTTTCGGCAGGATTCAAAAATTTCAGAATCAGTTCCGGAATCTGTCGAGCCCGATGCAACCTTGTCGGTCGGCAAGATCCAACAAACGGCTACCCGTAAAGGAAAGAAGGAATGGAGCCTTGAGGCCAACTCGGCCTATTATATCCAAAAGATGAATCAAATGGTTCTTAAAGACCTGACGGTCACATTTTTTCTCAAAGATAATAGTGAGGTTACCCTGGTAGCCGATCAAGGCATATTGAAAACCGATTCAAACGATATTGAAGTATCCGGCAATGTCATGGTAAATAACAACGAATACCGATTGTTAACCGAAAAACTGAGTTACGCTCATAATCGGCGCGTACTGTATTCGAGTGTTCCGGTAACTATCTCCGGAACTTCAACGCAGGTAGTAGCTGATTCGATATCATTTGATCTCAATTCAAAAAAACTTACGCTGGAAGGAAGCGTTGAAGCCACTATTGCTAAAAATTTTAAACTTTAGATTCGGTCACCGCATGGCATTGATCGGTGGGCTGGGCACACTCATCATGGCAACGGTATTTATATGGGCACATGCAACCGTTACGGCCTCCGAAACAATTGCTACAAATGTCAAAAAAAATAAAAATAATCAAATTCGAATTATGGCCGATAAGCTCTTTGCTGAAGTTGATGCCGGCGTAATTGAATTTGTCGGAAACGTCAAAGCCACCCATGCTGAAACCGTAATCACCGCAGATCACCTTATAATTTTTTATGATCCGGATGCAATTAAAAGCCAAACTAACACGCTCAAAAACGAATCCATCGAAAAAATCATCGCCACCGGGCACGTAAAAATAATATATGAGGATATCATCGCTGAAACGGACAAGGCTGAATATATAATGAAATCGGAGGTTCTTATCCTTACCGGTAAGCAGTCCAAAGTCACCCAGGGAGGCCATTCGATCACCGGAGCGAAATTTACATTGCAGGGCTTAGATGGCAAGCTAACCGCGGAAAGCAGCGAGGAAAATCGTGTCAAGGCTGTGATTCAACCACCGGAAAAAGATAAGTGAATTCCGGCATGGACGATATCTGGACCATCTGAAGGGTTGCATTTTTCGAGCATCTCATCTAAAATAAGATAGTTGAGTCGATGCGTCGTCAGTGAGTATCGAAGCATCAAATCAGCTCAAGCGCGAACGCATCGATTAAACCGGAGCAAATGACAACACTTTATCTTAAAAATCTAATTAAGAAATATGGGGCAAGGCAGGTTGTAAATTCGGTTAGCTTAAATGTTGAAAGTGGCGATGTCGTCGGCCTTTTGGGACCCAACGGTGCCGGCAAAACGACAACCTTCTATATAACCGTGGGAATGGTAAAGCCCGATGGGGGAAATGTACTTCTTGACGATGAAGATATCACTGATTATCCTATGCACATCAGATCTCGCAAAGGTCTCGGATATCTTCCCCAGGACACATCGATATTCCGAAAGCTGTCTGTGAAACAAAACATCATGGCAATTCTTGAAATTCTACCGATTTCGAATTCAGAGCGAGCTGAGCGGGCTGATATGCTTCTTGAAGAGTTAGGCATCAAACATCTCTCCAAACAAAAAGCCAGCTTGCTCTCCGGTGGAGAAAAAAGGCGGCTTGAAATTACGCGATCACTTGCCACAAATCCTTCATTTATTCTTTTAGACGAACCGTTTGCCGGCGTCGATCCTTTAGCGATAAACGATATCAAAAAAATAATCGGTCACCTTAAACGACGCGGTATCGGTATCCTTATTTCCGACCATAATGTCAGGGACACATTGGGTGTCTGTGACAAGGCGTATATATTATGTGAAGGGGAGGTAATCGAATCCGGCTCTCCGCAAAAAATTGCGAACAGTGAAGCGGCCTGCCGGGTATATTTGGGAGACGAGTTCAGATTATAAGATGGCACTTGAATTACGACAACAACTCAAACTAACTCAACAGCTCATCATGACGCCGCAGCTGCAAATGGCGATCAAATTGCTGCAGCTGTCAAGACTGGAGATGCTGGACACGATTCGCCAGGAATTGGAGGAAAATCCGGCCCTGGAAGAAGTTCAGGATCGCGGGTCGGATGAAAATCTACCGGAGCAGCCTGAAACCACAAATTCGGATACATCCCAAACCGAGGAAGTCACCATCAAAGAAAAAATTCATGATGACATTGACTGGAGTATTTATCTGGGTGAATACAATACTCCCGGCAGGGTCAGTTATGAAGCCGAAAGTAAAGATGCACCGCAATATGAGGCTTTTATCGCGCCTAAAAAATCCTTAAAGGATCATCTGTTATGGCAATTCCTGATGACCAAGCCGGCCAGGAATGAAGAGGAAATCGCCAGCCAGATTGTCGGCAACCTCAACAAAGACGGTTTTCTCGATGGTTCAGTTGAAGAAATTGCAACAATGAGCGACAAACCGGTTGAAGAGGTTGAATACATTCTAACGAAAATGCAGACCTTTGACCCTGTCGGTGTATGTGCCAGAGATCTTAAAGAGTGCTTGATTATCCAGGCCAAGCATTTCGGTTTTGGAAATACAATTATCACCGACATCATCAGCAATCATCTGCATGATCTGGAGAAGAAAAATTATAAGGGAATCTGCAAAGCATTAAAAACAACCCTGGACGATGTGATTGCCGCCGTCAATGTCATTAAAGCCTTCGAACCCAAACCCGGCCGACAATTCAGCGATGAAACACCGCAGTATATTAATCCGGACATTTACGTCTACAAATTGGATGACGATTTTGTGGTTATGCTCAACGATGACGGCATGCCCAAGCTTCGCGTCAACTCATTTTATAAAAATACCATCAGTCGGGGCAAGAAGATTTCGGGGGAAGCCGAAGATTACATCCATGGTAAGATCCGATCGGCCGCCTGGCTGATTAAAAGCATCCATCAACGCCAAAAGACCATTTACAAAGTCATGAACAGTATTTTGGAATTCCAGAGGGAATTTTTCGAAAAGGGAGTGACCCATCTCAAACCAATGGTTCTTAGGGATGTTGCTCAGGATATCGGGATGCATGAATCCACCATCAGCCGGGTGACCACGAACAAATACGCTTACACTCCCCAAGGAATCTTTGAGTTAAAATACTTTTTTAATAGTTCGATTAGGCGGGCCCACGGTGGAAATATTGCTTCCGCCAGTGTTCAGGAAAAAATTAGACAGATCATTCTCAATGAAGATTCTAAAAAACCTTACAGTGACGATAAAATTTCACAACTTTTAAAAGAAGAACATCACATTCATATCGCACGCCGAACTGTTGCGAAATATCGTGAACTGTTAAAAGTATTACCGTCAAACAAACGCAAGCAAATTTAGGGGGATTCCGTATGCAGACATCGGTAACGTTTAAAAATCTTGACCCTTCCGACACGTTGAAATCCTATGTTGGAGAGAAACTTGATCGATTCGATCGTTTACTTGACAATCCAGCCGAAGCCAATGTGGTTTTATTGGTTGAGAAATTCCGCCATACTGCTGAAATTAGTATTAATGGAGACCGACTTACGATAAATGGTAAAGAAGAAACCAATGATATGTACTCAGCGATTGATATTGTGCTGGACAAGCTTGAGAAACAAATAAAAAAGAGCAAGGATAAAATCAGGAAACGCCGAACCGGCGCCAGGGCCAAAAACAAGAACATGATGCAAACAGAGATAAACTTGCCGGACGAGGAACTCGAACGGCAAGTTAAAATCAAAAATATTGAGTATAAGCCCATGGATGTCGAGGAAGCTGTTTTACAGATGGACTTGTTAAATGATAATTTTTTAGTGTTCTCCAATGCCCGTTCTGACCAGGTCAATGTTTTGTATCGCCGCAAGGACGGCCATTATGGATTGATTCAACCCAACAGCTAAATCAAATGCGGGTAGTGAGTTTTAATTGCCGCAATTATCGAAAGATAGTATAACTCGCTACCCGATTTTATTTTTGATCAAATCAAAATCGAAGAAATTCCCCAGGTAAAGACGCAGAGGACCAAAAATAAGTTTCCCTATTGATTTTAATGATTTTAGAATTACCTTTATGCGTCTGGCGGCCTGGCATGAAAACGACCCAATAAAATTGTACGAAACTATTTAGGATTTTTATCCGCACGAGCTTAACATGAAGATTCTTGATGTCATGCAAAAAGAAGCGATTATAGATGATCTAAAATCGCAAACCAAAAAGGGTATTCTCGAAGAAATGGTAGCGCCGTTGGCCAACATCACCGGTCGGGATCATAAGGACCTGGTTCGGGTCTTAATGGATAGGGAACGGCTCGGAAGTACCGGTATCGGGGGGGGCATTGGAATCCCGCATGGAAAGATAAAGGATCTCGAATCTCTTGTTCTCGGTTTTGGCCTCAGCCGCAAGGGCGTCGATTTTGAAGCGATTGACGGAGAGCCCACACATATCTTTTTTATCCTGATAACGCCTGAGAATTCAACCGGTCTTCATCTGAAACTTTTGGCACGGATCTCCAGAATTCTTAAAAACGACCATTTCAAGGAACGATTGCAGAACGCGACTGACCGCGATGAAATATTCGATATTATCAAAGAGGAGGATGAAGACTTTTAATCCGAATCGTTCTAATGTGAAACAGTTAACCATCATCATTATAACCGGACTTTCGGGATCCGGGAAAAGCACCGCAATGGCAGCCTTTGAAGATTCCGGCTTTTATTGCGTTGATAATATGCCTGTCGCCCTCCTTCCGAAGTTTCTTGAATTGCCCATCGAAAGTGAAACTGAAATCGCCGGTATTGCCTTCGTGATGGATTTGCGCGAAAAGGGATTTCTTTTAACCTATGAGGGCATATTCCAATCTCTTAAGAAAAAAGGATACCATTTTGAAATTCTTTTTCTGGAAGCCGACGAAGACATTTTGGTGCAACGTTACAGCACCACAAGAAGACAACATCCACTTTCACAGGGCAAGAGACTAATAGACGGTATTACGGCTGAAAAAGAACAGTTAAGAGATCTCCGGGCGGCGGCCGGCAAAATTATTGACACATCCAATTATAATGTCCACGAACTCAAAGCCAAGATTCTTGAATTTGCCCGCAAAAGCAAAAAACTTGTACCCATGCGGATCCAAACTGTCTCATTCGGTTTTAAATACGGTGTGCCGCATGAGGCCGATCTGATAATAGATGTCCGCTTTCTGATAAACCCGTATTTTGTCCCGGAATTGAAAGCGCTGGATGGTGAGAACTCGAAAATTAAAGATTTCATTTTAAACCCTATTGAAACCCGAACCTTTTTGAAAAAGTATTTAGATCTCCTTGACTATTTGATCCCTATGTACGAAAAAGAAGGCAAAGCCTATTTGACCATTGCCATTGGCTGCACCGGAGGCCGGCATCGGTCGGTGACCATCGCGCGCACCATTTTTAATCACATCCGAAAAACAAAAAAACAGGTCGAAATTATCCATCGTGATATTGACCAATCCCAATAACTTGAAGCTATCTCATAAAAATAAGTGATCTAAAGTTACAAGTGATCTAAAGTGACTAAAGTTAAGGAATTCTATCATTTTAATAATAAAGATGGAGCGCCACGCGGCGCACACGCCGCGCAAGCGCTGGCGCTGCGCGAGCGACATCATAACTTTAGGCACTTTAGCTCATTTTAGGCATTTTAGGCACTTTTTTTAAAGGTGATTTATGATCGGTATCGTTATCGTTACGCATAGTCAATTAGGTGATGCATTAATTGAAGCTGCTGAATTTATAATCGGCAAACGCCCTGAAGCACTGGTTTCGGTTTCCATTGATTTGAATGAGAGCGCCGACATGCTGCGTAGAAAAATTGCTGACGGCATAAAAAAGGTCAAATCAAAAGATGGTGTGCTCATCTTAACAGACATGTTTGGTGGGACACCTTCCAACTTGAGCTATTCGTTTCTTGAAGAAGGACAAATTGAGGTACTCTCCGGGGTAAATCTTCCAATTTTGATCCAGGCAGCAAACACGCGAGCGAAAGTGGACCTCACCAAATTGGCCGTCAAATTGGAAGCATTTGGTAAAAAGAGTATCTCATTGGCAAGCGGCTTACTAAAAGGAAATAAACGGAGCTAGAGGGTTGAGGGAAAAGTATAGGGAGAGACTATGACGGTTAAACTTGGCATTAATGGTTTTGGAAGGATCGGGCGCCTCGTCTTTAGAGCGGCCTTAAAAAATCCTGAGGTTGAAGTCGTTGCCATCAACGACCTTACAAACGCGGCCACAATGGCCCATCTGCTTAAATATGATTCAGTACATGGCACATTGGATGTCGATGTTAGCGCTCAAGATGACCGGCTGGAAGTGGATGGCAAAGCCGTTGCCATCCGATCTATTAAGGAGCCTGAGAATCTCGGGTGGAGCGAACTCGGCGTAGACGTTACCGCGGAATGCACCGGGTTGTTTCGTGATCGCGAAAGTGCCTCCAGGCATCTGGCTGCCGGAGCACGTAAAGTCATCATATCGGCTCCAGCCAGCGATCCCGATATTACAATTGTCATGGGAGTCAACTCGAATCAATATGATCCGCGACAGCATCATATTATTTCAAATGCCTCGTGTACAACCAATTGTCTGGCGCCGGTAGCCAAAGTACTTTTGGAAAATTTCGGCTTGAAAAACGGATTGATGACCACCATCCATGCCTATACCGGTGATCAACGACTGTTGGACTTTCCTCACAAAGATTTGCGCCGAGCCAGAGCAGCAGCGCTTTCAATGGTACCCACCACCACGGGTGCGGCCAAAGCCGTGTCGCTGGTGCTGCCGGAATTGTCCGGCAAACTTAACGGACTTGCCGTCCGTGTCCCCATCCCCAATGTTTCGATGGTGGATTTTGTGGCCACCTTGGAAAAAACCGACATTACCGTCTCAGAAGTCAACGCAGCCTTGAAAAATGCTTCGGAAGAATCCCTGGCCGGCATTCTGGGATACAGCGAAGCGCCTCTGGTTTCGATCGACTTTAACGGATCCACACTGTCCTCAATCGTGGATGCCCCCACCACCCATGTTATCGATAATATGGTAAAAGTGCTTGCCTGGTATGATAACGAAGCCGGCTATTCACATCGAATGGTGGACCTGGCGGTCATGGTGGGAGCGGAGCTATAGCTCTGGTTTCAGGGTCCGCAGATTTCGCAGATTTCCGCAGATAATAAAGCTGTTAAGCTAGTACCTGAATTTTGCACGAGTCGGAGGCTTTCATGTGCAAGGCACTTAAGGGCGAAGCCATAGTGAACTATTGCGAGCCCTTAATAACGCAGCAGATGGAAGCCTCCGGCTCGCCCGTAGGGTGAAAATTAATGAGATAAAATGATTTTCATCCATTATACCTGATAGGTATTTTGGTTTACTTCGCTGGTTTGCTTAACCTGTTGTCATTAAAAATAATCTTAACTTCTCATTAATTTTCATGAAAGATCCAGGTAGTAAGCTGTTGAGCTGATAAGCCGATAAGATGTTGGCACCTGGTTAAATGTTCAAATAGTCAATTAGTCAGAGGATTCAATCCGTTTTAAAACTATTTAACGATTCGACGATTTAACCAATTAACTTATCATTTTACTAATTGACTATTCGACTAATTGACCATTTAACGAATTAACGATGCCCCACCGGGCGAGAGGACGATAAAAATGGGAAATCGCAGACCTCTGTTTGCCGGTAACTGGAAAATGTACAAAACCCCGCAGGAAGCCGCTGATACTGCAAAGCAGCTGGTTGAACAGGTGCGCGAAGTCGCAGACGTCGATATCATGATTGCCCCGCCATTTACGGCTCTTGAATCGGTATCCAGGGTGATTAAAAACAGCCCGGTTGCGCTGGGCGCTCAGAATCTTTACTGGGAAGATGAAGGCGCATATACGGGTGAGATATCGGCCCCCATGCTTAAATCAGCGGGCTGTCAATACGCCATCATCGGCCATTCCGAGCGTCGCCAGTATTTCGGCGAGACCGATAAAACCGTCAACCAAAAAATCCAGGCTGCGATCCAGGTTGGCCTGAAACCGGTTTTTTGTATAGGTGAAACCGAACAAGAGCGGGAAGCGGAGCAGACGTTATCCGTACTTGACAAACAGGTTAGGAAGGGGTTAGAAAGGCTGCTTCCGGAACAACTGGATACGCTGATCATCGCTTATGAACCCGTGTGGGCCATTGGAACCGGCAAAACCGCCACAGAGGATCAGGCCCAGGAGGTTCATCAGTTTATCCGGTCTCTGATTGAGAAAAGTTTTGGAAATGACCTTTCCAAATCCATCAGAATATTGTATGGTGGCAGTGTTAAACCGGATAATATTTTGAATTTAATGGCAATGCCGGACATTGATGGCGCCCTTGTCGGAGGAGCGAGCCTAAGCGCCGACTCGTTTAGCAGGATTATAAAGTTTAAAAAATAACCTGGAAAGCAACAAAAGATTATGTCTCTAATACTGATAATCATTCATATTTTCGTATGTATCGCCCTGATCATGATTGTATTGCTCCAAACAGGCAAAGGAGCTGATATGGGTGCGGCGTTTGGCGGGGGTTCCAGTCAAACTCTGTTTGGCAGTACCGGGGCTTCGACATTTTTGAGCAAGGCCACCACTGCTGCCGCCATAATTTTTATGCTCACGTCCTTGAGTCTTGCATGGATGTCCGGTCATCGAACCGGAGATTCGATCATGGACAAAGCCCGGGCCCCTGTAGAACAGCCGGCTCCGGCTTCACCAGCCCAAGGTGATACTTCAACACCGGAAACACCGACTCCGGCTAAACCGGCGCAAACAGAATAAGCCGTGAATGATTACGTTTCGTATTTACGCAGATGCCGAAGTGGTGGAACTTGGTAGACACGCTATCTTGAGGGGGTAGTGGCCAAAAGCCGTGCCGGTTCAAGTCCGGCCTTCGGCACCACAGATAAACAAAGGGCTTAGAGAAATCAACCATCTCTAAGCCCTTTGTTTATTATGATTAGAAGATATACGCTGTATAAAATAGCATATAGTAATGATTTACAAAGTATCGTCTTTTAGTTTTTTACTCGAATTTTTCGTTTGAGTAACGGAATGAGTAACAGGTGATTTTGAATAAAACTTGGAAATCTGATCCGATGCCTTTTTAAGATCCTCCGAATCAACCGTATTATAACGGTCAAACATTTCCCGGGTGCTATGCCCTGTGATTTTCATAATCACAGTTTCGGCCACACCGGCCTTGCGCATGTTGGTATTGAAAGTGTGCCGCAGATCATGAAAAACAAATCCGTCTTTCACATTACGGCCATATTTAATGCCGGCAGCCTTGCAAGCTCTACTCAAACCCCTGCGGATATCGAAAACAGGTTTATGCCGAAACTGGAAAACAAAATTAGGCTCGCCGGCCTGCTGGATCCGGTTTGGCATCGAGCGCAAAATTTCAAACAATTCATCACCGATGGGTACGTCCCTGGCTTTCCGGTCTTTAGTGTCTCCAGGCTCCAAACGAATCAGGCGCTTTTTAAGGTCAACCTTATCCCATGTTAACTTTAAAATTTCGCCCCTGCGCATGCCGGTATAATACGCCATGGCTATTACATGACGCGTGTGGCCCCCGGCATGTTTCATCAAAGCTTGAAACTCATCAAATGATAAAATCCGATCGCGTACATCAGAGCCCTTCTTGAGAGTCTTCTTTATTCTTTTAAAAACCTTCAATGTTTTTCCGCTAACCTGATCATTTTCAAACGCCATATTTATCATGGTCTTAACCTTTCCCAAATCCTGGTCAACTGTGGCCGGCATTTTTCCCTCTCGCTGGCACTTGATCTGAAAATTTTGCAAATCCACGGGCATTATTTTTGCGACAATTTTATCGCCAAATTCCATGTTAAACAAATCAAGCTTCTTCTCAATAATGTAATTTGAAGCGAGTTGCTTGACGGGCCCCTGTTTAAGATACCATTTGGCCAGCTCATTAAAGGTCATGCTTGTATCCGGCGAAACCTCAAAAAATTGATTCTCACGCTTGCCGACTTTAAATTTTGCATCGGCATCTTGGGCGTCTGTGATAGAATACGGATCAAGATTAAAATACGTAAGGCTTCTTTTTACCTGCTTACCATCAGAATCTCGATATAAAAAAAATATCGCACACGCTTTGAGCGTTTGGCTTGGTCCAGATCCTCGCCACATTTACACTTTTTGTTTTTTACTGACTGCTGGCGCTTGCATATTGGACATCGTGCTAAGATTGCCATATCATCTCCTTACGACCTTATGGATATTGATTTTATTAAAAGAAAGGGGGTCAGATCTTTGAAATTGACAAAATGGAATAAGTGTGTAAATAACCGCTTATGGCTCGACCCTTGAGAATAGAATATCCTGGCGCCTATTACCATGTGATGAACCGGGGCAACCGCCGCGAGGATATTTTCATTACCGATACTGACCACCACACATTTCTTGATGCATTGGCAGATAGCTGTGAAACTTTCAGTGTCAAACTTATTGCCTACGTTCTGATGGCCAATCACTTTCATCTGCTGGTTCAAACCGCCCATGCCAATCTGAGCGAGTTTATGCGGCGTTTTCTGGTCACCTACACCGTAAGGTTTAATCGCAGCAATCAGCGCAGCGAGCATGTTTTTCAAGGCCGCTTTAAGTCTTTGCTGGTCGAAGAAGATGAATATCTTTTGCCGTTGAGCCGCTATATTCATTTAAACCCAATTCGCACTCGTCAGTTTAAAAATGTGGAAATTCAAAGCAAGTCAGATTACCTTAAAAAGTACCCCTGGAGCACTTACCCAGGGTATTGTTATCTTAGAAAAAGAAATAAGAACATCGATTACCGCTGGTTGTTAAACACTTACTTCGGCCAAGACAATGCACAAGACCGGCGCCAGTATCGCGAATATGTGCATCATGGAATTGAAGGTGAAATTGAAAATCCTTTTGAGCAGGTGCTACACCAATCGATTCTTGGAACCCAGAGCTTTGTTAAATGGGTGAAAAAAAAGCTTCCCCCCAAGCAGCAGCGTGAGATTCCATCGCTTACAAAATTACAGCGCCATATTTCTGTTGAGCACATCATAGAAGAAGTTGCCCGGGCTGGGCAGGTTCAAACTGAAGACCTGTTGGACCGTAAAACTAGGCTCAAAGAATTACGCCAGATGGCCATGGAGCTAAGTTACCGGTACAGCAACGAAAAACAAGCCGAAATTGGTGCTGTCTTTGGCGTAGATTACAGCACCGTCAGCCCGAGCCGGGCGCGCCTGAAAGGGAAGTTAAACTCAAGTCGCAAACTAAATATACAGTTTAAGCAAATCAAGGAACAGGTTATCAATTTGTCAATTTCAAAGATCTGACCCCTTTTTCACTTGTATTTTAGAAAATATCGAACTAAGAATTGCCCGTATACATTATAATATTGCGATATTTTAGAATAGCTGTTACTTTAAATACTTGAAATCAATCAGCAGAAAGAAATCCATACTGCATATCAACGGCGAATAGATCATGGAAAAAATTCTCAACATTCATATCAAGAAACTGCCGGAAGGTGTTTATCTGGCCACCTCCAAGGATATCCAGGGACTGGTGGCTCAGGGCCGGACAGCAACAGAGGCATTGGAGATCGCAAGGGATGTCGCACGCAAGCTAATTGAGGCCCAAGCGGAGCGTTCCGGAAAAGTGAAGCTTACGACCATAGATGATTCGTTCGACTACCCGCTGATTGTAAATGCGTAACGATGGGACGACTAGCCGGTTTCCGATACAGACAGATAATAAAGCGTCTGAAGGCATTTGGATTTGCGTTTGATCGGCAAGCCGCCGGAAGCCATGAAATCTGGTACAATTCGCAAACCGATTGTTATACTACTGTACCCAATCATTCAGGAGATATGCCTGAAGGAACGCTGCGAGCCATTCTCAAAGAAGCCGGTATTGATCCAAATGAATTTCTAAAGAATTGAAAAGCTGAAATCCAGCCAATCAAGGGTCGCTAAAATGGAAAAAGAGAAGCGGTTTCAGTAAGTTACCGGAGCCGCTTTTCTATTATATGCAAATTGCCATTGGTTTTCGTACAACGTAAACAGGTTATCAGCCCCGCATCAAGATTGGTCATCTTCGATTTCATATCCTATTGATCGATAGCCTTTAATTTGCCTATCGTACATTCTTGCCAAAACTGGTACATCCAAATCCACGTAATCGAAAATTCTGATAGAAAAACTGCGTTGACAATATGTCATATCTGGCATATTGTCAGTTGCATAACCCACAAGAAAAACCGCTGGTGTGAATATGGATAAGAGAAAAAAGAAAAATTTGGAATCTAAAGGTTATAATGTCGGTTCTGTGCAAGAGTTTCTTGGGTTTAGCACGGAAGAATCGGAATACATCGAGCTAAAACTGGCACTCAGCGAAGCTCTGGCAAAACGCCGCAAAAAAAGCAATTTGACACAGGCACAGTTAGCCAAGATGCTGAAATCCAGTCAGTCAAGGGTCGCCAAGATGGAAAAAGGAGATCCGAGCGTATCTGTGGACCTGCTTGTCAAATCGTTGCTGGCTATGGGTGCTAATAAAAAGAGTATCGTCAAAGCGATTGCAGTGTCTTGCTGAAGTCGCTTTTGAATTATATGCAATTGCTGTACACGCATTAACACACGATGTAACTTTCATCTTTATTTCTATTCCCCTTACTGAACGCCTGAGGCCTAACGCCTGATGCCCGCTTTTAAGCTCCCCCATGATCTGTCGTTTTCCGCCATGAGTCGCCTGCCGTGGCGAAGCTTGCAAAAGCGAAGACTGGTCCTCCTGGGGACATGAGCTGTCGTTTTCCGCCATGAGCTGGCAGGAGAGAGAAAGCGCCATTCCCTGACTTGGCACGGCGAAACTCGAATGGATAAGACCGCTGTCTTTTTCGATACCATCTTAAAAAGCCAATTTTGTCACTAGAATGTTTGCTTTAAGACCCAATTAGAAAAATATTTTTAATAATATTTTTATGACATCAAAATCTGATATCAATCGATCGCTTTTCAAGCAGGATCTCCATCAGTCGGTGGCCTTTATCTATCAAAATACCGGTTGAGCCGGCATGGGATTCCCCCATCTTATGGACGCCGTCAGGATCAATGCCAGTGCCGCACAACAGGAACGGCACAGGATTACTGGTGTGTGTGCGGAGGGTGACGGGGGTGGGATGATCAGGTAGAACCAGAATCCTCCACTGATCGTAGTGATGGAGACCGTCTATAACGGTCCCCAGCACATCCTGGTCAATACGTTCGATGGCCTCGATTTTCGACGGGTAGTCGCCACTGTGTCCGGCCTCATCAGGGGCTTCTACATGGATGCAAACAAAGTCATGCTTTTTTAGCGCCTCAACGGCGGCCTTGCCCTTACCGATGTAATTGGTATCAAGGTAGCCTGTGATGCCGTCGACATGAACGCGTTCCAACCCGAGATATGCCGCCAGGCTCTGCAAGAGGGGGACGGCACTGATAATGGCGCCGCTGATTCCGAACACATCTTTGAAAAGAGGCATTTGAGGCCGGATCCCCTGCCCCCAGAGCCAAACACTGTTGGCGGGATTTTCACCTGCCTCCTTGCGCCGCACGTTAATCTCATGGTCTTTGAGAAGATTTCCCGCCCGGTCCATCAGGTCAAGCAGTCTCTCTGCTTTCGCCCCTCTGGGAAGATAATTTGTTATGGATTGTCCGATGATGTCATGGGGTGGCGTACAGGTCATCTCCAGAAGGTCTCTGTCAGTGGTCACCAGGAGATGGCGGTATGATGTTCCGGGATAAAACCTGAATTCTTCGGAGCCTATGGCCCGTTCCAGGGTTTCAACCAGAACGGCGGCCTCAGCGCTGGATATATGACCCGCGGCGAAATCGACCATTTTATTATCGAAAATAGTGACAAAGTTCATGCGGTAGGCGATCCGGCCCGGCTCCAGCTCAACGCCCATGGCCGGAGCCTCCAGGGGAGCCCTTCCGGTGTAATACTTGGCCGGATCAAAACCCAGTACCGACATAACGGCCACATCGCTGCCGGGAGACATGCCAGAGGGTACATTGCGCACCAGTCCCACCCGTCCCCTGGTAGCGAGAGTGTCCATATGGGGGGTGTCTGCTTCCTCAAGGGGAGTAAGCCCGTCCAATTCCTTTACGGGATAGTCCGCCATGCCATCAGGAATCACTACGACATATTTTGTGCACATTTTTCCCCGCTTTTGCAGAACTCATCGACAATGTGGACGATTTCTTCACCAATCCGCATGAGATTTTCCTTGCTGCTGGCTCCCAGGTGCGGCGTCATGATGACATTGGGTGCCTTCAGAATTGGATCGTCCTTGGATGGCGGGTCCGAAGGCCAAACATCAGTAGCATACGCCGACAGTTTGCTGCTTTTTAGCGCTGCGACCAGATCTTCGGCCACAACGCATTGGGCACGGCTGGTATTAATGAGGACGGCGCCATCTTTCATCTTGTTGATAATTTCTTTATTGATCATCCCGCAGGTTGAATCAGTCAATGGCGTGTGCAAAGAAACAAAATCTGCCTCCTCAACCGCCTCTGCCAGATTTGGTTTTACATCAGCGAGTTCACTCGGCCTTCCTGATTTTCGAAATGCCACCACTTTCATTCCAAAAGCGCTTGCACGTATTGCAAGCTCGGCCGCGATGCTTCCAAGGCCCACAAGGCACAGTTTCTTCCCATAAAGTTCGGTGCGTTTTAATTCTTCTTTCAGCCACTTTCCCTGTCGCATGCCTTCATGAGCAGAAAAAAGCCGGGAGGCTGCGGAAATCATAAACGCAAATGCCAGTTCAGCTACTGCTATAGCCGAAGCCCTGGGCGTGTTTCTCACGATAATGCCTTTACTAGAGGCATATTCGGTGTCAATGTTGTCCATCCCCACCCCACCGCGAACAATGAGTTTTAGATTCAAAGCACTGTCAATGAACTCCTTTTTGCATTTTGTTTTGCTTCGAATCAGCAGCACTTCTCCTTCAGCAAGCCGATTTTTTTCCTCAAAAACCTCTCCATATCTTGACAACTTGCGAGGGAGGGTTGGATCAAATTCTTCAGCTATTATAATTTTCATACACCCTATCTGTCCCAAGGGTTGGCCACTGTAAGGTTATTGTCAACTCCGTTAATTTCGACTTGATCTTGAAATTGCTCGGCAATCCGCTCACCCAGGCCAAGTGTTCTGCAAAATGGCCCCGAATCGTTAGAAGGAAGAAGCCTATTTCTACGACAGCCGCTGTGCTTCTGCAATTACTTCTTTAAATAGAGCGATTTAAGGGGAAATTATTGCATTGTCAAGAGAAATATAAAGGGAAATATAAGCAAAATATAAAAATGTATAAAAAAATTACATAATATATAAAAAGTCAACATTTTATTATTGACAGCGATGGAAAGAGATAATACGGGTTTATAGAACTTTAATTAAAATCTCAGTTGTTCAGCGCCAAAAGTATAACATGATGTGAATATCATAAGTTAAGAGGATGTTTAATATGACTGGCGAAAATAAAAATATTGACGACCACAAAAGAAAAATCATTCTTGCGCTTCAAAAGGACGCACGCCGACCCTATAAAGATATTGCTAAAATGCTCAGAGTTTCCGAGGGTACTATCAAAAACAGGGTTACGCGCCTGATCAGCAGGGGGATTCTAAAATTGGAGGCCAGAGTTAATCCCTTTGCCCTTCCCAATCGGATTTCGGCCATCGTGGGGGTGAACCTCAAAGAGCGAACTCACGAAAAAAAGATTAAAGAGATTGAAAAAATTCCCGGGGTCACAAGTGCGTGGAATGCTGCCGGCCGGTTTGATCTTTTTTTTGAGATAATGGTCGATTCCATGCAGTCACTGAATGATATTCTATTCAGAAAAGACTTAAAAAGGATCGGCGGCATATCGTACACGGAAACATTTATTACCCTGTATTCAAATACGAAGTACTTTAAGCTGGGATAAAATGAACGGGCGATTTCAGCAAGGCCATAATCTGCCTTGCATAACCTCTGTTACGCCAACAATTTGCAAATTGATGGAGATTGCCCCCCCTGTTGTTTCTGACCCGGATTGTCTCAATGATGTTATTCAGTCAGCCGGACGTCAGGGTGTTGAAAAAGTTGACAGATGCCTTATTTACGCACCCGACGCTGTTGGGTTGAAAATGTATCAAAACTTTAGATCCTTATTTGATGCTGTCTTGACGCATGCACCTATAGCTGTGCCGTTAAGCTCCGTAATTCCGCCAATAACACCGGTCTGTTTTGCGTCAATGTTCACAGGCGCCCAACCACGGATCCACGGTATCCAAAAAAAAGAAAAGCCGGTGTTGACGTGTGATACAATTTTCGATGTACTTATCCGTGCTGAGAAAAAACCTGTTATTGTTGCGGTAAAAGAACAAAGCATTGATCTTATCTTCCGTGAGCGGAGCATCCAATATTTTTCTGAACTTGACGATCAAGCTGTTACCCGCCGCACGATCGAGATGATCAAATCCGACCATTATGATTTTATCGTCGTTTACCACTGTGAATATGATGACATTCTTCATGAAATGACGCCTTTTTGCCCTGAAGCCATTGACGCCCTGAAGCATCACCTCCATGCTTTTGGTGAATTCTCAAAATCAATGAATGTTCACTGGCAAAATTTCAACCGAATGATATGGTTCGCCCCCGACCACGGCGCCCACATTGACCCGCAAAGGGGCAAGGGCATCCACGGGGATAATATCCCGGAAGATATGCAGGTTCAGCACTACATTGGGATTAAACCCGGAAAAAACGATATCCCGGGACCAAACTGAAAATATTCAATTAATTGAGTTAAAGCAAATTAGCCTGGGAAGAAAAGAGGATCTACCCGCCATGGTGGGCTTGGATTGTTCAGATCACACCATCTTCTCCTACGCAATGCGGGTGACTCGTCCGAAACTTTCTACAAACCCAAAGAAAGGAGATCAATTATGAAAGCAGTATCGAAAAATTGGTTCAAGTTACTGGTTGTGGCTTTTTTTTGCACCACCTTGATGGCCGGCGGCGACGGCCCTGGCACTCGAAAGAGGGGGTACTCTTTCACTTGCTATCGCTTCATCCGTCAAAACGCTCGATCCTCATAAAGTTGTCGGCGATGAATCCTACCATGCCACCTTCCACATCTTCAGCACACTGACCCGTATCGGGTCTGATCTAACCGCCAAGCCGGAATTGGCGGAATCGTGGGAGCATGCCGACAACGCCATGACCTGGACGTTCCATCTCAATAAGAAAGCAAAATTTCACAATGGGCGACCGGTAACGGCCGATGACGTCAAGTTCAGCCTTGAGCGGGTGCTCGATCCCAAACAGTCTCCCCGGGGCCATTCCAAAATCGGCCCCATAAAAGAGGTCATTGTCAAG
>PVMK01138482.1_pt1 | contig 23997 bp, 28 predicted proteins | sample 1853481 | NCBI WGS metagenome assembly PVMK01 (sample SAMN08533507, study PRJNA380276) | Marine sediment metagenome, whole genome shotgun sequencing project. | reverse complement strand
TCTCCCACGAGTTTGTCAAACTGCTCCACGTCCACTACCGGTGAAGTTGTGAAATGAATTCCGGTCAATTTGTTCAAAGCGACCGAGGTGGCTATGGCTTTGTCCGCATCAGGAAAATCGAGGGTGAAGACAAGATCATGTTCACCCATGACGGCATACATAGATATTATCTTACCGCCGTTTTTTTGGATCACTTCACGAGTTTTCTCTGTCCTATCGGGACTGATGTCCTTCATCGCCTCAGATGAATATTTCCCGAACATTAAGAAGATAGACATTTGTAATCCCTCCTTTCCTTAAAAATAAAACCCATCAGTAACAGACCTTACGTTCACTAATTTACTTTTTTATTACCCCTGTCTTCGTGGATTGACCTAACTTACTAAAACATGAAAGTTCGGCGGTTCCCTGATTCCTGTCATATTTGTTTCATATCCAATTCTGAAACTCAAGACAATTCAAATGATGCAAAAACACAATATATTCCCTAAATTCCTGATATCAGATTTCCCATGTGAATATCAAGACACATTTTTTTTGAAGACATCCTGATCATGTGCTATTTAAAGGAATCGATTCTATTACACAATCACATCATCCAACAATTCCCATACTTCTGCCGGTTTAATGAATCGAATGCTTGTCGGACCAAATTAATTTATTCCGATTTAGGCAATTCAAACGTTCCTTTCAATGAGATGCGGCCCTGAGACGTGCCTTGCCTTATAGGTCTCCTTTGATTACTCAACCAGGAATGGGATTCGCCAGCGCCAGTGATGCCTTTAAATTTTCCAGTACCATAGAGAAGCTTCCAACCTCCCATGTTCTCCATCATAAAATAGTCATTATCAGCATCCATGAACTTGCTATAGCAGTGGGCCGTCGTCTTCATCTCGTCATCTTCAAGGCGATGTAGCCAAATACAAATGGAGCTGAAAGAAAGGTCATTAAAGAGCTTGTTTTCGCTCCTTGTTATGCCCAGAACATCACCGTTCCAAGATGTAAATTCCTCGCTCTGTGTCAACGTTGTACTCCTCCCAGACCAGTAGACAGTAAACTCAAGAGATTCCTCTGCTTGAGTAACCGGAATGTGTATGACCAAACCAAAGACAATGGCAACCACCACGCTCACAGTGGCGACGATCCACCAATTACGTCTTTTATTACAAAACATGGTATACCTCCTTTCTAATAATTCCAGGACTCTTTCTCATCACTGGTAAAAATATCCATAGCTTTTTAAAGAATAGCGGGACTATCCAGTAATGGTAAGTTCACAAAAGTCTTTGAGTCTTATAAAAAAGATGATATGAGTTTTATGCTCCCAAAATCAACAGCGTTTTGAGAGCATGGTAGGCGCATTTTGAGAGGTTTCTCCATTGCATCTTTGCCCGATTATTAGGTTAAGCATTTAAATAATAAATAAGCTGCACCAAACCGTAGCCCAAAGATTCCGAGTTAAACCCATTACGATGATCTGCAGCTTGGTGTCAGCTTTATCCAGTTAGGCAGTTTTGTAAGCGGTCATATCTATATAATTAAGGAGCGATTTTTTTACCCAATATCTATTTGAGGATATATATATTTGGGTAGTCCATAAGCTTTAGAGTCACGGCAATGACACCCGCGTCTGCCGGAACATCGTGAATAATTATCAGGCTGTTGCTCTTATTCAGCTCCTCCATCATGGGTTTCGAGAACATGTCGCTGTAATCAACGTGGTTGGCCCCATTGACATGACCTTTATTAAACTTCGCTTCATCCCGAAAATCGACAAACGTGCAATTTTTTAGCTTTCTGGCATCCCCTTCGGTGATGATTAGCGCTGCAAAATCGTTCTTGTTCACAGCAATGAGGTCCTCAAGAAGTTCCGGTTTGCCTTCCGTGGCATACCCTGTCTTTTTCCACCCCTTGATACCATCTCTCATCCAATAGACATTCTTGTAGCCATTCGCAACCGCCAACCTGGCGGTGTGATAAGATTTCCATCATGTGCTTGACGCGCAATAGGTTATAATGGGAGTACTCTTGTCTGTTGGAAGCTGCGCTATGTCAAAATCGACTTCGCTCAGTGGCATATCAGTGCGTTTGTGATCCTTCGGAACCAAACATGTTATGTGGATTGTGCCGGAAGGATGACCCTTCATGAAATCAGTCGTGTGACTGTGGCACGCAATGAATGTCGCACCATCTTCGTGAAGTTTTTTTGATTCTTCCAGGCTTACCGCTTTGAATCCCTCTCCCCCTTTTTCAGGAGCGGGTACCTTGGCCGCAAAACCGAAGGTTGAAAATCCGATTATCAACAATAATGATAGAATGAGAACTGATATTTTTTTGTGCATCACCAACCTCCTTTTTGTCATAATCTTGTTGTTTTTTGGGGATAATTGCCATTCCTCAAATATAGACATGATCACTAAGAACCTGTACTGGTACCACCTCCTTTCTTTTCGTTTATAAAAGCAACGTTATCCACCTCCTTATGATTTATTTCCAGCAATATCTGTACCGGTATTGCGGTCTGGCATTTTAAATGCTGAAACTATTTGTTATTTAAAATAAAAATGGTTGTTAGAGTTCAAAAAATTTTGTTTTGAGAAGAGAGGGTGGGTGCAATATTCAACCTTTTTTTTTGCGCATGGGTGAATATTGTACCCATTCCTGTATTTGGGATTGACGAGTTGAAGTTTTTTGTTATAAATATCTGATATTCTGAAAAAGTTTTAACAGTCGGCCAAATCCATATGCCAAGAAATCGATTCACGTCATGTCGCCATTAGAAAAACATTACCGAATCATACTAGACAGTATCGCCGATGGCGTTTTTACTGTCGATATGAACTGGAAAGTAACTTCTTTTAACAAAGCCGCTGAAAATATAACCGGTATTAAGAAAAAAGAAGCGATAGGGCGGCAGTGTTCCAAGGTTTTCAGAGCAAGTGTGTGTGAAAACGGTTGCATTCTCCGGCACACAATTAAGACTGAAAAGCCCGTCGTAAATATGCCGGTTCATATTATCCGTGCCGACAATAAATCTATTCCTATCAGTGTAAACACAACGCTATTGAGAAACGATGAGGGTCGAGTTATCGGGGGCGTCGAAACATTTCGAGATCTGTCAGATGTTAATAAGCTGCGGAGGGTGATTTTAAAACAGCAGTCTTTTGATGATATAGTGAGTAAAAACAGTAAAATGGTCAAGCTATTTTCACTGCTTCCTCAAATTGCTAAAAGCCATAGCACTGTTTTACTTGAAGGGGCCACCGGGACCGGCAAGGAGATTTTTGCACGGGCAATACACAATAATAGCAGGAATCGGAATGGCCCGTTTGTAGCCATAAATTGTGGGGCATTGCCCGACACCCTGTGTGAATCGGAATTATTTGGTTACAAGGCAGGTGCGTTTACCGATGCCAAGAAAGATAAACTGGGCCGGTTTGCCATGGCCCAGAACGGCACTATTTTTCTTGACGAGATCAGTGATATTTCAAAAGCTGTTCAGATAAGGCTTTTACGTGTTCTGTCAGAAAAAGTTTATGAGCCTTTAGGCTCAACAAAACCAGTCAAAACAAACACCAGGGTAATTGCGGCGACTCATCAAAATCTGGAAAAGCTGGTTGAGCAGAAAAAGTTTCGAGAGGATCTCTATTTTCGTGTCGACATCATAAAACTATCCTTGCCGAAGCTTTCAGAAAGAAAAGAAGATATCCCTCTTTTAGTGAATCACTTTATCGAGCAATTCAATCGTTTAACCGGGAAAAAGATTGTAGATATGACTCGAGAGGCACTGGCAGCATTAATTCTCTACGACTGGCCGGGAAATGTTCGTGAGCTTGAAAATGCCATCGAACATGCCTTTGTCCTATGTAGAGGGGAGCTGATTCGTTTACAACACTTACCCGAACGCTTGGTCCCTGAAAATGGGACGATGCTCCTACCTACCGGCCTGACCCTGAAGGAAGTTGAAAGGCACACCGTTCATCAGGCGCTCGAAAGAAATCAATGGAAAAGGATGACTACAGCGCGGGAACTTGGGATTGATAAAAACACGTTGCGTCAAAAAATAAAGCGCTACGGTCTTGTCGAGCCATTGAGAGACCTTTGAAAATATCAATTTTTGTTCAAGTTATTAATAATCTTCTGAATAGCATGCGCTCTGTAATGTTATCCGTAATAATATCCGACGTCGTTTTGCAATACAGATATATGAGAGTACCTCAAGATTCGCTCTTGTCAAATCGGGTGATCTTGCCAATAGTAGAACTCAGCCAATGTTACAATATGTTTTGTATATCGCAAACAATTCAGGTACTTAAAAGGTTGACATAATAGCAGGTATCGCCCGCTAAGTCCTGAGAGCTGGGATTGAGGATATCACAAATATTGAGGGCCTTTAAATTTTACATAGATGTTGGAGCAATCAACGGTTTTTTTCTTCACAAGGACCCGTTTCAGAGGTCTCCCAAGTAGGAAGCGACGGAATCTCCAGGTATCGGCATACCGGACATGATTGATCCATCCCTGCACGGTCGCATCAAATTCGGCAAAGGTTATTTCACCTTTGCAATAAGATTGCCATCGGTTTCGTGAGCGGCGGCTGAAATTGTAGACGTTGCGTGCCTTGAGCTTTAAGATATCTGAATTTTCCCCGCTTTTGCTTGACATTAAAAGGCTTAACATTATTATAGTGTAAGAAAGCTTTATTATTATTTGATCTTGCGTGGTTCCAGATTCCCATTTCGCTTGTTTTCAGACGGCTGCTAAGAGAGCTAAGTTTGCCCATCGAATTGCTAATGCGCTAACAGATTGTTATGATTATCGATCTGATTTGCTTGTACATTCTCACCGAATAAAGCTTTTTTATTTCATTTTTAAACAAATTGCGTAGAAAAAGTGTTTCGCCACCGAATTTGACCTCCTAGGTTATTTTTTAACAATTTAGGAGAGAATCCAAACAAAAGGGGGTGCATTATGAAAGCCGGTATCTTTTTTACGGGTACAGGGCCGATTCTTATTTTAACCTCTTACGAGACCCTGGATGACACAAACTTGGTAGAAAAGCTTGCTACCAAAGGAATCAAAAAATTCATCGCGTATGAGGTTCCCGAGGATAAAGTCAAAGAAAGGTATGGAAAACATTACAATGTGATCCTGGGTGATTTAAATCAGAGCGATGACCTGCGCGTTCTTGATTACGATGGGCATCATGTCTTTTATAACTTCTCACTCAATGAAATTGGAGATCCAATCTACCACGAAATAAAAAGCTCAGCTACAAATGCCCAACCCGGATAAACCGGAAAGAATAGCCACAAAGGCACCAAGACACAAAAATAAATATTTGACAGCCGTTCAGAGTTCAGAGGTTCTGGGTTCAAAGGTTACACCTGTTGGAAACTGCTTACTATAGTGATCAAAATCCGAGATACCCTACTTCACCCTTTGGGTGAAACGGCTTTTGAAATACGATGAAGACTGAATCCCTTTGATATGAGAGGATAAACCATGTATTTCAAACAGGCTGATATTTTCTGGGGATTGAATAAGGAATTTGTTGGGCAAATCATGAAAATCGCAGTGACCGAATCTCATCGTAAAAGCGATTTGCTTTTTAGCGGGGGTGGCCCTGCAGATCATTTCTATATTCTGATTAAAGGACAAGTTAATAGGTTTTACCAAATTGCCTGCTCACGGTAACTCCAATGGTTGAGTTGTCCCCACAACTTAAACAAAGGAGCAACCGATGAGCAGATTCAAAAAATTATCCCATATACTATGGCATGCCAATACCATAATGTATGGGTAGGGTAAACTCTCAAACAAAGGGGGCTGCCATGAAAACAGCTTCGCGTTCCATCCAGAAGATCATTGAGGACCAGTTCAAGAAATGGCGAGCCGATCGACCGAAAATGGGCCACAAACCGCTTAACAAGCCTGTGCTGACCGTTTCCAGGGAGCCCGGAAGCGGCGGCGGCATTGTCGCCAAAAAAGTGGCCGAAGATTTAGGATTGGACCTGTTTCACCAGGAAGTCGTACACGAGATGGCCAACTCGGCAAAGGTAAGCGAAAAGATGTTCGAGACGCTGGACGAAAAGCGGCTGAACACGCTGGAAAACTGGATATCGTCCCTCGTGGACGCCCGCCACCTGTGGCCGGACAAGTACCTTGAGCATCTCATGAGAGTTATCGGGATTATCGGCAATCATGGCTGTGCGGTCATTGTCGGGCGGGGAGCCAACTTTATCCTTCCGCCCGAATCCCGTCTCCGTGTGCGCGTAATCGCCCCGCTTGAAAACAGGGTAAAGCATGTCTCGGATACTTTCAGCGTCCCAGCCACAGAGGCAAAGCAGCGCATTATCCGGACCGAATCAGAGCGCAAGGCCTTTGTCCGCAACTATTTCAATGCCGATATCTCCGCCCCTGAAAACTATGACATGGTAGTCAACACCGGGACAATGAGTATCGAAAAAGCGGCAAAGACCATCGCAACTGCACTCGCGTCCTGATTTCCCACTGCCGGTATCAGCCCCCAAATGGGTCTGTTCAATAGAATTTAAAAATGACATACTTGAAGACGGAGGTATACGCTTAGATTTTTGATAAATAGTAAAATCGTTCTCCTATGGCAGTTCGGAAATGAGTTTACGATATTCATCTTCTGTAAATATCCTGGAAGTTTCCGTTCGAAATGCGCCGGTTGATCCAATGGTCATGGAGAGTTTGGTTGCAGTTTCGTCATCCGGTGCTTCCGATATAACCATCACATCGTATTTTCCCATTAATAGATAAAATGTCTTAATTTCTGCACCCAACGATTTAAATAGAACTTTAGCTGTGTCGAGGCGTGCCGGGCTATCCTTTATACTCTCTATGCCTTGTTGGGTGTAACGAATAAAGGTCATGTATGTTGGCATTCAAACACCTCCTCTCTTTAATTTGATTGCGTATACCCCCGAGTTTAATATTATTTAGAAGACGATTAGTATTGATATCACAAGTTTTTATGACCGTTAATTTTAACCGATTAGTTGGAGATACCAAAAGTTTTGGAAATGTTGATTGTGCTTAAGAAATATTAACTAAATAAAATCTATGTATTAAAAATAGGTAACATTACCCTTTGTTTTGTAAATACTTCTGTAATTTTATGAATGCATCTGCCAAAATATCTTGATTAATGCAATCAGCGCATTTTTTCATGCCCACACAATTTTCACATCCTGAAGGAAAACACATAGCGTTTTTTAATAATCGCTCCAAAATATCTGAATAGTCTTCTAATTGCATTCTTAACATGTTGGCTTCATTATCCTCGCATGAGGATAGATTCGATTTTTTTTTAATATATGTCTTCAGGTAATCATGTATGAGGCAATCGCTTTTGAATTTGTCAAAATCGAAACTCGATATCAAATTATCGATGTTCATTATTTCCTCCTCACAGATTAATAAAATTAATACCCTTTAGAGGTAAGGCAATGATTTTTGGCTTACCTAAAAATAGAGGTTGCAATAATGAATTGTAATCGAATTCTCATAATTGGCTGCATCTTTTATAGATTTGATTCGCTAATTTAACTGTCATTAGCGTGTCTTAATGTATCTATAAATTGAGTATTCTGTCGTGACTCCGGGAATAGAATCTATCTTGGACTGTATCTCCTTTCTTTCCTCACTTTCAAACCAGGTCTGCCAGTCTTCTAATGAAAACCAAGAACTTATAGTGACTATTTCATTGGTTTCGTCTATTGATTTTAAATATTCACCTGAAATATAGCCTGACTGTTGTGGAACTTGGCGTCTAATTTCCTTGATGAAACGAAAAAGTTCTCTTTGTTTGTCTTGCGGACACTTCCGTTTAATGAAAACTTTAATAGCCATATTTTCTCTCCTTTCACGGCTTAATCTGCGATAGAAAAATATAAAACCAGACAACCGGAAAAATATACGATAGTGCTTACAGACGATCTCATAAAATAAAAAAACCTCTAAAAGGCGTATAGAACACCTCTCAGAGGCTTTCGTCATGGCATCTTCTGGTAACCCTTTTTCATGGCTTTCTCCACGAAGGTTAAGGGTTAAAAGCGAGTAGGTTTTTAATATGCTATCAGCAGGTAAATTTCGATTCGCGATGAGACTCAGCTCGGAATAGGATTCCGAATGAGAGCACAAATCAGCATCGCGCTTCCGGGCAACAAAGATGGTTGGTTAATAATTTTTCTATATACCTACTTGACTTTGTCATCATTGTCAAGAAATTTTGGGACGATATTATGAAAATTCTGCTTCTTCACATAAAATCATATCTTTTCCATATGATTGCTTTATCATTTTAAGCCCCAAAAGCAGAAATAAAATGTTTGAATTGATAGGCTCATCTTTGCGGTCATAGGTAATTTGTTCATACTTATCCTAATTGAAGGTATCTTCGATGCTAATGCACTACCATTACAGGGCAAGAAGAATGGTGAATGACTTTGCGGCTTACACTGCCAACTAACAAACCCTTTAATGTACCATGCCCACGTGTTCCCATAACAATGAGATCTGCTTGGCAATTTTTGGCAATATTTAGAATTGACTCGGCTTCCGGTCCTTCTTGTAATTCCTCTCTCACATCCAACCTTGTATTACTCAGTCCTTGTAGTGCCTCATCAAGCAGAATTTGTCCACCGGCTTTGCGCTTAGAGTAAAACTTCTCATAATCCTCGTAGCCTAATAGATCTGAGGTATGGGTAAAGATATGAACAAGCCACAGAGTTGCCTCAAAGCGTTCAGCGAGCGTTTTAGCATATTGTAAAGCCCTATTGCTATATTCGGAGCCATCAAAGGCCAAAAGAATATTTTTCAACACATTTAACCTCTGGGTTTATGATGATATGCTCAGACTATAATGTTATAAGTTGTTACATTTCTAGCGCAAATTCAATGCTTTCGTACAATAAAATAATGTTGCCTGGCGTAATGTCAACCCTGTGAGAAATATGCTTTAAATACTCATTTTAATCGCCACCCAACCGTTACCAAACGTTACTTTCTCAGAATTATTAACGCCACTGCCAGCCTTTCCAGCCTGACTTATTCAAATATTTTTTCGTTTATTTTTATAACTTATTAATTTTTATTGTAATTTTTAATCGCAAAAAGACCCATCGGTCCCTTTAGGCAGTATAACAAACAATGGCATTAATTATGCATCTAATTACATGAAGGCCGGCCAAACCCGCCCTGTCGGTTTGATTAAAAACACTTTTACCCGGGAGATAAATCAAGTTAAAGGACAAAGGCAATGCCAAAAATATCCCCTTTTGAAAAATATGCAGCGCAATACGAAAAATTGATTTGGCCTTCAATCAGACCATCTTTAAGAGTTTATCCAAGACCACAAGAGATGAACCTGTTAAATCCGGTCACGGTGAGGGATCTTTTGTGGTAATACGTGGCAGGAAAAAAGAAGTTGAAACGATGGAAGTATAAGTTTATTTAGAGGAGATATTACCATGAAAGCAAGAAAAATCAAAGACCGTATTTACTGGATGGGTTCCGTTGACTGGGACAGGCGTCTGTTCGACGCTCTTATTCCCCTACCGGACGGAACAAGCTATAATGCCTATCTCATTGAAGGGAGTGAAAAGACTGTTTTGCTGGATTCAGTTGATCCTGCCATGGCCGATGAACTAATGGCACAGCTTGGGGGGGTCTCTAGAATCGACTACATCATCTCACACCATACCGAGCAAGACCACTCAGGAACAATTCCGCAGATTCTTAAAAAATACCCGGAAGCCAGGTTGATAAGCACACCCAAAGCAAAGGGAATGCTTATCGACCATCTGCAAATTCCCGAGGAGCTTTTCATAACCGTCAAGGACGAAGAGGTTCTATCCCTTGGTGACAAGACCTTAAAGTTTATTTATTCCCCCTGGGTCCACTGGCCTGAGACCATGGTGACTTATCTGGAAGAAGACAAGATCCTTTTCAGTTGTGACTTTTTCGGCTCCCATATTGCATCCTCCGATCTCTATGCCACTGATGAAGGGCGCGTCTATGAAGCCGCTAAGCGATACTTTGCCGAGGTCATGATGCCCTTCAGGAACGAGATTAAAAAGAACCTTGAGAAACTTGCGTCTTACGACATAGAAATGATAGCCCCCGGTCATGGCCAAATATTTAAACAAATCCGGCATTTATTATTGACGCCTATCGTGATTGGGCCCTCGGCTCTCCCCGCAAACACGGTGGTTATTCCGTATGTATCTATGCACGAAAGCACAAAGCAGATGGTAGATTATTTTGTTGCGTCCCTTGTCGAGAGAGGTGTCGGGGTCGAACAGTTCAACCTGGCCGTAACTGACATAGGAAAACTTGCCATGGCCCTGGTTGATGCAGCTACAATCGTGATCGGTACCCCCACAGTCCTGGCGGGCCCTCATCCTTACGCTGCCTATAGCGCTTTTCTGGCAAATGCCCTGAGACCCAAGACAAAATTCCTTTCCATCATCGGCTCCTATGGGTGGGGGGGTAAGACTGTAGAAATATTGGCAGGAATGATTCCCAATCTTAAAGTGGAAGTTATCGAGCCTGTTCTTACCAAAGGCCGACCGTCAGAGACAGATTTTAGCGCTCTTGAAAATTTGGCTGAGACCATCGCGACGAAACACAAAGAGCATGGGATTTAGATAACCCGTGCTCATTTTTCTTTATACGACTTAGAGCGGTGGTTCGAAGATGGCTATGAAGATTTTGAATGATTTAATTCTAACGCTAAATTTTGAAGCAGGTGTGCGGGACATACGCCAGGGGGTCTTTCATACCGGTGTTTTGACTCGTAATTGTGGACTGGCCGCGACCTTGCCGCGAGATGCACTCCGCCAGAAGCCTCCGATGGTAAAGGAACCCGGGTTCCTGTTGGACAAAAGCGCCCATGAACTGGCTCAACTGGCCTATTCCAAGAGCATACTTGAAGCTGCTATCGGCATGGCAACCATCAATTCACTTCTTGAGATCGATGGGAACTCCTGCATTGAGCTTAATGCCGCTGAACTGATAATGGTAAAGGGAAAGGGCAAGAGGGTAGCTGTTGTGGGACACTTCCCATTCATACCCAGGATTCGCACGTATTCAAAGGAGCTCTGGGTGATTGAGAAAAACCCCAAAGAGGGCGATTTCGGTGAAGCGGAGGCGGATAATCTGATTCCCCGGGCGGATGTTGTAGCCATTACAGGGACTGCCTTAACGAACCATACTTTCGAGCACTTGCTTGAACTCTGCAATTCCAAGGCCTATGTCATCATACTGGGCGATACGGCTCCTCTGTCCCCAATCCTGTTTGACCATGGTCTGGATGCCATATCGGGCACAAGGGTAACGGACCCTGAACGGGCCTTAAGGTGTGTCAGCCAGGGGGCAAATTTCAGGCAAATCAGGGGAGTAAAGCGGCTCACCATGATGAAATAAAGATTAGAAAAAATGTCGATATCCCGGCATCTTTAGCGAACTTGCCGAGTCATTCGGTATGATGATGGTCAAAGTTGAGGTCAGAGAATTTCGACTGAAACAAATCATTGAAGAACTGGAACCGACCAAAGCCAAACTGCAGAGTGACTCCGATATGGTGAGCGAAGGATAGGGGCAAACACCGGGATGGTGAAAATTACATAAAGAATGCAAATATTCAGCCGTGCATATCGTAACCACCCATAAAGGCACCGACTTCGACGCACTGGCATCCATTGTTGCGGCAAATCTGCTGTATCCTGGCATTGTGACTGTTTTGCCCGGAAGCCTCAACCCGAATGTCCGGGCGTTTCTGTCACTTCACAAAGACCTCTTCGGCTTCTGCAGATCCGAGGAGATCGATCCGGATAAGGTGGACAAACTGACCGTCGTCGATATCAACCGATGGGACCGCCTGGATGGACTTGACCGTCTGAAGCAAAACCGGCATCTAGAAATTGCCCTGTTCGATCATCACGACAATCAGGGAGATATCGATGCCTCGTGGCGCTGCCAGGAAGAAATGGGCGCCAATATTACCCTGATGCTACGATATTTAAAGGAGCGGCAAATATCCATTACACCTGTTCAAGCCAGCCTTTTCTTAGCCGGCCTTTATGAAGATACGGGCAATCTCACTTTTCTATCCACAAGGGCGGAGGACGCCCATGCCGCCGCCTACCTGCTGGAAAACGGGGCTGATCTTCATATCATCGGTGCATTTCTCAGTCCAACCTACGGCCGCAAGCAAAAAGATGTGCTGTTCCGCATGCTGCGCAACGCCCCCAGAACCGTAGTGGATGGATATGCCGTCAGCATCCAACGGCTAAGGGTAGGTGGATATGTCGGCAATCTCGCCGTCGTCGTACAGATGTACCGGCAAATATTGAACGTGGATGCCGCCTTCGGTGTCTTTGAGATGGATGGCAATCGTTGCCTGGTAATCGGCCGGAGTACGACCGACGGCATCGACGTGGCGGCCATTATGCGGCACATGGGGGGTGGCGGTCATCCCCAGGCCGGTTCGGCCATGTTGAAATCCGCAGCGCCCGCCGCTGTTGAGGCCTGGATCCGGGTGATGATCGGTGAAAGCCATCAAACATCCGCAAAAATCAAGGATTTGATGTCTTTTCCCGTATTGACCCTGACATCTGAAACCACCATGAATCAGGCCGGAAAAACGCTACGGGAAAAGGGCTACAAGGGCGCCCCTGTGATGGATAACGAAAAGCTGGTCGGCATTCTTTCCCGTAGGGACTTTGCAAAAATAAAGAAAAAAAACCACTTGCAAGCGCCGGTCAGGGCGTTCATGAGCAAGAATACAATAACAATTCATCCGGCAGACAGTCCGGGCCATGCGGCCCATTTGATGATCAAGTATGATATCGGGCGTCTTCCTGTAGTGGATGAGGGTAAAATCATCGGCATTTTCAGCCGCTCCGACGCTATAGCGGATCTCTACGGCCTGTGCCTGCTGGGTGACGAACTTGCCGCAGGTTGTAAGCAAAATAGATTTTTCTTTAATTCTCCGGCAGATCCAGGGCCGGTAAAAGCAGCCGGCCCTGCAACCAACAAGTAGATACCCGGGGCCAGAGGGCCCGGCACTGATTCCTCCCTGAAAGAGAGCGTTTGTGGTATTACATATAAGTGCCTAAAGTGAGCTAAAATGAGCTAAAATGCCTAAAGCCGTTCGGCCAAGAGGCTCTCGACAGGTTAAGGAATTCTATCCTTTTTATAAACGATAAAGCGAAGCGATACATCAACCCTGGCCCAGACCGATCACCAGTATAATTTACTCATTAGTTAGGTTTGCAATGACACATAGGCAATATTTTTATTCATAAACGAGTCGCGACAGGGCGGGCTTTAGATCACTTATAACTTTAGCTCACTCGACACTTTGTATTAATTTTATGGCAGAGCCGATTATCTCTGACCTGGCTCTTCGAGGCGTAGGATCGTACCCCTACGAGCCGGAGGCCCAAAGAACCAGGTTTTCAAATTTAAATAAATAAAGGAAACTGATCCATGGGAAATTATAAATACCTGTTTGGCCCGGTGCCGTCCCGCCGGTTCGGGCGATCTCTGGGCGTTGATCTGACCCCTTACAAGACATGCACTTTGGATTGCGTTTTTTGCCAATTAGGGCGAACCACGAAAAAGACAGTAACCAGGCAAGAACATGTCCCAACAGACAGCGTCCTGGCCGAACTGGGAGAGTGGCTTAAAAAAGATGGCCAGGCGGACTATATCACCCTTTCCGGTTCCGGAGAGCCGACGCTTCATTCCCGCTTCGGGGAAGTGCTTGAGTTCATACGAACAAACAGCAAAATTCCTGCCGTACTCCTCACCAACGGAAGCTTGCTGTACCTTGCTGAAGTACGGGATGCCGCCGCTCTTGCTGATGTGGTAAAGATTTCTTTGAGCGCCTGGGATCAGGCATCCTACGGGTGGGTGAACCGCCCCCATATAAAGTTGCAGTTTGATCAACTTGTGGAAGGACAAAAATCCTTTCGGACCCAATTCAAGGGACAGCTATGGATGGAGGTCTTCCTGGTAGCAGGGATGAACTCAATGCCCGTCGATGTCAGCAAGATCGCAGACCATGCGAAGAAGATTGGCCCGGATCGCATCCAGCTTAATACGGCGGTTCGCCCGCCGGCGGAGGATTTTGTAACATCACTGTCCGAAGAACGCATGCAGGAGTTGCCTCATCTGTTTCACCCGACCGCGGAGATTATTGCGGAGTTCAGGGCGAAGCTTGCAAGCCATATACAGGCGAACCAGGAAACGATTTTTTCCATGTTGAAGCGGCGGCCGTGCACAGCGGAACAGATTGCGGATATATTCGACATGCATCTCAATGAGGTATCAAAATACCTCGGGAGTTTGATGCGCGCCGATCAAATCCGCGCGGAACGTAAAAAAAACACGGTGTATTACGCCGCCACGGACAGGAAGGACAAAGGCAATGCCAATTGATGAGTACAAACCTCGTAAAATACTATGAAAATAGCTCTTTTTTTTGGACAATAATTATGCCTATTAACGCCCAATTGAGGGATTTAGGGATTGAGGGATTCAGGGATTAAAGGATAAAATCAATAAATTAAGATAGATATAATTCCTTCAATTCCCAAATTCCTCAATCCCCGAATTAGACCTATGTCCAATTTTCATGCAATCCCACGAAAGTAAATCAATGGGGTGAACGAACGGAATAGAGGCTGTATGATCAGCCCGAGGCACGGCACATGGCTTCACTTGGCAAACATGACTATCACAATATACCAAACAAGTGAGAAAAAACTTATGGACACGAATTTTGATGATTTTGTTGAAGGTTTACAGAATCAAATCTTTGAGGAGACGAGAGCAGCCTATGGCGATGTTGCGTTTCAACGCTGGCTTAAGCCGCAGTATATGGACGTCATGGATAATCCCGACGGCTATGGACGTATCACAGGCTCGTGCGGTGATACCATGCAGATTTTTTTGAAATTTGAAAATGAGAAAGTCAATAAGGCCTCATTTCAAACTAGTGGCTGTGGATCAAGCGCGGTGTGTGGATCATTTGCGGTCGAGCTGGCCCTTGGAAAGAGCCCTGATGAGATTTTGGATATCACCGGCGAGTCTATCTTAAGAAAAATAGGCGGTTTGCCTGAAGAGGACAAACATTGCGCTTTTTTATCTGCAGAAGCCCTTCAGGAAGCCCTTAATAATTATATGATCAAGAAAAAGAAGTAAAAATTCCAAGTCAAAAATGATGGGCCATGAGAAAGAATTCAATGGAAAACCAGAGTCAACACCGAACGGACGTCGAGAAATTAGCGGTTTTACTGCCCTATTGGGTTAACCATAATAACGATCATATCCGGGACCAGGAAAAATGGCTCAAAAAGGCCGAAAAAGAAGGATTCATAAAGGTTGCCGATGAATTAACAGAGGCCATAGAGCATTTAAAAAAAGCAAACCGCCATATAGAGCGGGCCGATTTGCGTCTAAAAGATGAAAAAGCCGTAAACAGGGCCAAAAACATTGGTACCGGCAAATCTCAAATCCCGTCCGAAAAAGAAACTCCCGAGCAGGGTATTGTAAACTTTAGTTTAAAACAGATCGGCGTTATTCGGACGCCCTATACCGACAACGCCCCTTATCAGCCACTGGCAAATGACGAGGGCGATTTTCGGATTATCGTCAAGTCACAATACAGGGATGGTCTGCGTGATCTGGACCGGTTCCATTACATTTATGTTCTCTATTTTATCCACCGGGTGAGTAAAAAAATATCGATGACGGTACGTCCCCCCTGGACTCCGGGCAGTGAGATCGGCGTCTTTGCGAGCCGATCACCGGTTCGGCCGAATTGCCTGGGCCTGAGCATCGTGCGCATCAAACACATCACCGGCAACCAAATCGTTACATCCGGACTGGATGTCTTTGACGGCACGCCGCTGCTCGACATTAAACCCTACATCAAGGAACTTGATTCCAAATCCGACGCCAATTACGGTTGGCTGGAAGACCTTGATGATCGAGATCATCTTATGATGCACATCAAAGGAATTCCCCATGACTATTAAACCTCAATGCGGCATAAACAATGGCCAAGAATAACTAATGGATAATACAGTCAATTACAAGCGGAATTTTTATGCATTCATCTGGCATGCCCTTTTCCTGGCGTTTGCTGCCACATTTATTGACGTCAACACGGTTCTTTCATCATTTGTACTGAACATCGGAGGTTCCAGTGTGCATGTGGGTATGCTCACCGCAATCTACATCGGCCTGCCGATGATAACTCAACTTTTGTTTGCGGGATTTCTGGCCGGTCGGTCGCGCAAAAAGCCGTTTCTTCTTGTTGGGATTTACCTGCGCGTACTGGCCCTGACCGGCATGGGATATACGTTGTCAATTTCCAGTGCCAGTGATTCCGGACGGGTTTTGTTCATGATATTTTTATGGATCGGAATCTTTGCCGTAAGCGGCGCCTTTGCCGGGATTTCCTATACGGATCTTATGGGAAAGATCTTTATAGGGGATCAGAGGAAAAATCTTTTGATCTTCAAACAATTTATCTCCGCTACCGGCATGCTGGCTTCAGCCATCGTGGTCCGCCATCTGATAATCACTTTTCCTTACCCGGAAAACTATACTGTTGTTTTTCTTACTGCATCTCTACTGCTGTTCATCGCGGCATTCGGGTTTTTAATGATCAAGGAAGATTCAGTTGATGCAGATCAGCTTTCCGGAATGATTGCAATCATAAAATCCATTCCTCGCATGTTGAAATCTGACAGGAATCTACTAAACTATATTTTATTGATCAATATGGCGAGTCTGGGTATCACTATTATCCCGTTTTACGTCGTACTTTCCAAATCGATATATGGTTTAGGTCGGAATCAAATCGGCAATTTTTTACTCTTGCAATTTCTGGGTATGATCCTTTCTTCCCTTATCTGGAACTGGGTAGCAAAACGCTTCAAATTTAAAGGCATTTTTTTCGGTTACATAATAATCGGAAGCCTTCTGCCGATTGTGGTTATATTCTTTTCCCGGTATGGATTGGAGACTTATCAGTGGATTTTTTTTATCGCCGGATTTTCTATTTCCGCCTACTCAATTTCCCTGCAGGGCATTTTGCTGGAGATCTCAAATAACGACAACCGAGCAATATATGCGGGAATCAGTGGTACTTTAAGCCTGACAACAGCCATCTTCCCCTTAATTGCAGGGATACTAATCGAGTCTTATGGTTTTACTTTAATCTTTACTATAATTTCTCCGCTGGTTATGACATCATTATTTTTTTTGAAGCCTATAAAATGCAGCTCCCCTTGATGCCTCCAGGCTTCACGGTCAGGTATTGTTGATTGGCTGATTAGTTGATTGGTTAAGTGGTTGTAAATATGGGTTTAATCCATATTAGCAAAATAATTGGATACTTCATATATCAACAATCGTCACATTCTTAAATTATGACTATAATTTACCTAATCAACCATTCAACCAGTAAACTATTCAACGAGGTCTGATCCTACACTTTCGCCTTTAAATAGTCCTCAACAGCTCTGCTGACAGTACCAGACACACCTGTAACAACCTTGATACCGGCAGCCTCAAGAGCTTTTTGGGCATTGCCGCCAACATTTCCAGTGAGCAGCACCTCAGCATCATGTTTGGTGATTTCCCTTGCTGCTGCCGGACCACTACCTCCCGAAAAGTCAGAGGCAGGGTTGCTGAAGGCTGTAAATTTCATTGTATCGGAATCAACAATTACAAGATAGGCGAGCCCAACAAAGATCCGCAGATTAAGGGCCGAACCTGCGGATCTTTTTTTGAGATAACATCAGTGGCCTGAAACATCACTTAGTTTTGCTCCTCCTTCTTCACCGGTTTCTTTGGGAATACTATCAACGTACCACTTTCAGGAAGTTCATGTACTTCATACATTACATCACCGTCATCAGCAGGAACCTCTTCGGCTGAGCAACAGAAGAGAACTGACTTTTCGTTTTGGCCCATAAGGCAACCGGTTAAGGATGCCACCATTACCATTACAAGAAGTATTTTGATTATTTCAGCAGTCATTTTATAATCTCCTTTCTATTTTGAGTTGATTCCATTGCTGCGTTTTTCCCGCGTTCAATACTTATATGAATCAACATCTATGCCAAGTTTCGAATAATCATAATAATTTTAGAAGATATTGTTATAACTTAATGAAAAAATGAGCTATTTTTATTAGATTAAAAATTTGTTCGAACAGCAGTTGACCGGATTTTGAAGCGTTACCTACTGTCAAGAAAACAGAAAAGCAACGCAAAGGTAACGCTCAGGAACAAGGTTAAGAGACACCTAGCGCTAAAGCCAACGATCGTAAGGAATACGCATTTTTTGGAACAGATCATTGATTCCACAGCTGACGGGATCCAAGATGGATGAAAAGGTAGGTATTACTACTGAGAATTTATCCACGGAGATGATCAGCGAATATTTTAGGTGGGATCGGTGAGTGAATTTAGTAGTTATTTATCCTATCATAGAAAACCTGGCCCTAAAGGTCAGGTTTTCTATGATAGGATAAATATTAATCGAGTCTTATGGTTTTACTTTAATCTTTACTATAATTTCTCCGCTCGTTATGACATCATTATTTTTTTGAAGCGTATAAAAGGAATATCGCCGATCCGCCTCGATTTTCAGTCACCGCTGATATAAGTACTAACAGAATCAATGCGTAAATATCAATATAGACAAGGAAAGCCATCAATGAGCTGGCCCTATATATTTTCCGTCTGAAAACCGACCGGTAATTTTTCTGCCGTTCGGATGGGTTACGGTTCCATAACCAGTTCGTTTTCCTTCCCTAAATTCACCGGTATAGACCCTGCCGTCCGGATATATCATGCTCCCCTGTCCATGTTTATTGCCGCCATGAAATTCACCGACATATTTACGGCCGTCGGGATAGGTCAATTCCCCTTTACCTTGTCTGTATCCAAATTCCCAGGTCCCGGTATACCGGGTGCCATCGGATAAGGTTGCCGTTCCTTGGACGATCTCATCATTGCGCCATGTACCTCTAAGTGTCCTGTCGAGTGGGAGATACAGAGTTCCCTGCCCGTGTCTTTTGCCATCTTTAAATTCGCCGACATATTTCTGGGTCGAATAGTAAATCATCGTGCCTGTTCCGCTCACACAATTTCCCTCGATACATTCTTGATATAACTTTTTAAAAGATGGCTCATCAAACCCATATAGCGGGGAAATCAAAATGAATAAACCAATGATAGATCGCAAAATGGTGATTGAAAGTCTCCGAATACAAGACCGTATGTATAAATAATTTCGCATTTTTTCATCACCTCTCTCTGTTTTACTTTAAAAATTTATCTTTCCTAACAGGAAAAGTAATCAATCAAAAGAGAATGAACTTTATCACCAGATACTTTTTAGGCAATAAGTATGCCACGAGAAAAAAATATTTTCCCAAATTGAATAAGGGCTTCTTATTACTTTTTCCGTGGCTTTTTTTCCGAAGACAGACCTCATAATTTACTATGAAAACAGCTCTTTTTTTTTGGACATTATCGGGCGTAGTAAAGCCTTTTTGGAGAATAGGTTTCAGCCCGCCCTGGTGCGATATGACGGATTTTTGCTGTTCACTGTAGGAAATCTTAATAATGTCTTATCTCCCAGATTGGCATTCTTCATTTACCGGTTTACGCTTTTTTGCCCTGTTTTTAATTTTGAGCGTCGTAGTTGTAGGTTGGGTTAAGCGACTTTAATGTTGGGCAGTGCTATCGCAGAAAAATTGCGTTAGATAGCAGGAAGTTGTTATTTAGTTGAACTGAGCTTTACCCGACGTTACGCCCGCACAACCCAACCTACGATAAAAAGTGTAAACTGGAAGAGCATAAAACACCCATTTTCATTGAAGCGAAAACGTTACCAAACGTTACCGTCTCCGTGTTGTTAACGCCACCGCTTACCCTTCCAGCCTTACTCCACGAATTCTTTATGTAATCATTCTGTATAACTTATTAATTTTTATTGTAATTTATAATTTCACCAGGACCCATCAGCCTCTTTAAGCCTTGTAACAAACGATGGCATTAATTATGCATTTTATTACATAAAGGCCGGCCAGACCCGGCCTGATAGTTGGATTAAAAACAATTCCGGCTCGTCCGGGTTAGGGGACCTACCATGGACTTTGAACGATATTATCTAGATTTGTTTGAAATGCTCAATACTTGCTGTAAAAAAATTGCCTCCGGTCACTATGACAAAGCCGACACCGAGCGACTATTTGAACTCGCAAAAAAAGGTCGATATCCCGGCATCTTTAGCGAACTTGCCGAGTCATTCGGTATGATGATGGTCAAAGTTGAGGCCAGAGAATTTCGACTGAAACAAATCATTGAAGAAATGGAACCGACCAAAGACAAACTGCAAGGTGACTCCGACGGGGTGAGCGAAGGATAGGGGCAAACACCGGGATGCTGAAAAACTTTACAGAACCTGGATGAAGAAGGATGAAATCAGGCATGATGATCTATTTTGAAACAATGAGGGAGAGCTATTGAAGCCTGAAAACAAAAATCAAAACAACACAGGGAATCATAGAATTGGTTCAGTCTCAAAAAAACCTTTCCCCCTGGAAAAGATAGAGAAACCCGGATTGCTCAAGCGGTTCCTGGATTGGATAGCTAAGGGAGCGGATAAATCGAATATGGGTAAAGCCTCGTGCCCGACCTGACAAATCAAGCGATAGTGATCCTTCAGGCAGGAGGGCATGGGAAAGTACATAAAGGAAAAAAACAATGAAATGCGAGCGTTGTAAAACGGTTGTACTTGTAGGGCAACAAAAAACGCTTCATGGGCAGATCCTTTGCGAAGATTGCTACATGGATCTACTTTCTCCGCTGAGGGTATGTGACCCCTGGGCAGTTCATAGCGCCATGACATTTGTGAAGGGGGCAGCCGCAGATCTCAAACTGACCCCCGTTCAGCAAAAAATAGTTGATATTCTCCAGCATGATGGATCTCAAGAACCGAAGAATTTATGTGAACGGTTACAAATAAAAGAGACAGATCTTGAAAGAGATATTGCCGCCCTGCGCCACATGGAAAAAATAAGAGGTGAACTCAGGGGCGGGAAGAAATTGATACGCCTGTGGTGACAGATGAGTTATTACAGACCTCATAATTTACTATGAAAACAGCTCTTTTTTTTGGACATTATCGGGCGTATTGAGACCTTTTCGGAGAATAGGTTTCAGGTGTCGGGTGTCAGGTTTCAGGCCAGCTCTCACTTTTTTACTACTGACACCTGACACCCGAAACCTGAAACCTGAGTGTCAGTGTCCAATTATTTTGCAAATATGGGATAAATCCATATTTACAACCACTTAACCAATCAACTAATCAACCAATCAACGATATATGTATTACGAATAAACTAAAAAGATCAGGGAATGCAAATATTCGCCCGTGCATATCGTAACCGATGCAACACCTGGTATGATTTTTGGACCTATAAGGGCAAAGGATGAAGCCCAGCAAATCTTCTGTATACCATCGGGAAAAAAATTCCCGAAGGAAAAATATACCAATCAGGATAAACCAGAGAGGTGTGCTATGCAGATAATTGAAAGCAAAAAAAAGAAAAGCGTCTGCGCCCATTGCGGTTATGCTGCAGACGGCAGGTTTGAGGCAAATATTTGTCCCAATTGCAGGCTGACATATTGGGAATGCACTAAATGCGGCTATCTGATTACCGCCGCTGAGCCCCCTGATGCCTGCCCGGTATGCGGTGAGAATTGTGCCTTTATCAATGTTACCTGTTATACGCCTGACTGCGGCGGACCCGGTAACGTTGATCCGCGCTTATTGCACGGTATAAAGTGACGATGTATGGTTGCCTTTCGGCTGATTTGACGATCCCGGATGCCGGGCTGCGCACCTGAGGGTGTATTACGCCGCCACGGACAGGAAGGACAAAGGCAACTGATGAGTATGAATAGGTAAGCGGTCACAGTGAATCAATGGGGTAAAGGAACGGAATAGTCACATTCGTTGTTGAGCCAATTTTGTTTTGAATTTTATACATTCGGATTTCGATATTGTTTCGGCCAATCTAATAAAATGGGCGGATTTCGATATTCGGATTTTCATAAAACGGTGTCGTGTCTTTAGGATTTTAAATTGCCAAAAGAGCTTACAGAATCTTTGAGGAGACGAGAGCAGCCAAACGTTACCCAGCGTTACCTGAAGCCAAAACTAACGTTAACCCACGTTGATATCCAAATACTTCAAGGCTATTCGTTTAATCCAGCACAGTAACAATCAGTTAATTTTCATATTAATTTACAGTTAGTTACGGGTCAATCCGTCCTTGGAACAGGTATGTTTTTAGACATGGCATCAATCGTGCATTTTTGTCCAATTATAAGTTGCTTGAACGTAAATGGGCACTAGCGATGGTGGAGTCACAATCCGTCGCCAAGAATTCATCACCAATTAAAACCAAAAGGAATTTACCCAACGCTACCAACCAAAGGAGGACACTGATGGCCATAGAAGTGTTAATTCGACGGAAGGTTATCGAAAGCAAAGCAAAAGAGCTCTCTCCGCTGATCGTAAAGTTAAGATCGCTGGCTACCATTCAGCCCGGCCATATTTCGGGCGAAGCCCTGAACTGCATCGATCCTCCGGGCCGAAAGGAGTATTTGGTCATAAGCAGGTGGCATTCGGTGGCAGATTGGAAAAATTGGCTGCACAGCAAAGAAAGGGTTGCCCTGATAGATCAGATAGATCAATTATCCCCGGAAAAAGCAGAATACGCGATTTATGAACCGCTGGTGGGCGGCATCATTCCGGTATCAACTGGCCTGGAGGAAAAATGAAAATTGCAATTGGTACCGATGACAAAAAAGCGATCAGAAAAGGGCACTTTGGCCAGAGCCTTCACTACCTGATAATCGAGTTGCTCAACGGAGAAACCGTGTCCCGGGAATATCGCCAAAACCCCTATATCAATAGTGAAGATGGGCGGCACCATCACGGTCAGGTTGAAGAAATTCTTGAACTTTTAAATGATTGCAGCCTTTTAATGGCCAGAAGCATGGGCAAGACGTCACTGGCCAGGCTGACGGCTCAAGGCATTGACTGCATTATAACTGAAATCGATCTTATCGACCGGGCAGTTGAGCAATATCTCTACGGCAATGATGAGGCTTTTCAATACTATGATGGCCGGAAGGCGGCACTAATACCATGTTCACAACGAATGATCCATGCGGTATCACGACCTTCGAAAAATCTATAAAAAATTCGCATTGGAGAAATCACAGTGATCTAATCTGCCATGGGAACATGGCGGACAAGAGTGACTAAAACCGTGAACGCTGCCCGTCGAGAGTCTCCCTTCGAGAGCCTGGGGGTCTAACGACGGGGTCGAATGATCGATTAAAAAAAGACAGAGCATAGCGATTCATTAAATATTCAATTTTCAATATTCAATAGTCAATTCCGGCTCGCCCGGGTAGGAGGGATGAAAATGAAAAATGTATCGTTTGCTGAAATCGCCATCGTATCCTGCGGAACATTGAGCCTCGAACTCAATTATCTGAAAAAGGAAGGGTTTCTGGATACCTCCCATCTATTTTTTACACCACCGGGACTCCATGAAGATATTCATGAGCTTGAAGCGCAACTGATACAGCGAATTAACAAAGCCAAAGAGAAGGTTGATAAGGTGCTGGTTGTGTATGGCGGCAAGTTCTGTTATGTTAATGCCGATGAGCCCACCCGCACCATGCAAAAAATCATTGAAGAACAGGGCCCGGTGTTGCAAGGATCCAGGCCACCCATTGCATGGACATGATCGCCGGCGAAGCCGAACGCGAATTAATTGCAAAAGAATTAGCCGGGGACGAAAAAGTCTGGTGGATGACACCGGGCTGGATCAAATTTCGTCACAAGGTT
>PVMK01148372.1_pt1 | contig 23998 bp, 24 predicted proteins | sample 1853481 | NCBI WGS metagenome assembly PVMK01 (sample SAMN08533507, study PRJNA380276) | Marine sediment metagenome, whole genome shotgun sequencing project. | reverse complement strand
CTCCCTCAGATTGTGTGCCAACGTACCCGGGCAGTGGGCTGTGCAAACTGCCCTGGGTGGTTATCAGAGTGTCCGTGAGCTAACTTCAGAGGGTGGCCGCCTGTTCCAGGCGCGTGCAAATAGTTTTTGGCATTTTCCCTGTCACCGCTGAACGCCATCCATCCTACCCGGTAGCCGCAGGCACGATAAATTTTCGAAAGCCCGTTAAATGTTGCACACAGGGTTTCGTTTACCAGCGTGGCCATGGGAATGTGCTCTGCATCGCCGTAGAGCATCTCGTCGTAGATTTCATCGGCGAATACAACGATCTGGTTTTGTTCGGCTATGCGGGCAATTTCTTCAAGCAACTCCCGACCGTAAACAGCCCCGGTGGGGTTGTTGGGATTGATCAGGACGATACCGCGTGTGCGTGGTGTTATCAGTTTGCGAATTTCATCCGGGTCAGGCTGGAAATTATTTTCGGGTAAGCAGCCGTAATAAACCGGCGTGCCGTGATTGAGGGCAACTGACGCGCTCCACAAAGGGTAGTCCGGACTGGGGATCAGAACCTCATCACCGCTGTTGAGCAGGGCCCGTAATGCCAGATCGATACACTCACTAACGCCATTGCCCATAAAGACGTCATCAGCGGTGACATCCATCACCCCGCGTTCCTGCTGCTGCATCACTACTGCTTCGCGGGCGGGGAAAATACCTTTCTGGTGGCAATAAGCTTCGCTCTGGCCCAGGTTTTCAATTATTGCCAGACGCATGGTCTCCGGAGTGCGGTAGTCGAACAACCCCGGGTTGCCGATATTCAACGAAATGATTTCGTAACCCTGCCGTTCCAGTTCAACAGCCCGGGAAGCCAGTTCACCGCGGATCTCATAACGAACACCCTCAAGGATGTCGTTGGTTTTTACAGGTGTTTTTTGCACGTCATTTTCTTAAGGTGGTTAATTGGCAAGATCGTAAAAAAGTGGTGCAGTTCTGCGACCAAAACCACCCAGTCCCTTGAGTACCAATTGTACGTACAAGGCATCGCGGTGGTCGCCATCACGGTTTCTGAGAAAGCGTTTGCCGACAACCCGCAAAGCCCAGCAGCAACTATCGTATTCGAAACCTGCCTCGGCGGCCAACAGGTCTGAATCCTGTATTGAGTAATTCACACGGGCCAATATCCGCCATCTCTCGTTAATGGGCTGGTAATAGCGGAGGTCAAACTGATCCAGGCTGTCACGTCTGAACCGATACTCAGCGCCCAGGCGACGGCCTTTGGCCGCGGTATGGGTCACACCAAGTACCGCAACGTCAATTTCACTGTTCTGCCAGTCCCACTGTGTAAAAATGCGGCTGCTCAACCGCCTTGTGGGGTGTAGCACGAATTCGGCAATAAAAGGTGATGCACTATCGTCCAGCGACTCGCTAAACAAAGTATTGCTGGAAGCAGGCATAACCTTTTGTGTATCGAAATAAACTATCTGGCCAAAACTCAGGCTCCAGAGCTCACGCCCTGCTACCTGGCTGATGGAACGCGTGGTCAGGGCCAGGGTCAGCTGATTTGCATCAGACTGGCGGTCTGCACCGGTAAAGCGGTTGTAATGGAACAACTGACTGAAGCCGAAAGTAAATGGTGCCGAATCAAAATCCGGGAAATCTTCCTGGTCTTTATATGGTACATATAGATAAAACAGCCGTGGTTCCAGGGTCTGTACCCTGCCTTTACCGCTGTCACGATCAAGAAACATTCCTGTATCAAAACTGATGATTTCGGTGCCACGGCTGGGTGATGTATCGCCTGGCAGGCCACGCCGGTCCAACTCATATGAGGTATAACGGTAGCCGGCGCTCGGCCGCATATAACCCCAGTTGGTGCTGATATTCCAGTCGATGCGCGGGAAAATATCGAAGCGTGAACCGGTGGTTCCAACGTTCCTGTCAAAATAGACCAGTTCAGCGTCCATCTGCAGACGTAAACCCTGGAGTCCCAGCGGGCGGTCTATGTCAAAGGCAATACGCGGCAAGCGACTGTAGGGTTCGTTGAAAGCGTTAACAGCTTCGTCCACTACCTGGAAATCATCTGCAATGACTGCGAAGGTCCAGTAATGGCCACGGCCATATATGCCGACATTGCTGCGCAGATATTGTCTTGATGCCTGAGCCAGGCTATTGCTGAAATCCTGGAAATACTGATCATCACTGACCCTGTCAATCAGCACCTTGCTACGCCAGAAGCGGCTGAGACGGGCTCTGTGACTAAACCGGTAGTGGTAGCGGAGTTCCCTGGTTTTCTTGTCGCTGGGTAACCAGTCAAAATTCATGGTTCCACCGGTACCTCGTGTAATAAACCGGTACTCACCGGTAACCATGACACCGCGTTCAGTGAAGTAGCGTGGTGTAAATGTAGCGTCATGGTTGGGGGCAATGTTCCAGTAATAGGGAATACTGAACTCAAAACCATTGTCATTTGCGGTGCTTATTGCCGGATAAAGAAAACCACTTTTGCGCCGGTCATCTATCGGAAATGACATATAGGGCAAATAGAGTATAGGAATATTAAAGAATTCAAGTTTGGCCTTCCTGGCCTTGCCAATACCCTCGTCAAAGTCCAGTTCGAGCTCGTGCGCGGTCAGGACCCACTCGGGGTTTTCTCCGGGACAGGTTGTGAAATACAACTCACGCAATAAAGAATGATTGCCGGAATCTACTAATACTTCGTTGGCAGTGCCTCTCGCGCTGGAACCTGTCAGCCCGTAATCAACTTGCGTGAAACGGCCGTCTTCAGTGAGGAAACTATATCGTGCACTTGAGCCACTCATGTACATAACGGAATCTTTATAAGACAACTTTCCCGGCATGGTCATGGTTTTGCTTTCAGGATCGTAGCGTAGTAGATCAGTGGTCAGGATCTGGTCCGCACGGCTCAGTTCTACGTGTTCACGGGCTTCGGCAACACCTGTTTGTGAGGCATCAAAGTACAGTGTCTTCAGTAGTATGGGTGAGTTGCCACGGTCTGGTACCTGCTTAAACCTGGGTGCCAGGCTGGGGCCGGGGCAGGCCAGTCCCGTGATCTCCGGCTCGGCTGCAAACGCAGCGTGCTGGAAAGGTACCAGGATAAGGCAAATTGCCGATAACAGGATCGATGTTCTTAATATTATCAGGGTCACAAATCGGCGCCGTAATTGAAAAGGCTCCTGCGTATTGTAACAAGGGATTCAAACTGCAGGGGCAAGATTTTTCAAAACTCCCCTGAAGCTGTCTTACCTGCACATGTTCTTTTCAACCACACCGCACGGTCTGCTATTTGAAGCCTGGATTTCTGCTCCGCCAGTCGGTGAAACTCCGGCAGATCGCCTTTCGCCTGGTCAAACAATTCCTGGAATGCACAATGGCTGCCCTCATAGGTATTGTAGAGTGCCAGCCTGGCATTATTAACAGTGCCCTCAAACCAGGAGGCGTAGTAGCGTTTGCCATTCCATTTTTCAGCACTTAGCTGCTCATAAGCGTCTGAAAATGACTGGAAAACTTCAGCTTTCTGTTTACGTTTAATGGGTTCCGGTTTGTCGGAGCGATAAATATCTGCCAAATCGTAGCGTACTTCACCGATGAGCTTTTGAAAGTCTATACTGGCATTTTGAAGTTGCTGCCATTGAAATAATTCATCCTGCCGTTGGTTGGATTGCAGCCATAGCTTGATTGCGGTTTCTTCTACGAAACTGGCATAACCCTCATTGAACAGCCCATCACCTTTGATATACAGACGTTGATGGGCCAGTTCATGGAACAGGTATGCGGCCAGGCGGATATTGGACCCGGAGACCATGGTACTAAGCAGGGGGTCGTTGAACCATCCAAGTGAAGAGTAGGCGGCGGCGGGTGAAACAAAAACATCCATACCTTTTTTGCGCAGGTGATCGGCGGAATCCTTTGCTTTTTGTTGTTTAAAGAAACCGCGGTAAGGAACACAACCCGCGACTGGAAAGCACCACTTTTTGGCTTCTAACGAGAATTCTTCGGTGGCAACAACATTCCACACCAATGCATCACCATCGACTTCAACATAGCTGGAATAACTGCCGTTGCTTGGCAGGTCCAGATTGTTCCTGGCAAATGCCTTGATTTGTTCGGCAGCCACCAGATCTGCTGCAAGCTCTGAACTGGTTGCCGGGTTATCCAATAATGATTGAATGTCCTGGCGTGAATGCATCAGTTTCCATTGGCCGGAGACGGCCTGCAGGTAGTAACCCGGACCAGAGCAGGCTGTAAGAAAAGCAATTAATACTATATAAATGGTAACGCGGGAAATCATCAGGAACGATTTTTGTCATCCACAAACTTCAGCGAAGCCGAATTTATACAATAACGCTGTCCGGTCGGCGGCGGCCCGTCATCGAAAATATGCCCAAGGTGCGCATCACAGTGGGGACATAATAGTTCGATGCGACTCCTGCCGAGATTGTGATCCGGGCGTTGGGTGATCTCTGCCGTATCCAGTTCGCCGTGAAAACTTGGCCAGCCACAACCGGAGTGGTATTTGCTGTCAGAGCCGAACAGCGGATGTCCACAACAGACACAGTGATAAAACCCCGGTTTAGCATGGTCGCAGTACTTGCCGCTGAAGGGCGCTTCGGTGCCGGCTTCGCGGGTTACCCGGTATTGTTCGGGGTCCAGTTGAGCCTTCCATTGCTGTGGTTCTTTGATGGTTTTTTTCATAGTGTCACTATTGTAATGTATCCTTTGATGAGTGAGTTGGTGTTCGGGACACAAACTGAAAACTACTGGAATTTCACCATATGATAAAAGTTTTCGAAGACTTCGATGTCACCCTGGTCGGGCACTATCAATCTGTGCTGGAATCCAATGATATAGCCACATTCATGAAGAATCAGTTCGGCACATCCGGTGCGGGTGAGTTGCCATTTGTTGAAGTAATTCCGCAATTATGGGTGTTGAACGAAGCTGATACCGGGCACGCCAAAGCACTGATCAAAGAATTGAGTGATCCTGAAAGTAGTGAACAGCCGCAGGCATGGGTCTGTCTCAAATGCGGCACTCCACAGGAGGCTGCGTTCACGCACTGCTGGAAATGTTCCTCGCCCAGGCCAGAAAACGAGTCATGAACTCGGGTACGACACTGAAGATATAGATACCTACCACCAGGTTGAGTAGAGCCGTAAGCAAAAACAGTTCCGGAATGCTGAAACCGGCACTGCCCAGTAAAATCATGGCGATGATTGCTGAAACCACCATGAACAACGCATTGAGAATATTGTTGCCGGCAATGACCCGGGAACGGTGGCTGGGTTGGGCGCGTTGTTGAACCAGCGAGTACAGGGGTACGATGTAAAAACCGCTGAATACCCCAATCATCAACAAATCCAATACGATACGCCAGTTTGCCCACACCGAAAAAAAGTTGCCCAGGCCTGAAAAAACAACAGGTTCAACGGGACTGGCAAAATACATATCAATACCAAATAAGGTCAGGCCGAACGCACCGAGTGGCACCAGGCCAATCTCGACTTTTCCACCTGAAAGACGCTCACACAGCAGTGAACCGGTGCTGATACCAATAATGAACATCGCCAGTAAAGTGGACATTAACCTCTCATCGCCACCCAGGACGGATTCAGAAAAACTGGGAATCTGTACCAGGAAAGTCGCACCAAAAAACCAGAACCATGAAATGCCCAGCACGCCGTTGAGCACCATGCGATTCTCCCTGATGAAACGGATATTTCTGACAGTTTCAGTGAGGAAATTCCAGTTGATTTTCAACTCCGGGTCCACTGCAGGGGCCTCGGGAATATCGCGACTGGCAAGGTAACCGGCTACGGCAATCAGCAATGCTGTACCGCTGACCCAGACTGGCCAGTCAGATTCGATACCCATTAATAGAGGTCCAGCTATGGTGCCTGCCAGGATGGCTACAAAGGTACCCATTTCTACCAGTGCATTGCCACCGATCAACTCACGCGGTTCCAGTACCTGTGGAATGATGCCGTACTTAATCGGGCCAAACATGGTTGACTGAAAGCCCAGCAAAAACAGTACGCCAAGCAACAAGGGCACAGAATCCAGCCAGAAACCCATTGTTGCAGCGAGCATAATAACTATTTCAAACAGCTTGATGCGCCGGATTTGTACGGATTTTTCGTACTTGTCAGCAAACTGTCCAAACAGGGCAGAGAACAGAAAAAACGGCAGGATAAACGCCATCGCGCTGAGGTTAATGACCTGGTTAGTGTTCAGGCCTGCCAATTGGCTGCTATGAAAGACCAGCATCGCAGCCAGCCCGTTTTTGAACACATTGTCGTTGAACGCACCGAGGGCCTGGGTAATAAAGAACGGCATAAAACGCCGTTGTTTAAAAAGATCAAATTGGGATGGGTTTGACACGGCTTTTGGTTTCTAGCCCGCCAGCGAAGTCAGAACACCCGCAATGGTGGCCGTCATCATGGTGGCCAGGGTTCCACCCATCACCGCACGCATGCCCAGTCGGGCGATGTCAGAACGACGGTTGGGCGCCAGGCCACCGATACCACCCAGTTGTATTGCTATCGATGAGAAATTGGCAAAACCGCACAGGGCATATGTCGAAATCAATACCGAGTGCTCTGAAAGTGTGTCCTTTAATTCACTCAGGTGCATATAAGCTACAAATTCATTGATAACGATTTTTTCGCCAATCAGTCCGCCTACCATGACCGCTTCACTCCATGGGATGCCGATAATCCATGCCAGCGGCGAAAGAATATAACCAAGGATAAGGGACAGGCTCAGTGTCTGGCCAAGAATTGATTCAAGACCTGTTATTTCCCCAACCCATTCCAGCGGATAATTGACCATGGTGATCAGGGCAAAAAATGCCAGCAGCATACCACCGACATTCAACGAAAGTTTGACACCGTCTGCCGCACCATTGGCGGCTGCTTCGATGACATTGGTGCCGGTTTTTTCAATCTCAAGGTGGACCGAGCCCTTGGTCAGGGATTCTTCGGTCTCCGGTTTGAGCAGTTTGGCAATGACGATGGTGGCGGGTGCAGCCATCACACTGGCCGCCAGTAAATGCCGGGCGTAGAACAACCTCTGGACTTCATCCGCACCACCGAGCATGGCAATATAGGCCGCCAGCACGGCGCCGGCAATGGTGGCCATTCCGCCTACCATCATGGTAAATAGTTCGGATTCCGTCATTTTTGCAATATAAGGCCGCACCACCAATGGCGCCTCGGTTTGGCCAATAAATACATTGGCGGCGACAGACAGCGACTCGGAGCCTGAGACCCGCAAAACCTTCTGCATCACCCAGGCCATGCTCTGGACAATTTTCTGCATCAGGCCGATGTGATAGAGCACGCTCATCAGCGAGGCCAGGAAAATTATGGTGGGCAACACCTGGAAGGCAAAAATGAAACCAAATTCACTCTGCTTGGCCAGGTCACCGAAAATGAATACTGCACCGGACATCGCAAAATCAATGACCTTGACGAATATACGACTAATAAAATCAAAAAACTCCCGTCCGCCAGGTACCAGGATAACAATGACGGCAAATACGACTTGCAACGCGACACCCGCCGAGATCTGTTTCCAGTCAATCGATTTTTTATTGCTCGAAACCGTATAGGCAAACGAGATCAGAACCGCCAGCCCGAACACACCAAAAGCAATGTTGCCCATCATTCAATATCACCTTGAAAAAGTTTTTGAGGGAGATTGTTTTTTTATTAAAGACGCAATGTATCGACTTTACAGGTGGCTGGCAAATTAAAGCTTGATTCCCGCCCAATGTCTTCCTGCCCATTGTTGTGTGCAGGCGAGTGGCCTGACCCACGCGGTAGATACCGTTGATGACCCAGACCCCCAACAATCCATAGCCCAGAACCGGCCCCACAATATATGCGAATGGCAGGAAAAATCCCCATTGTGCAATCACGCTGATCCACATACTGCGCCGGGTATCACCAGCGCCGATCAGCGAATTCATCAAAACCATGCCGGTGGTATCAAAACCGATGGCCAGCGCCCACAAAATCATTGGCAAAGTACGCCAGTTGGCGGGTTTCCGGGTTGGTCAAAAACATACCAAGCAGTGGATCAGCGAACGGGATCAGCAGCAGACTAAGTGAAAGCCCCGTAAACCAGGGCGATGGCGGCGGCATTCCAGCCCCACAAGGCTGCGTCCTTTGTATCACCTCTGCCAAGTGCGTTACCAACCAGCGTGGTGGCTGCCAGCGCGAGACCAAAGGCCGGCAGGATAGCAGTGATATGAAAGGTCATTAGTACATTGACCGCGGCAATCTCAGCCGTGCCAATCTGGCTCATAATCCAGATCAGTGCTACCAGTCCGGCAGAGAAAAATAACTGCTGCAGGCTGGAGGGCAGGGATAATTTAAATTGCTGCCAGAGGGTGCTGCGGTTGGGTATCCGGTGCAGGAAACCCTTGTCGCGGGCGTTGCGGAAGGCAAAAAAGAAATACAGGCCGGTGCCAATGTATAGCGAGATTGTGGTCGCCAGTCCAGCGCCAACCACACCCATTTCCGGTGCACCAAGGTTGCCGAAATATCAGCACCCAGTTCAGGAAAATATTAAAAGCATGCATGATCAGCAGTGTGCGCAGATACACACCGGTCATGTGAATTGCACTCCAGTAACCGCGGAAAGAAAAATTCATACCCACCGCGACCATGCTGAGTATGCGCACTTGCAGATAGGGCACGCCCTGCTCAATGACCGCAGGGTCGTCACTGAGGAATGTATATGCAGATGGTATGGCCATGTATAAAACTGCACACAGTGGCACACCGATCATCAGGGACAGTATCAGGCCGCCGTTCAATGGCACTGCCGTTTCGGAATGCCGCTCCTCTCCAACCCGTCGGGCAGCGAGCGCCTGCACACCGGCTGACAAGCCGATAATGAATGAAATAGCCAGGTAGTTGGTGAAACTGCCAATACCCGTTGCTGCCAGCGCCGTGTCACCCAGGTGGCCAACCATGCCGATATCTACCAGGTTCAGAATATTCTGTGACATCATCCCGCCCATGATGGGCAGGGCAATCGCCCAGATCGATGTGCGCCTTTCCCGGTTGGGGAAAAAGGGATAACAGCCGGGCGATGGCGGTGCTCAAGGTCTCATTCTGCGAATAGCAGGGTTTCACGGGTGGCTGCAAACCTGATGTCCGGCCAGCGCTCTTCAGTCAGTTGCAGGTTGACCCGGGATGGTGCGATATAGACCAGTTGATCAGCAGCGTCGCGTGCCAGGTTGCCCGCCAGCTGGTTGGTGAAATCGGTCAGTATCTTGTCATCATCACAGCTGACCCAGCGGGCGGTTTGCACATTCACATTTTCAAAGATGGCATCCACGTTATATTCGCTCTTCAGGCGATAGGCGACTACATCAAATTGTAGTACACCCACCGCGCCCGAGGATTAAATCATTTCCCATCAACGGCCGGAAGAACTGGGTCGCGCCTTCTTCTGATAACTGCATCAGTCCCTTTCTGAAGGGCTTTTAATTTTAACGGGATCGCGCAATTGTGCACGTCTGAATAACTCAGGGTGCAAAGTTGGGGAATGCCGGTAAATTGCAGCTTTTCACCCTCGGTAAAACTGTCACCGATAGCAATGGTGCCATGATTGTGAATACCGATGATGTCGCCGGGCCAGGCCTCTTCGACATGACCGCGCTCCTGTGCCATGAAGGTCAGCGCGTTGGGGATCTTGAGATCCTTGTTCAGCCGTACATGCCGTAGCTTCATGCCCTGGCTGAACTGGCCCGAGCAGATGCGCATGAACGCAATCCGGTCCCGGTGGGCCGGATCCATGTTGGCCTGTATCTTGAAAACAAAGCCGGTCATGGCGGGACTCATTACTTATGCACTTCGCGTCCGATGGTTGCACGGAATCCCGGCGCGGGGGCGTGCTCTACAAAGGCATCCAGTAACGGGGTTACACCGAAATTATTGATGGCGGAACCAAAAAACACCGGGGTCTGGTCGCCGTCAAGGTATGCCTGCGGGTTAAATTCATGGCTGGCGCCTTTTACCAGTTCAATCTCGTCGCGTAACTCCGCGGCTGTCATACTCACCCAGACGCTCATCCAGCAGCGGGTTGTCAATGCCCTCGATGATTTCAGCGCGCTGCGTGACGTAGTTTTTGCCCCGATTCATACAGGTGTACAGCATCATCCAGCAGGTGGTAGACACCCTTGAGGCGTTTACCCATGCCGATGGGCCAGGTGATGGGTGCACACTGGATGCCAAGCACTGATTCCACTTCATCCAGCAGTTCGATCGGGTCACGACCCTCGCGATCCAGCTTGTTGATGAAAGGTGAATATCGGCGTCTGGCGCAAGCGGCAGACTTCCATCAACTTGATGGTCCGCTGCTCTACACCCTTGGCGCAATCGATCACCATCAGCGCGGAATCCACTGCGGTCAGGGTGCGATAGGTGTCCTCGGAAAAGTCCGCATGACCCGGTGTATCCAATAGATTGACGATGTAATCTTTGTAATCGAACTGCATGACCGAAGAGGTGACCGAGATGCCACGTTCCTGTTCCAGCTTCATCCAGTCCGAGGTTGCGTGTCGGACAGCCCTTTTGGATTTGACTGCACCTGCCATCTTGATGGCTCCGCCGAACAGCAACAGCTTTTCGGTCAATGTGGTTTTACCCGCATCCGGATGTGAAATGATGGCGAATGTACGCCTGCGGGCGATTTGTTGTTCCAGTTCTGACATGGGTGAAATTCGGGCCGGTAATTAAGGCGCGGATTTTAACAGAGTCGTCATGCGAGTACTGACTTCATTTTTTTGGTAATACGCCATCGATCATCATTTGCCTGGAAGGTGTCATGGTGCCTCCGGTGGGTGTTGCAAAGCGGAAGGGCAGGCTTTCCAGCGTCATGCCGGCATTCAGCTGGATTACAAAATGCAGGTGCGGGCCGTTGCTGAACCCGGTATTGCCGGAACTGGCGATCCATTGTCCGCGGCTTACTTTCGTACCCAGGCGGACGCGAAGGCTGTTGGGCTTCAGGTGGGCATAAACCGCCATGGTGCCATCATCATGCAGAATGCGGATCTGGTTGGAACGGGCAAGATAGCGCTGCTTCTGGGCCGCACCGTGAAAATCATCTTCCATATCCATGACCCGACCGCCACGGGCGGCCAGTATGGGGGTTCCAATGGGCATGACGATATCCACGGCATACTGGTTGGGTGGTTTGCCATGGGTGATATCTTCATCAAACCCCTGGCTGATTGGAAATTGCAAACCAAGCGGGAACGGCGGGTAATAGTCGACTTCGGTCGGCAATTGATCCAGCGGCGGGCCGATCATCTGTTTGTAGGAAAGGCGGAAACTAAAACCTTTGCCAGGGATCGGTTGCCTTGATTTTAAGCAGGCGTTTTTCGGTCTGACAGCTAATACGAGCCGGGCAGGCAGTGGTGGGTCAGGGGTCACATTTTCTGCATCGTGCAGTCTGAGTTCCAGTTCGACCGGGCCCCAGATATTGTTGATAAAAGAATATTCCGGTTCGTGCTCAGTACCCAGTTTGCGCATGCTGACCATGGGTTTTGGGTCGGTCGGCATGTCAATGGTGTCAAATTGCTCACTGGATTCAGGAGGCGTTGAACTGAAATGCCAGACACCATCCGCATCCTGCCATTTGTACATATCGCCAGCCGATACTCCAAAAGCCATCACCGATAAAGCAACAAGCACGCAAAAAGCGAAAATACCTGCCTTGATGTTGCCGGGTTTCAGCATTCGATGACATTGACGGCCAGGCCGCCACGGGATGTTTCTTTGTAATGATGTTTCATGTCAGCACCGGTTTCCCGCATGGTTTTGATCACCTTGTCCAACGACACTTTATGGGTGCCCTCACCCTGCAGGGCCAGGCGTTGTGCATTGATTGCTTTGACGGAAGCCATGGCATTACGTTCAATGCAGGGAATCTGGACCAGCCCACCGACCGGATCGCAGGTCAGGCCCAGGTTGTGTTCCATACCGATTTCAGCCGCATCTTCGACCTGGCTCATGGTTCCGCCAAGAGCAGCCGTCAGGCCGCCCGCAGCCATCGAGCATGCAACACCAACTTCACCCTGGCAACCGACTTCTGCCCCGGATATCGAGGCATTGAGAATATATAAAATCCCGATAGCACCGGCAGTCAGCAGGAATTCAACGATGCCATCCTCATCACTGTCCGGTGTGAAATTACAGTAATAGCTGAGAACTGCGGGGATGATTCCGGCAGCACCATTGGTCGGTGCAGTGACCACCCGGCCGCCGGCGGCGTTTTCCTCGTTGACGGCCAGTGCGTATAAATTGACCCAGTCGATAATTTTAAGCGGGTCCTGGACTATCGGCCTGTCTCCTGTTTTAAAAGCTCACGGTAAAGCGCCGGTGCGCGCCGTTGCACTTTGAGACCACCGGGCAATACTCCTGTGCTGGTATACCCCCGGCGGATGCAGCTCTGCATGGCGGCCCATATTTTCTAACAGGCCGGCCCTGATCTCTTTCCCGCCACGCCAGACCTGTTCATTGGCGAGCATGATGTCGGCAATACTCAGGTCGTGATTGGCACATAAGTGGAGTAGTTCATCGCCACTTGTGAAGGCTGTAGGGCAGCCGGGTTTTGTCCTTGACGATCCGATCCGATGCAGCTTCATCTTCACTGACAACGAAACCACCGCCAACGGAATAATAATCCCGTTCGAGTAACTGCTCACCCTGTTGATTGAATGCTGCAAACCGCATGCCATTTGAATGGTGGGGCAGGGTTTCGTTTTTATTGAATAGCAGGTCGGTTGATTCGCCAAAGCCAATCTGGAGTTCGCCCGCCAGCATGATGTGGCCACTGGTTTGAATGGTTTGCAAAATCCCATCAATGTCATCGGGATCAACCTGATCAGGCAATTCCCCCGACAAACCCAGCATCACTGCTTTATCCGTACCATGACCACGACCGGTGAAGGCGAGTGAGCCAAACAAGGTAACCTGTAAACGTTCAACCTGGTCCAACAGGCCTGAATCTTGCAGGCGCTGCACAAAGGTAAACGCAGCCCGCATCGGCCCGACGGTATGTGAGCTTGATGGTCCGATTCCAATTTTAAATAATTCAAAAACACTGACAGCCATGTCATGCTTCCCTAAACCCGCGGACAAACTCAATGAGCCAATTGATTCTATATTACACGGAGTACTGTCATCTGTGCGACGAGGCGGAGAGGCTCATGCATGCAGCGGGATTGAGCGACAGCTACGAGAAAAGTAGAAATCGACGACGATCCTGAATTGCTTGAGCGCTACGAAATCTATATCCCGGTGTTAAAACGTGTGGATAATCAGCAGGAATTGTTCTGGCCGTTTGACCAGTTACAACTGGCTACATTTTTGGAGGCTGATAAGTGAGGCTGGTGATCATAGGTTTGGCGTTACTGCTTGCGGCAATTGATGTTGTTGCGGAACCTCGTAAAAATCGAGCCATTGCCAGCGTTACCACAGCCCGTCACTAATAACGCGGTAACAGTGGTATCCACCGCGCAGGGAGATTATTTATTTAGTTTTCTTGGCCTTGGAGGTGGAAAAACCTGGCAGGATATTTCATCAGGTGCAGCGGTGCTGAACCCCGGCTCAGAAACCTGGGACGGAACTGGAACCGGTGCCTGGCACTGCGGGCCGATTAGCGGCTTCCGCTGTCAGTGCAGCGGGTGCGGGCGTGGTTGTTTGGTGGTTACACCGTGGCTGTAGATGGCAGTGAAAAATCCATCCCCGGCGTTTACCGGATTCGGCCGGGGGAGTCGCAACTGCAATGGCTTACGGATATGCCGGTGCCGGTTGAGGATTCGGTAATGCTGGTCTATCAGGACCGTTATATCTACCTGGTCAGCGGCTGGCATGATTTGGGCAATGTAAACCTGGTACAGGTGCTGGATACAAAAACCTTGCAATGGGCACAGGCCACACCCTGGCCGGGTGCGCCGGTATTCGGGCATTCCGGTGGCATTAGCGAAGGGACAGATGCTGATCTGTGACGGGGTAAGAATTCAATATCCGGCAGATGAGAGTCCCACGCGAGTTTTTGCCATCAAACGAATGTTGGTCCGGTAGAATCGATACAGAGAATCATCGCCGCATACACTGGCATTGGGTTTCGGCGCACCCGGGAGCAGGGCGCTACAGGATGGCGGCAACAGGCGATGGGAACAAACGTGTTGTGTTTGCGGGAGGGTCGACCAACCCGTATAACTTCAATGGCATCGGTTATAACGGTGTGCCTGCTGAAGCTGAGAAGTCGGTATTCAGTTACAATTTTGCTACAGGTGAGTGGCAGCAACACGGCGATTTACCAAAAGATACAATGGATCATCGTGGATTGCCGTATGCAAACGGCTGGTATTATTTGATTGGCGGTATGCAGGACAAACAGACAGTCGTGCGAGATGTCTATCGCTTCAGGATTGATATCCCCTGAATAGGGTACTCATTGATCCGTGGGGGGCTCCTTCTAACCCGGTAAATCTCTTATCTGTCCCGATGCGATGAACGTCCATTGCCAAAGGTATCAGTATAGAAGTCGGCCACTTTTTGAGTAAATTCCCTGAACCAGATTCCCAGGCCTTCAAACAGGCTTTTGCTGCGGCTTGATGTTTCTTCCATAAACAGGCCGAGCAGAATATAGGCCACCAGTGTGGCAAAACTGTAAAAAACACCCAGTACTATAGCTGCCAACCTGATCAGCCAGACCTCCTGGTTGAAGCGTGCAGCAAGCGTCTTGCAGACACCCAGTACGATCGGCTGTCCGGGTTCGCCATTAAGGTTTCTCTTGAGGCTGTCAAAAAACGTATTTTCTTGCATGGTTTTCTCCTGTCATGTTACATATTGTAACGATGCAGGTTCCATGCCAAATGTGCCATAAGGCCCGGTAAGGGTTTTGCAGTCATGCTTATCTGCATTCGTGTTAATCCAGCCAAAACACGGTTTTTTTCGCCAAGACAGATTTCCCGGCATGCTAGACTTTTGGCTGGTTCAATTTTCCCGGGCTTCAAATCTTGACAAAGGCTATTGCTTACATTGATGCGACCCGCATGGTGCGGGGTTTGACCGCTGGTATTCGGCACCTTTTTCAGCGTCGTGAATATATCGACCGGATTAATGTTTTCCCGGTTCCGGATGGCGATACCGGCACCAATATGGCGTTTAGCTTCAAGGTCATTCATGAGGCCGTCTGTAATGTTCATGGTCTTTCGATGAGGGAATTGATGAGCAGGGTTGCCGATGCTTCACTTGATGGTTCCAGGGGAAATTCTGGTGCCATCATGGCGCAGTACTTTCACGGTTTTAGCGAAGCGCTTGGCAACAAGGTCTTTATGAACGCCGCAGAGATGGCGAAGGCCAGCAGCGCGGGTGCGAAGGCTGCCTGGACTGCCATGTCCGAACCGGTTGCCGGGACACTGCCTACAGTACTGGAAGATTTTTCTTCCGCTCTTGAACGCAAAACCCAACAGGGCATTGATGATATCCGCGAGTTGTTTGAGTACGGCCTGCAAAGCGCCAGGGAGTCACTTGCCCGCACCCCGGATCTGCTGCCTGTTCTGAAACAGGCAGGCGTGGTTGATGCCGGTGGACAGGGGTTTGTGGATCTGCTGGAAGGTATCTGGACATTCATAGATAGCGGTGAAACAGACGACGTACAGGCCGATGTGGAAGAAATGCTATCGACCAGCAGTACGGTGATGGAAATGGACCCGGGCGCACATCGATTTTGCACAGAATGTGTAATTGAAGGTAACGCCCTGGAACGTGTTCACATCATGAAACGCCTGGAACAACTGGATTGCAGTTCACTGGTGGTGGCCGGTGGCCACAAACGTGTGCGGGTACATATCCATGTTAACAACCCGGGTGAGGCCTACCTGGCCTGCGAACAGTTTGGTGAACTGCACCAGCAAAAAGCTGATGATATGCGACGTCAGCATCGTTTGATGAACCAGTCTGGGCAGGTGGCCATCGTGACGGATTCCGGAGCGGATATCCCGCTTGAAGAGCAGGAACGACTGGCCATACACATGGTTTCGGCACGTCTTAACTTCGGTGCAACAGAATACATTGATCATGTTTCACTGTTGCCTGCCGATTTGTACCGCATGCTGGAAGAGTGTGAGGAAATGCCAAAGACCTCCCAGCCCCCGGTCGGGGATTTCAGTCGTATATATGATTTGCTCACCGGTCATGGTTACGACGTTTTGTCCGTGGGTCTGTCGGAGGCACTCAGCGGCACTACCCAGGCAGCACGGACCGCAGCGGAACAGTTTGATGGTCGTGTGCGCGTATTCAATACACAGACCGCAAGTTGCGGCGAGGCTGTGCTGGCGGTTATCGCAGCCGAGGCGGCACAGCAAGGTATGTCACTGGATGAAATTGAGGATTTGTTAACGGAGTTCCAACCCTTGAACTACGCATTTGCAATCCCTGCTGATCTTTCCTATATCGTGCGTGGCGGACGTCTGCCTGCCTGGGTCAAAAGACTCACGAATTTCCTGCATATGAGTCCCTTGCTGGGTGAAAAGAATGGTCGTTTCAAACTGGCTGGGTTTACAACCGGTATTGGTGCCAAGCCATCGGCATTGGGGAAAGCAGCGTTGAGGAAAATGCACAAAGATACGACCTACCGCATTTTAATCTCACACGGCGCAAATCCTGAGGGTGCCCGGGAGCTGCGAAGGTATATACTGGGACGGCATACACGAGTACATTCCTGCCACATTTCTGAGGCGGGTCCGGCGCTGGGTGTGCACCTCGGCCCTGGTGGTCTGGTTGTGGGTTTTTTACCGCAACCTGATCAACTGAATTGAACTGGTCTGAAAGGAAGCAATGACTGCATTGATTATAAAAATATTTTTGGCTTACCTTTTGGGCTCTGTATCCGGTAGCTTATTGCTGGGCAGGCTGAAAAAAGTGGATATCCGCGGGCAGGGCAGTGGTAGCGCCGGCGGCACCAATGCTTTTCGTACCCAGGGTTTGGTATTTGCACTTGGCGTGGTTGTGATTGATGTCGGCAAAGGTTTTCTGGCTGCCTGGTGGATTCCGGCCATGGATTTTGGCGGGTCATCCGTGATCATCGATCCCGCTTTACTCATCATGGTTTGCGGATTTGCGGCCGTGCTGGGACATTGTTTCCCAATCTGGCACGGTTTTCGCGGCGGTAAAGGTGCAGCTACTGCGGTTGGAGTCCTCATAGTTATTGAACCCTGGTTGCTGCTGCCGGTGCTGATCACATGGCTGGTGACCCTCGTGATGACAGGTTACGTCGGTTTATCAACGGTGTTTGCAGGCTTCAGCCTGGTACCCGCCGCCTGGTTTATGAATAACCCGGTGTTAATGATGTTTTCGCTAATCGTGGCATTGTTTCTGCTATTCACCCATCGCAGCAATATGATCAAATTGCGTAAGGGGACGGAATACCGTTTTGAACGAATACATTTATTCTCCCGCAAACACTGATCGGGTTTTTGAGCCTCTGGACGGGGCTTCGATTCTTGCCGGGATGGATCCGGTAATTCGCAAACAACTCACCGGCCTGAATATAGAAGCCTCACTGGATTCAACCAATTCAGCTTTGCAACGTTTACCTCTTGCTCAACAGCATGCTGCGGCAATTCTTGCCGAGTTCCAGTCGGCAGGTCGTGGCCGACGTGGGCGGCAATGGCATTCACCCCATGGCAGAAACCTGTACTTGTCACTGGGCTGGAAGTTTAAGAAACCCATGGCAGAGCTTGGTTGTCTGCCCTTGGTGCTTGCGCTTTCGGTGGTACAGTCCTTGGCCCGGGCAGGCTTAAAAGGGCACCGGGTAAAGTGGCCCAATGACTTGTTGCTCGACGGGCGTAAATTGTGCGGTTGCCTTGTGGAAATAAAGGGTGATGCAAAAGGACCTTGCTATGCGGTATTGGGTGTGGGAATCAATGTTCATATGCCGGAATCAGAGGTGACAAACGAGATCGATCAACCGTGGACGGATTTACATTCCCAGTTGCCGGCTTGCTCGCGAAATGACCTGGCCGCACTGCTGCTGGAGGAACTGATCAAGCAGTTGGTATTGTTTACTGAACAGGGTTTTACACCTTTCAGAGACTTCTGGGCACAAGTAGACGGCCTGAATGGGCGCATAGTTAATGTCTATTCCGGAAGCAGTTCGGTTCAAGGCACGGCAAGGGGTATCAATGACCAGGGTGCGTTGTTGCTGGATACCGGCACAGAGGTGTTGAGTCTGCATGCCGGTGAAGTTAGCGTGAAAATTGATCAAGAATGCCTATAATATTGCCATGTTAAGAATAGCCGTCATCAGCCTGTTAGTGGCAAACCTTCTGCTGCTTGGATTCCAGGGCAGTAAACCTGCCGCCCAACCGGAAAACACCGCCAAACAGGCCGTGGTTGAAGATTCCGGTGTTCCGACCATTCACCTTTTTAGTGAAATGATGAATGACCAGGATTTAATGTCCGGTAACCGGCATTGCTTCAGCTTGGGTCCGTTTCATTCAGATAAGGACAAAGACGAAACCAGTGCATTATTGAAAGAGGTATCGGCCAATGTCAGCGAGCGCGAAACACAGGCGCTGGTAGAGAAAGGTTACTGGGTATTTATGCCGCCATATGACTCCCTGTTGGAGGCAAACCAGGCGCTCTTTTTATTACAGGCGCTGGGCCTGAAAGATATTGGCGTTATTTATGACGGCGATTGGAAGAACGCCATTTCCCTGGGCTATTTCCTGCGCCAGAAAAACGCATTGAGACGTAAGAAAGATCTGGAAGACAGGGATTTTGCGCCAATGATACGCGTACAGCGTCAGTCTGAGACCCGCTACTGGCTGGATTATGAACAGAATCCCGGCTCCGCGTTAATTGCAATAGATATGAAAGACCGCCCGAATGATTTCATGCGGCGCTCACTGCCATGCCCGGATCAGAATCCGTTTGAAATTACTGCGGATGTTTTAGATACCCTTGCTGCTGAGGCGAAACAGCCACAAACGCAATTGCCTGAAGAAGAATCTCAGTCGCCGCCGGAAGTAATTATTGCACCACAGTCAGAAGAAATTAACGAGCCACAACCGGCTGAAGAGGATGGCTTACAGCCAGAAGATGGCGACACTAAGCAATCGAGCGAAGAAATTGATCCTGATCCTGAAGAAAGTATTGATACTCCACAGCTTGATAATGCTGAAGCAACAGTACAAGGGTCAGTCATTGAGACCAAGCCGGAGGCTTCAGAAGTCCTTGTAGGTGATACTTTACAGAAACAGGTGGGAATTCCTGAAGAAGATGGCGGGTCGCATTCTGTTGGTGATGATGGGGTTGATACTGAGTTACAAGGCGGCAATGAGGCTGAACCGGAAGCTGCGGAAAACCTTGAAGATGACACCCTGCAGCAGAGTGTTGAGACCCCAGAAGAAGGTGAGGGATCACAACCGGTTGAGGATGTTAGTGCTGATCCTGAAGAAAACGTAGACAGCACACCGGTTGACAGTGAAACAGCTGTGCCCGAACCAGCCATTGAAACTGAACCGGAAAACAGTGTTGGGACCGGTCCGGTAATCGGCTTTGGAACTGCACCTGAAGATAGCGATGAGGCTGAACCGGAAGATAGCGATAAGACTGAGACCGATGGTGGGTGAAATTCACGTCTAAAAACATTGCACTGACGGCCTACAGCACATAAAATCCCACCCCCTGATATATCCTGTGCCGGTATAGCTCAGTTGGTAGAGCAACTGATTTGTAATCAGTAGGTCCCGAGTTCGAATCTTGGTGCCGGCACCATTATTATTTCATAAATTCAATTAGTTAATAGACTCAATGATCAAAGTGATCAGTAGCAATAATTGAATTGGTCACCAAATTGGTCACCATTGAAGGGTAAGCAAAACAGGAAACAGGATCGCCTGCGTTTGACGGCCCCGGAAGTATCCTCACTGTTGTCTTCTCCCCAGCCACAATCTGCAATCCCCAGCGACCCATGGCAACATGGGAATATGATCGTAGCTGGCACTGACCAATATATCTGGATCGACCTCGGCAAAGATGAGCCGGGCATGGTCCAGTAGTGTCGGTATCGTGAAGGTCGTGGGTTGGTCTGGCGCGATTTTTTAGTGGACGATAAGCCAGTGCTGTCACCCGTTAATATTGAAACCTAGCTGCCTGGTAAGTATCGGTTAGATCGAAAGGATCGCCAGCGATTGATGGCCCCCTTGCAAAACACTACTTAATTGATTGGTTTTCTCATGGTGTTTTCAAAAAGTGAAATTGTGGGGCGTGTAGAATCGAACCTACGACCATCGGATTAAAAGATTCATTCCTGATTTATCAGGTCTTTATTAATCAGTCACTTACGGTGTTTGTCTCTTTGCATTGTGTCCATAAACGCTAGTAAACGCCGGTAAATAACAGGTGGTGGGGCACAATATGGGCACAATAAATCACCCGAATTTCATCACCCTGAACGTCCGCTTTCGGCTGCAGACAAAGACTATCAATAAAAAATCTTCTCAATGCGTCATGGCGTGTACCAGATTGGAGAAGTGTAGGCGCGTTCCTGCCCCTCCATCAAAGCGTCATCCGGCAAGTCGACTTTGAAATACTTGGCATCAAACGCAAGCCAGGTCGGGGTCGGAATTTCGAGCACACGGACGTAATAAAAGGCACGCTGCTCCGCATCAAAATCGGGGTCTGTCCAGGCGGCGCTCAGGAAAGGCTCGCCGATTGAATTGGTGTAGCTAGCTTGTGAAATATTGACGGTGTTGCCCACCGGTTTCTCGCAGCGCCGGTTTTTGATTTCGCGACCACCGGCGCAAGCGACGTCGTAAATTCTCTCATGCGTCTTGCCGTCTCCGTCCAACCAGCCCTTGATAATCTGTACCCGATCGAGGTTGGCGCCGTCAGGGTCGCGCAGAACACGGATCAGCATTGTCGGCGCCTTGCCATCCGGGGCTTTTGCCAGATCACCACCCATCGGAACACCGTGATCATACCCATGCTCAGCGAAATTAGAGCGCGCAAGGTCGGACTCGGCCAGATCCCAACCTCCGAACACTCTCACCCGCAAACGTGTGCCGGTGGTTGCGAATACTTCTTTGCGCTTCATCGAGTCCCACAGAGCTTCGCGCGTGTTTTCGCGTGCCCAAATAGCGGTCAAGCCACCCGCCATGGACTCGTATAATCGGGTTTTGACCTCAGGGTCGGGGTTAAGTCGGCCGTTTACGATTTCCTCATAACGTAATGGGTCACCTGAGGGTTCGGCCGGGCTGATTTTTCCGAAAAAGCTGTCCTCCTCCGTGCTGGGTATTGAAGTGTGCGCATCCGTCGACCCGATCATGCCAAACTTGAACGGATTGGCACCGATGTTCTCTTCAAAGGCAAGGCCCCGCTTCAGTGCTTCGCGGGCATACTCTTTCGGTAACATCTCGGGCGTCGTAGTCAGTGCCGAAAAGGACGCAGGCTCCCAGGTGTAGTAGTCTGCAAACTCATCATTCGGCGACAGCGCCGGCAGGGTTTCGCCGTCGCCTTTAATCTGTGTAACTTCATAGATCGGCTCCCAACGCATACGGCGTTCAGCGTAGTCACGATCAAGAGGTTTCTTTGTCGTCAGGGTGACATCGTCAAACATCAGGCCATCGGACAAATTTCCGTTGTGCGCGATGGCCAGCACTTTGCCGCCAGTATTTTTTTCATAGGTATTCAAAAACTCCCATAAATCCTCGGGGTCAACTGAGTTATATGATGAGAACGGGAGTATGGTATCGGCCATGTCTTTGTCATCACGAAATATTACGTTGCGATGTAAATTGGCACCGCCAGGAGCAGAACTCCATTCGTAACCGATGAGCGCCGTGAACAAGCCGGGCTCATTATATTTTTCTGCTGCCGCGGTTTCCTTGTACCAATAGGTACGAAGCATATCGTCACCTTCGAGTGCGTTTTCTCCCTTCATGATCTGGGTAACAAACATATCGAATGCTTCCATGGGCTTTCCTGCCTTGACTAAATCGTGTATGGCCTTTCCCCACGGTGAGGCCAGAAGAAGCGGGTCAGATCTCGCAATCGCTGGCGCAAGGCCAAGGTTTTCTGAGTGATCAGTTATAACGACGAAGTCAAAGGGGCGTGAGAGCTGACCGGGTACACCCATGCTTGATACGAACGGTTCACCACGTGTTATGCGATACGCATCTTCAGGTCCCAGTGTATTACCGACCATGCCTGCATCGGTTGAGAACGATGTGTGCAAGTGCGTCTCACCAAAATAGACCTTGTTCGGAAATTTCTGTTGCGGATATGGGGAATAATCAATGCTCTTTAGATTCCTGATTTGCTCGTCAGTTGGTCGAGGGATATCTTGTGTTTGCGCACTGAGAGCGAAAAAAACAGAGATGCTCGTGGTCAGTATCAAAATAATTCGTTTCATATCCAGTTCCTCCACCAGGTGACAAAGAGTGTAATGGACAGTCCTGCAACTAGCAAAACTGGAGCCAGGGCTAAAATTGAGTTGGTTCGGTCGTAATGACTGTTGCAGCCGAAAGTAGCTATTCACAGGTTTTCTAAATTGGGGCACATATCAGGCACATGGAATGTAACATTGATGAATGTTATAAGTTACAAGTTACTAATTTAGCTGTGCTTTGTGGCTAGATAGAACAAGAAATAAGTCGGATTAAAAGTCCTGATTGGTTAAAATAATGGTATTGTCACGGTAACGGGAGCGAGTTGTCGATAATCCAAGAAAAGGAGCTATGCGCAATTAGCAGACGCAAGTCACCTTCCACCAGGTGAAAAATGCTCGGTCCCGCAGTATTCGGTAGTTCCCTGCTGATAGTAGGTGTCTTTGTTGACGAAACAAGTTGTTCACCAGACCATGGAATGATAGAAAGCGTTGGGCTTGATCCGGCGATTTAAATTGGCGCATTTGGCGTTCTTGTTGTCGAGTCGGCTGATGAGAAACTTCAGCACGGTTGTTCTCGTATTGGTAGGTGATATGGGTCAGAGAAGGCATGATCTCACGTAAGGCTGCTGGGTAACTCCGGAGCTTATCGGTGATGATTTTCCATGGCCTATACGCTTTCCGGAGCATTAAGCATCCGGGCTTCGAGCTTTTTTAGGCGTGCCATCTCCTTACGCATCGCTGCGATCTTGTCTTCCAGTGTCCGGCTCTTATCCTCTGCAGGTTCTGCCTGATCCGCAGCAGCCAGTTGCTCCAGGTAACGATCGATACTGGCATCCACTTCCGCCAGTCGCCGCTTCATCTTGGCGCGTGTGAAGTTGCGATCGCGACTATTCACAGCCTTGAACTTGCTGCCATCAATGGCCACGAAGGCGTTGGCAAACAGGTTGAACTTGCGGCATAACATCACGAACTCGCGACACACCAGGCGGATCGCAACACCATTGTCCTTGCGGAAATCCGCAATGGTCTTGAAGTCCGGTGCCAAACGACCAGTCAACCACATCAGCTCAACATTGCGTTGTGCTTCGATTTCCAGCCGGCGGCTCGATTGCACCCGGTTAAGGTAACCGTATACAAACAGCTTGAGCATGGTCGATGGATGGTAGGCTGGGCGTCCCGTATCGTTGGGCTGGGTCTTAAAGCCCAGACCGGACAAATCCAGATCATCCAGGAAGACATCAATCACGCGAACCGCGCTGTCTTCTGCGACGTAGTCATCTAAGCGTTCGGGAAATAAGGTGGCTTGAAAGCGATCCTCGCCTTTGATAAATCCACTCATCCTATGAGTCCTGCAGCGGGTGAGTATGATTATATCGTAGGTGGAGTTTTCACACACCCTCGGCCGCTACCTGCTATACGCCATAACCTGAGCCGAGGGGCCGGTACTGAGCAGTAAGCGGTTGCTCGCCTGGTGCAATTTTTAGTGATGCGACCTGCTGGAGTCGGCCACAGGCGGACGGTCGTGTGCTACGATGACAATAATCGGCAATTGACCCAAAGCGGACATCGGCCGAGC
>PVMK01189126.1_pt1 | contig 24002 bp, 20 predicted proteins | sample 1853481 | NCBI WGS metagenome assembly PVMK01 (sample SAMN08533507, study PRJNA380276) | Marine sediment metagenome, whole genome shotgun sequencing project. | reverse complement strand
AAGGGTGAATTTTGCTCAGGTACTTCTTGCTGCTGCATATTTTTACAATCCGCTGGTGTGGATATATAACAGGCTCGTAGCGAAAATCCGCGAGCAGGCAGTCGATGAAACCGTCATGGTAGCGATGCAGGATTACGATTATAACTACGCTCAGACGCTTGTTGAGGTCGCGAAAGTCGCCTTCGAAAGGCCTGCACTGAGTTTGAGAACATTCCGCTCCTGCAACAGAAAAAAAAAAACTAATAAAGACCTGCCCTCTTCGGATGATGCGATAGTGTCGGCTGTCATCTTCCCCGCCCTTGTGATCAAAGCCGCATAGCTTTCTTCACCACCGGATATCGGACTAAGATACTGAACGTTTACCCACTGATGAAGATGTTCCCGCCATTGACCGAAACTTTCTGCAGTGACAAAAGCCCATTGATCCGAGGCTTGCGACAGCGCCTTGTCAAAAGCAACGGCTTTAAACGGTGGGAAAGAACCCTGATTGGCTTGATTTGCCAGTTCCAGCAGATTGGTTCCCGAACGGTAGACCTTTTGCAAAACAACGAACCGCTCTTCGAATCTTGCCGCCCGGGTCCCATCCGGAATCATTTCCGCAAAAACAGCCCCGGCCTCCACGGAAGGCAACTGATTTTTATCTCCCAGTAAAATAAGCTTTGTTTGTGCCGGATCGATGGCCTGGAGAAATTTATCCAGCATGACGACATCGACCATGGAGACTTCATCGACCACCACCACTGATGCGGGCAACGGATTCGTCTCGCGATAATAAAACTCGTGCTGATAGCTTCTGTAACCCAGGATTTTATGTAAAGTGCTGCCCTTCAGATCCAAAAGGGCCGCATCGTCGGAAGAGAGCTCTTGGATGGAAGCGATGTTGTTTTGAACCGTTTCGGTCATTCTTTGGGCCGCCCGCCCGGTGGGTGCCCCAAGGATGATGCGGGACACCGGGATATCTTCTCGAACAAGGCAACGAAGGATATTGACCATCAGTGAGGTCTTACCGGTTCCCGGCCCCCCGGAAATAATTGAAAATTGGGATTTCAGAGCCAGTCGAATGGCCTCTATTTGCTGCGGATCTCTGGCAATCGGGGTATTGCTTGACCCCACACGGATGGCAAGCCGATCAGCATAAATCTCGTCAATGAGCGCGTCAATCTTTTGATCCTGTAAGGTTAATGAAACCGTTGCTTTTAAAAATGCTTCCATTCGATCTTTAAGCCGCTTTTCGTGCACATGATACTTTTGAAAATAGAGCAAATCTCTGCCGCTTGACTCATCCAGAATCAACGGCAAATATTCTCCGCCGTTTTTCGTGATCAGTTTTTGATACCTGCCCGCCGCAAGACCGGATAAAAAATCGTCGAAAATGGCCTTCGCAGTTTTTCTATCATCGGCCGGCAGATGGTTTAAGAATTGTCTTTGATCGAGATCCAGGCAGAGACTGCCTTCCTGAAGTCCGGCGAACATGGCCATCAACACCACAACAAGCGGCAGATCCCCCCGGCAATCGCTAAATTCAACCAGATCCCTGATGGTCATGTAATCCAGCAAGGAAAGCTCCATTCGGCGGATAAACGGTAAAAGCGGTGCTATTGCAGCTTTTCCCGTTCCTTCAAATATCTTGAAAGCGACCAGGTGTTCTAGAAGCTGATCTTCGCTAGCGTTGAAAACTGTCATGATGCTGTGGTCTCCGCTAATCTGGTGGCTGATTGTCTGTTTAGAACCTTATCTGGTTTTATTTGACAACAGGTTGTCAGGAACTTAAGGTTTCAGTTTCAGGTTTCAGGATTTAACGACTCGCCTTACTGACACCTGAAACATATGAAACTCCGCCTTGCCGAGACAATGAACAGATTGAACGTCGAACATCGAACTTCCAACATCGAACGTCGAATATTGACGACGCTACGCTTTATCGATTTTAAAACAAGCGAACCGCAGAATGCTGAACCACAAAATTTCGAAGGGTAGATTCGCTTTGCTCAGCCTTTTTTTAATCGACAGAATACATTATTCGATGTTGGACGTTCAATGTTCGATGTTCGATGTTCGATGTTCATTTTATTTAACTTATCAGTTGAAACTACATTGCCAAAGTTTCTTTTTGGATTAAGCTGGCCGCTTCGGCGGCCAGCGGCTATGCTGAACCTGGAACCGATCCGTTTAGGTTTTAGCAAACAGTTTTGCTTTGTGTCTTTGGGCCTTTGTGGCAATTTTTTCTCCGCCTCAGGCGGATCCGGGTTAGGATTTGCTGCATCAAACCGTGCCGGCTATCCGGGCTGTAATTTCTGACTCAAGCTGCTCCAAGGTGCCCACCTCAGCCGGCGAAACGAAATAAACTCCGTTCCCGTTTCCTGTCTCCATTCCGCGGATAAAAAAATAAAATACGCCGCCGAACTGGCTGTCCGCATCGAACCGATCCCCAAACGCCTGTTTCAACCAACGCAGCACGGCAACCGTGTACAGCTTGTACTGCATATGGTATCCTGCAGCGTTCATACAATCATCCAGAGCTTTGCGCCCATAGCCGCCATCGAGACGATTTGATTTCCAATCGGCAATGAAAAATTTCCCTTCATGCCGGAAGACGAGATCCACAAAACCCCGGATAAAGCAACGACGTCCCTTCACGATGTCACAGTCCGGGATTTTCAACGGTTCGCCAACCGGAAAGTCAAATGGATAATAGAATTCCACCTCGTGAAGCCGATCTTCTTGCTTGAGCCGGCCCAGGATAAACGGTTCTTCCACCGCGCTGACCGGCGTCGTCAGGGTGTCGGCAACCATCCGGCAAACCTGCGGCCGCCAGCGACCGTCTACCCGGTAGGCATCCATTGTTTTGACGATGACATCTCCGGTCTCCTTTCTTTCAAGAAGATCATCAGGGTTTTCCACAACCGCTTCAAAATCGATGTGCTCCAAGATATCATGAAACATTGACCCGATATCCGCCCCACCGGGAATTTCATCATCCGGTCGAACCGACCGTATGTTCTCCGAATCAAAACCGGCAAATCTCTCGTCGTCTTCCTTGTCTTTCTCCCGGACCACCTGAAACCCTGTCTCCTGCGGCGGTTGCCCCGGACCATGATAAAGCTTTCCCTGCAGGCTTGAGAACGATTCGAGCAGGATTCTTCTGGATTGGTAATTGTGATTGGCCGGCAAAAGAGGATGGTATTTATCGACAGCGCTTTCGGAAACGACCTCCGGTCCCATGGCCCCGGCATCGTCCGGGCCGGGCGCCGCATGAGCATCCGGGTCCAGCCAGCCTAAGGCCGGATTGTCATCGACCTGAGGAAAAGCTGAAGAAATGGCTGCGGAAAGAAACCGACACACCGGTCCCAGCCAGGCATGTCTGCTCGTGGCAGGAAAAAAGGGCACGTACAATTTAAACTGGGCCCGGGTCAACGCCACATAATAGAGCCGTTTGTCTTCATCATTCTTCTCCCGATCATGTCGTTCCTTGCCATAAGTCTTGGACAGGTCGATGACTTTATGGCTGCCCGCATCCGGGTTGGCCGGATCGTAATCATGGTAAACGTGGTAATCGTCAGCAAACGGCTGAGTCAGTCCACCGGCAATGAACACCACCGGGAACTGGAGCCCCTTGCTGACATGCATGGTCATAATTTGCACCTTTTGCGCTTCGGTCTCGATCTGATGGATGTCGGCATCATCATCCGCTCCTATGGTTTGTTTCCGGTAACTGTCCAGCAGGGCGGAAAGGCCCCTGAAGTCCAGATTATTCCGGTAGGCAACGGCTTCCAGGTGTTCGAATATCTGGCGGTAGTTGGTGTATTTTCTGTCCCAGTCCCGTGATTCGGCTTCGCGAAACAGGAGCCCCGAATCTTCCATGAGCGACTGAAAAAGCAGGCCCCATTTCCGGCAGCGGGCCAGATCATTCCAGTGGAACAGCAATTGTTTGAGCGGGTGAGAAACCGGCAAGGCTTCATATGCGAACAAATCGTTGGGTTCGTATGCGAAAAACGGCGTCAGCAGCGCCTTTTTCACATCCGGGATGCTGCCCGGATCAAAAACGGCGTGGCACACCAGACTCAGGTAGAGGGCTTCGTCGGAAAGAAACAGGCCCGGCTTTTTATAAAACGAGTAGGGAATGTCAAGATCCGTCAGTTCCGGTTCCAAAAAAAAGGCGTCGGGTTTTCCGCGCACCAGTATGCAGATATCGCCAAAATCGAGGGGACGGGGCTCACCGTTTTTTAACCTGAATTTCGATACCTCCGCGATCAACCAGATACCGGACTTCCCGGGCAATGAACCGGGCCAGGATGGGTTTGGCTTGCCTGGGGGATGCCGATCCACGAAGATCCACCACATTCAGCACCGGGCGCTGGGAGCGATCGGCAGCGAGAATAGAAGGCAAATCGTTTTCACCCGGCGAGCCGGCACCTTGATAGCCGATCTCAAAAGGTCCGGCCTGATCATGGGTTGGGAACCATTCGTCTCGGCAAAACAGATCGTTGAACGCCGTAACAAGTTCCGGCTTTGAACGCCAGTTGGTTGCAAGGGAATACAGCCTGGCTCTACCGGTTCCTGATAACCGCTCCATTTCATTTCTGGCTTCCAGATAGGCATACACATCCGCACCGCGAAACGAGTAGATGGCCTGCTTGGGGTCACCGATCAGAATCAGCAGATTTTCGGAGGACCCTGAGCAATGGTCCAGAAACAGCCGCTTGAAAATCCGCCATTGGACCGGGTCTGTGTCCTGAAATTCATCCACAAAAGCAATCTTGTATTTGGCGCGCAGTGTTTGGATCAACTCTGAGCAATGGTCGCTGTGCAAGGCGGATGCCACCTGGCTGAGCATATCATCGTAGCTGATCCAGCCGTTCTGTCGCTTGACCCGGGCGGCGTCTGTTTGAAGCTGCTTGACGGCATCGATCGTCAAATAATAAGTCAGCTGAACAAGAACCTCAGCCAGGCCCTCCAGCCGTTCCGCGATGGCCTCAAGATTCGGACAAACCTGGATATTGTTCCCGGCTTTAAGCCATTTTTCCGGTACAAGGCATTTGATTCCCTTCCTCTTGGATGACTCAACCACCTGGATCTTGTTGATCAATTCCAACAGATCCGCCAGGGCAAAACTGCTCTCATCGATTTGAGACAGGTAAGTCTCAAGCGGAACCACCATCTTTTCAATCAGTGATTTCTTACTGCGGGCATTGATGTTCAACTGGTTGAACCCATCGGAAAACACCGGCGGAACGCCGATCAGGGGTTTTAGCTCCATAACCTGTGTTATGATTGTGGATCGAATCTGCTCGATGCTTTGGTCTTGCATGTCGGGCTTGATTTCATCCCCGACGCCGGGCCGAAAAACGCGTCTGGCGATGTTGACCACCAGCGAAAGGAATTGATCTTTCCGGGTGCTGAACCCCGCGACACGCAGCATCTCGGGCAAATGCCGGCCATAGACTTCCGGCCAAACCTTTCGCATCTGCTCTTTAATCAGGGTGTCGAAAATAGGGGTGTCATCGATCACTTCATTTTGAAAAAGGCTTCCGTTTTCAAAAGCAAAATCTTTCAGGACCGTGTGGCAAAAACCGTGGATAGTGTAAATCGAAGCGGTGTCAAAGGCATCCAGCGTGTCCCTGATTTTTTGAACGATTGGCCCATCGTCTTCCCCGTCACCAGCGGCACTGATTTCCTGAAGAAGTTTTTCTTGAATCCGGGTTTTCAGCTCCGAGGTTGCTTTTTCGGTGAAGGTCACCATGAGGATATTTTCAATGGCGATATCCTGCCGTTCCTTCAGCAGCCTCACAACCAGGTTTTCAAGGGTATAGGTTTTACCGGTGCCGGCGGACGCTTCGATGAGTGCGTGCCGGGTCAAATCAATGTCTGCAATGTCATCCACAAGTGTGTAGGACATGTTCACTCCTGGTATGATAATGATTGAATATTTTCAGGGGTTGATCGTTACCTCGGCCATTTTATTCAAACCACGAAACACGCGAAACACACGAAAAAAAAACCCATTTTATTTCGTGCCATTTCGTGTGTTTCGTGGTTATAAACATTTTGCCTTACCGCTAATGGCCCATTTTAGAACCAAGCCCAATTTTCGATAGTCAATTCTGCGCCTCTCTCCGAGGTGTAGGCTCTACGAGCAGGAAGCCGGGGCATAGTCCCATTAGCGCTAACTTGTTTTGTAGGCAATCGCAGGTTACAATTATGCAGTACAGAGATTTTTAAAAGATGAACGTCGAACATCGAACATCCAACGTTGAACATCGAATAATGATGTCGCTCCGCTCCACGATTTAATTTCAATTGTTTTCAAAATTCCGATATCAAACCTTGAATGACTATTTCTGTTTCTTTTCAGCCGTAAGTTTCTTCCCCTTTTCCCATTCATCATTCGATGTTGAATGTTCGATGTTCATTTTTTTTCAGCGAACCCTCCACAGTCCCTCGCCGTAAATATAAGTTAGCGTTTATGGGGCGTAGTCCCCTACGGGACAGAGTCGAGATGGAAGCCGGCGGATCAATTTTAAAAAAATCTATCAAAAAAATGACAGAGCGAAGCGACATCCACAAATCTTCAATCTTCAATCATAATAGGGGTCCCTCCGGTCAAAATATATCTTAAACCGCCTGCGAACTCTGTCGAACGCATCCACAGGAATTGTCGGTTTTGCAATTCGGATCAGGTAATCTTCTTCCTCGGCAAATGCATCTTCAATTTCATCTGCAAATTGCCTCCGAATGACGTCATTGACTTCGTCTCCCGGCAGTTTGTGAGGCCGGATCGCCCGGGTTGTCACCTTTTCGAAAGGCAGCCATGCCGTCATCGACTGATTCAGGACATTCGAGACCAGCTCAATCAGATACGCCTCGGCGGTTTCACGATCGAATCGGTACGTCCATTTCCTTACGATTTCCCGGTAAACGATGTTAAGCGTTATACCGGACGATTCGATCCAGCGGCAGCTCTCATCCCCGGCCAGACAAATCAGATAAAACAACACCGGCTCAAACACGTATTTATCGGGTTCTCCGGGCTTCTTACCGGAGCCGGTTAAAACCAGCACGTGCCAGGCATCATCGGCAGCCTGCCACACCCAGGGCAATTGCCCGTGAAGTTCCACTGCCCGCGTGACAGTTTCCGATGCACTGTTCAGGGTCTCTACCGACAAGGATAAAGGGTTAAACCGTTTTAGGGCAAAACGGCTGCCTGAAGGGATGGGGTTCTTCAGCGGGGTCCCCGATCGATACCGCCCGCAACAACTGTTTTGCCGACTCCATCTGCTCTAAAACCGGATTCAGGGTTTCCATAATTTGTCTGACATGGCCCATTATCTCATCCCTGTCGATATCGGCAAAAGCACCTTCCGGCGTTTGGCTCTTTCGTCGACATGCGTCATACACGAGATGGTAAAACGCTTCGGGATCAGTTTTAGCGGTATCCGCATCCATCTCGGAAAAGTGCGCGTCCATCCAAAGCTTGATCGGATCCATTTTCAGACGATAATCCAGTGGGAATTCTGAGAAAAAGGGTTCATCTTCACGCAAAACCACGTCTTCGATGGTTTCTTCTTCATCATAAAGGCCAAGATGCCGCTGAAGCTTCAGCCGGACGGGATGCTCCAGGAATTTTTTCAATTGTCTCAATGTTATCTTTTCAACCGGCCGATCCTCAACATCGGGTGCGGTGGCATCCAACGACAGATCCAGGTCAAACCGCGCCACCCTTGCCAAATCATCCTTCGAAGCCCGGTGTTTGAACGCTTGCCACAATCGATGGATCCGGTAATATGCCACGCGGTCCGTCAATGAATCATTCACCAGCACATCACTCCAGGCACTGATCGCATCAGGATCCAAATAGCGATCGCTGCAGCCGGCAAGCGGTACCTCCGAAACCCGAAACGGCTGTCCATCTGACAATATCTCCAGTTCAACGTATCTTTTCAGCTGGTTTATCACACTGCACGGCTGCCGGAGCCGATCCTTTTGGAGGTCCCTGGCAACATAACTGATGTACAATTTCTGCCGCACGGAGAGCAGCATTTCAAGAAACAGGTAACAGTTGCGTTCAGGAAGGCTGATATCGCCGATCCGCCGCCTTGACAACCGCAGATCCAGCGACGAAAGGTCGGCCTTGCCGGGGAAATACCCCTCTTCCATCCCCAGGACATAAACGATCCGAAACGGGATCGGCCTCATGGGCTGCAGCGCAGAAATGGTCACACCGCCGGTCAAATAATTGCCATGCCCGCCGGAAATGGATCCCGAGGTTGGCGCGTATGAATTCTTTGATCAAATCAACGTCGAGGGCTGACGATGAAGCACCCTCCTGCAGGCGGTCATAGAGCTCAAGATTGTCAAAAGCCTTAATCAGCGCCTGTCGAACGACAGCTTCTCCTTTGAAATCTTCCGGAATTTCAATGAGCTGATCGCAGGTCTGAAAAAAACGCTGCTTCCACTGTTCACCACTGATGCCTCTGCTATTCAACCTGCTCACGGCATGGTGAAGGGACTCGATGACCATGCAAAACTTTTCTACTAGATCCACGTCACCGGTCTTTACATCACTGAAGGGGACACGTTCCTGATAATGGGTAAAACCGGCCGGGTCGGTGACATTCGGCGCTGCCATGATTCTTGACAGTCGCAGCCTTTCAAGCCCCTGCTTCCAAGTAAAATTGCCGCTTGCCGGATATCCCCTGGCCACCTTCGCTTCACTGTCGAATGTGTGAAAAATATTCAACTCACCGGTCCAGTTCACCCATGCCTGCACCTCATCAGGCCCCATCTGCCAGCGACTCATGAAACACGGATTCAAAATCAGGTCGAAGACCTCGGTTCTGGAAAACCTCCCGGTGGCCAATTTCAGAATGGCCAGTACGGCTTTGCCATATATGCTCTCGATTTCGGCGTGCGAATCCACCAGGTTGTAGACAAGTTGTCTGGGGCGGCGGTTGAAAACGGAATCGAACACCGGTTTGTATGCTGAAATATCCGGTACCAAAATGGCAATATCGGTCAGTTGCAGCGTGTTGTCCTGCTCGAGGTTAAACAGGATGCTGTTGTATACGGTTTCAACCTCCCTGTACAAGCTGGGGCAGGCAACGATCTGCAAGGATCGGTCCTGGCTGAGACGATTCGCTTCTTGTTCTGAAGAAGAAAGCGTGAGGATATCGTTTTGGATGCGCTGCAGGATGCCGGTGGGTTGTTTGGAGGTTGTAAAACAGGCATTGAAGTCGTAATCGGTCAATTGGCACAACAGTCGGACACTCTCGCGACCGGGCTTTCCCCAGGCAGCCAGCAGCGCATGGTCCGCTTGCTGAAAAAGTTCGCCCTGATCCTGTTCGGATGTTTGTATGGCCAGGGTTTTGACGTTTTTTCTTTGTATCCAACGTTTTTCTCGCGGTGTTTTGATATCCTCCCAGAATTCTTGGGAGGGGTTCATGGTGTAGATGTGGATCGTATAATAGTCCTGAAGTCTGCCGATAAGTGTTAAGTGAAAATTGGATATCTGAGAAAGGCCGAAAAAATGGACACTTTGACAATCTGAGGCCTTCCTTTCGTCTTCCCGGGAGTTGGAAAGCACCAGATCGGCATATTCCATCGTTGAAAGCAGCTGTTTTTCCGTTCGGCCCGCAAGTTCATCTCTTAAAATTTTCAGCCGGGCATATAACCGTTGTTGACACCGTTCCATGCCTTCTGTTTCAGTGGTCGATGCCGCCCATTTTCGGATCATGTCGGTTCGGTGAAATTCGTATTCCTTGAACAGATGGGCTATCTTTTCAGAAAGCTGCCAGAGTCTGGCCGCATCATCCAGCCTTTCTGCGTCGTCTTCCCCAAACAGATATTGTGTAATAGGTAAAAAATCGGCGTCGCTGCGATCCAAATTTTGCAGGATGTGAAGCAAAAGGATTTTGAGCGGGTCGTTGTCCATCATATCCGGCTTATTCTCACCGGAGTCGAGAGCGGCGAGCATCCCCCACAGGCCCGCTTCAAGGTACTGGAATCCGACGTTCATGAATATCGAATTTTTCTCGGCCAGCAATAGTTGAAGCCATTTGGCCAAATTTGCGTTGGGAACAATCACAACCGGCGGTTCCAGTATATTGTCTTTGCCCCGGACCTCATCCGTAACAACATCCGAAAACCTGTCCGCCAGTTGATCCAACTGATTACTGAAATACAGTTCAATTGTCATTTTAAATTCAATTTTTAAAACATTACTTTATCATTTGGAATAATTTTAGAATTAGATTTTCAAATCATTTGCAAATTCATATGAGATTATGTCACCGTCATTGGTTTCAATGTATCCTCTCTCTTCGTGAGAGAATTCCTTGATTTTGTTGGCAGTATAATCCTTAAATAGTTTCTTAACTTTTAATATAATTTCTAACTCAGTTTCAGAGAAAACATTAAGGTTTGGATCTTTAATAGAATGATATTCTTCGCCAACATATTTACCATATTCTTTTTCTTCTACTTTTATAGATTTTTGATCGTGTATCAATGTTGCAAAGTAGTGTTCATAATTATCAGGAACTGGGCCATGGTATCCATGCGCATATTTGGAACCGGTAATGGATACAGCATAATCTTTAAAATGCTTAAAATCAGTGTAAAATAACAACTTACAAAGTTTTGATTTTAAAACACCTTCTTTTGCAAATATTTTTACTGTCTCAAACAGTTTCGTAATCTCCAACCTCTTATATCCACTTTCGATTGAGGGTTCGTATTTACCAAACCTTATTTCAAGAATATTCGGAAATGAGCATGTCTCTTCTATCGATGCTGATATTTCGTCCAATATTTTTTGTTTCTTTTTTGCTGGTAGAAACTCCCCATTTATTTCAATTAGCTTTAATAAATTCTCGGGGCTTTTAAGCAGTTGAAGATACCTATCATGACCCTCCTCTTGCAAGGCACCATTTTCATATCTGCTAAGTGAGGCCACCCCCCAACCTAAAAGCCTTGAAAACTCTATTTGAGTAAGACCAAATTTCTTTCGTAACTCTTTTATATCCTCAGGTTGATACATTCCATGTCTACGTCGATATTCTTTATACGCTATTTCTAAAGGATCATCATTTGAGTTTTGATCCTCAAATTCATCTTCACATTCCTTACATTTAAAGAATTTTGTATCAATTTTTATTAATTCCCCCCTAACCTTAATATCCTCTCTCTTTTCAATACATTCTAATTCCGTAAATTTTTCACAGTTTGGACAAATACCTTTCATTTTCATTTCCTCCTTTTCTGGCAATTTTCCCTCTTTATTTCAACGGATAGCTAAGTGGAAATTCTGCCTTGTGAAATGAAATGCACTTAGCGATTTTATCATTACCAATCTGTGCAATTTTGAGTTTTATATAAACATCATTTCCGCTAATCCTTTTCCCAAATTCCCAAATTTCTCCTGGCATATCTTTGTCCGGCTTTGGCCCTGAACAATAGTCAGTCGTTGAGAGTGCCAATATCTCATCTTTTCGATTTTTTCGGATCAAACCTAACTCAATTAAAGCATCTCGGTTTTTTTCTCGATTTACCACATAAAAATTTCCACTCTGCGAAACTATTTTTTTAAATTCTTTTAGAAATACAGAAACTTGGATACTTAATGGTATTTGCAACTAACATTCTCCCTTTAACATTTGCCCCCGACTTTTTATTGCATTATAAATCTTTTGATAAGTTTGTCAATGTTTATTATCAATTGATAAGTTATATCAGAAAAAAATTTAGCTTTTCTAAGTATCTAATCAGGTTTGATGATGTGAGTATAGCAGACCCGATTGACAGATAAGGACAGAATGAAACCAATTTCTTTTAAACAGCCCAATATATTTCTTTGAATATCATAATGTTACACAGTTCGCATTGTGCCGTGATTGTGCTATTTTTCTCTTATTGGCACAATAGAGCCCTTGTTTTCCGGATAGCATGTGCTTCAGCCCGATGCGTTCAACGACTCCGGATTTGAGTAGGACCGGCATGCGATCACGCGCCCAATGGGGGAGCTTTTCTTCCCTGTTTATAAAATCAAGGGTGATAAAATCGGTGGCTTCGAAAAACACTTGGCGCTCACGGCCGATCTTCTCCAGAAATGTTAAAAAGCGGTGATCCTGTACTTTCCCGTATAGCGTAAGGAATACTTCATAGTCATCGGTTCCACTGTAATCAGGCGGCTGTTTGCTCTCGCGGGCGCATAATTCGAACATTCGGTTGGCCCCCTGACCGGATATAGAATTTCTCTCGATGGTTATTATTTAAACCACCCTTTTTGACCTCGAAAACATCGTTTTAAGCCCAAAAATCGACCCTATTTTAATCCTAAATCCCTGCTAATCAGGCATATAGCTTAGCCTGACCCCTAAATCCTGCAAATCTTCGTCCAAATGATTCGAATCATATGGCCTGTTCCAACAACTGTCCGTTTTCTTTCAACCAGGCCTTTGCCTTTTCCATGGTCGGGGCCTGGGCACGGATGATATTCCAGAATCTGGGGGTGTGGTTGGCCTCGATGAGGTGGGCCAGTTCATGAACGATGGCGTAGTCAATAACAAACATGGGCGCTTTGATCAGGCGCCAGTTGAAGTTGACATTGTTGTTCACGGTGCAGGAACCCCAGCGATAAAGGTTGTCGACTATTTTGACTTTTGAATAGGTCACACCGAGCTCGCGGGCGTAATGTTTCACCCGGGGGATAATCTTGGCCACGGCCCGCTGTATATACCATTCCCGCAAAACCTCCCGGCGTTTTCCGGCGTGAGCGGCAGGGATATAAAAGCGCTGGTTGAATCGAATCTCGGATAGTCCCGTTTTGACCACCTCAACGCGGTAGTTCCGTCCAAGGTAAGGGGCGGATTCACCGTTTACGAGCTCTTTTCCCGGGGGATGGGGCAAATTCCGGTATTTCTGGGGGTGATGCATTTTTCCAAAAATCCATTGACGCTTTGCCTCTACCACCTGATGGATCTTTTCCTCCGATGTCGATTCCGGGGCATGCACGACCACGGAACGGTCCCGTTCAACGGTGATGGTCAGTTTGCGGCGCCGTGGCGACCGCACGATGGTATAATCCATATTCATATTACTTCGCATACAGGATGGTGTCGTTGTTCTTTTCCGCAATCTCCATAATCCTGGAAATGATTTGGGCGCGGCTATTAATGAGATTGGGAAGTTTAGCAAACTCGGGTGCCAATAAAGTTTTCTGAATCTCCGCTCTGAGTTTGTTGCGGGCCGGAATGCTCTCCCAGAAGCCGGTGAGTTTTAATTCCCGTTCCACCACCAGATAGGCTTTCTGCGTCAAATCCACCAGGTGGCTGATTCTGTCTTCCTCGGTCATGCCGAACAGCGCCTGGGTTTCCGAAATCCCGGGTTGGGTATTTGCAAACAGGCCGCCGCCCTCGAAAATTTCCCGCCTGAACATGCGAAACAGCGGCATCTGCTTTTTGCGGTGCAGGCCGTAGGTTGGCTCCTTGCGGGCATTGATGATGCGTTGTCGCAGTTTTTCCAGTTCCTCGTAAATTTTTTTCCAGTTGTTTTGAAAATCCTCCAGAATTTTCTTCAAGGCATCGGCAAAGGAGGCTTGGAGGTCGGGGTCATCGTCCAGATCCACATCAAGATGGTGGCGGATGGCATGCTCGACTTCAGCGGCCTTAGTTTTGGTCCGTTTTCGTTTTCCGACCTGACTTTCAAAGTCCTGGTCCAGAATCGAGATGGGGGCGACTTTAAGGTCGATGCCCTTGGATTCCAAATACGCATCGGTAATTCCCCTGAGCTTGGGCGGAACCCCTTTCATACTCAGGCGCGCGTCGCGGAAATGCTTTCCCACCAGTACGTTGATTTCAGAGAGCTGCTGATAATCCGGCATGAAGTCGATAGCTTCCTTGGCCGGGAAGACAAGGTTAAGGCTCTTGGTGAATTTTTTAAATGCCAGGAGATACTCAAAGCGCAGGGCTTCGTCGTAAAATAGGTGGTAGAAGGCATCATGGTCGTTGAGGTCGGTCAGGCCATGTTTTTCAAAAAACGCCATTATTTCCCGATGGACGTCCCGCAAATCATTCAGCTCTTTTTCCGGAAAGCTCAGGGCGTCTAGAACGTCCTTTTGCTCGCGCTCGTCGGAAATTTCGATGGCTTTTTTCAGATGATGCCCGATGCCGACGTAATCGACCACAAACCCCTTGTCCTTCCCCTCACCACCAACCCGGTTCACCCGGGCGATAGCCTGCAACAGGTTGTGGGCAACGATTACCTTGTCAAGATACATCACTTGCTCCAGCGGTGCGTCAAAGCCGGTGAGCAGCATGTCCCTGACGATGACGATGCCCATGTCGCCGGTGACGCCCTCATCTTCCCCGCCAAAAGGAAGCTTGAAGCTCTTGATGCTCCTTTCGTGCTTTGACTTGTCTGCGTGCGCCTTGATGTGGGGCAGGTCGTTATGCCCGCCGGATATGATCACATCGGTTTGCATCTTTTTAAGCCGTTCCAGATCGATGTTGTTCGGATTGTCATTTTTTCAAGGGCGGCGATGGCCTCGGACCAGGGCCGCATCGATGTAGGTCTTGTACCGCACAGCTGCTTCCCTTGAGACGGCCACCACCTGGGCCTTGTAGCCGTTGGGGAAAGACGTGGGTCAGGTAGTGTTCCACCATATCCCCGGCCTTGGCCTTGATGGTGGATTTGGCTTCCAGATAGGCGTCGCGGGAGCCGTAGCCGAGGATCTCCATGCGCTCTTTCAGGTTGTATTCGCTGAACACATCGGCAAAGGCGGTGTCCATGCCCGCCTGGTCGGCCACCTCGGCGTTGTGGGTGCGGCCTTCGTAAACAATCTCCAGGGTCACACCGTCCTCGATGGACTGGCGCATGGTGTATCTGTCGATGTAGTCGCCAAAGACCCGCTCGGTCTTGTCGATGGGGGTGCCGGTGTAGCCGATCCGGGCCGCATTGGGTATCCCCTTGTCCAGATTGGCCCCGAGCATGGCGTACTGGGAGCGGTGGGCCTCGTCGGTCATCACCAGGATATGCGGGCTGGCATTTAACTCCGGAAAGGTTTGCTTCAAGTCCGTCTCGCGGAACTTATGGATCATGGCCATCACCAGATCCGAAGAATCCGAGCGCAGGAGTTCTTTCAGGGTGCGGATGCTGTCGGCCACCTTGACGGAAAAACCGATGCTCTGACTGGTTTCCGAAAGCTGCTGCTCCAATTGGGTTCGGTCGGTAACAAAGACCACCTTCCATTTGGACAGGGACGAATGGCGATACATCTCCCGCACCATGAACATCATGGTCAGCGATTTGCCCGAGCCCTGGGTGTGCCAGATGATGCCGCTGCGTTCCCGGGGGCTCCGACCGTCAAGCAATCGCTTTACGGCCAGCTTAACGGCACGAAACTGCTGGTAGCGGTCCACGATCTTGATGGTTTCGCCCTTGTCGTTGATGGAAAAGAGGGTGAAAGTGCGGATTAGATCGAGCAGGTTACCGCGGGCGAGCATGCCGGCCACCAGGCGCTGCTGGTCGTTGGGCGCGCCGGCGCCGTGTTCCAGTTCATCTACGCTGCGCGGATACGGATCCGCCCAGCGGAAAAAGAGCCGCTCGCGGTGGGTGGTGATGGTGCCGAACTTGGCCTCCTGGCGGCAGGTGGCAACCACGAACTGGTTGTAATAAAACAGCGGTGCACTGCCTTCGCCTTTGGCCCCGCGCTGCTCGCTGTAACGCAGCATCTGGTCGATGGCCTCAGCCATGGGCTCCTTGACTTTGGGCGATTTGCACTCGATCACCACAACCGGCAGGCCGTTTAAGAACAGCACGATATCCGGAATAATGTGGTGCTCGGTGCCTAAGATGCGCACCTTGAATTGGCAAACGGCGATAAAGCGGTTGTTGTCCCGGTGCTCAAAATCGATAAAGCGCACCGTAGGGCTCTTTTCACCCGTTTTTCGGTTTTCGTTGATACTGGTATTTTCCAGTAGCAGGTTCAGGACATGGCGGTTGTTCTCGATCAGGCCGGTGCCGGGAAAGTTAACGGTGAGCTGCTTGACCACCTCTTCCACCTGGTCGTCTTCCAACCACCGATTGATGACCTTCAACTGCTGGCGCAACACCGGCAGCATCACCACCTCGGTGAAAGTTTGGCGATCGGTAGCGCCGGGATGCTGCTTATTATCGAGGTCGATGATCTCCCAGCCCAGGCCGTCAAGCTGGTCCAGCAGCGGCTTTTCGACGTGGTTGCGCTCGTCGAGTTTGATGTGCTGCGGAATTTGGTCGGTATTCATTATTTTTCCTTGACAACCCAGTGTCCGCCCTTGGCCGGGCCAATGCGTTTTAATTTGCCTTCTGTCTGGAGTTTTCGAATATTTCGCTCTATCGATCTCTCTGTAATGCCGATTTTTGAAGCCATTTCAGGAATGGTGATGGAAGCGTTCTGCAAAATCAGTTCAATAATTTTCCCCGACGTTTTCCCCGACGTTTTCCCCGACGTTTTCCCTTTTGTGTCGGTGCTGGTGCTTTGGTTCCATTCGACCTTCGGATGCGCCGGCAGGCGGACCAGAAAATAGCTGCGATCGTCGTCTGTCTCGAACTCGGGGGGCGGAGAACCGTTCTCTTTCATTACTTTCAGAACTTTTGAGATCCCTGTGGAACGGCCCTCGGTAAGATCCAGCTCTTTGAGGAAATCGCCAATCCGGCGATTGCGGTAACGGCGGCTGACCGCTTTTCCGGCCCGCAGCTCCGCCATCCGGATAGAACGGTCCGGGCCGGGAAAACTCAAAACCACCAGATCATCCGGGCTGATTCGCACTTCAATCGGTTCACGAATCTCGTAGGATCGGTGGTAAACGGCGTTGACCACTGCCTCTTCGATGGCGGCATAGGGAAAGTTCCAGAAACGCTCAGCCTCGGCCCGGTCGGGGTGTTTGACGACGGTTTGTTTGAGATAGTTTGCCTGGATATAGTTCAGCGCGTCACGCGTGATACGGGCAAGAGGGCCTTCGAAGGTTTTCTCGTCAAAGCGATCTCCACTGCGCCTTCCGGAACCAGACCACATCGATCTGTGTTGCTGGAAAGACCGCCTCGGTGCTCGTTGAAAAAGAGGAGGCCGACGTTTTTCGGCAAAATGGCGCTCGTCCGTTGGCCTCCGCCACATTCATTTGACGGCCCAGGGCTATCAATGCTGAGAGGTCTCCTGCGCCTCATCGACAAGATCGCTGCCCACCTCGCGCAGGAACGCCTCCATCAACGGGCGACAGATCATCATGGTTGCGGCCTGGCTGAAGCGGTCGTCATAAGGAACCCTGGCCGTGAGGCTGATCAACTCCCGCTCAACGTCGCCTTTCGCCTCGACCGAGCTTGAGTAACGGCGTATGTAATAGCGGTAGTCCTTCTTCGTGGTCAGTGACGACCTCGGAACCTTGTAAGGCCGGTTCTGTCCTCCCGGCGCCCACAAGACGATCAGGTTGCGGCCTGCGAAGCGCTCGACACTCAGCAGGGGAAAATAGGGGGGCCTGATCTGGTTGCAACATCTCAGAAGTTCCCGCTGTATACCATCCAATTGATTGTCGGGCACCCCTGCCGGCGGAAAGACGGGCATTCCCGTTTCGTCGCAGTCCTGCCCGATTACGACATATCCGCCGCCGAGGTTTTCAAAGTCATTGGCAAAGGCGCAGAGGGTGCGCATGATCGGGTCCGGGTTCCAGCCCTTCTTATACTCGATACGGTCGCCCTCAACCTTTCGCTGTCGCAGCAGGTCCTCCAGATTGATGGGGAGTTTGGAACTCATGCGCCGGCCTCCTGTGGCTCGTTTAAGAGAGGTATGACCCGCACCTTGCCGGTGAGCGGACCGAGTAGCGGCTTTTCGACGTGGTTACGTTCGTCGAGTTTATATTGATTCGTTCTATTCATGTGATTGCCACTCTATAATTTCATCATCTTCAAACCATAGTAGCTCTCTCAAATGATCTCTGATTTTGTCTTTCTCTTGTGTATACACCACCACAGCCAAACTGCTTTGAGTTCTACTGCATGTGACATAAAATAGCCGACGAGTTCTGTCTATAGAGGTCTCTTTTCCGTCTTCTGCATTTTTTGTATCAGTTGACGAGGGAGCTTTCGCTCCAAATAGCTTGTCATAGCTAAACATAAATCCACGAGCTTCGTTATCATCCAAAATAACCATTACACGAGGAAACTGTAACCCCTTTATTCCCTGGTGAGTTCCGAATGGAGACCTGTCGGAAATATACTCCACATAGGATTGTAGTTGGCTAAATGGTGCGGAAAGAGCTTTGTTCCAAGCATCAATAGTTGGGTCGTTGTCCGAGGTTTCAACAGAATCCTCCTCCTCTTCTGGTGAATCAGCACGAGACACGATTGGTGCAAACACGTCAGGTATGGCGAATAGGCCACTGGCCGCAACCGCTTTCAAGGAATCGATCAATAAAGGGTCAGAGTCGTTGTCCCACAAAGTAAATAGCGACTGTACGGCTGCATCTGCCGTACGAAGGTCTTCTAATGGAGATTTACTGTCTCTCAGTGTGTCATGGCGCACAATTGGAGAATATTTCTTAACTATTTGTGCTACAGCAAACCTGTTCCCGGACTGCAACGATTCTATCAAGGGAAGAATCTGTTGCGAAAAGAATGGAATGCCACTTAGAGTTCCGTCAAGCAAGCCTGTTCTGAATTTTTTGATTCGATAAAGGGGTTCAAAGAAATCGCTGAACCCGCTTCGCCTTGCTGCCATATGGTGTTCAAGTGTGAGTGCTTTTACATCAGAAGGTCCCACTGACCATTTATCATCTGAGGTTATTTCAGCCATCTTTTTCATGATTACCGCTTCAATGCTGGCCTTGTCGGCATGCTCATGGTCAGAAACAAGAAACAGGCGGACAAAACCCTCCGCTGCACCATCTGCTGGTTCTTGTTCGTGTGTGTCAACTTGTGATCTTATCGTGTTGATAAGCCTTACGATACGTTTCGGGCATCTGTGATTTTTTATAATCACAGGTTTTTCCCACTCGCTTGGGACAGCACCTTCTAAACCGACTTTCCCGTCTGCATAAATTCGCTGCATTGTATCCCCAAAGAGAGCAAGGCAAAATTTCCCAGAATATTTACGTTGAACCGCAAAAAAAGCATCGATTAAATCTTTTTGAGTGTCCTGACTTTCATCTATAAGTAAAACTGGATACTTGCGAACCAGTATTTTCCGCATAAGCGACTTATTTGAAAGAAAATCAGCAGCAAGACCTATGACTTCAGCATGGTTCAGTGAGTTTTTGCCGATATTTTCACCGTTCGGGTTGTAGGTAAAGTTTTTGATCGTGTTGAGACGATTCAGTCTTTTTTGTTTCGACTCTATTTGCACGGTACGATCAGCGGAAGCCTTTGTGCCAGCTCTACCTTTTCGCTGCTTTTCTTGGAGATCATTAATCTCTATTTCCAAGTTGTGTCTGAGCCATTCGCGTATATCTTTGTGATATGTCCGAATCAATTCCCATGCAAAGCTGTGAATGGTTGACACGGTAAAAATGGGATCGTAATCGATTCGATGCTTGATCTCATCACACGCGGCGTTTGTATAAGTAATAACGGCAACCTTCCTGCCGGAAAAGCGAAACTCTTGCCCATACTTCTGGCGAAACATCTTCATCGTTTCAACAAGGGCTCGTGTTTTGCCAGAACCAGCACCGGCAAACAGGAAAAGGCTTTTGGGATTGTCCAAATCGAGACAGTTATCCATTACCTTGCTAAGGTTGTTTGTTGGAGGGACAGAATCAGTCATCCTTTACCTCCGTCGTTGCAGCTGCCAAGAAGTCCTTTTTCTTTTCAGCAAGTTTGCCCTCAAGCCATTTAAGACCATCAGAAATATAGGCCGGTGGATCCAGTTCACTAGGTTCGGTCAGATAGAGTAACTCCAAAGCCATCTCAGCTTTGCTTCCCACCCCTAAGTTTTCGAACATTTCCTCGCATGCTTCATTTAAAGTGGCCTTGCCAAGAGCTTCAGCGAGCTTCTTAAGTAAGCCTTTTGGGGTTTGGTAATCCCTGAACAGTTTAATATTGGTCAGTGCCAAAGAATCCTCAAACGTATAAGGAACCGTTTCCTCTTCAGTTGAGTCACCATTATATTTGAGTTTTATTGGGCATTGATAGGCTACCCTGATCTGATTGTTTTCAGACTGTTTTTCATCATCTGGGCAATCCATAAGTTGATCCAGCGACTCATTACCTGGAATCCATTTTTTAAGGGTTGTGTTGCCTGTCCGATAATTCTTGCCCTGTTCAGGAAATACTTTTCCAGTGCTGGACGCGCCGATAGAATCCAAATCTGTGATGATAAGTGAAAGAAGTCCAAGCGTTTCAAGCAGAGGCCTCAAGCGATGTGCGTGACTGCCGCCGATCTCAAGCAGGGAGATATAGCTTTGGTCCAGCTTGGGAAAGTCGCTGCTTATGAAATGGGGAACAAGCATTCGTTCAGCGGATCCTTCAACCAGGATGGCTGCATCTGCAAAAAACAGATCGCAATGGGTGGATTTAATATAGCGTGTGGCAAAGCGAGATGTTTCATTGTCATCGCCAAACGTTTTCGATAGATTGACAACAGTCGCAAAGGGTATTTCTCCTGTTTGTCTTGCTGGTTCCCGTCGAAAGTAACGCAAACAAGTAAAGTCCAATTCATGAGCAATATGAGATGAATGAGTGCTGACAATCAGCTGTGTATTGAATTGGCCATTATTAAGCCTATCGTGGGCACGCAGTACTTGATAAGCTTTTTTGATGAATACCTGTTGAACTTGAGCATGAAGGTGAGCTTCCGGTTCTTCGATAAGTACAATATGAAGCGGCTCTATGATGGTGTCATCATTGCTTTGTCTTTTTGCCGCCTTACCCACACGCATCCATTCATCTCTGAATCGGATCAGGCTAAACACCATAGAGATGAGATTCTGATACCCTAACCCGTTGTACTGCTCTGGAAGCGATAGAATTTTGGAACCGTCTTGCTCAGGCGATACATTAAACTGGACTGCGGTATTGTGATCTAAACTATCAACGGCGTTAATCTTGCTCGTTAGAAAGATGCGCGGATCACTAAAGCCAGGGTAGTTGAGCCCCTCAAGCTCGCCAATCGCTGGTTCAAAACTTGTTTTCAGCTTTTCGTCAAATACCGCCGTTGCCTCTTCAATCGCTCGTAGCGCATCAATATCACTGGCATCACGAGATTCTGACGGGTCCAAATGCCGTGAAAAATACTGACGAAGCTGCGTGGATAAACTCGCAAAACCGCTATGAGAATTATCTTCGGTTTTCGGATCGGAAAATCCCCGTTGAGCACTGATAACGTCAATTTTGAAGAGGCCGTCAAATGGCTCCTTGTCCATCGGTTCACTGTCGGCAGGAAGCGGCTGGGGCTTGGCTGTGCCATTGGTCGGTTCTTCGCATTTTGCGGGGTCTAAGATATACGCCTTGACTTCAAAATGCCTATGGAGTTCTCTGTCCAGAAAATCTCGCATTGATTCCGGCCACAAAGATAATTTCGATTCGCCGTCTGAGGAGGCGGATTGATCGGTCTGACGAGCTGCCTGATAAGATTCCCGAAACTCTTTGTACAGCTTTTCGATATTCTTCGGAGCCAATACCAGCCGCACACCGAGCAACTGTTCAGGTGTCCAATCAAGCGTAGGGAGAATATTGATTACATGGTGAATGTCAGCCTCGTCGGCTTTAAGCCAAACGTCAATGGAAGGCAAATACAACAGCCATTGTTCGAGAGTAAGATTAGGTTTGTTGTCTTCGTCAGCATTTGCCCATTGCGTACCGATTTGATTGATATGAATCCAATTGGATAAGGTAAAATCTGTTGTTGCGATATCCTTACGCCGACTCTTTTTAAGAAACAGAATCATCGCATCCATGGCGGATGTTTTCCCGCTATTGTTCGCTCCTACCAGAATTGTCTCATGGGGTGCTATTTCAACTCGACAAGCTTTTAATTTTCGGAAGTATTGAATTTCAATAAAAGAGATATTCATAGACCTGTCTCCGTATTGTTTAACAGCGGTGTCACCCGCACCTTTCCAGCTATCAGGTCTTGCATCAGAGCGGTTTTGAGGGAGCGGAGTTTCAAGTTATGATTGTTCAACATCTGAATCGTTAAATCTAATGCGTTGTGACGCCGGGTGATTGCTCGTTGTTCATCAATGGTTGGGAAAGCAATGACAAGTTGTTCCATCACTGTATTATTTAGGCTTGGCATGGTGGAACCAACTGCATTTGCTTCATTTTGCCGTTGGACATAATGGTGACGGTATACATTTACCAACCAGCGTGAATCCATAGCGTCTGATGGCACTCTTAGCAAAAAACAACCAGTACCGCAAAGCCAGCCTATTTCACTCTCTCCGATAGCTGCCGCCTTAGATAAATCACCGCGCCGAGAAAAAATAACATCATCGATCTGAACACGATGTTTTCGTAAATCACTTGCACGGCACTCCGGTACACGGTTAATAATATCAATGGACACTATACCATTTAGAATATCTTGTGGCATGATAACGGGAATTCCATCGTGGACATACTCGTGGGCGTGAAGCTGACTCCCAAAAGGTCCCGTTTGAAGGAAACCTTTCGCTTTTTGCAAAGCAGTTCCTAACTTCATCACCTCCCACTCCACCGGAATCCTGCCAAGGGGCGAGTCTTTGAATGGGTGGGTTTGTTCGGAGCGGAGGTTGCCGTGTTCGTCGATGCCGCGGGTGAGAAGGTCCTGCATCAGGCCGGTCTTGATACGCTGCTGCTTGGCAATCAGCCCCTTGGTCTGTTCAATGGCCCGGTCCACCGTCGAGAGAACCTCGGCGATTCTGGTTTGTTCGGGTTTGGTTAAATTGTAGATTTCAAAATTTAAAAGTTGTTCAACATTAATGCCCTTGACTGTTGATCCGATTGCAAGATTATCGATTTTGTGACGAATTAAATCGATAGCCCAGATGATGTATCCGACATCAAAATCATCCCTAATAAATAAAGCCCTTAGGTCTTGATTTATGGCTACTGGAAATTTCGCATGAGCAATCCTGCCAACTGCCATTCTGGTGCAAATAATGGGAGTTCCAGCTGGGATTAAATTCGATGCGCTGAATTTAAGACCCTTTCCGCTTATTGACTCTTCCGTACTATCGAGCTTGTGAACATTGTCCTTGAAATCTTTAACAGTTGCCCAAGGTATTCCACCATTCCAATACTCTGGATTTGCGCGCTCGGGGGTTCCACCACCGGTGGTCTTGAATACTACTTCTCGAAGAGAAACTTAATCTATTTTTAAATCCAATATAGACACTTTCTAAAACAGGTGTTATCAACTTTGTCTGATTGTCATTTTACCATCAGCACCCCAAGAAAAAACTTTCTTTAAGCTTCTGGCTTAGAATGACATTGTGAGTTGAAGAAAATTGTGCAACAGCCTGTTGCCCAATTTGGGTTCTCCCAAATCTTGGGATGATTGTCTCGAATCCTTCGTTTCAAATTTGGCCACAGGCTGTGGCCAAATTATATCTGCCGGAGATTCCTCGGGTAATTCCGCAACTGGCCGTTGCGGAATTGCAAACAGGCCTGGGTATTCCCTCTGGAATTGGATCATGAGTTGGAAATTCCGTTCCGAAAAACCCTTAATTTTGGGTATTTCGTCTTTAAGGTCGACCGTCAGCCGTCGCAGTAAGCCCTTGCCCCAACCTTCCAATCCCTGGCGCTTGGCAACCATTTGGCCAATGTCCCAATACATGCGGATCATTTCGGCATTTGCAGACATCACCGCTCGGTTTTGCGCCTGCCGGATGCGTGTCTTGATATCGGCCAAAAGATCGCTGTAGCGTTTCATGACCGTCGTGTCGCCGGGAAGCGTTTTTTTCATGGGGCCTCCTTCAAATACCCCAGCCCTTCCAAAAACCCGGCCAGTGTCTTTAGGGTTTCGACCCGCCGACTTTCCAGTTCGCGGCTGGAAACGGCAT
>PVMK01128050.1_pt1 | contig 24003 bp, 19 predicted proteins | sample 1853481 | NCBI WGS metagenome assembly PVMK01 (sample SAMN08533507, study PRJNA380276) | Marine sediment metagenome, whole genome shotgun sequencing project. | reverse complement strand
TAATTTATTTTCGTTCAATGAAAACACTAGGAACTCACAATTATTATATTTACATATTGACTAATAAAACCAAATCAGTTCTTTACATCGGGGTCACAAATAATTTAAAAGAAAGATTGTATACTCATAAAAATCCTAAAAAAAATACCAAAGCTTTTACGGCAAAGTACAAAGTGTTCTTTCTAATATATTACGAGCATTTTTTGGATATTAATGAAGCAATAAAAAGAGAAAAACAAATAAAAGGATGGAGAAGAGAAAAGAAAAATAAACTAATAAATTCTATAAATCCAAAATGGAATTTACTAGATAATGAAATATGAATTGAGATGAAGTTGTCCGGGAAACGTGAGTTTGTTATTTCAACTCAAATAGAGAAACATGAGTTCTATGCAGTCAAATCTTAATAAATTAAATAGAAGAGATTCTTCGACTTCGCTCAGAATGACATTATAAAACCCGACAAGTCTATCTCCAGGCCATAATTTGTATTGAAAGAATAAATCAACTATTACGACAAAACACAAACTAAATAAACCCGTATGGAAGCTAAACACTCTTTAAATCTTGTTTTTTTATTTCTAATTACCATCATCAACGCTCAAATGCAAAACCCCAAAAATATTTCTTTCGATTGGAAAACGGATATTAGCAACCACTCAGTGGATCTATCCGAAATACAAATCGTACTGCCAAAAGGCTCTTTTCCAACCTTGGACTTTCCTAAATTTATTGGCAAAGAAGAAGGTTTAAAAACTTTCTTTTCAAAAGAACCTGTAATTGTCATTGAAATTAACGGTCAGGCAAAGGCTTATTCTTTGAATATATTAACCATGCATGAAATTTCGAATGATGTTTTAGGCGGTGTTCCTATTCTAGTTACCTATTGTCCGCTTTGTAATTCAGGAATCGTTTATAATAGAAATTTAAAATTTAAAGATAAAGACTACCTATTAGAATTTGAGGCTTCCGGGATGTTAAGAATGAGCGATATGGTGATGCTCGACAGAAATACTGAAACTTTATGGCAACAATTATTGGGAGAGGCAATAGTTGGTGAGTTGAATACGGCTACCCTTGATATACTCCCTTCCTTAATTATTTCGGTAGAGGAGTTTTTTATGCGTTACCCTTATGGGGAAATTTTATCTAAAAAAACCGGTTTTTCAGGTTCTGAGTCCTCCTACGGAAAAAATCCATATGTGAATTATGACGCTAAAGATGGTAAACCAATAGATCATTTTTTTGATAATTCAAAAATTGACAATAGATTACCTCCCATGGAACGAATAGTTGACATTGAAAATGACGGGAAATACAAGGTTTATACGTTTACCGATATAGCAGCAGCCGGAGTTATCAATGATACTTTTAGAACAAGTGAGGTGGTTCTATTTCATCAATCCGGAACGGTCTCTATTTTGGATAAGGCAGATATCAGCAGCTCAAAAGATGTTGGAACCGTTGTGGTTTATAATCGCGAAATGGATGGCATTACTTTATCATTTAAAAAAGAATCCGGAAAGTTCAGGGATGATCAAACCAATTCCGGTTGGGACATTACCGGTTACTGCTATGAAGGAGAATTAAAGGGAAAACAGCTTAAGATTCAACCCCATAGTAATCATTTTGCATTTGCCTGGCTGGCATTTTATCCGGAGAGTGAAATTTATAAATAATAGCCACCCCGTATCCAGTTGCCAATAAAGCCATCTGTTTCACGCAGTTGAATACCAAACACCGATCAACACTGATCATGGGCGTACATTTCTTCCAAAATCGACATTCCTTGTTCCCTGCCTACCGCAGGCAGTCTTGTTCGAAATTCAACTAAACAAGTTTAAGATTTGAAATATAAATCATGAACACACCCCTAACCCCTCTCAAGAGGGGAACTTACAATTGGTATAAATTTAATCCATAAAAAACCCTTCGACATCATTATCATCATATAATTTATTCAATCAATTTGGATAATACAGACCTATAAGGCCTCCATTTATCATTAGAGCCACCCCCCGCCTGACGGACGGACAGGCTCCTTGAATCCCGAGCACTCGGGATGAGGGGAATTCTTTTGTTTCATTGTATCGTCCTGAAATAAGTTGACTATTATTATAAAAAAAAGTCAACTAAAACCAGGACTACATATTCCCATATGGGCGGGCCTGCCCGAACTTACCATTTGGTAAGAGCGGGTTCAACTTGCAATGCTAAAATCGTGGAGTTTCACTAATAATATGTAATTTGGCATTCTAAACTTAGAATCAAATTTTATATGTCCATTTACTTAGCAGAATTCCTCGGTACTTTTTTTCTAATTCTAATAGGTGGAGGCGTTGTAGCAGGTGTAGTCTTGAAAAATTCAAAGGCCTTTAATGCAGGCTGGAATACCATCACAGTCTCCTGGGGATTGGCAGTTACATTTTCTATTTATGCGATCGGCAGTATTAGCGGTGCGCATATTAATCCTGCCGTTACCTTAGGCTTTGCATTTGTAGGTGAGTTTCCATGGCAAAAAGTACCCGGATATATACTGGCGCAAATTCTTGGGGCATTCACTGGTGCTTTTTCCGTATGGATTTTTTATATACCGCATTGGTCCAAAACAGACGATAAAACTGCCAAATTATCCATATTTGCCACTACTCCTGCGATCCGTTCCTATTTGAATAATTTTGTAAGTGAAATGATTGGAACTGCAGTACTTATTTTTAGTTTACTCTATATCGGTACCACAACTTTTACCGAAGGCTTAAATCCACTTGTAGTAGGAGCCCTAATTATGTTGATTGGACTCGCGCTGGGAGGAACAACCGGTTATGCTATTAATCCGGCAAGAGATCTGGGACCCAGATTGGCTCATGCAATTTTACCAATCAGGGGAAAGGGCACTTCGGATTGGAGCTATGCCTTTGTTCCAATATTAGGACCAATATTAGGCAGTTTATTAGGCGCCTCAGCCTATAAAATACTTTATGAGATGGATCTGAATTTTAAATATTGGGTTGTATTGGCGATAGTATTGGTTGTTATTATTATGGTGATCGTAAAGAACAATAAAGACTCAAAATAAAATAATTATGTCAAAAAAATATATCATTGCTCTAGATCAAGGGACGACAAGTTCACGTACAGTTCTGTTTGACGAAGAAGGTAATATATGCGGAATTGCCCAAAAAGAAACTGAACAGATCTATCCAAAACGTGGATGGGTGGAACAAAATGCTATTGAAATTTACCAGTCTCAACTGGAAACATTACACAAGGTCTTATTCGAGCAGCAAGTCGATTTTTCTCAGATCGAGGCGATAGGTATAACAAATCAAAGAGAAACTACCGTAGTATGGAACAAAAAAACAGGAGAACCTGTTTACAATGCTATTGTATGGCAAGACGTTCGTACTACTGAATTTTGCAAAAAATTAAAATCTGAAGGATTAGAAGACTATGTCAGATCGAATACTGGCCTTGTCATAGATTCCTATTTCTCTGCGACGAAAATTCACTGGATATTGGAAAACGTACCAAAAGCAAAAGCACAGGCAAAAAATGGTGAATTGCTTTTTGGTACCATAGACACATGGCTACTATGGAAATTGACAAATGGTAAAGTCCATGCAACGGATTATTCCAACGCTTCCAGAACGATGATCTTTAATATTAACAGCCTGCAATGGGATGAAAAACTATTGAAAAGATTACAAATACCTAAAGAACTACTCCCGGAGGTAAAACCTTCAAGCACAGCCTTCGGAAATTTTGTTTTCGATAATTATTCGATTCCTATTACAGGAATTGCCGGTGATCAGCAAGCTGCTCTTTTTGGACAGGCCTGCTTTCAGAAAGGTGAAACTAAAAACACCTATGGAACCGGATGTTTTTTACTCATGAACACTGGTAAAAAACCCAAATATTCAAAACACGGCTTACTCACAACAATCGCCTGGGGTCTGGACAATGAGGTTTATTATGCATTGGAGGGTAGTGTTTTTATAGCAGGAGCTGCCATTCAATGGCTTAGAGATGGCTTACAAATTATTGATGCAGCAAAAGATTCGGAGTATTTTGCGAATCAAGTTAAAGGAGATAGTAGCGTTTATGTAGTTCCGGCTTTTTCAGGATTGGGTGCTCCTTATTGGGATATGGATGCACGTGGAGCGATTTTTGGTCTGACAAGAGACACCGGAAAAAACCATATTATCAAGGCCACTTTAGAGTCCCTGGCATTCAGAAGTAAAGATTTGATCCTTGCCATGCAAGAAGATTCTGAAGTTAAATTGACCTCTCTTAAAGTTGACGGCGGTGCTTGCGCGAATAATTTCTTAATGCAATTTCAGGCAGATATTTTAGATACACCGGTGGAACGAGCCGAGATCATTGAATCTACAGCTCTGGGAGCAGCTTATTTGGCAGGAATAGGTATTGGTCTTTGGAAAAAAGAGGATATTATTAAAAACAGAGCAATCAACCGGGAATTTATTCCAAAAATGAAAAAAGAAAAACGCGAGAAGTTGTATAAATTTTGGATAAAGGCAGTAAAGCGATCCATGCATTGGGAGGATTGATAATCCCATCCTGCAAGGTTTTAAAATCCTTGTAGGTCTTAATCTAAAATCAAAATAATTATCATTGTATTTTGATAACTAACAAGCCCTCCTGCAAGGTCCTGAAGACCTTGTAGGTATTTAATTCACAATAAATACCAATCTATAAATAAATAAAAATTTTAGAGAGATCAATGTTATCATTTCTAGAACCGTTGAACAAACGTACGTAATCTCATTTAGAGATGATCAATAAATATAAAATGGAAGAACTTAGCGAAATGTAACTTTATAAGAATATACCTACAAGGTCTTCAGGACCTTGCAGGATAATTATTTAAAATAAAGAAAAATCAAATTAACTATCCAAAAACCTTTCAGGTATTTAAATCACAATAACCGCCATTCTAATGAAGTTAGAAGTATTAGAAAGAGATCGATATTATCATATTTACAATAGAGGAATAAATGGATGTGATATTTTTAAGAATGATGATAATTACAATTATTTTTTAAAGCTCTTCTCAAAATATTTACTAGGACATATAAATATCTATGCGTACTGTTTACTAAATAATCATTTTCACTTTGTGATCCATGTTGATGATGACGAAAAAATAGTAACACAAAAATTATCTAACTTTTTTAACGCTTATGCCAAAGCATTTAACAAACAACATAATAGAACGGGTAGTTTATTTGAAAAACATTTTAAACGAATAAATATACAATCTGATAATTATTTGCTAAACCTTATTCTTTACGTACATACGAACCCCGTAAAGCATAATCTTACTGATGACTTTGAAGATTATAGGTACTCATCTTATAATGAAATTGTTCATGCTAGTTCTAAGATTATAAATTCAGTTGAAGTAATTGAATTATTTCACGATCTCGATAATTTTAAATATATACATAAATATAAAAATGAAGTGTTGAGTGAAAAATATGCATTAGAATGAATATACTGTACATACCTACAAGCCTGCCTTTGGCAGACTTGCAGGAGGCTTACTTAAATGAATATTATTCTTACAATTTTAAGTCTCAAATATACTATACCTACAAGGTCTCAAAGACCTTGCAGGATAACAAAATAGAAGTTCTATATACTTAAAAATTATAGTCTCAATAAGTGTTTAAATGAGTAAGGTCTAATTAATTTAATTAAAAAATTAAAAAAGTTTGGCGGTGGTACTAAAAACAATTCTATTTTTACGAGCTTAAAATATAGACCTTAGGGTGTTTACGTACGGATAATGAAAATTACAGATCATATTAAAAAAGCTCAAGGGAAAACATTGTTTTCTTTTGAAATTGTTCCTCCCCGAAAAGGACAAAATATTCAAAATCTATATGATAATATTGATCCCTTGATGGAGTTTAATCCTCCATTTATTGATGTAACTACATCCAGAGAGGAGCATGTATATATCGAAAAAAAGGATGGGCTCCTCGAGAAAAAAGTTACCAGAATGCGACCTGGCACTGTGGGTATTTGTGCCTCCTTAAAACACAAGTACGACATTGATCCTGTTCCTCATGTTTTATGCGGAGGATTTTCTAAGGAAGAAACAGAATATGTTTTACTGGATTGCCATTATTTAGGAATAGATAATGTCATGGCCTTAAGAGGCGATGCCATGAAAGATGAAGCCTATTTCATTCCTACTAGCAATGGCAACAAATACGCAAATGAGTTGGTGGAACAGATAGAAGATTTGAATAAAGGAAAATATTTACATGAACTTATAGAATCCCCGTTTAAAACTGATTTCTGTATTGGTGTAGCCGGATACCCTGAAAAACATATGGAAGCTCCCAGCATGGATGCCGATCTAAGGCGATTAAAACAAAAGATAGATGCGGGTGCAGACTATGTTGTAACACAAATGTTTTTTGACAATCAAAAATATTTTGAATTCGTAAAATGTGCCAGGGAAATAGGCATAAACGTACCTATTATCCCGGGTATAAAACCCATAGCCGTTCTGAGACATCTACAAGTTCTACCGCAGATTTTCAAACTGGATCTGCCGGATGACCTGGTAAAAGAGGTTGAAAAGTGTAGGGATAACCAGCAAATTCGAAAGGTTGGTATTGAATGGGCCATCCAGCAATCAAAAGAATTAATAGCAGGGGGTGCATCGGTTGTACATTTTTATTCCATGGGAAAATCAGATAATATAAAAGCCATTGCCTCTCAGGTTTTTTAAAGCCTGCAGAGAATATTTTAATGATTTCGCACAAACATGTAAGTTTATCAGTGATTTTAATACTACTATAAGAAAAAGAAATTGACAATTTAATTAATAGTAAAATAATTGTTTATTTTTGCAGAGTAATAAATTGAAAAGAAATACTTAATAAATAGTAAATTATGGCAATAGAAGTTTCAGATGCTACTTTTGACGAGATAGTATTAAAGTCAGATAAACCGGTTTTAGTTGATTTTTGGGCGGCATGGTGTGGACCATGTAGAATGTTAACACCAATTGTTGACGAATTAAATAACGATTTTGGTGAAAAAGTAACCATCGCAAAAGTTGATGTGGATGCTCACCAGGAGTTCGCTGCAAAATATGGTGTTAGAAATATCCCCACTGTATTATTTTTCAAAGGTGGTGAGGTAGCAGATAAGCAAGTAGGAGTAGCTCCGAAAAATGTTTATACTGAAAAACTAAATAGTCTTTTATAGATTATAACCAATAATTAAGAGTTTGAGGTTTGATTCAATTTAGGATCAAACCTTTTTTTGTTTTATTTACTCGATCTCTTCTGCTTTGATATCTTTAATATTCAATTGTATAGAGGTGATTCCATTCCAATTGTTTTCCTCTATAGTAAAAGCAGCTTGAAAAGTATTTCCATTACTTATTAGGTCATATTTCTTACCCATTCCAAAACCAATAGCATTATAGGTTTTCTGGTCCGTACCAGAAATAATACTGAGTTTCAAATGATCTTCGTCCTGACCTACCTTCTTGCCATATCCATTATCACGAAGACCTGTAGCCATAAATACCGGTTTCATATTTTGTGGACCAAAAGGACCGAATTGGTTAATAATTCGTAGAAACTTAGGGTCTATATCCGATAAATAAATTGCGGTATCAATCTTTATTTCCGGGGTTCGCAGCTCGTCCGGAATGGTTCTCTTAACGACCTCCTCAAATTTATCTTTAAACTTTTTATAATTCTCCGGCAGAAGCGTGAGTCCTGCTGCATATTTGTGACCTCCAAATTGTTCTATGAATTCGCTGCTCGCCTGTAGTGCATTATAAACATCAAAGCCTTTAACTGAACGTGCGGAGGCGGCCAATCTATTTCCACTTTTCGTAAAGACTAAAGTTGGCCGATAATAAGTTTCGATTAATCTGGAAGCCACAATTCCAATAACACCTTTATGCCACTTTTCGTCAAATACAACAGAAGTAAAATTATCTCTTTCATGGTTCTGATCAATTTGAAGTAGCGCTTCCTTTGTTATTTCTTTATCGAGTTCTTTCCTGTATAAATTAAATTGTTCAATCTCCGCGGCATATTCCACAGCGGTATTCAGATCAGTCTCTGTTAAGAGATTTACGGCGTATTGACCGTGTTTTATTCTGCCGGCAGCATTTATTCTGGGTGCAATGACAAAGACAACATCAGTGATGTTTAATTGATCCTTATTTAAATTTTGGATTAAGGCTTTTATTCCTATCCTTGGATTTGTATTTATTACTTTCAAGCCGTAGGTTGCTAATATTCTGTTTTCCCCCGTTATAGGAACAATGTCTGCCGCAATAGCAGTAGAAACAAGGTCCAAGTAAGGGATTAAGCTCGGAATTATATCATCAACCAAGGGGTTTCTTCTTAAGGATAAAGCATGAATTAATTTAAATCCAATACCACAACCACATAATTCATCATACGGATAATTGCAATCCACTCTTTTTGGGTCCAATACAGCAATTGCCTTCGGTATTTTTTCACCCGGCCTGTGATGATCGCAGATGATAAAATCAATTTTCTTCTTTTTTGCATAATCTACCTTGTCTATGGCCTTAATTCCACAATCCAAGGCAATAATCAATGAAAAATCATTATCATGAGCGAAGTCAATTCCCTGATAGGAAATACCATAACCCTCATCATACCTATCAGGAATATAGTGGGCAACATTATTATAGAACTTAATTAAATAGGAGTAAACTAAAGATACAGCCGTTGTGCCATCCACGTCATAATCGCCATAGATCAGGATATTTTCTTCACTCTTGATTGCTTTTTCTATTCGATCAACAGCGAGGTCCATATCTTTCATTAAGAAAGGGTCGTGTAAATCTTCAAGAGAAGGGCGAAAAAAGTGTTTTGCTTCGACATAGGATTCAATTTTGCGTTGTAATAATAGTTTTGCTATTATTTTATCGACCGATAGAATATTGGCTAACTCCTTTACTTTATTAGGATTGGGATCCGATTTTAATGTCCAACGCATTTATGATGATTAATTAGCTAGAATAGGATATTTTTACTTTTGTGTGAAGACAAAACTAAGGTAAACAATTTAACCCGCTTTATGCAATAGAAAATTTATTACGTCTTGAAGCCACTGCAAAATATACCATTTCTCTACTTTTTGAAGTTTAACCATAACGATGCTATGCATAAACTACTAAAAAGTCATATTTTATTGTGGTTTCAACCCTCATTACAAAATTCTATTACATATTCCGGGTTTAATAAATAATTTTTGAAATAAAATGTAAAAGGAATTTAACGACCTAAAAAAATCTTTTTTTAAAAGTTAAATTTATACTTTAAACCTCCAACAACCTGGAAGCCCTGAACCTTAAAATTAGTATATTGTTGGTAATTACTATTCAATAAATTGTTTAAATTAAGAAAGACAGAGACTTTATCATTTATATTATAGATAGCATCTAAATTAATATCGAAATAAGCTGAATTTGTGATCAGATCTGCAGTTGCTAATGGCAATATTATCAACTCATCCTTTCGGTCGGTTACTAAAAATAAATTAGCTCCTGCACTCCATTTTTTTTGCTCATATCTTGCAATTAAGGTGGATGTCAACATTGGTAAATTCCAAGCCTCTTCTTCCATCGTTAAGCTATAGGAGTTGAATTCAATATTGCCGCCAAATTTAAAACTCTTAAAAAGATCGACAATTAACTCTCCACTCGCGTGAATGGTGTTAACATCATCATAAACAACCTGAAATGAGTTACCCGCATCATAACCATTTTCTACTATATTAGTACCATCGGTTTTTGATGGGTTCAATTTATATAATGGTTTGTCCTCTTCATTAATATATGCTACTTTCACGTTAAATCGGAATTTAGAAGTGATAAAACCTTTAATTCCTGCATAACCATTGTATTGTTGACTTGTTCTTTTGATATCCAGAGTAGGGGACACAAATGGATTTTCTATCACAAAGCCTTTGTAAGAATTTTGTTCTAAATCGCCTATTAATCCGGCATAGGCCACTAAATTGTCGTTTTTTATTTTAAATGAGGCTGTAATATTTGGATAGATATAAAATTTACTTTTTTCGTCTTGGGAATTTGCAAGACTATAATAAAGTCTGAGCCCTGCATTAACCGTTAAATTTTCACGGAGGATTTCAAAATTTGGACTTAATCCAATGTTAAAAAAGGTGTACTGCAGTTTGCTTGTTTGTGAAAAGTCCTGTTCAAAAACACCACCTAAAAAATCAAAGGACAAGGCTAGATTTATTATCTCTCTCCCTATTGGAAAATCAAGTATACCACTCACAGTACCCCGTGTTTCTCTACTTTTTTCTTTATCAAATAAACTGCTGAAATTTGCTTTAGCACCATAGAAAAGGGAATCAAATATTTCAATATTTCCCCCTAAATAAACGTCTGTATACGATTGTTTTTCATCGATGGAATTTAGAACAATTTTAGTAAAATCTATTTCATCAGGCAGGCCATACCAATTTGTCATTAAGTAGTTAAAACCACCATTCGCTTGCCATTTAAAATCTCGTTCTAACTGTTTATAGAATAAATCGACATCAAAATCCATAAAATTGTCATTGAGTTGGACACCCTCAATTCCACCGGCGGAAGAATGATAATTTATAAAACCACCAAATTCATTGTAATTTGAACTATTCGTACTAATAAAAGCTTCGACAATGGGCGTGATATAATTTCCAAATCCGGCGGAAACATAATTATTGTAAATGTGTTCCTTTGGATCACGTTTCAAAGTTTTTGCCTTTCCCTTGGCAGGGGAGAATGTTGATGCAACCGGAATAGAATTTATAGTGTACTCTAATTCCTTTTTAGCCAATTCAACGGAGTCAATTTCCGGGCCGATGTTAATTTTATAAGCATCTGCCACAGTTGGGGTATACGCTTTAACTACCGTAATTTCTTCCGTCTTTAATTTTTCTTTTTTCTTTTTTTGTGAAAAAATAATTCCACTGGAAAATAATAATATGATTATTAAGATATTTTTATTCATCGTATTTAACATAGCAACTAATTATTTTCAATAATTACAGATGCATTTGTTTTAGCTTCTTTTGTTTTGATTTTTTTTAATTCCTGTCTCGCCTCATCAATAATTTCCTGATGATCATAAAACTTTTCAATTACACTTTCCAATATATAGGTAGCCTGATATGCATCTTCTAATTCATAAAAGTTCTTAGCCATAATTACCAATCCTTTTCCCGCCCAAAAGGCATAAGATGAGAAGTTTGAAACTAATTTTTGGACAGAACTATTTGACAATTTATAACTCCCTTCATCATTTAAGAAATAGGCGTCATAGTAAATGGCTTCGGCTTTTAACTCACCTATGGCATATTGTTCTACTTTTTTGAATGCATCACGAGCTTTATCAAATTCTTCGGTTTCAAATGCAGATCTTGCAATAATAATTTCGGCATCTGATTTTATTTTGTCTTCTAATTTTTCATTTTGCAAAACAGTCTCTGCGTAAGCTACCGCATCGTCATAATTCTTTAGTGCATAGTTTCCTTTCATTAAATTATTTTGTGCAAAAATTATATTTTGCTTGGACTCAGCTTGTTGCTCTAATTGAGTCAACATTTTTACAGCACTTTCCCAGTCATTGTTTTCCAGATAATAATAAGACAGCCTCATCAGTGATTGTTCGGTATAATCATTCTTTTCTCTTTCAATAACAAAAATGTAATTGGGCACTGCCTTTGTTGATTCATTTTCATTTGAGTACGCTTCACCCAAATAAAAATTAGAAGCCAAGATATTGGAGCCGTTAGGAAATCTTTCTAAATACTTTTGAAAGGCCTCTATCGATTTTTTTGTACTGTTGGTCAGGTAGAGCTGTTCGGCGGAAGCATACATTGTGTTGTCCAATTCATCGTCTGTAATACTCACATAATCAATACCCTGAATAAATTTCTCATATTCATCTACTTTTCCTTGATCAATATATATCTGTTTCGCATTAGCGATACCCTCTTTTGCTTCCGATGTGCCGGGAAAGTCTTTTACAACCGTTTTATATTTGCTCAAAGCCTTTTCATTTTGATTGTCATTATAATATATCAGACCTTGTTTTAGTAAGGCTTTTGGTACAAGTGAACTCATCCTATAATCGACGATAACATTATTATAAGCCTCTATTGCCTCTGCTATTTCATTATTTCTCACATATGAATTCCCTAACTCATAATATGCATCGTCTCTTAATGTAGATTTTAAATTATATTCTGTGAAATCGCTAAGTGCAGTTATTTTTTTGTTTAATTCACCGTTAAACCCATAACACATGGCAATTTGGAATTGCGCATAATCAGTTTCAATTTCGTTTGCATCAACTACTTTTTGATAGGGTTTAACTGCTCTAAAGTAATCGCTTAAAGCATAATAACAATCACCTAAGCGAAGGTAGCTGTCAATGATCAGTTTATTGTTCTCCGAATTGGAATCTAAGAATTGATTAAATGAACCGCCCGCTTTGTTATAATCTTTTAATTTGAAATAGGTATATCCAAGGTTATAATTAATAATTAGATATTCAGGAACCTCTTCCCCTTCGGGTAGTTTTATATAGTTCTCAAAACCAATTAACGCATCGTCATAGTTTTCTAATCTAAAATTAGATTCCGCTTTCCAAAATTGAGCCTTTGCTTTATATTTTAAGTCGGGAGCTTCACCTAAGGATTTATCAAAATTAATTAAGGCCTCCTTATACTTTCCTGAATTAAATAGCTGAACACCATATAAATAGGTGACTTTTTGGTAGGTTTCTTTATTTTTTATCTCTTTATTTTCCCCGAGATACTTTATGGCACCACTATAATCACTTGTAGTAATGAAGGCGCTAATTAAAAGGTCATTTATTTCACTATTATCTTCATTTTCCGGATATGCAAGAAGGTATTCCTGGATTATTTCTGCAGTAGCTTTGTAGGCATTTCCTATTTCATAACTCAACTTTGCATAATTTAACCAGGCATCTTTTTTAATATCTCGATCGAAGTCCATCTGCTTTGCATTTCTAAACGCGTTAAGGGCTTCTTGTTTTTTCTCATTTTTTAAATAGCATTCTGCCAAGTGATAATAAGCATTTTGAGATACGGCATTATTTCCATCAATGATCTTTGTGAACCAAAGTGTAGCGTTTTCATAATCTTCCTGCATATAATATGCATACCCTAAAAGGTAATAATCGGTATTATTCCATTTGCCTTTTTTCCCTTTGTACTCAAGTAGATAGGGAATGGCGTTTTCATATTCATTCAAATTAAAATAACTTTCTCCGATTATTTTTGATATTTCTGATGCTTGTAAAGGACTTGATTTTTTTAGCAGAGGTATTGCAGCATCTATCGCTTCCTGAAATTTACCGGTCTTAAATTTGATATTTGCCAGGTAGTAAGGAATATCGTCATTCTCATCGGTTACCTGACTTAAATATTTGTCTGCACTTTCAAAATCATCGTCCCTATATGCCATATAGCCATAATAGTATTTGGCTTGTGGGCCATACTTTTTCGAGTTCAATAATTTGGAAAAATGAGATTTCGCATTAGCATAACTTCCAACTGCAAATAAGCTATAGGCCATTTTGAAATTAAATTCTTCCCCGGCAGAAAATCCTAAATTACCGGGATCTACTTTCGAGAACCATTTAAGTGCATAGGCGTACCTTCCATTGCTGAAGTAATATTCTCCAACTTCTAAAAATGCATTGTTTCGTTTTGTGCTTGTAGGGTATTTTTCAAAAAAATCTTTCATCAGATTATCAGCATCCACCTCACCCAATCTAATGGCACAAAAAGCTTCATAATAATAACATCTCGCTTTTAACTCTGAGGCATCATCAAATTGATTTTTTATTTTTCCGAAGATCATTTGCGCCGCGTTATAATCTTTATTTTCGTAAAGCGATAAGGCGTGATTATAATCAACTAATTCATTCGTATATATTTCTGACTTTTGTGCATTCCCCAGATAAAGGAAGAACAAGACCAGCACCAACAGAAGTTTTTGTTTTATCATTTTAAACAGCAAATTTTTTTAATGCATAATCCAGATTGGACAAATCAAAAGTAATAATTACCCTATTTAAGCAACGTTTAAATTGTATTAAATTGTAAAATTGTTTATTAGTTGTACAGATTGTTGAAAAGTATGCTAGATTGGAATAATATTTATTATTCTTCAAGTAGATTATTCATGAAAAAATTGAATTCATCAATAAATTCATCATAGTATTTACCGGTGGCAGGACCCGAAAACCCGGAATGAATTCTCCTTACAATTCCTTCTCTATCAATGAAAATTGTTGTTGGAAAAGAGATTACTTTACTTAACATAGGTAGAGATTCGGATGCCGATTTAGTGCTGGAGGTTCCCGCGATCACAAAATCATAATTAACCTGGTATTTGGTCTTCATTTTCTTTACTCTGGATTTTGCGTATTGAAAATCTGCTTTACCATGTCTTTTATTCTCATAGGCCAAGCCAATAATTTCCACTCCTCTATCTCTGTTTTGGTCATACCACCCGGAAAGAAATCTGGTCTCGTCCATACAATTTGGGCACCAGGTTCCAAAAATTTGTAAAATAATGACCTTGTTATCGTACTTTTTAGCATCAAGAGTTACTGTTTTTCCATCTAATCCTGGAAATGAAAAGGAAACCTTATCATAGCCATCTTTTAAAAAAGTGAGTTTATTTGGATCGGGAAGTTTAGCTGTTGGATTTTTTATGGCAATAAAAGTTTTGTATCCGGTTTTACCGGACCAATACTGACCCTTTAGAACGGAGTCATTTTCTATGAAGGCTCTAAATTTGTAAATATGATTTCCATCGAAGGTATACAAATGCATGGTATCATTTTTAGCATATCCGTCGAGAAATCGATAATCGCCTGTTTTTGTCAGAAAAGTGCCTTTTAATTTATTATTCTCAGTTTTGAATATCCCAATTGCCGGAGTTTCCTTTCCTTCTTCAGATAAAAAAGTCGTTTCCCAGGTTCCGTCAAAATTATTGTCGCTCGTTAAGTTGTCAAATCTGTTTTTTTTGCCATAAACAGCTTTGAAGGGAAGTATATAATCATCGGCATAGTTTTTAGTATATGTACCTGTCAAAGCAAACTCTTCAATTTTTGCTTTTACACTAACATCAAAAATGTGCATATTAAAGAACACAGAATCATCTTTGATGATCACTTCATTGATTGGAAGAACCTCGTCTCCGTTTATTAAATTTATTGTATACTTACTTTTAGTTTTGAGTACTTTAAAATTAAATGGAATTTTATTCTTCTGAGCAATAATTTCACCTCGCCAAATCCCTGTTTTTAATTCATTTTCAGGCTTTTGGTTATTACAGGCGACGAAAATTAGTGCGATAAATAATAAGGTCAAATTTTTTGTGATGTCCATTCTGTTTAGATTGGTTTAGTCCTATTTATCAATGGTCGTTAATTTTTTTAATTCCTCTCAAATCTAATAAATAATTTCTTGAAACGAACTATCCTCGAGGCAGAGCCATAGAGGTATTTTGCTCGTTTCATTTTGACCTTTTGGGTCAAAAATCAAAATTTATTTATTACACCGCTCCCAAAACTTTTAATCAAAGTTTTGACCTCTCCTCAAGGAGAAGGGAAATCGGAAACCCCGACGCTGAGCGTCGAGGAATTCTTTTCGATTAAAAAAGTTTTATTAAAATTTAAAATTTAAACAGTAAGTTTGTATTTCCTAAACGTATATAGTTTTAAAATGCTTCAATTAAAAGACGCCTTTATTTTTCAAAGAGAGAACTTGATCTTGTCAAATGTCAATATAGACATAAAAAAGGGTGATTTTAATTATCTTATCGGTAAAACCGGTAGTGGAAAGAGCAGTTTGATGAAAACCCTTTACGGCGATCTGCCCCTTGAAAAAGGGGAAGGAACTGTTGTTGATTTTGATCTGATCACTTTAAAAGAGAAGGAAATTCCATTTTTAAGAAGAAAGATCGGGATTGTATTTCAAGATTTTAAATTGCTGAATGACAGATCAGTATACGATAATTTACTTTTTGTTTTAAAAGCCACCGGCTGGAAGGTTCCCTCTGAAAGAGATGAAAAAATTAATGAAGTATTGGAAAAGGTTGGCTTAAAATCAAAGGGTTTTAAAATGCCTTATCAACTTTCAGGTGGAGAACAACAACGAATAGCTATTGCAAGAGCCTTGTTGAACAATCCTGAAATGATTTTGGCGGATGAACCTACAGGTAATCTGGACCCGAAAACTTCAGTCGAAATAATGAAAGTATTGGAAGATATCAACAAAACTGGCATTACTGTTTTAATGGCAACCCATGATTATGCGCTGATATTAAAATTTCCTCACAAAACAATTAAATGTGAGGGAAATAAAGTGTTTGAGGTAGTGTAGTTTATTTTGTTAAAAGCTCAACTATTTTTTTTGCATTCTTAATATTGTCGAAATCTTTTAATACAGATTTTCGTTTAATAATTTCATCTTCTTTGAAATCACTATCAATCAAGTTTAAAATTTGCTTTTTAAATTCTAACTTATTTTTTGTGATATAACAGAGGCTTTCCAATCCAGTTCCTTCTACCATTTCAGGATTTACGATACAGAATCTACTATTAAATAATGAATTTAGAAGTTTTAGTTTTATGCCAGTTTTTTGAAATGAAGGCAAGACATTAATATGTGCTCGATCAAATAATTCGTTTAGCTGCTTTTGATTTTTTAATTGAACAAAATTTATATTTTTATACCTATTGATTTTTTTTTGAAATTTAGTATTTTCTATATTTCCGGCAATTATCAGTGGATATTTTATTGTTTTAAAAACATCAATTAAATAATATACCGCTCTAATATTGTCTGAAATATTCAGATTACCATGATATAGTGCAAAATTGCCTTTTTTGGATAAATATTTTGCCGGATTGTTGGCATGGAATACTGGAATATAAATAGCTTTATTATTGAATTTTTCATTAAAGTATTCTTGCTCGAATTTCGAAATTGTTAATATAGAGGTGCATTTGGTTAAAATTTCGTTGTATAATTTAAGTTTTGTTGCCTCTATTGAAAAGAAAATCTTTTTAGGAATATTTTTTTCACTATGTGACAGCTTTTTATAATAGCGATGTTCAATATTATGAGCTCTTACAAATATTTTTCTGCCTTTAAATTCATGCGTTTGTAAAGGAGATGTAGTATGCAATCCTTCAAACAAGATAGGAACTTTAATTGAACTTAAATTTTTAATTAATTCTTTGTTCCTTCTGGAATTTACAATATATGGAGTTCTTGAAAAGAAGTTTTTAAAGGCTGTTTTTCTCTTGTAATAATAGACTTTTTTGCAATATTTATCGAGTTCTTTTGCTTCTCCTTTTCCATATTCAAAAGTGTGTAAATATATTTCAATCCCAAGCTTATATAACGACTTTATTTTGTAGAACACATCTATGACACCTCCGTAGTTTGGCGGGTATGGAACATCAAATGAGACAATATGTAATTTATTAGCTAAGATTTGAATAAATTTCTGTTAATTTTTTAGATTCTTTTTCCCATGTATATTTTTCTGCGGCTCTTTTTAAATTAATTTTAGTTCTGTCGTATAATTCTTTATCCTTAAAAATGCTGTTCACATAATTAGCAAGTTCATTTGGCTGTATCGTATCGGTTATATACCCAATACTATTTTCGTTAATTAATTGAGCTACTTCTTTTCTGTTGGTGGCTAATATTGGGATGTTGCATTGTATATAGTCAAATACCTTGTTAGGCAGACTATACTCATAGTTTAAATTAGTTCCTTTATCTAATGACAAGCCCAGATCAGCAATTTTTGTGTATTCCATAAGTTGGTGATAGGTCATTTTATCTATTATTCGAACCTTGTTTGTAAGGTTTAATTTTGTTACCATTGTTCTTAGCTTCTCAAAAACATCACCACCACCAATAATGTATAAAACAGCATTTTCAACAAATTGCATCATTTCCACAGCTTCTTCAGCTCCACGATCCCTATTGATACCACTTCCAATAATTATAAGCATTTTTTTATCGCCTTTAATTTTAATGCTCAATTCGCGGTCAATAACTTTATTTCTATGTTTGACCGCAATATTTCGAACAACGTGAACGGGAACATCATATTTTTTCGAATAATAATTTGCTATTGAATTGTTCACGGTGTATACATTTTTCACCTTTGGAAATATAGATCTTTCAAGGGTTAGCCACACTTTTTTCACCTTTGGTCTTGATATTAACTCGGGCACTTCTGTAAATAGCTCATGACTGTCATAAACCAGTTTTTTAGAAAATATTTTACTGATTAAAAAATTAGGCAGTAAGGTATCCAGATCATTTGATAGCAGTATGTCCCTTTTTAAAAAGAGTAGTTGAAGAAATAATCTAATATTATATTCGACATAAAATAATGGCCCCTTATTAAAGAGCAATTTCATTCTTATTGTCCTGTATTTTCTATTTAAAGGCAAGCTGTCTTTTAACTTTCTTCCGATCAGGACAATATCATAATTCAAGCCAAGAAGCGTTTCGCAAATCTTTTTGACGCGCTGGTCAGTTGATAGATCATTTGTTGCAGATATAATTATGCGAGGCAATTTTTTTGCTTTAAAAATGTTATTTACATAATGTTTTTGTTAAAACATATTATATTTGCTAAACTAACCAAAATACTCTAATTTAAAGGGGTTATTAAAAAAACGAAAGTAGCACTATGAAATCTAGTGAACTTAAAAATCAAAATTATTGGTATGCAATTTATACCAAACCAAGATCAGAAAAAAAAGTATTTCAACGGATGCTTGATCATGACATAGAGGCTTTTTTACCTTTGGTTAAAACTATCCGACAGTGGAGTGATCGAAAAAAGACAGTCCAGGTACCTCTGATTTCTTCCTATGTCTTTGTATACATGCCCGAACAGGATTTGGCTAAAACCCTGCCTATTCCAGGAACTGTCAATGTTTTAAAACATTTGGGAAAACCGGCTAAAATAAGAGATGTTGAAATTGAAAATCTTAGAATATTAAGTGGTACCGGCGATAAATATGAGGTTGAGGACTGTAAAAGACTGATTGAAGGAGATGTTGTTGAGGTTGAAAAAGGTCCTTTTACAGGATTGATTGCTACCTGTGAAAAAAAATGTGGGAATCATCGGGTTATAGTAAAAATAGATTCCCTTCAAAGCTGTGTTGTTGTTAATGTTCCTTTAAGTTATTTAAGAAAAATAGAAAATAAAGTACTTGTTTAATGCAAGAAATAAAAAATAAGAAAATCCTTGTAACCGGTGGAGCAGGATTTATTGGCTCCAATCTTTGTGAGAAATTATTAGAAAAAGAGAATGAAGTAAGATGTTTGGATAATTTTTCCACAGGAAAGCGACACAATATTGAAAACTTCTTGTCAGACCCCAATTTTACTTTAATTGAGGGAGATATCCGAAATTTAGAAGATTGCCAAAAGGCCTGTGAGGGTGTAGAATATGTCTTACATCAGGCGGCTCTTGGCTCTGTTCCAAGATCGATCACAGATCCAATTACAACAAATGACGTCAATATTTCAGGTTTTTTGAATATGCTTGTTGCCTCAAGAGATGCCGGCGTAAAGAGGTTTGTTTACGCGGCGAGTTCGTCTACATATGGTGATTCCGAAGCTTTACCGAAAGTGGAAGAAATAATAGGCAACCCATTGTCGCCATACGCAATAACAAAATATGTCAATGAATTATATGCTGAAATATTTTTTAAAACCTACGGATTAAACACAATTGGTCTGAGGTATTTTAATGTCTTTGGCAGAAAGCAAGACCCTGATGGTGCCTATGCTGCCGTCATTCCAAAATTTGTTAAGCAGTTGGTAAATCATGAATCGCCCGTGATTAATGGAGATGGTACATATTCGAGAGATTTTACCTATATAGACAATGTTATTCAAATGAACTTACTAGCGATCTCTACTACAGATCAGAAGGCGATGAACACTGTTTATAACGTGGCTTACGGTCAAAGAGCAACACTAAACGAATTGGTTGAATATTTGAAATTGAATTTAAGTGAGTTTGATAATAAAATAGCAAACATTAATATTAAATACGGACCCAATAGAGTTGGTGATATACCCCATTCCCTGGCATCTATTGATAAGGCCAAAGAATTATTAGGTTATCATCCAATATTTTCTTTGAAGGATGGTTTACAAGAGGCCACAAGTTGGTATTGGGAAAATTTGAAATAAAATTATGAATTTAACGGTCATAGGAACAGGTTATGTTGGTTTGGTTACCGGTACATGTTTTTCTGAAATGGGGAATATTGTTACCTGCATTGATATCGATAAGATCAAGATAGAAAATTTAAAAAAAGGAATTATTCCTATTTACGAGCCTGGTTTAGAAGCCATGGTCTCAAAAAATTTAGAGAATAAAAGCTTGTTGTTTAGCACGAAGCTAAAAGATGGTTTGTCAAAGGCCGAGATTGTCTTTATAGCTGTGGGTACACCTATGGGTGATGATGGATCTGCTGATTTGCAGTATGTATTGAGCGTTGCTGAACAATTAGGACAAGAAATGGAGAGGCCATTAGTGATAGTGGATAAATCTACAGTACCGGTGGGTACAGCTGATAAGGTAAAGGCAGTGATACAAAGAGAGTTAGACAAGAGAGGGTCTGATATTCAATTTCATATTGTTTCGAATCCGGAATTTTTGAAGGAGGGAGCAGCCTTACAGGATTTTATGAAACCCGACAGAGTTGTTATTGGAGCAGAACATACAGAAGCATTTGATCTTATGAAAGATTTGTATGCACCATTTACGCATAATCACGATAGAATGATTACCATGGATGTTCGGTCGGCGGAGATGACAAAGTATGTGGCAAATGCAATGTTGGCAACTAAAATATCATTTATGAATGAAGTTGCGAATATTTGTGAATTGGTGGGGGCAGATGTGAACCAGGTTAGAATTGGCATTGGCTCGGATACTAGAATCGGATATAGTTTTATTTATCCGGGAAGTGGATATGGAGGATCTTGTTTTCCTAAGGACGTAAAGGCTCTAAAAAAGATAGCTGAGGAAAAAGGGTATAATGCAAAATTAATTTCTTCTGTTGAAAAAGTAAATGATAGGCAAAAATTGGTCATTGCGAATAAAGTAGTTAAAAGATTCGGAGAAGATCTATCAGGAAAAACTTTTGCAATATGGGGCTTGGCATTTAAACCGGAGACTGATGATATGAGAGAAGCACCAGCCATATATATTATAAAAGACCTGGTTAAAAGAGGCGCATTAATAAAGGCATATGATCCTAAGGCGATGAATGAAGCTAAAGATCATTATTTAAAAGGAATTGAAGGAGTTAGTTACTATAACTCTAAGTATGAAACTTTACAAAATGCTGATGCCATGCTGTTGCTTACCGAATGGAAAGAGTTCCGTTCACCGGATTTTGGAGAGTTAGAATCTCAGATGAAGAATGCCATAATTTTTGATGGCAGAAATCAATATGGTAATTTAAATCTGGAGAAAAAAGGATTTGAATACTATCAAATAGGTAAAAGATCAGTTTATAATTGATTTAAATTTCTATGAATTAGTTGAGTACAATTTTGAGTTATAAATTAAATAAGTATATTCGTTAAAAAAAGACCCTCGTTATGAAAAATTTTATTACAATTATTTTAGCAGTAATTATTTTAAGCTCCTGTGCAACAAAACAAGATGTTGATTATTTTCAGGGGGTTGATTCTTCAAATAATTTAATTGGTTTAGAAAGCTACTCGCCCACATTTCATATAGACGATAGATTAATTATTGTCGTAAATGCCCTGGATCCTGAAGCAGCCAGACCTTTTAATATGACTTCAGTTTCGGTTTCTCTGGATGTTCGATTTGCAATTGGAAGGGAAACTATGCAAACTTATATTATTGATCCTGATGGCAATGTAGATTTCCCTGTTTTGGGTAAAATAAAATTAGCTGGATTAAATAGACATCAGGCAAATAATCATATTGAAGAGATGCTACAGGATTATATTAAAGACCCGATCGTAAATATCAGAACCGTCAATTATAAAATCACTGTATTGGGAGAGGTAAACAGACCGGGAACATATACAACTGTAAATGAGCGCATTACCATACTTGAAGCCTTGAGTTTGGCTGGAGATCTAACCATTTACGGTCAACGTGAAAATGTACTGGTCATTCAGGATTACGACGGTAAAAAAACCTATACCAGAGTTAACCTGAAAACGGATGAATTGTTTACTTCACCGGTGTATTATTTATCTCAAAATGATATTGTTTATGTAGAGCCGAATAAAACTCAGGCAAAGCAATCCTCTATTGGTGCCAGTACAGGAGTATTATTATCGTCTATTGGATTGCTCGTATCGATGACTGCTCTTATTCTCACAATTATTGATTAATAATTAATAAAGTGATTGGTATCTTTTCAAACTAATATTGATTGACTGACTGTAAATGCGTTTGACAATTGTTAATAAGGAGTTTCTCTTTTTAGAATAATTTCCAGATAAACTTCATTCATGGCAAAATATTCAATACTTGCATAAGGGATAAATGTTATTTGATTGTCTTGTAAATGGTTTGGTTCAATATTTATGACCAATCCACTCTCTTTAAGTTTTAACATCTTCCCACCTGTTTTATTGAATATAAGCGTCGATCCTTTACCTGAACCCAGAGGATAAACATTATATAAAGTAACAGTTTCAATATCATTGGGAGTGATCCTTTGATCGATTATAGTGCTTTCAAGATCTTCTTTAGTTACTTGTGAAAAGGTGATGTTACTGGTGAAAAGCAATAGAATTATAATTTTTTTCATAAATATAGATTTGGTTGGGTAAAAATACGAAAACTATGTTAACTCAATGGAGAGTTTTGGTTTCAATAAATTTTTATTAGTAAAAGTTGCCTTCTAAAAGGAGTAGGAAGTAATTGTTCAATGTACGATGTATATCCCTGATTCAGGTTAACCGAAAAAAGGTCAATCTAAATATGGACAAGTGCAATAAACTATCTTATTATTTGGAGTAGAAGTATTAAAATTAAATTTGTTAATAATGAAAAGTTATAAGGTTTTTGGAGTAGGTTTATCCTTTTCTTTGGTGACCGGAGTAACATTCATTCATATAATATTTGTCTATCTTTGAAGTGGTTAGTAAGGAATAACTTTTCGAGAAATTAATAAGTTTTGTTTTAGAATTAGGATACACCACAGACAAGTTATTTCATTTTACCTATCAACTAACCAAATCTATAATAACCCCCCTCAAGCCAATCTATAACGATTGGCTTTTTTAATTTTTTATTTCGATCCTCCTTCGTCTTCCTCCCTTGAGAGATAAGAAAATGCGGTATTTTTTCAATCGTAACGCACAATGATGAAACTTTACGCAAAAAATTTGATTCTGGTGATAAAAGTTACAGGTCTTTGCTAAAATATTAGATAAATTTGGAACATCTTGTAGATTATTTTAGGAGTGAATAAAATCTACTAACCAAAGCCAACCAAAACCACATTTTCTTCCCTAAAGGTGGTTTTTTACATTTGAATTTGTATTTTACTGTTGTTCATAACCTTATGATAAATGTCATGTAGATTTGGCAGGAGAACTCGTATATTTTAATATATTTGAATACAATTGAAGTATTCTTGAGGGGGAATATTTTTAGATCACACCTAACCTGAATATTTTTTATTCGGGTTTTTTATTTTATCTCTCCTTCACGTTGCAGTTCGGCCGACGAGACTGTTTGTTTTTTTTAACTGATTAAAATCATTCCTTTTATTGACACCTGTCATTGCATATTTCTTATGAGTCTCATATGTTTAAAATTAATATTATAATTAAACCCGCTTTATGCATTGG